>JAABUO010000723.1_pt1 | contig 54018 bp, 52 predicted proteins | sample 5559291 | NCBI WGS metagenome assembly JAABUO01 (sample SAMN10711878, study PRJNA513372) | rock metagenome | isolation source: Antarctica rocks | place: Antarctica: Victoria Land, Finger Mt sud | reverse complement strand
AGATCGGGTTTGCCGTGATAAGCGGCCACTGCAAGACCCAGCCGCATCCCTGGCTTGATGCTGATCTCAGGATAGCGGGGATCATCCCGGTTCACGAGGTCGCTCCGAAACATTAGACGGAAGTGACCAGGGTGGTTTAAAGCGAAGGTGACAAATGCGAGAGTCAGGGAGCGGACGTTTGCAGCGACATTGTCCGAGTGCCCGATTTCCTCGATGTCTCGACTGAACCGTTCAAACGCCAAGAAAGCTACTTCAGTGAGGAGGCCTTTCGCACTTCCGAAGTGATGCGCCGGTGCGCCGGGCGACACGCCCGCCCGCTGAGCAGCGGCACGAAGCGAGAAGGCTTCAATGCCCCCCTCGGCGATGATGTCATCGGCCGCTTGTATCAGAGCCGCACGCAGGTCGCCGTGATGGTATGTCGATCTTTTTTGAACCATGTTCCTGTTTTATCTATACAATGTTCATATTTATCTTGACAGTGTTCAAATACCCGAGTATACTTGGCACGAGTGTGCTAGATAGTACCACATTATCACGCACACGAAGGAGAATCACCTGAAGGAGAATGACATGAATAGCAAAGTCTGGTTTATCACCGGCGCTTCTCGCGGGCTTGGGCGCATCTGGGCCGAAGCCGCGCTTGAGCGCGGCGACAAGGTCGCGGCGACCGCCCGCACACTTGCCGACGTGGCCGATCTCACGGAACGCTTCGGCGACGCCGTGCTGCCGCTGGCGCTTGACGTGACCGATGCCGAGCAGGTGCGTCAGGTCGTTCTGCAGGCGCACGCGCACTTCGGCAGGCTGGACGTTGTCGTGAACAACGCCGGCTACTCCCTGGTCGGCACGGTGGAAGAGGCAAGCGAGACCGACGTCCGCGCTCAGTTTGACGCGAACTACTTCGGCATGCTCCGGGTCATCCAAGCCGCCCTGCCTTTGCTGCGGCAGCAGGGCAGCGGGCATGTCCTCGGCGTCTCCAGCACTCTGGGCATCATTGCGATGCCGCTGATCGGCTTCTACGGTGCCACGAAATGGGCGGTTGAGGCACTGCACGAGAGTCTTGCACAGGAGGTCAAACCGTTTGGGATCAAGGTGACGCTGATTGAGCCGGGTGCTTATGCCACGGAGTTCGGAAGCCCCGCATCAATGAAGCAGTCAGAGGGAATGGAAGTATATGCACCTCTTCGGCAGCAGGTTCTCGGGCGTCTCTCAAGCTCGGAAAAAGGCGACCCCTATGCAACGGCAGAAGCCATCCTCAAGGTGGTAGATGCAGAGGAGCCACCATTGCGAATGATTCTCGGCAACAAGAACCTTCCCCTGGCGCGTGCTGCCTACGCGAACCGCCTCGCCACCTGGGAAGCCTGGGAAGCTGTCTCGAACGCAGCGCAAGGCGAGCCGAAGAAAAGCGCCATCACACCGTCTTAGCCGCCAAACCGACTAATCGAGGGAGAACTTTCGCTCAGGCAGGATACGTCTGGCTGGTTGGTATCACTTCAAAGCAACCGGGCATCCCAGTACCCGGTTGTTTGATGTACCAGATGACGACCAGGACATCTTCTTATGGGTAAATCCCGCGCGTGAGCGTGGCTTCGGCGACGCGGGCGACGCCGACAATGTAGGCCGCCGTCCGCAAATCCACTTTATGCGTCTCAGAAGCGTTCCAAACTTCCGCGAACGCCCGGCGGATGATGCGAGCCAGACGCGCATTGACCTGCGACTCGCTCCAAAAGAACGACTGGATATCCTGCACCCACTCAAAGTAGGAAACCGTGACGCCGCCTGCGTTCGCCAGCACATCAGGCAGAAGCAGGATACCGCACTCACGGAGAATGGCGTCGCCGCCGGGCGTCGTCGGTCCGTTCGCACCCTCAACAACCATTTTGGCCCGCAGCTTGTGTGCGTTCGCTTCCGTAATCTGCCCCTGCAAAGCGGCCGGAACCAACACGTCACACGCTGTTTCTAAGATATCTTCGTTCGTTAATGGCTCCGCTTCGGCAAAGCCGACGACTGAACCCGTCGCGGCGACATGCGCCGTCAGCGCTGGAATGTCGAGGCCGTGCGCGTTGGCGATGCCGCCCTTGACATCGGACACGGCGACGATCTTTGCGCCGCGCTTGTAGAACAGCCGGGTCGCAGCGCTGCCGACATTGCCGAAGCCCTGCACGGCGACTTTCGCCCCGTCCATCTGCTTTCCCAGATTCTGAAATGCTTCTTCCGTCGTCAGCGCGACGCCCAGGCCGGTTGCATCCAACCGCCCCTCGGAGCCGCCGATTGAGACCGGCTTGCCGGTCACGACCGCCGGGACCGTGTGGCCGGCGTGCATGGAATAGGTATCCATGATCCAGGCCATGATCTGCCCGTTCGTGCCGACATCCGGCGCAGGAATGTCGCTGTCCGGCCCGATGACCAGGCTGATTTCCGTGGTATAGCGCCGGGTCAAATCTTCCAGCTCGGCTTTCGTCAGCGTCTTGGGATCACAGACCACGCCGCCTTTCGCGCCGCCGAAGGGGATATTGACGATGGCGCACTTCCACGTCATCCACATCGCAAGCGCCCGGACTTCATCCAAGTCCGTTTCCGGGTGAAACCGCAGCCCGCCTTTCGCCGGTCCCCGGCTCGTGTTGTGCTGCACCCGGTAGCCCGTGAACATCCGCGTCCCGCCGCTTTCCATGTTGACCGGAAAGTTGACGGTCAGCTCCCGCTTCGGCTTTTGCAGGATCGCATGAATGTCATCATCCAGCCCCAAAATCGCCGCCACCGATGCAAGCTGCTCCAGCGCAATCGCATACGGGTTCATTTCCTCCGGCTTCGCGTCTCCTGCCGTCCTCGTCATTGTCTTAGGCATCGGTTTGTTCTCCTACGACTTGTTTTGATTTGTTGGAGCAGGCGGCCAAGTGCCTTCATTAGTCGGTGGGTCTGCTGCTAAGCTGCTTAGGCCACGAGTGAACAGCTTGGACAATGGCTTGGAAAATACAAGAAATACCAGTCCGACCAGAGTAAGAAGTATCACCCTGACCAATATCATCAAAGCATCAAACTCATGCAAGTCTACAAAAGCACCCTTAGCATTACCGGCGGCAGCGAGAGCCTCGGGCAGATAAGTTAAGTTGATGGTTGCATCTACAAAAAAAGAAAAGCCAGCCAATCTGATAAAAAACACAGCAATCTGAAGAAAGTTCATTGTGTTGCCACAACCTCCATGTTAGTGTGAAGAAGGCGTCTCATCACGCACCACCCCGCGTATCTCCAGCCGCAGGCCGTCGTCACCCCCGCCGTGCAGGTACACCCACGTTGATTTCGAGACTGGGCCGGGGACGAGGCGGCGCAGGTTCAGCGTGACCTGCACCGGCACCGTCTGGCCCGGCGCGATGCGGACCGGCAGCGACCGGCTCTCGCTAATCTGCGTTTGGACACAGTCGCAGGAAACGGCGACACGCTCAACGGTAAGCGTGGTCTTCGTGTTGTTGCGAACTAGAAACGTATGCGTCAGCGGCGTCTCGTCAGATTCGGAGCGCGGAGCGAACTGCCAGTAGGCCGTGCTGGCGCTGGCAATTACGGTTCCGGCATGGGGGACAACCGACAGCGCAGAAGGCGGCGCGGCAGAAGCGCGGATGCACAGCAGGAGAAGCAAAAGTGCGGTAATTTTCGGCAGCATCATGGCAGGAGTATAGCACTTTTCGTGAAGCAGGAAGGCAACTAAAACAAATCAATCACTCTAAACATTGACAAACAAAAAGCGCCGGGTATAATAACTTCGCACTGCCGCCTAATCCGGGGTCGTCCAATGGCAGGACCGCAGTTTTTGGAGCTGTTTATCGGGGTTCGAATCCCTGCCCCGGAACTTTTCACACGTATTGAGTGAGAGCAATTTGGTAGTCACGCACCACACTGGATGGAAAGAGCATCATGGACATAGAATATTTCCGTGCGGATGATGTCATCACGCTCACGCAGGGCGAGTGGCAGGAATTGGTTGCCTCCATTCAGAACCTAGTTCAAGCCAACAGCGCCCTGCTGCAAACCGTTTCCGAGCTGATGGCCCAGCGCAACCAGGCAATTTCCCAGCACCCCGCACCCGCGCATCCCACTCCCGCCGCCGACCCCTACGACCTACGTGCCCTCAACCACCTTTTGACCGATATTCCCTGAACTGCTCGCCATCTTCAATGATCGTTTTCAAGTTACGGTTGCGGGTCGCCAGAAACCGCAGCATGTAGCGCTTCAGAAACAGCGCGTCGGCCAGATGGCCCAGTACGCCGAGCGGTGGGGTCCATTCCAACCGATCCCGCATCAATGTTCCTCCGGCGACTGCCGTAAACCGATGCTCATGGCGCAGGCTTTGGAACGCGCCGGACAGGGCGATGTCGGCAAACAGCACCGGACGCTCGACTTCGGTAATCTGTGATGACAGCCGCTGCCGGACACCCAGATGCACGGCCTCGAAGACCAGCACATCGCCAAGCTCGGCCAGACCGGTCGTTTTGTCCCCCACCAGCCGCTCCTGCGTGTGCGGCACCGTCTGCGTGTGGACTTCTAAGTTCCGGCACAGATCAAAGCAGCGCTCAATCGGCGCGTGGATTTCGGTCGCCAGCGTGATCACGGGCATAAACTTCTCCAACCGTCACGGTCTAAATCCTGTTCTTGATTGTCCGTTCTTGTATCGCTTCGACACAGGGCACTTCCGAGCCTCGGTCAACCCGTGGCGATCTCGGTTCCGCTTAGCCGTGCCAGCGCTTCTTCCAGCGCCTTCCGAGAACGGCTGTCCAGAGCGTCTTGAGACAAAAGCGTCTGGAGCAGCGGCATGGCTTCAGGGATCTGTAAATCGGCGGCGGTTTGAGCGCCGACACATTGCAGTGGACGGTCATTTGACGTCAGCAGGCGCAGAACAGCTCGGCACAACGTCGCGTTCTGGGCCGGAGCGAGCGTTTGAGACAGCGTAGCGATCCAAGTGTGCAGATGCGAAAACTCTTCGGCGTGAGCCTGCCGGTTCAATGACGCAAACTTCTCGCGCAGTTCCATCAGTAGAGTGGTATCATCGCCGTCTTGGAGGCGTGGATGAAACACGGCTTCTAAGATTGCCGCATCTGCCAGCGGCATTTTGAGCGCGGCCTGCTGCTTGCGGCCAGCACGGAGACGGCCCGCAGCGACGGCCACAAAATAAAGCGCGAGCGCGATGCCGCCTCGTTCCCAGCCCAGCGCTGTCATCGAGTCGCCTCTTGCTCCGCCGTGCCGTACAGCGCGTCGAACTCGGCCAAGCGCCGCTTCTGCATGAACGGGATTTGGGTGCGGAACGCGAACGGACTGGTGTAGTTGTACTTCAAAATCATGTCGTTCGTTTCTTTGAGGTGCCGGGTATACGCTTCCCGCGCTTTGGCCCGGAGCGCCGGGTACTCAGGTGTATCACGCAGAGGCGGCTCGGCGGCTTCCCAGCGGGCCAGCGTCCCGCGAGCCAGCGCCCGCGACGCTTCAATTTCCTGTTCCAGCAGCAGCCAGGGTGGCACGGCCCGGTTGTGCTTCAGCATCCGGTTGATCGCGCCCATGCCGGGCGGCTCAAATGGGTTCACCGACAAGTCCAGCGGCTGTCCTCGGCCCGGCAGGTTGTCAAACAGCCCGTCATCAATCGCGTCCTGTATCTTGCGCTCGGCGATGCCCGCGATCCAGTCCGGGTTCTCGCCTAAATCTTCCGCCGAAGCCATTGTCTCTCCCCCAGTCTCTATCTTTCTCCTAGCCCATTGTACCCAGTAGGGTATACTTGGGGCAATGCAAATTCTGGTCGTGGAAGATGAACAAAAAGTGGCGGCGTTTCTGCGTCAAGCACTGACGGAGGCCGGCTACACGGTCAGCGTCGCGCATGACGGCGCGGCCGGGCTGACCCTGGCGGCGTCCGCGCCGTTTGATCTGATTGTTTTGGACCAAATGCTGCCGGAGATGAGCGGGCTGGACCTCTGCCGGACGCTGCGTGGTTCCGGCCACGAAACGCCCATTCTGATGATCACGGCCCGCGACACGCTGGAAGACAAAGTGCTGGGCCTCGACTCAGGAGCCGACGACTACCTGACCAAGCCGTTCTCCATTGATGAGATGCTGGCGCGTGTCCGCGCCCTCCTGCGGCGCGGCGTCCGTCCGCAGACGCCGGCAGTTCTGGCCGTGGAAGACCTCACCCTGAACACGCAGACGCGCCAGGCGCGGCGCGGGACCGAGGAGTTTGAGCTGAGCGCACGCGAGTATGCGCTGCTGGAGTACCTGATGCGGAACGCCCGCCGCCCGGTCAGCCGCACCCAGATTGCCGAGCATGTCTGGGGCTTTGACTTCGACAGCGGCTCCAATGTCATTGACGTGTATGTCGGCTACCTGCGCCGCAAGATCGACCCCGGCGCGGAGCGGAAGCTCATCCGTACCCTGCGCCATGTCGGCTACCAGATTGGTTAGAGACTGTATCATAAGCCGTGATACATCCCCTGCCCTGAACGGCAGGGCTGTAGAAGTGCAAGCCCCCACCTGCGTGGGCGACCAACTTCGTTGGATTTTCATGCCCGCGCCTCCTAGTCTCTGCGCTCCGTAGCGGAGTAAAAGGCGGGGAGTTGCATTGCTAAAGCACGGGGGTTTAGCCCCGTGTCCTTGATTTCCATACACTCTCTTGAGTCTGGATTGGCTAACGGATGACGCTCGGCTGGACAAAATCCCTGCGCTTTCAGCTTACGCTCTGGTCTCTGGCGACTACGGCGATTATTCTCCTGCTTGCCTCTATCCTCTGCTATACCCTCGTGCGCTCCGCGTTGCAGCGCGAAACCGACCAGGCCCTGCAAACCGCCGCCGCTGCCGTTTTACGCCGCATGGTCCCAGACGAGAAGGCCGAGCCGGGAGATTTGCCGGAGCAGCCTGACCCGGCGGCAGTCGTGCGGGGAACGCACCTGGCTTCAGTCGTGCTGCCCGGCATCGGCTCCGATGCCCTCTGCCTGCGGCTGGCGCAAGCCGGGACCGGCCAAACCGCCGCGCTTTCGCCTACGCTTGCCGAGAACCGCACGCTGCAGGCAGTTCTCGCCGGCCTGCCCGCCCATCCGCATAACCCGCAGTTTGCCGGCACCGGCGACGACGCCCAAACTCGCTGCCTCACTGTGCAAGTTCCGCAGTCGCCGTATCTGCTGCAAATCGCCGCCCCCTGGGACCCCGTCGAAGACCTGCTGACGGAGCTTACCTTCGGCATGGCCCTGGCATCCCTGCTGTTTCTCACTTTGTCCGGCATCGGCAGCGGCCTGCTGGTCGGACGGGCGCTGCGCCCGATTGATCAGATCGTCTCGGAAGCCGAAGAACTGACGCCGGACAGGATCGCCTCTGCCGCGCTTGGCCCGCGTGCGCTTTCCGACACCGAAATCGGCCACTTGGTCGCCGCGCTGAACCGGATGCTCGGGCGCATCTCAGGCTCGTTCGCCGCCCAACGCCAGTTCACCGCCGATGCGTCCCACGAGCTGCGGACGCCGCTGACCATCCTGCGCGGCCAGTTTGAGCTGGCGCTTTCCCGTCCGCGCCCGTCCGCCGAGTACCAGGAAACGCTGCAAAGCGGCCTGGAGGAAGTCCTGCGGATGGCCCGGATTGTCGAAAGTCTGGCATACCTGGCACGCGGCGAAGGAGCCGGCCCTTGCAGCCGCTTCCTGCCGCTGTCGGTTTCCGCACTGGCGGCGGACACGGCAAGCGCCCTAGCAGGACGCGCCGCGGAGAAAAACCTGCGGCTGACGGTAGAAACGAGCGGCGAGGCGCTGGTTTGCGGCGATGCGGACGCCCTGCGCCGCCTGGTTCAGAACCTGGTGGAAAATGCCATCGCGTACACCCCGCCGGACGGCACAGTCACGGTCATAGTGACCGAGGACGCCGCGCAGTGTCAGCTGCGCGTCACCGACACCGGCATCGGGATCGCCCCAAGCAACCTGCCGCACGTTTTCGACCGCTTCTTTCGCGCCGATCCGGCCCGCGTCAGCAGCGGTGGCAGCGGCCTCGGCCTGTCTATTGTGCAGAGCATCGCCGAGGCCCACGGCGGCGCAGTCGCCGTGAGAAGTGAGATGGGCCAGGGAAGCGTTTTCACCGTCACTCTGCCGCGCCAGCACTCTCTGTAACGAAAGTGTTCCATAAAAGGTCTTTTATGAGAAAAATCTCATGCAATTCTCATGCCGCGTTCATCTTCACCGTGTACAATGAAGTCTAAGACACACGCAGTCCTGCGGCGTCTCGCAGCCGAAAGGAACGACCATGAAGACACATATCCAGACAACCGCTGGGATCGCCCTAGCATTCAGCGCCCTGCTGATGACCGGCACGGCCTTTGCCGCCGCCCGAATCACTCCTGACCAGGCAAAAGCGGCGGCCTTGAAAAAAATCCCCGGCAAAGCGACTGCGGCGAAATACGAGTTCGAAGACGGCCACTGGCAGTATGCGGTGGCTGTAGTCGGCAAAACAGGGCAGATGTACGAGGTTGAGGTCAACGCGGCGACGGGCAAAGTCACGGACACGGAAAAGACCACTGCCGCCGAAGAAGCCAGCGAAGCCGCCGCCGACAAAAAGGCTGCCATGAAGGCCACCGGCGCAAAGTCCGGCACGGCCAAATAACTGACGCTCCCTATCTTTCCTGAGAGGCAGGGAATAAGAGCCACCGGCACTAAGAGTGCCGGTGCCGCTCCTATCAGGCATCCGCTGGGTACAATGACAGTACGCATGAGAAAAAACGCACCGCTGCTCGCTTTGTTCGCTTTCTCGCCCGTTCTCGGAGCCGCCCCGGCGGAAGCCCAAACACCAGCTCAAACATCAGTCCAGACGCCGGCCCCCGCGCCGCCTCAAGCGCCGCTGACACTCGCGCAAGTCACCGCGCTTGCCGTCCGAGCCAGCCCGACTCTTACCGCCGCCGGGCAAAGCGTGGCGCAGGCGCAGGCCCGCGTCGGACAGGCGCAGGCCCAGCGGCGCTTGCAGATTACGTTTAACAGCACGTCGTCCCTTTCCTACGGCACGGTCTACCAGCCGCCGCCGCCCCAGGAGACTTTCGGAACCCTGCAAAACACGTTCACCGTGCCGCTGCCGCTTGGCAGGCGTCTCGGCTTTGTGCTGACCCAAGCCCAGGAGCAGCGCGGGGCAGTGGCGGCCCAGCTTGACTCGGCGCGTTTGTTCGTAGTCGGGGCCGCCGCCGCCGCGTACTATGACCTGCTTCGAAAAAGCGCACTGCTGGCGGTGGCGCAGGAAACTCTGGCCGAAAACCAGCGGGCATTAGGTGATGTCCAGAAGCGCAGCTTGGCCGGTGACGCCGCCCAGCTTGACGTTCTGCAGGCCCAGGTCCCGGTCGCCGCAGCGGAGGCCGCGCTGGACGGGGCTGAAAACGATTACACTGTCGCCCGCGAGACGCTGAACAGCCTGCTCGGACGCCCGCTTGACACTCCCCTATTTCTGGCCGATGTTACGCCCACCGCCGACGCGCTTCCCTATACGCTGGCCCAGGCACAGGCGTTTGTTCTCTCCCGCAGCCCCGACCTTCGCGCCGCCCAGGCGACCATCCGGGCCGATGAAGCGGCCCTGTCCGCCGCCCGGCTTTACCGTGACCCCACTTACTCTTTGCAGGCCATTGACATCCGCTCCAAAGATGTCACCGGGTTCCGGCAGCTTGACACCATCCAGGCCGCAATTACTCTGCCGCTGACCGACGGCGGCCTCGGACGCGCTCAGGTTCAGGAAGCCCAGGCTGCGCTGAACGCCGCGAAGACGCAGGTGGAGATTATCCGGCGTCAGGCGCTGGCCGGCGTCAGCGCCGCGTATTTGACGGCCCAGAGCCGCCGCCGCCAGGTCGCATCCGCCCGCACGGCCCAGGACATTGCGCAGATCACCTACGACAAAACGACGCTCGGCTACCGAAATGGCCTGTTTCCCCTGCTGCAAGTGCTGAACGCGCGGGCCGCGCTGACCCAAGCCCGGATTGCCTACACGCAGGCGCTCTACGATGCCGCCGCCGCGTCCACGTCCCTGTCCACAGCCTTTGCCGGGTTCGTGCCGACCGCCCTGCCGACTCCCGCACCGACTGCTCCGGCCGCGCCGCCTACCGGGGCGAACGGAACGGGTCCGGCAGGCGCAAACCTGCCGGGAACCAGTCCCGCTGGGAACAGCACGACAGGAACCGGAGCCGGCGGCGCAAATGCCGGAGGACGGGGCGGGCCTTAGAAAACACTATGATCCAGTATAAACAAAAATCCGCCCTGCTCCTGCCAGCAGCATTCGCCGCCCTGGCTGCCGGATGCGGGCATAGCAGCGCTAAAGACACTGCCGCTGACGCCAAGACGCCGCCGCTGCCGACCGTACAGGTGGCCGCCGTCACACGCGGGACACTGGAAAAGCGGCTCCCGGTGACCGGACTGTTGCAGGCCCTGCCGGGCCGGGAAGCGACGCTGACTCCGCCTGTCGCCGGCCTTCTGAGCAGCCTGTTTGTCCGGTACGGGCAGACCGTCACCAAAGGCCAGGTGGTCGCCCAGCTTTCCACCCAGCAGCTTGCCGGGCAAATCCAGCAGGCCCAGGCGACCATCGGCCAGAACCAGGTGCAGGTGCAGCAGGCCCGGGCAAACGCGCTTCAGCAGGAAGCCCAAACCCGAACGGCCATTCTGCAGGCCCAGGCCAGCCTCAAAAACGCCCAGGCGGCGCTGGCCGGAGCACAAGCGACTTTGACCGGCTCGGAAGCGGCGGTCGTCAACGCTCAGGAGAACTTGACGCGCCTGCAAACACTTTTTGCCGACGGCCTGGTCCCCCAGAAAGATGTCGAAGCCGCGCGGCTTGCCCTGCGGACCGCCGCCGCCCAGCAGCAGGCCCAGCAGCAGACCGTCGCCGGGCAGCGCCAAACCGTCGCCGGGCAAGCCGCCGCCGTCGCCGCCGCCCGCGCCGCCGCGCTGCAAAACGTCGTTAAACGCCAGGACGTTCAGATCGCCCGGCAGCAGTTGCGGAACGCCGAAGGCGCACTGACGACGGCCCGCTCCCAGCGGGCGCTGTACACGCTCCGCGCCCCGCTGGCCGGACAAGTCAGCTCCCTCGGGTCCACGGCCGGGGAGACCGTGGACACAGCGGCCAAGATCGCGGTCATTGTGGATTTAAGCCAGCTTCAGCTCAACATCAGCCTGCCCAGCACCGCTATCGCGCCGGTCCGGCGCGGGCAGTCGTTGACATTCACCGTGAACAGCCTGCCGGGGCGCGTCTTCCAAACAAAGATCATTTCGATTGCCCAGAATGTAGACGCCGCGACGGGCACGGTTTCGGCATACGCGATTGTTGCCAATGCTAACCACTTGCTGAAGGACGACACGACCGCCCGCGTTCAGATTGTGACGGAGCGGCGCACAAATATTCTTATCGTACCGCGCGGGGCCGTGCTGTCCGACCCTGATACGGGAAAGCCCAGCGTCGTTTCCGTCGGCAGCGACGGCGTCGCGCACGTTGTTCCAGTTAAGACCGGGCTGTCCGTGGGCGACCGCGTCGAGATACTGTCCGGCGTCACCGCCGGCCAGCAGATTGCCGTCACCAACCAGTACGGCCTGCCCGACGGAGCCAAAGTGCAGGTGCAGCATGGCAGTTAAATATGACCCGATCCCCAAGTCTGAGCCGGCGACACAGCTTGAACCGACGGTGAAACTCGAACCGGCACCCCAGCCTAAAGCAGCGGCCTCAACTGAACCCTCCGCAAATACTGAATCCGCAGGAAGCACCGGCCTGAGCGGCTGGGTGCAGCGTTACCGCAAAGCCATTTTGCTGCTGGTCGTCGTGCTGTGCTTGGGCGGATTTTATGCCCTGCAGGCGCTGCCCGTGGCGATCTTTCCAGATTTGGCCGCGCCGCGCATTATCGTCACGGCGGATGCCGGCAACACGCCGATCCCGACCGTGCTGGCGAACATCACGCGGCCTTTAGAAAACGCTGTGGCGGGCGTCCCCAATGTCACAAAAGTCAGCTCGCTGACTCAGCGCGGGGGCGACGAGCTGGACGTGAACTTTAGCTGGGGCACGGACATGCCCTCAACACTCCAGCAGGTGCAGTCCCGGATTGCCCAGCTTCAATCCAGCCTGCCCGCGGGAACCAATGTCACTGCCGAGCGGCTGAACCCGTCGGTGTTCCCCGTGATGGGCTACAGCCTGTACTCGAAAACCGTCAGCCCGCAGGAGCTGCGCCGGCTGTCGCTGTATGTCCTGCGCCCGCGCCTGCTGCAAGTCCCCGGCGTCCGGGAAATCGCCGTGCAGGGCGGCGACACGCCCGACTTTCTGGTCCAGCTTAACCTGACCGCCCTGCTGACGCGGGGCGTGAGCGTTTCAGACGTCCAAACGGCGCTGTCCAAGAACAACCAGGTCAACAGCGTCGGCTTTTATGACCAGTCATTCCTGCGTTATCAAGTGCTGGTGTCCGGCTTGTTTAAGAATACCAAAGACATTGAAAACGTCACGGTCGCCGTCAAGAACCGCGTCCCTGTGACTATCGGCGAGATCGGCGCGGTGACGCACGGGGTCGAGCCGCACACGGTAGAAACCAGCGGCGACGGCCATCCCGCCGTGCTTCTGAGCATCATCAAACAGCCGACCGGGAACACGGTGCAGGTCTCCGACGGCATCAAGAAAGCGCTGGCGGACGCCAATGCCGTTCTGCCGCCCGGCATCACGATCACGAACTACTACGACCAGTCGGAGATTGTTGTCGGCTCCCAGCACAGCGTCATTGAAGCCCTGATTTTGGGCGGCGCACTCGCGCTTATCGTCCTGATGCTGTTTCTCGGCAATCTTCGCACCGCCGCGATTGTCTTGATTATCCTGCCCCTGACAATTGTTATTGCGTTTGCGCTGATGAAGCTGCTTGGCCAGACCATGAACATTATGACGCTCGGGGCGCTGGCGGTCGCGCTCGGGCTTGTCATTGACGACGGCATTGTCGTTGTTGAAAATATGTTCACGGAGCTGGAGAGCGGCAAAGAGCGCTCCGAAGCCATCGCCGCCGGCCTCAAAGCCATCACGCCCGCGATGGTCGGCTCGTCACTCACGACAATGGCCGCGTTCCTGCCGCTGACATTCCTGAACGATCTCACGGGCCAGTTCTTCGGGCCATTAGCGCTGGTGATGATCGCCACGCTGACGATTTCGCTGGCCCTGGCTCTGCTGCTGACGCCTATTCTCGCCGGCTGGCTGCTGCCCAAGAAAGCGGCGGCGCATGATGATAAAAAGCCCAACATCTTCGCCCGCGTGCTCGGCTTCTTCCCCAGGCAGTTCGACCGAATTGTCCGCGTCTACGCCCGCGCCCTGCACTGGTGCCTGGCGCACAAGGCCGTGGTAATTGTACTCCTGCTGCCTATCGGCATTGGGACATTCCTGCTGTACCGAAGCATCCCCACCGGCTTCTTCCCGGAGTTTGATGAAGGCGGGTTTATTCTCGATTACCAGTTGCCGGCGGGAACATCGCTTACGGAAGCCAGCGCCGTATCCGGGCAGATTGAGACCGTGCTGGCGCACACGCCTGAAATCGCGGCCTGGTCCCGCCAGACCGGCGCACAGGCCGGCTTTGCCATCACGACTCAGAATGTCGGCGACATGACGGTGCGCCTGAAGTCCAGCCGAACGCGGGACATCAACGCGGTCATGGACGACATCCGCGCCCAAATTCTTGCCAAGTACCCTGCCGCCGATGTGGACTTCCACCAGACGTTGCAGGACAACATCGGCGACATTGCGGGCAACCCGAACCCTGTCGAGATCAAAATCTTCGGGCCGGATCAAGCGACGCTGGAAGATTTGGCCCAGAAAGTCAGCGACGCCATCTCCAAACAGCCCTATATCGTCGGCAGCCTCAGCGGCATTGTCCATTCTAACCCCGAGTCGGTGCTGAACGTCAACACCGCCGAAGCCCAGCGTTACGGCCTGACCACCGACGACATCACGCAGGCCGTCTCGGCGGCTTTGCAGGGCACCGAGCCGACCCAAATCCAGCAGAACGAGCAGGCCGTGGGCGTCCGGGTCGTCTTGGCCCACCCTGGTCAAACCCTAACCCCGGAGCTTCTGCCCAGCATTCTGATCGCGTCCCCCGTCACCGGGAGCGACATCCCCGTCAGCGAAGTCGCCACCGTCGAGAGCGCACCGGGCGCGTCCCAGGTTACGCGCGAAAACCAGCGCCAGATGATCTCGGTCACGGCCAGCCTGAGCGGCAAAGACTTAGGCAGTGCTACGCAGGCGATTAAAGGCGTCGTCAGCAAAAACATTCAACTGCCGCCCGGCTACACCATTGAATACGGCGGCCTCTACGCCAGCCAGCAGCAGTCGTTCGCCGAGCTGGGCCAAACCCTGCTGATTACTATGATGCTTGTCTTCACGCTTTTGGTGTTCCAGTTCCGGTCCATCCGCCAGGCCATGGCCCTGCTTCTCGCCGCTATTTTGTCCCTGTTCGGCGTTCTCGCTGCCCTGACGCTGACCCACACGCCGCTGAACATTTCTTCTTTCACCGGCGCGATTATGATCATCGGCATCATCACCGAGAACGGCATTGTCTTGTTCGCCTTCTTCAACCATCTGCGCTCCGAAGACCCGCGCGGCGATTTAGTGGCCCAGGTCCAAAAAGCCGGCGAAGAGCGCCTTCGTCCCATCTTGATGACCACCATCGCGGCCATTCTCGCCCTCATGCCCCTTGCCCTGGGACTCGGCGCGGGCGCGGCCCTGCAAAAACCCCTCGCCATCGCCGTCATCGGCGGCCTGTCCGTCTCGACGTTCTTCACCTTGCTTGTCGCCCCGGTGCTGTTTGTGGCTTTGGAGGGATTGACGCGCGAGAAGCCCACGGAGAAGACCGACACGCAGCCCAAAAATGGCACCCAGCCGTCAACAACCGCTGCCGAGCCAGCCCAGACAGAAACAATAAAGACTGACGCGGCGGCGTGAGCGCATAGGGTATACTCAGATGAACCGCAGGAAAGGATGCTTGTGCAAATACCGGACGATTTAGTACGGGTTGGGCGGTGGATGAGCCGTCAGGAATATGACCTGATGCTGAACACGGGTTTCGTGCAGGAGAGCAGCAGCGGCACAACCCATGTGGCTTTTCCAGCGGATCAGATAGCTTACCAAGCCCAGGCCGCGCCTGGTAGCCTTTATGTTGAGTTTGACGTTCCAGCCGACAGCATCAAGCCCACACAGCAGGGTTGGGCGAAGATATTGGGACCGAATACTTTGGAGGGCCGTCAGGCAATCCGTAGCGGCCAGCCGGTCCCAAAGATGCCGCCGTCGTTAAACATACAGCACTGTGCTACAAAGTAGAGACGCATGATATTGACAAACAAGTTGCAGCAGGCAGAGATCGAAATTGTCCAGGCCCCGGACGGCGGCAGTATGTATATAGATATTATCAGCCTGCCGGACTTTTATGCACGGACGACAATCGGGAGCATTAGTAACGGGCAAGGCTACTGCGATACGGAGATATTAGATGCCGAGACGGGGAGACTGACCTATTGGCAGCATCACGAATTTGATCATTCGGCGGACTTGAACGCGATTCTGATGGCATTCTTCGAGAAGCTGCGCGATTTGTCGGCACCGGCAAGCGCCCCAACATTGTCATTCGAGCTGCCGCTGTCAGACAAGAGCGTCAGCCTGGATGCACTTCTGGAACCTCTGCTTACCGCCGCCGGACGTTGATTTAACCGCGTGACTATTCCCACAACAACCTTAAATGCTGCCGCTCTGGAAACGGCCCTCGCCGCCGCGCTGTCGGCCCGCGCCGCGCTTTTTGACCCGCGCCATGAAACGGCGTTTCGGCTCTTTAACGGCTTCTATGAAGGCTGGCCGGCGCTTGTCGCGGACTTGTACGGGCACACGCTAGTCCTGCACAACTACGCGGACATCCCCGAAGACGCAGACGAGATTGTCGCCTTTGCGGCACGGTTCTATGCCGACCGGCTGCCCTGGCTGAATACCGTGCTGGTTAAGGCGCGTCATGCCGGTGATGAAGACGCGCGGCGCGGCGTTCTGCTGTCAGGCGAGGCGACTGACCGGTTCGTGTCGGAAAACGGCGTCTGGTATCGGGTGGACCTGCGGCTCAATCAAGATTGCAGCCTTTATTTAGACACGCGGCACCTGCGGGAATGGGCCAAAGCTAACTTAGAAGGCAAGGCGGTCTTGAATACGTTTGCGTATACCGGCAGTTTAGGGGTCGCGGCGAAAGCAGGCGGCGCGAGCCGCGTGGTGCAGCTTGACCTCAGCCGGGCGTTTCTCAATATCGGGAAAGACTCGTACCTGCGAAACGGGTTCGGGGTTCAGACGAAAGACTTCATCGCAGCGGACTTCTGGCCGCAGATCAGCCACTTGAAGCGCGAGGGCGCACGCTTTGACTGCGTCTTTGTTGACCCGCCGCTGTTTTCCCGGACCCGCCATGGTACGGTAGATTTGGTAGAAGGCGGCCAGCGGCTTTTGAACAAAGTGCGCCCGCTCATTAACGATGGCGGCACGCTTATCACCATCAACAACGCTCTTTTCGTCAGCGGCGCAAGTTACATGCAGAGGCTGGAGTCGCTGTGCGCCGACGGTTACTTGTCCATTGAAACACTTGTCCCAGTTCCGCAGGACTTCATTGGGCACGCGGAGACTGATGGCGCGGCGCTGCCGGCGGACCCCACGCCGTTCAACCACCCCACCAAGATCGCCGTGCTGCGGGTGCGCCGCAAAGAATAACGCGGGGCTGAACCCCCGTGCTTTAGAAGAGCAATTCCCCGCCTTTTACTCCGCTACGGAGCGCAGGGACTAGGGGGCGCGGGCAAAGAGTTCAGATTGTCCTTCGCCCACGCAGGTGGGGGCTTGAACTTTAAAAGCCCTGCCGTTCAGGGCAGGTTAGTTTCCGTTCAGCAGAGGACCTCAAAAGGCTTGGTGCTGGCGGCAACCAGTTCGTTGCCTTTGTCGTCTTCGAGCAGCAGCAGATGAACGCCTTTCTGCTGGGCAAGCGTCTTGACGGCTTCCAGGCCGCCGTGTGCTTCTACCGAGGAAAGCCTGCGCTGGCTCATTGTGTTAGAGCCGTCAGCGACACGGTCAAGCCAGTCCGCCGCCCACTGCGCGGCTGTTTCAGTTGGGATACTCATCAGTTGCCTCCATAATGCGTTGATGCTTTTTCCGTTCAACGCCGCTTCACCATTTCCCTCCCCGCTTCCATGCGGTATACTGAAATCGTATCATGCAAGCCACTCTTGAAGCCATCACCGAAGACCTGCACAAGCACCGCACGGACACGCTCGTTCCAAAGCTCGAAGCCGGGCTGAACCCCGAGCAGCGGCAGGCGTTCTTCCATGACTCCGGCCCGGCCCTCGTTCTAGCTGGCGCGGGATCGGGCAAAACCACAGTTTTGATCCGGCGCGTGGCGCGGCTGCTTGCCAAAGGCATAGACCCGCAACGATTGTTTGTGGCGACGTTCACCAAGAAAGCCGCTGATGAAATGGGATTGCGGCTGGCCGCGCTGCTGGGCGACGGCGGCGCGGCGACTGTGGAAAAAATGTGGATTGGGACGTTCCATGCCCACTGCCTGCGTATCTTGAAGCATGAATGGGCGCACTTGTACGGCAAAGCGGGCTACTTCCAACTCGCCGACGAGAATTGGCAGGTACGGGTCGCCAAAGCCATTCTCGGCGACAAGGACTGGATGGCGCGGGGTCTGCCCTCGCCGCCGTTTGGCCTCAACGTCGCCTATGATCCCAAAGGAGCGCTGTCGGCGGTGTCGGCGGTCAAGAACCGCGGCTCCAAAGTCGAGGAAGCAGAAGCCGCGTTCCGGGCGCATGAGCCGAACTGGGCCGATCCGTCCATCCAGATTTTGATCAAGTTCTGGAAATGCTATGAACAGGCCAAGCAGGCGAAGTTCGACATACTTGCCAAGAAGCCGTCGCGGCGTCTGGACTTTGACGACCTGCTCATTGAAACACTAAATTTGCTTCAAGAACAGCCGCAGATACGGGAAAAGTACCAGTCGTTTTTCCAATACTTGTCCATTGACGAGACGCAGGACACAAGCGCTGTCCAGTGGGAAATCTCGCGGCTGCTGGCGGCAAAAAGCGCCAATATCTTTATTGTCGGCGATGTCGGGCAGGCCATTTATTCCTTTCGCGGCTGCTCCCCGGAAGCGACGGTCGGGCAGTTCGGCGCGGCGTACCCGAACGGCGAAGTCATCCGCCTGCCGGCCAATTACCGGTCCTCGGCGACCATCGTGCGCGTCGCCAATGAGCTGATTGAGCGCTCGGGAATTGACGCCAAATATCGCTTAGAGATGGCTGCAATCCACCCGGAAGGCGAGGCGCTGTCGCAGCATGAGCATGAACACGCGGACGCCGAAGCGCAGTTCGTGGCCGAGTCGCTTAAAGAACTTCAGGCAGGCGGGATGGCGCTGCGGGACTGCGCGGTGCTGTTTCGGACCAACGCCTACTCGCGGGCGTTAGAGGAAGCCTTTGTCAAAGGCGGCGTCCCGTATGTGCTGCAGGGCGCGATGGGCTTTTATGCCCGGCGGGAGATCCGCGACTTGATCGCGTTTTTGCAGCTCTCGGTAGAGCGGGACAGCCCGGCGGCGGACGAAGCCGTCAAGCGAGTCATCAATATCCCGTCGAAGACATTTGGCAAGCCGACGCACTTTCTCGGGCAGGCGTTTATCGCAGAAGTCGAGACGCAGGCCGCCCGCAAAGGGCATTCGCTGTATAAGGCGCTGGCGCTGGGGCAGTTCAAGACGACTAATCAGGGCTTGGCCGTCAAAGACTTCCGGGATTTGGTCCGCGACATTGCGCTGGGCGGCGACTCGGCGGAAGCGCGGCTGCGAAAAGCACGGGAGCTGGGCTATGACGACTGGCTGCTGCGCGAAGAAGGCCATGTCGAGGACGAAGGCAACTCGCGGCTGGATAACTTGGAGGAGCTTTGCACCGCCGCCGCCGCGTTCCCGACGCCTGCGGACTTTCTCGCGTTCGTGGCCGCGCAGAACAAAGCCAAAGAAGACGGGGAAGTGGGCGACGCGGTCGAAATGATGACCATTCACCGGGCCAAAGGCTTGGAGTGGCCGGTCGTCTTCGTCGTCGGGTTCGCGTTTGGAATGCTGCCGCACCACCGCTCCCTGCGCTGGCTCGATGATGAGAAGACCCAGCTTGCCTCAGACAGTTTAGAAGAAGAGCGGCGGCTGGCCTATGTCGCCATCACCCGTGCCAAGCAGCGCGTCTTCTTGTCCTGGCCCCTACAGCATCAGACCCGCGCCCTCAGCCGTTCCCCGTTCCTCACGGAGATGCCGTCTCTCGGTGAGATCACTACCCTGCTGACACAGGAAATTAGGACGCAGGAATCCGGCAAACTCGCGGCGAACGAGAGCATTAAATCTGTCGCTGAAGAATAAGAGAACCAACATGCCAAAGATACCGATCGGATTGCAGCTTTATACGCTGCGCGAGGACATGGAAAAAGATTTTGCCGGGACACTTCAGAAAGTCGCCGGCATCGGCTACGGCTTTGTCGAACTTGCCGGGTACGGCGGATTGTCCGTGCGCCAAGTTGCTGATCTACTAGCAGACAACCACCTGCAAGTGGCCGGCAGCCATATCGCTTTAGACGCTTTGGAAGCCGACCTGCACAAAGTCATTCAGGAAAACCTGACGCTGGGCAACAGCCACATCGTTGTGCCGTATCTCCCTGAAGAGCGGCGGCAGACCAGCGATGATTACAAGAAGCTCGCCGAGATACTCAGCGGCATCGGCGAAACCCTGCAAACGGCGAACATGACGCTGTGCTACCACAATCACGATTTTGAGTTCAAGCCTCTGGCCGACGGTCAGCTCGGCGAGGATGTGCTGCTGGATCATTCGGACCCGCTGTTCGTCAAGATTGAAGCCGACGCCTACTGGATACTGAAAGCCGGCCACGACCCCGTCGCGTTTGTCAAGAAGCACGTGGGCCGGGTTCCGATTATTCACCTTAAAGACCGGGATTTGACCGACGGTTCCTTCGCGCCGGTCGGCACCGGTGATCTGCCTTTGGACGCGCTCATTGCCGCCGCAGGCGAGATCGGCACGCAGTATTTGCTGGTGGAGCAGGACATCTGCAAGGGCCAGCCGCTTGACGCCGTGACGCTGTCGTACAACAACCTCAAAGCCAAGGGATATGCGTAAGAACCTACCCGGCACAAGTGCCTGCCCTCCCGAAACGGGAAGGCAAAGAGTTTAAAGCCGGGAACAGAGGGGGTGTCACTTGCTGCGCCCTCTTTCTCCACGCCTTCCCGTTTCGGGAGGGCAGGCACTTGTGCCGGGTAGGTTCCTTAGAAACTTCCTTTCATGCCCCGCGCCGCCTTCGTCTACACTGACGATTACACTGATTACCATCTCTCCGACACCCACCCATTGCAGCAGAAGCGGCTCCTGATGACGCACCGACTGCTGGACTCCTACGGCGCGTTTCAGTCTCCTGCCTCGCATCTTGTCACGCCCGCCTCGGCTACGGAAACTGATCTGCTCCGGGTGCATTCGCCTGAGTATCTAAACGCCCTGCGGCGGCTGAGCGCCGGCGAAAGCGTCCCAGACAAGAAACAATTCGGCTTCGGCACTTTAGATAACCCGCCATTTTCCGGCATGTGGGAGGCGTCGCTTTTGTACGCCGGCGGCTCGCTGGACTGCGCCCGGTTAGTGATGCAGGGCGGCTTTGATGCCGCGTTCAACACGTCCGGCGGCCTGCACCATGCCCGGCACGACCGGGCGGCGGGCTTCTGCACTGTGGCCGATTGCCCGCTTGTGGCATACTATCTGCTGGACCACGGCGCGAAGCGTGTGGCCTATGTAGACATTGACGCGCACCATGGGGACGGGACGCAGGCGTTCTTCTACGACGACCCACGCGTTCTGACGCTGTCTATTCACGAGACGCCGGAGAGTCTGTATCCGCGTGTCAGCGGGTTCGCGGAGGAGATTGGAGAAGGGGCGGGGCTTGGCTTTAACGCCAACCTGCCGCTCGCTCCCGGCAGCGGTGATGCAATCTATGCCGAAGCGTTCGGGTCTGCATTTTTGCCAATTTTAGAAGCATTTGACCCGGAGTATATTATTCTCCAAGTCGGCGCAGACGCGCACTTCGCCGATCCGCTGACACATCTCGGCCTGACCTCACGCGGCTGGCTGGGGTTGGCGCAGTCCGTGATCGCCCTCGGCAAGCCGGTCATTGCGCTGGGCGGTGGAGGTTACAACTTGGACACCGTAGCCCGGCTTTGGGCTTTGCTGTACGGCGCACTGTGCGGCCAGGAGCTTGCCGCCGACCTGCACGACCAAAGCGTACCAAGCGCAGCCGACCGAAACGACATCTTCCAGCAGTTCTACGTCAAGCGCCGGGGAACGGCACGTGGCGCGAGTATCGAGGACTACGCCCGGCGCAGCGTTGAGATTGTCAAGCAAGCCGTGTTTCCGAGGCATGGATTGGCCTAAGCACAGAAAATTACTTGACGAGGGTTGGTATCACAAACAAGACCACGCTTTTCTCGGCTGCGTTCAGGCTGGCAGGCGGCTTGACGATAACTAGCGTGTCGCCGCTTTGGACCGTGTGTATCTCGTGCTTGATTGTGCCTTCAGGAACTGCCGCATCCAGCGCCAGCATGAGGGAATTATCGATATTGACGCGCGGCGTGACGGCAAACGTCAATGGGGTTCTCGGGCCGTAATAGAGGCTCATACCTGCGTTCATGTTGTTTGCCGTTGTGAGGGTTGTGGACGCGCTGATAGCCTTCTGTTCCGTCAGTGTTTGCAGGAACCTAACGGCAGGAAGGCCAGTTGCGTACTGCTCGGAACCCAGGCCAGCGGCTTTGAGATCGGCCTCCAAAACATAGGCAAGCATGAACTTGACCTGCACCTGACGCGGGGCCATATCTAAAACTTTGACTATCTCCTGCACTTTGGCAAGGCCGGCAGGCGTCGCGGTGACAGCAAGTGCATTTTGCAGCGGCACAGGCAGAACTTGCGTGACACCGGCAGGCAGATTGGCCGGCTGATCCCAGTGCATTTGTTTGATGACATCACTGGGAATGACATCACTGGGAATGACATGCTGCAAGACGATCTTCTCCGTCGCTGCTTGAACCACAGGCACGGCAGAAGCGGCAGGTTTATCCGCCAAGACCGGCAGGGCACACAGAACGCCGAGCGCGAGGCAGGCAGGAACAAAGCAGCGGCGGCAGGTCAGTGGCAGCGGCATGGTAATTACTCTAATTCTCCCGGCATCTCCCCTTCCATTTCGCCGCTTTCGGCGGCGTCCATGTACTCGTCGAAATCGTCTCCTAGATCTTCGCCCATCTCTTTGCCCATTTCTTTCGCCCAGCGGCGCATCGCTTTCGGATCATCCATGTCACCGATGGAGTTAGGGTCGGCCAAATCATCCAGCAGCGCGTCGTCGGTGCGGCCTTTGGCGAAGCGGGTGATACGCTTCACGGCCTGGTCACTGCCGCAGTGCGGGCAGAGATTGGAGTCAGCGGCGGCGGTCATTCCCACCAGAACCGTGTAGCGTTTATGACAATGTGTGCAGGTATATTCGTAAAGCGGCATTCGGTGTCAGTCTTCTTCTCGGTCTTATTCAGCACACGTCTTCAGGCAGATCGTTTTGACTTCTTCAGCAAGCACTATGCAGCGCTCAAATTCAGTGCGGGCAAGCTGCTTGTCTTCGTCGGTTTTCACCAAAACGAGATTGTCCCGCAGGACATCCGCGCAATGGCCCACTTGAGCCGTGTACGCTCCGGCACACGCCGTTTGGCAGTCTGTGTCCGGCATGATTCCACCTCTTGTTCACAGTTCGGCGCGTTCGGTGCGGTGCAGAAGCTCGGCGGCGGTTTGGGGGGACTGGAGCAGGTTGTCGGCCCGTAGCAGTTCACGAACCATTTCTTCAGCGGGGGTCAGTGTGTCGGGGGCGCTGATCCAGCTCTGAATGGCCGCGACGGTTTCCGGTGTGACGGCACCGCATTCGGCGGGATAGGTCTTTTTCAGCTCGCGGGCAATGCTCTCAAAGGCAATCAGCTGTTCTTGTTCGTTCATGCCCTGATTATAGCAAAAGGGAAGGGCGTTGTCTATGGCTAGGTCAGCGCGGGGTAACGACGCCCGCGATGTCGCGGCTGACGGGCGGCAGGGGGACCATGAGCAGACCGTCTTGAACGTTGGCTGACAGTGGAGCAAGAGGCTGGCCGGTCCAGGTATCCCACAGGCGAACCGTGTACGCGCCGGGCGCAAGGCCGGGCAGGCGGACGGCTGCGGAGGCGGGGGACGCGCCGGTGCGGTCGCGGTTGTAGGCCCAGAACAAGGCTCTGAGGCGGCTGCCTTTGGCGAGGACGGCGACGGGCGGGGCGTAGTGGGTAACGACGAAGCGCTGGACAATAAACCAGTCGGTGCCGGTGTTGTCCAGTGTCACTGTGTTCAGCCCAGCCGGCAGGTCTACGGAAAGAGTCTGTCCGGCGTCATGGTCGGCGTCCGACGCCGGAAAATTGGCTTCGGCGGCGGGTTTGTCGTTCAGCGAGAGAGTTGGATGCGCCCCGGCTTTTGCGACCGTGCCGATCTGGACCAGAAACCGGCAGGGAGCCGGGCAGTTCAGCGTGAATGTGACTGGGTGCGGGCGCAGGTCTTTGTGATTGCTGCCCTGGAAGTAGGTGGACAGGCCGGACAAGTCAGGCCCCGTGCCGCCGAACGGAACCGAGACGGTGTCACGGGTGAACGGTCCCCAGCCGCCGGTCGGCGCAAACGAGAGGTCGCCCAGTGCGCTTGCCGAGTTCACGCTGGGTTCAAGCGTATCTAGGCCGGAAGCACTGCCGGACATTCTCAAGAAACCGGACACAGACGCGAACTGGGGCCACCAATGATTGTTCTCCACTTGATCCCAGTACCAGAACTGACCCGCGCCGGCAGTCGGAGCCATGATGCTCGCCCAGAGGCCGTCATGCAGGAACGGTTCCGTGATGCCGGTTTTGGCGTCCGACGGCCCCCATTCGCCGACAAAGACCGGCACATCGGCGCTTTTGACACTGGCGAAGAACGAAAGGATGTCGGGAACGTAGGCATGAATCTGGTCGTAATCCAGCCCAATTCGCGCCAGCGGATCGCCCGACACCGAGTTGCTGGTTGTGACCAGATGGTGATTGACATCTTCGGCGCGAATTGCCGCCGCCATTTCTTTGTGCCAGTTCACGACATCGCTGAAGTGGTTTTGGACTTCGGCGATGTTCTGGACCTCGTTAAACAGCTCATACGACAGCAGATGCGTCGAGTAGCCGTAGCGGGCCGTAAGGTAGCGGTACTTGAGCCGCGTCAAGCGCCGTGCTTCGGCATCGGTGAAGAAGTCGTCAGGGTGGACCAGAAACCCGCTGTTCGACGCGTTAAACGGGTTGTCGGCCCAGTTTGGGTCCGTGTGAGCGGTGTACTGGCCGTGATGCTGCAAAGTCATCTGAATATAGATGCCGTGCTTTTCTGCCAGGTCGAAAATGGCGTCCCAGCGCCGGGCGACGGAAAGCAAAAGTGTTCCTAGCTTCGGGTTGTCGGCTTTATCCTGCGCCCATTCCAAGTTCTTGCCGTCCCAATGGTTCATCCAGACCCGCGCCCAGTTCATGCCCGCCGCCTGCATGTTCGAAAACGTGGCACCATAGGACTGCCCGGCGTTCAGCCAGGCGGCATCCATGCCAAGCGGGTAGTAGGTTTGGCCGCTGTCAAAGACGAACCTTTGAGCAGTGTGCGGGTCGCGCCGCACAAAGCCGGGATTACGAGACGCGATGCACCGGAACGCCTTCGGGTTCAGGTCCGCTGGAGCAAGAGCCTGACCGTTCCGCTCGACGCGCAGGGTATACGTACCCACGGCAAGCGGGGCGTACCGGACACGCCAGCGGTCGCCGTCCCAGAACGCGGGCTGAGTTACTTTCAGTCCGTGCGGCCCGGTAAAGACGGCATCTACGTCGTTGTCTGCCGGGTCAAACGGATTGCCGGTCTGTGGCAGCGTCCACGACGCCTCAAACTTCGCATAGCGCGGCACGACGGTCTGCGCGTCGGTAGTGAGCGGCACAAGCAGCAGGCCGAGCAGGCAGCAAAAAAGAGAACGGTTCATAAAAGTTCCTGCCGGCCAGTCAGATTGCTTCGGTTGACGACAGCCGGCTCGTGGTACAAGCGCGTCAGCTCGGCAGGAGAGACTTTGTGCGGGCCTAAATCGCCGCCCCACGACGCGAAGTAAGCCCAGTAAACGCCGTAGCGCTGCATCTTGGCGATGTCCGGGACGCCGCCGAACTCGGTCAGCGCCAGCATCTTGCGGCCCCCGTACTGGGATTGCAGCGTGTCCCAAACGCTGATGAGCGGGTCGCTGACATCGGCGGGATACTCGTCAATGCCGACGATGTCCACCACGTCATCGCCGGGATACCAATCCGGCTTGATGCCGGAAGAGTAGACCCAAATCAAGTTGTGCAGGTGATGGGCGTTTGTAAGGCGGTCGTGCAGCAGACGCCACAGTTTTTTGTAAGCCTCTGGCCCTTTTTCGCCCCACCAGAACCAGCCGCCTTCGCCCTCGTGCAGAGGACGCCACAGCACAGGCACATTCGCGTCGGAAAACTTCTGAAGCTGGGCGGCAATCGCGTCCATGTCCCGCAGCAGCAGCTTGTAGTCAGCAGAATTCGGGTCGGCCAGCGCTTTTTGGACATCAAACGTCGTCGCGTCCGTATAGAAGCCCTTGTACCACATGAGATTGTTCGGCTTGCCCTGAGCATCGGTCCCCATTGTATTGAGCAAGCCCGACGGCGCGTTCCAGTGCCAGAGCATACTGACAATTTGGCCTGACTGCGCGGCCTTGATGACCCGCTCGGTTTCGCCTTTCGGGTCCGCGCCGTAAGCAAGGCGCGACGGCGAATAGTCCATGAAGTCCCCGGCCATGATCGCGGGCGTTTTGCCGGTCACGGACTGAATGTATACGGTATCATCGGCGTTCACCTGCCCCGAAAGCGTCTTGACGCCGTAGGTCTGCGTCAGCGTCCGCATCAGCGCCCGTGCTTCGGCCGTCGCTAATGGGTCGGATAGCGCCGCCGAAACTGCCGGCGGCACGCCTACCGGGGCCGGCACGAAATCCAGTGTGTCCAAATCGTAGTACCCCCACCCGCGCCGGATTTCTATGGTGTTCGTTCCCGCCGTTAGCTCCACCTTGCCGGCGGATAAGTCAGCGAACTTGTCCCCGGTGCCGGGCAGCGCCACCGAGATGACTTTGCCGTTGACGGCTAAATCGCTGCTTTTGGCCCCAAACGGGGCGCTGTAACGGAGCAGAGCACGGTAGATGCCCGGCTTGACGTTTGGGATCGTCCAGGCAACTTTCGCGCCGTCTTTTTCAAATTGGCTGACATAGCCCTTGCCGGAAAAGCCGGGCCGCGTGGTCCGCACCGTATTCCCCGTCAGCGTCCCGTCTTCCGCTTCCAGGTGGATCGCGCCGGGAGCCGTTGGCTTCTTGTACGGCCCCATGTCCGCCTTCACAGCCGCCAGCGCAAACTGCGGCGTCGCCGGCTGGCCGGGACCAGAGGCAACAGATGCAGTGGGCGCGGGCGGTGGAACAGGAGCAGCGACCTGGCTCTTTGCACAGGATAGGCACAGGAACGCAGGAGCGAGAAGAAGGGGAAACCAGTATTTCATGTTTGCTTATGACTGCCTTAGCCGCCGAAAAAATGGCCCGGCAAACCCTCGTCGGTCCGCCGGGCCTGTCGCGGAGATGTTCAGCGATGCCAAGATTTATTCATCAATAGACATTGAACGTAGCAGAGTAGGTGGAGCAGCCAGTTCCTGCCGCGTTGTAACCATTGCCAACGGCACAATCAGTCTCATAGGGTGCGTTGTGACCTGCACTGACGGCGGATGAGCGCAAGAACTTGGCATGCTGGTCAGCCATGAGATAGTTGGCACCATCCGTGTGTCGCCCTGTCGGCGCGGCAAAGTTCTTCGAGTTAGCAAAGACAACGCCGGTGTTAGTGAGCGGGAAGATGCCTGTTGCATATTTCACACCTGCGGGGTCCGCTGTCGCGTTCGGCTGTGCGCCAAACCCATTGGGATCGTAATCTCCGCCGGTTCCGATGCCGGCCGGAGACCCGCCATTATCGCCACTATAGTTGTCCGCCTTCCCGTTGGTCGGATCGTTCAGGCTGACGTCATAGTCCTTGCCCCCTAATGTGCTGCTCTGCACCTCAAACAGCATCACGGTTTTAGCAGGAGAGTCAAACAAAGAGAGAGGTGTACCATCAGAAGACTGACCACGGATGCCAAGATCGTCTTTTTTCTTGGTAAGATTTGCGTTCAGCCCATAGGAAGACACTTTTGGAAAAGTACCTGCGTCGTCGGGACACCGAAAAGCGCCGGTGCTTTTGATGTAGGGATAAACTTGCCATGCCCAGCCGCTTCCCCGACCGTAGGGGTCCCAACCGTTTGGTCCCTTCTCGTCAGCATCCTGATAATACTGGGTTACGGCGAGGCCGATTTGCTTGAGGTTAGAAAGACAGGCGGTGCGGCGGGCATTCTCACGCACCTTCTGGAAAACAGGGAACAAAATTGCTGCGAGGATCGCAATAATTGCGATGACGACGAGCAGTTCGATGAGGGTGAAACCACGTTTGCGCTGCATAATAAAAACTCCTTGTACCTAATGTAGCATGAATTGCTAATATCCTGACACGGAACCGAGATAAAGTCAACTGTTCTCTCAGACGAGGTTTCAGACTTCGCTGAAACTGTTACAGAAACTCAGGCAAACACAAACTTAGATAAGCGGGCGGCAGGATTGCCGCACGACGAGAGAAACCGGGACTTCCAGCGTCACCGGCGGCATGGCTTCGGGAGAACTGTCCGGGACGCGGAGCCGCTCCTGAAGGCGAGTGACCGCAAGCCGCCCGAGTTCTTCTTTTTCCACCCGCACCGTGGTCAGCGGCGGCCAGGTTTGGGCGCTGAACTCAATGTCGTCAAAGCCGATGAGGCTGAGGTCGTCTGGAATGCTTAGGCCAAGCGTCCGGCAGACCTGCATCACCGCCAGCGCCAGCGTGTCGTTCGCCGCCAGCAAAGCAGTCGGCGGGTCGGGCAGGGCCAGCAGGTCCGGCAGGAGAGACAGAAGCGTGTCCGCAGACTGCATAGTCACCACTAACTGCGGGTCTACGGCACGGCCTGCCTCGAAGTGGGCGCAGACAAAGCCGCGCAGCCGGTCCTGGAACGAGACAGTCGCCGCATCATCGCGCAGGAACGCAATCCGCTGATGTCCCAGCTCAAACAAATACTTTGTCGCGGCCATCGCCCCGCCGAGGCCGTCGGAGACAATGCAGTCATGGCGGCGGATCGGGTCACGGTGGTCCACCAGGACAATCTGCGGGACGCGCTCTAAAAATACCGAGAGTATTTCGGGGTCCGCAGTTCCCACCAGCAGCATCCCGGCAACAGTCTGGTCGCGGACCATCTTCGGAAGCTGCTGAGCCAATTGATGCCGGTCAGTCGTATGCACCAGCAGGTGCAGGCCGCGCTCCGCCGCCGCCACCTGCGCCCCCGCCAGCAGCGGGGCGTAAAACGCATTGGCCTGCGGCAGATCCGTCGGCGAGGCCCCAAAGAACTGAAACCCAATAAAGGCTTCGTCGGTAGAGGCAGCCGCTTCCGCAGGCGTAGCAGACCGCTGACGGGCGCGAAGCGGGCGATAGTTCAGCCGGTCGGCGGCTTCCAGCACGCGCTTGTGGGTCAGGGCGCTGATCAGCTCCGGCGTGTTAAAGGCCCGCGACACGGTGGCGGTAGAAACGCCGGCTTGCTTTGCGACCTCCCGAATGCTGTTCATGGACCCATTCTAGCACTGTGCGGCAGTTGTGTCAAGGGATTTCGTCTAAATAGTTTCAGTAATTTTTTGCATTGTTTTATATAAATTACAGAAAATTAAGCAGCAACGCTGTTTTTGAGACTTGACAAAATGAGCGGGGAAGATTATAGTAGAGCCAACAACGAAAAGCAATATCAAGAACCCGGCCATAAATGGCCGGGTTCCTCTCAACAACCTTTTATGAAAACGACCACACAACCCCTTTCCGACAACTGGCGGATGCGCGAGCTGAACGATGCGCCGCTCGGCGTTCCCGGCCACCACAAGCTTCCGTGGCTGCCCGCCGAGGTTCCCGGCTGCGTCCATCTGGATTTGATGCGGGCGGGCGTGATCCCCGACCCGTTTGTGCGCCTGCACGAGCGCGACGTGGCCTGGGTAGACCAAAGCGACTGGGTTTACGAAACGACGTTCACCGTAGACGCCATTCCTACTGCCTCCACATTTCTGCGCTTTCATGGCTTAGATACTATCGCTGAGATCACGCTGAACGGTGCGCTGCTGGGGTCCACCGACAACATGCACCTCATGTACGAGTTCCCGGTCACAGACAGAATAGTCGGCGGCGAGAACCACCTGCAAGTCGTGTTCCGATCCGCCTGGCGCGTCGGCGGGGAGCGGCAGGCCGCATGGAATGCGGGCGGCAACAACACCCTGCCCTACCACTGGGACAACTGGAACCCACGAGCGTTTGTCCGAAAAGCGCAGTACCAATACGGCTGGGACTGGGGTCCCGTCCTGCGCGGCTGCGGCATCTGGCAGCCCGTCGAGCTAGTCACCGTCCCTGTCGCCCGCCTCGGCGACTGGAAGCACAGCGTCGAGTTCACCGACGACGGCAAGGCAGTTGTCACCGTGATAGCAGAAGTCGAGCGGATGCCGGGGTCGGAAGAAACGCCAGCCAGACTGAGCTTTCGCTGGGATGGCGATGAGCATCTTTCGCGGATGCTGCCGACTGGTCCGGGGATTGTGGCAGTCTCGGGAGAACTGGAAGTCGAGTACCATTATGCTGAGCGTTGGCACGAGAATGGCAACGGTGGTGACCCCAATCTGCACCGTTTGGTTATGGTATTATGTGCAGAAGGCAAGGAGATTGACAAAGCGCAGGCATATATTGGCCTGCGAACAATTGAGCTAATCCGTGAACCCGATGCCGACGGCAAAGGTGAAGGATTCAAGTTCCGCGTCAACGGTAGTGACCTCTTTATCAAGGGCGCGAACTGGATACCAGAGCATTCGTTTCCGACGCTGATTACCCACGAGCGCCTGCGCGAGCGCATCAAACAGGCTCGCGACGCGGGCTTCAATATGCTGCGCGTCTGGGGCGGCGGCTTTTATGAGTCCAACGACTTCTACAACTTGTGCGACGAGATGGGCATTTTGGTCTGGCAGGATTTTCCTTACGGCTGCTCCTATTACCCCGATACCGGCGAGTACGCAGACATGGCGCGGATGGAAGCCACAGCCGCCGTCAAGCGCCTGCGCCATCATGCGTCGCTTGCGCTCTGGTGTGGCAACAATGAAAACCTGACCATGTACGAAGGCAACTGGACCGGCACACGGCCCCCGCGCTTTCTCGGCGATAAGCTGTACCAGGAAGTCCTGCCGGAAGTCGTGCAGGCTGAGAACCCCGAAACCCCTTACTGGCCCGGCTCACCCTACGGCGGCCCGGACCCAAACTCCGCCGACTACGGCGACTGCCACAACTGGGACGTCTGGCACGGGCGCGGCGATTGGGTGCATTATATCGAAAACGACAGCCGCTTCTGCTCGGAGTTCGGCTTTGCGGCCTCCTGCGGCCTCGGCGCGTGGGATACCTGCCTCGCCCCTGCCGACAAGCATCCGTATTCCCCGGCAGTGCGCTGGCACGACAAGACCCGCAAAGGCTACGATGTCTACTTAGGGATGGTAGACATTCACTTCCCCAAGTCGCAGTCGCTGGAAGATTTGGTCTACTATACGCAGTGCAACCAGGCCGAAGCCTTGAAGTTCGGCGTGGAGCATTACCGGCGGCGCAAGGGCCGGAACTGGGGGACGCTCTTTTGGCAGCTCAACGACTGCTGGCCGGTGCAGTCCTGGGCCGTGATTGACTCGCAGGGCGAGCCGAGAGCCGCCTATTTTGCTTGCAAGAAGTTCTACGCCCCCGTTCTGCTGTCGCTGGTCCGGGACGGCGAGGCGGTTTCCGCGCACCTGGTCAGCGATCTTTTGACGCCGCTGTACGGCCAGATTGAGTGGACGCTGGCGACGCTGGACGGCGAAGTTCTGAGCCGGCAGACGAACGCGGTCCAAATCGCCGCAAACAGCGCCGCCGAAGCCGCTGCGTTCTCGCTGTCCGAGGCCAACAGCCGCGAGCGCGACGTGTACGTCTACGCGCAGTTCACGGCAGCCGATGGCGGCATGACGACCGAGAACACTCTGCTGCTGGCGGAGCCGAAAGACCTGCGGACCGCCGATCCCGCCCTGGCGCTGAGCGTAATGGAAGAGGACGGCGGGTTTGTGCTGACAGTGACCGCGCAGAGGTTCGCGCCCTATGTCTGGCTGCGCCGCGCCGGTAATGGCCCGCTGCCGGGCCTGTCTGACAACTTCTTTCACCTGCGGCCCGGCGAAACAAAAACAGTGACGCTGCTCAAGTGTGCCGGCTTGCAGACGGTGGACGACGTGCGCGGGGAGCTGCGCCTGCGAACGCTTTAGCGGGGGGGGGTAAAGCAGCGGGCGAATTGCCTCCATGCGTTGACAGACTGCCCCAGATATGATACTATAAGCGGCAATGGGAAAGCCGTCCGACAGCAGCCAGATCACCGCAGAGCGCACCGGCGCTCAAACGCCCACGCGAAATCCTGCCCGCGCCGTCGCCCCCCTCCTGCCGGCATTTCTTGTGTTTGCCGCATTCCTCGCCGGCACGGTGTACTACTTTGTGTGGCGTCTGGCCGTCGTCAACTGGGTGCTGTGGTGGGTAGGCGTCCCCCTGCTGCTGGCGGAAGTTTTCAGCGTTTTCAACACGCTCGGCTTGCAGTATACTGCTTGGCCGCGTCCGGTCCCCAAAATCAGCCCGCGCGACAACCCCTCTCAATTTCCCATCTGCATTATGATCCCAACGGTCAACGAAGGGGCCGGCATTCTGGAGCAGACGCTTCAGGGCGCTCTTAGGGCGCGGGCGCGTTACCTGCAGGCGCATCCGCAAGCCGAAGTGAGCATTGTCGTCTGCAACGACGGGCGGGTTGCCGGCGTGAAAGACTGGCCGGAGGTCGAGGCGCTGGCCGCGAGGCTGGGCGTACAGTGCATCACCCGCACCGTTCCCGGCGGCGCGAAGGCCGGCAATATCGAACACGCCCGGCAGGCGGTGGGCGCGACAGGCAGCACGCTAATCGCTTTGTTTGATGCCGACATGGTGGCCGAGCCAGACTTTCTCATTCAAGCGATCCCCCCGTTTGCCGATCCAACGGTAGGCTGGGTTCAAGCCGGGCAGTATTACCGCAATCAGGGCAGCGCGGTGGCACGCTGGGCGCACGACCAGCAAATTCTTTTCTACCGGATGGTCTGCGTCGGCAAAGCCGCCGTCAACGGCGCGTTTATCTGCGGCACCAATGTCGTCATCCGCGCCGGCGCTTTGGACACCATCGGCGGGCTGCCGCAGAACACCGTGACCGAAGACCTTGCGGCTTCCATCCTGCTGCACCCGAACTGGCGCTCTTTGTATTTGACGGATGTGCTGGCGCTGGGGCTGGGGCCGGAAGATTTGGGCGCGTACTTTTCTCAGCAGCGGCGCTGGGCGGCAGGGACATTTGCGGTGCTGTTCCGGCACTGGCGCTCCATGCTGCTGCCCTGGCACCGGGGGCTGACACTGCCGCAGCGCCTGCAGTACCTCCACTGCTGCGGCCATTTCTTCTCCGGGTTCCGGGATTTGGTCTGCCTAGCCGCGCCGCTGGCCTATCTTCTTCTGGGTTTTACGGCGTTTCGGGTGTTCAGCATCTCGTCTTTCTTGCTCCACTTTCTGCCGTACTGGATACTGTCGCTGTTTGTGTTCTGGTATGTCACACGCGGCAAAGCAGGCTTTCGAGCCATTCTGCACGGCAGCATTCTCGGCTTCGGCTGCTTTTCGATTTTTGTTTCGGCGTTCTTCAGCGCCGCGTTCAGCAGGCGGCTCCAGTTCGTGATTACCGCCAAGCGGCGGCAGAAAACCGGCGGCTGGCGGCGGCTGGTTCCGCAGGCGGCGCTCACGGCGCTGGGCGTGGCCGGAATGGTCCGGTTTGCCTGCACGGGGAACCGAAGCTGGCTGGGGCTGATCAGTGAGCTGTGGATGCTGTATGTTGTCCTGCTTCTTTCGGGGATGCTCTGGCTGGGAGCCGCCGAGAACCCAGAAGTCGAGCGGAAAGTCGTCCGGGCGAACCTGCGCTACCGCCCGGCCTTTGTCGCCACCGGGATTAGCCTGGCGGCTGCCGCCGTGCTAGTTCTCTCGCAGCAGGGCTTTGGCCGGCCTCTAAGTGTCCCGCGACCTCCGGCAGAAATCGCGGCAATTCTCCCAGCAGAATTGGAAGGCGTTCGACCATGCCTGGTTTATGCCATCAACACGCGCGGGCAGGTTGTCGGCATCGCGGACGGCGGCGATCTGCTGGGGCCGTTTCATCTTTTCCCGCTGTCCCTGCCAACAAGCTCTATGCCGACAAGCTCTGTCCGGTTATCTTCGGCAAAGACAAGGCTGCCGCTTTCTGAGCATTCCGACTAACGACTATGTCTTCTGTCCAAAAGCCTTCAATGCAAAAGTCTCTCCAGGCACGCTCCGCCGCTCCCAATGAGCAGGCGGCTACCCCGCGCTGGAGCGGGATTACGGTCCGGGCCTGGGTTATCGGCCTGCTGCTTATCCCGCTGCTGGACTTCTGGCTTCAGTATACCGAAATTGTCGCGCAGGGGCCTGACCTTGCCGCCATGTCCCTGCCGATGGCCGTGCTGTTTGCCCTGATGGTCATGGTCGGGCTGAACCTGCTGGTCAAGCGGTTTAACCCGAAGTGGGCATTAAGCCAGGCCGAGCTGCTGTTTATCTACACGATGAACACCGTCGCCATTTATATCGGCGGCATCGGCATGATGCAGTTTTTGACCCCGGCGCTTGTCGGCTGGAAGCATTTTCAAACGCCGCAAAACAAATGGGATAGCTGGGCGCATTTCGTGCCGCGCTGGGCCGTGCCGGACCCGTCCGTCGTGCCGGGCTACTACGCCGGACGGACGACGTTTTTCACGCCCGAGACCCTGCACGGCTGGGCGCAGCCGATTGCCGTCTGGACCGGGTTCATCTTCACGCTGCTGTTCTGCTTCTACTGCATCGCCGCCCTGCTGCGGAAGCAGTGGGTGGACCGGGAGCGCCTGATCTTCCCCATCGTGATTATCCCCTTAGAAATCACGCGAGACGGCGGCAGCACTCCTCTCTGGCAGAACCGTCTGCTCTGGCTGGGGGTCGGCATTCCGGTCGTGCTGGAAAGCATGGCGGTGATCCATTTCACGATGATCCCGACCTTCCCGTATATTCCGCTCAAGCCCGAGTACAGCCTGCAGCTTGAAACAAACATCACGACCTCACCCTGGAACGCCATCGGCTATACCCCGCTGGCGTTTTATCCGCTGGTCATCGGGCTGTCTTACCTGCTGTCGCTGGACGTGTCGTTTTCCTGCTGGTTCTTTTACTTATTGACCAAGCTGGAAAATGTCGGCGCGACGGCGTTTGGCTTCCGCGACCCCGGCGCGGGTCCAAGCCTCGCGCACATGCCATATATCGCCGAGCAGGGCGTCGGTGCATTTCTGGGTCTTGCGCTGTTTTCGCTGCTTCTCGCCCGGCCGCAGCTTGCCGAAGCCTGGCGCAAGGCGTTTCGGGGCGATGCGTCCGTAGACGACTCGGCGGAGCCGATGTCGTACCGCTTTGCCTACATCGGCCTCTTTGTCTCGACAGCTTTGCTGGTCAGCTTCACTGTAGCACTGGGATTGTCGCTGCTTGCTGCGCTGATCTTCTGGAGCCTGCTGCTGCTGATGGCGCTGGCGTTCACCCGCATTCGGGCGGAAGCGGGCCTGCCGTGGGGGTTTGCCCCGTTCGGCCTTTCGCACGGCACGATGGTCAACTTCGGCGGCACCGACGCCTTCACGCCGCGTGAGCTGACCGCATTCTCGTTCACGCGCTGGTTTGACTCCGACTGGCGCTGCCTGACCCAGCCTGCCGAGATGGAAGCCATGAAGATCGCCGACTCGGCCACGCCGCGCCCGATGAACCCGCGCCATCTGACCATTGCCATTTTCGTGGCGATTTTAGTTGCCACGCTTGCCGCCTTCGTCTCATGTCTGAGTTTGTACTACCACTTCGGCGCGGGCAACGCCAGTCTGGACCGATGGCGCACCGATCAGGGCCATTTCAGCTTTGATGAGCTTCAGGGCTGGCTGAACACGGCGCGTCCCTTAGACCGCGGGCGCATCAGCGCGTCTGTGGTCGGCCTCGCCGTCGTCCTGTTGCTCGGGTTTTTACGCACCCGCTTTGTCTGGTGGCCGCTGCACCCCATTGGCTACGCTGTCGGCTGCACGGACACGATGACCTGGATCTGGTGCCCGGTACTTTTAGGCTGGCTCGCAAAGTCGTTGATCTTGCGTTATGGCGGTGTCAAGGCGTACCGCCAGGCCCTGCCGTTCTTTATCGGTTTGGTTCTGGGCGACTACGGCGTATCCGGCCTCTGGGCGCTCTATTTCCTCGCCTCCGGCCACTCCGGCTACCGCACGTTCCCGATTTGAGGCAGCAAGGGAGCGGCCATTGGAACCTACCCCGGTTCGTTCCTCACCGACCCTCCCTAAAGGGAAGGTGAGGAGCAAGAACGCGATCTGAAACGTAGGGACGCTGCTTGCTGCGCCCTCCTGACTTCCTGAACCTCTTTACCTTCCCTTTAGGGAGGGTCGGTGAGGAACGAACCGGGGTAGGTTTCTTGGGTATACCTCCTTCATAGAACAAGGAGATTTTTATGAGTGAGACAATTGGATTTATCGGCCTCGGCGGCATGGGAACGGCGATGGCCGCAAACCTGCTGAAAGCCGGGTTCACGTTGAAAGTTTACAACCGGACCCCCCATCGGGCCGAGCCGTTGGTGGCGCTGGGCGCGACGCAGGTCAGTTCCATTGCAGAAGCGGCGGAAGAAGGCGGCATTGTCATTACGATGCTGACCAATGACGCAGCCGTGCAGGCCGTGGCGTTTGGAGACAGCGGCTTTGGCGAGGCGCTGGGGACCGGCGGCATCCACGTCTCTATGAGTACGATCTCCCCCGAAGCGTCGCGCCAGCTCGCACAGCTTCATAACGCGCAGCACTCCTACTATGTCGCCGCGCCCGTTTTCGGCAAGCCGGATGCCGCCGCTGCCCAGAAGCTGTGGATCGCGACCTCCGGCCCCATCGAAGCCAAAACGCGCATTCAGCCGCTTCTCGACGCGATGGGCCAGGGCGTCTACGACTTCGGCGACGATCCCGGCGCGGCAAACGTTGTCAAGCTCACTGGAAACTTCATGTTCGGCGCGGCGATTGAAGCGATGGGCGAGGCGTTTACGCTGGCCCAGAAGAACGGCATTTCGCGCACGGCCGTTTACGACTTCTTCTCGGAAACGCTGTTCAACTGCCCGGTCTACAAGAACTACGGCAAGCTGATTTCAGAGGAGCATTACCAGCCGATTGGTGCGCTGCCGTCGCTCATTCGCAAAGATTTCAGCCTCATTTTGCAGGAAAGCCGCAACAGTGCTGTTCCCATGCCGCTGGCGAGCCTGGTCCATGACCGGCTGACCGCGATGGTCGCCAAAGGCCGCGAAGACCGGGACTGGGCGGGGTTTGCTGGCGAGATTTCCGAAAACGCCGGGCTTTAATCTACCTTCAAGCGCCGCCGGAACTTTTGGCCCCGTGCAGTCGCTTGAGAGGCTGAAAGACAACCAGAACCGTCAAGGAGACAACAATGAACAAAGTCGTCAAGAACTTCGCCGCTGCCGCCGCGCTTACTTTGAGCGTCACTGCGGCCTTCGCCCAGACCTCTGCCCCGCTGCCTGCGCCGAAGAAACCGGGGCTGCTCAGCCGCCTGTTCCACCCGAAGCCCAAGCCCGGCCTTTATCAGAGCAACGGCTCAGCGATGCACCCGATGGGCAGCCATCCGATGATGGGCCACCCCATGATGGGCGGTTCCATGATGGGCGGTTCCATGATGGGCGGCCGCATTATCGGCAACAAGAACAGCCACGTCTACCACATGCCAGGTGACGGCGGCTCACTGCCCGCGCCACAGAACCGCGTTTACTTCAGCAGCGCCGCCGCCGCGCAGGCGGCAGGTTACCATGCCGCCGGCGGAGGCCGCGCCATGATGCACGGCACCATGCCGCGCGGCGGAGCGCAGGTCTACCACTAAGCAGGTCTCCCACTAAAATGGGCGCAAAAAGGCCCGGCATCACTGATGCCGGGCCTTTTCTTCTATTCGTGATGCTGTTGGCTTAGCTCAGGCTGCGCCGAAATAGCTGGTCAACCACCGTGCCGTAGTCAAACTCGGCCTGGAACAGCGCTCGGTCGCCCCACCCGTAGCCGACCTGAAGCGCGTCGCCGGTGCGGTACAGGGAAATCGGGAACGCGACGCGCTTGGTATCAAACAGCTCGCCTCGGCCGCAGTAGGCGGCGGGGACATCGTCGGGCGTGATGGCCCGAACACAGGCTTTGATGCTTGGCACACCATTCTCATCCAGCGTCAGCCAGACCATCCAGCCCTCATACTGCTCTTCAATGCCGGGATGCGCCGGGTCCAGCGTTTCCGGAAAGGCCGGATTGTTCTTTTCCAGAACAACGTGGATCAAACCGATAAAGCCGCCGAGTTCCAAGCACGGCACAAAGTTGCTGCCGAGACCAACCCGGTGCACCCGCTCCCAGATCTGCTCGCCGAGCGCCCGGTGCAGGCCATCAATAACGCCGCCCATACGGAACCCGCTCAGGCCGTCGTGGGACTGGCTCTCAAAGTAGGCGATCTGCTTTGTCTGGCTCATGGAGCGTGCGCCGATCAATGTCCCGCTGCCATCTCTGCTCGGCAGTTTGACCGAGTTTTTGTACGATTCGATATGGGGAAAACCTGACTCCGACTCAGCGATGCCTCGGACCCAGACACCCTCGCCAAGCTCAGTCAGCAGCCGGTCGTCAGTCACCGCGCCGAACTCGATGCCGCCGAACAAATGCTGAAGCTCAAGCTGCGCCGGGCGCTCCTGCGGGTTCAAGTAACCGCCGTAGACGCCGACGTCGTGGATGAACTTGCCGTCCGGAAGCACGACTTTGCCCCGGTAGCCCTGGCCGGTTACGAAAAAGCCCGGCCCGCCTTCCGGCAGCGTTGTGGGAGACAGCCGCACATCTTCCATAATGACGCCCTCGGGGTTTGCGTCGTACCAGAGCCGTCCGGCACGGGCCGGGCAGACCGGAACCGGGGTGCGCGGACCGCGAATTCGGGTAAAGGGAAACCGCCGGGCCATTTCATAGACATTGTGAATGCCGTGCATCTCGGAGGCGTTAAAATAGAAGAGCAGGTTGGTGGAAAACAGCTCGCGCGTGACCGGATCTTTCAGACGCGACAGGCGCACGGTGACGCCGTAAGTGGTCTGCTCTGTTTCCAGATCAAGCCAGCTTTGTATCGGGCCGTTGAACGCCGCTTCCCAGGCCCGGCCCTCTTTGCGGGCTTCCACGCCGAACTCGCGCACTGTATGCGGAATAATTGCCATGGCATCGGACGCATCGGCGTCAAAAGATGAAAAATGAGAACCGGAAATCACAGTATTCATTGCAGGGCCTACCTCAAGTCGTAAGGGCATTAACAAGCTTAAGAGAAAAGAGTTCCGCACAAGTTTCGTCTTTTTTGTGTGCCGTTTTCTTTTACGGATATTCTTGTGACTATCTTCGGCAGGTAAGGGTTCCGCGCTCAGGCAGGTTGTTACCAGTTATCAATAAAAAGTTATGTTCGTATACCACGGAGAGTAGATTATGGCACTTCCCCCAATCGGCGCACAGCTTATGGTTCTGGGCGGGCATCCGACCATCAAGTACGACATCGGAGCGCAGACGGATTTGGTGCTAGACAGCCTCGCAGCCGCCGGGTATGCCGGCGTGGAAGGCGGACCGCGTGATGCCGCCGCTTACAAACAAGCGTTGGACGCTCGCGGCCTGCGCTACGGCGGCTCGCATGTCACACTTGCGGCGCTTGAGAACACCGCGCAGCTCACCCAGTACCTGCAAACGCTCGGCGGCCGCGACATCTGCAACTCCGGCCTGCATCAGTGGTACGACCGCAGCGCCACAGACTACCGCCAGGCCGCCGCCGTGCTGAATGACGCAGGCCAGCGTTTCCGGGACGCCGGAATTACTCTGCATTACCATCATCACGAGTTTGAGCTGGAAGAAGTGGAAGGGGGGAGGACCGGGCTGGACATTCTGCTTGGCGAGACCGACCCGGCATTCGTAGACCTGTGCGTGGACATCGCCTGGGTCCAGAAGGGCGGCCTGGACCCGGCGGAGTTTCTCGTGCAGCATCAGGACAGGATCAGCTACCTGCACTTCAAAGACTACAACGCGGACGGCGACTGGACGGAGATGGGACGCGGCATAGTCAATATTGGCGGCGTTATAGAAGTTCTGCCGGACCTGCCCCGCATCCGCTGGGTCATGGTCGAGCAGGACAAGACGACTTTGGACCCGCTGGAAAGTTTAGCCGTCAGCCGCCGGTATTTATGGGACACGTTTGGGTACTGAGCGAGAGGCCCCCACCCCCAATCATGAGGAGCATGAGAAGAACCTCACCCCACTTCGTTCCTCAGCGACCCTCTCCTTAAGCAAGGAGAGGGTGGAAACTTGTTTCCGGGTGAGGTTCTTCTGGGTCCCCCATGATTGGGGGCAGGGGGGCTTTCCTACTGCGCGTGACCGGACAGCAGTTCGTTTGCCAGCGCGTCGTCGCCGTAGACATGGCGCAGCGCCTCAATAATGGCTTCTGAGTCAACCGCCACCGCCCGCGCCTGCGTCTCCGTGTACGCATAGTCCGAGCCGAGGCCCTGCAGGTTGCCGTCAAAGATAATGCCGACCAGCTCACCCTTCTTGTTGACAACAGGGCTGCCGGAGTTGCCGCCGATGATGTCGGCGGTACAGACAAAGTTGAACGGCGTTCCCGGCGCGATCTTGCTTTTGGCCTGCTCCCAGAGCGGCGAAATCTGATACGGCGGCAGGTTGTCGTGCCGGGCAGCATAAGGAAACAAATCTCCCATCCGCGTGAAGGCGGGAACGGCTTTGCCTTCCTGCGAATAACCCGCCACGGTGCCATAGGAGAGCCGCAGCGTGAAAGTCGCATCGGGATAAACCGGCTTTCCGGCGGCAGCGGCGAGCTGCGCCTGCGCGATCTTGGCATAAGCCGCCTGGTCAACGCCTGTGATTTCTGCCTCGCTCTGCTTTTGCAGCGCACGGAATGTCGGCTCCAGCAGCCGGGCCACGGCGATCATCGGGTCCGTGGAGGACTGCATGGCGGTCAGGCCGCCGGACACAAAGCGCTTTCGGGCGGCGACATCCGCAATCGTCGTGCCTGAAACCAGCTCCGCCGCCCGTTCTGCCGGCGAGTGCCCGGCCAGAACCTGCGTCACGAGCGGGTTGTCGCTTCCCAGCGTTTCGGCCATCTGCGAAAGCGACTCGGCCAGCGTCAGCCGCTCTAAGCCCGGATAAATCGGCGCGGGCGAAAAAAGCTCCCGTTCCAGCGCCGCCCGGCGGGCGTCACGAAACGGCGGCAGACGTTCCCCATTCGGCTTTTGGTCCTCTTCGGCCAGCAGCACCAGGGTCTGCGCCGTGCCGTACAAATCAGACCGCAGGCCGAAGTAGTCCGCCAGCAGGCCGTATTTCGCAAACCGGACCCGGCGCACGGAGTCGGCCTTTGCGACTTGGTCCCACGCATCACCATAAGCGGCTTGCAGCTTTGGGTCCGCCGCCACTTTTGCCCGCAGCGCATCTTCCTCAGCCTGCTTTTGCGCGAATACAGCCGGGTCTTGACTATAACTATCCTCGGAAAAAGTTTCCTAATCACAGTGGAATGGACAGGAAACGCGCGAGGATGGTCAAATGCGGGGCAACTCGGTAGTGTAGTTCGGCTTTCTAAATGTAGGCAATTAAAAATATTTTTCAATATCGCAAAAAACCATTGACATAACAGCAAAAGAGTGATACAGTTCGTTATCGTCGTACAGTGATAGAAAGCTACCCCGACGAAAAACAACATTATCGGAGAAGTATCATGAAAAAGTGGCAATTTCTCGCGACGCTTGCCGTGACTGGCACAGCACTATCGGCAAACCCGTTCGGCTCTGCTGTTGCTGAACCGCAGATCAGTCCGGTGCAAACGACCGTACCCTCTAATGGCATCAAGCCAGAGTTGGGGCAAACCTACTTTGTCACCTCGCCTGGGGAAACGGTTGTTGTTCCTTTGACTGTTTCTGTTGGAGATCACTTTGATGGTCGGGTTGGGCTAACTCAACACATCAACAGCCACATCCCTTTAGTTGTTCGCGGAGGCAGTCACTGGGTCAGCGGAATTTACACGAACTGTAGCGTTAACAGATCAAATCGTGTCCTTTCGTACACCCACCTTCCTGGTGAGAAACGCGATCACACAATGATGCTCACCATCCCTCAAAACACCGAAGTGGGCCAATACGCCTGCTCTATTTCTGCAATAGCGGCAGGAAAAACTTACACGCTTCCTTTCGTGATTGATGTTCGGTGATTTCTGTTCGCGCTCCTTTAGCTAATGACCACATTTTGCTAAAGGAGCTTTTTTGTAGGTGATCCAAATATGGACAAGCACAGTGAAATGTCGGAAATACAGCTACTGCGAGCTTTAACTATTGACGGATGTACGCTCAAGCGTGTAGACAAGACTAGCTCTTTTTGGATAGAAGCTGCTACGTTGCGAAGGGAGACGCACTATCATGACTGCTGGTCTCATCTGGGTGATTTGCTCACGGAAGACGAGTATCATTCAGCCCTTGCAGATTTGGAGATCGACCCATCCATACTGGGTCCAATGAGAGCTGGAGAAGAAGGTACAGACATATTCTCTTGGTTTCGCGACGGTCATATGATTGCTTGGATTTCGCTCGTTTCTCTGGAATTGATGCCAACTTCCGTAAAATGCTTGACTGTCGTGAAACTATACATCAAAGATGAACCTAACAAAAGTTTAGCGAATGGATTAATCTCAGCACTCTACTCTTACGCAAAACTTTTAGACCTTCGTCTCATTCATTTTAATCTGCTTCCACATAATCAATTGATTTTAGAACAGTTAGTTGTTAGTGGTGCTGATGTTAGAAATGTTGAAGTTGATTGGGTGCTGTGAAGGGCAAAACAATGAGCAGATTTACTTTGTTTGGTGTCGCATTTCTTATCCTTTTTCTAGTTTTAGTGTGTCTCGTCTGTAAAGACCGCACTCGGGGCATAGCTATGGCTTCTGTTCCACAGATGTCTATATGGCCGAATGAGATAAGGATGCTTGGCAGCAGTCGAGTTAGGCTACCTATTGGATCCCAAGTTGGGTGGATTCGGGTGACACCTTCTTCTGACGTAGCCGCAGCGGTCTGCATCTACGCAGTCGGGCCTAAAGGTAGAGCCAGAATTGATACACCTTTGGGCGCTAGTGTAGAATCGCTTGGGCAACCCATGCAAGTTGTAATCGAGTTAGAGGAAAGCAAGGTGAAGTATTCATTGGATGATATTGTAACTGCTCATCGCAGCATTACTATATCTACCCGTGACAAAAACACCACAATCGGTTCGCTTGCCGACACAGAAAAAATACTTTTCACAATACAACCCAACCTTAATCCTGAATTACATGTCTCTGGAGTCCAGCACCACTCTAGCCTGTTTGAAGTTGATCTCACGTTGAGTGATTTCCTTGGCAATAATGTTGACGATAATGGCAGTCAATACATTTGGGCAGATGCGTCAAACATTAATACTCATGAGTTACGCACTTTTAAGGTTGTGCCTGTGAGTGAGCGCAAGCTAAAATTGCTGTTGCCTGAAACATATGCCCAACTTCCAGTCACAGTTCACTACAGACAGCAGCATTGGCAACAATCTTATGTCAAGTTCAAGCTGATACCGAACACGCTAAATGTAATAGAGACAGATAACACCGTAGATCATCTCGATAAGATAGTATTGCCAAAGTTCCGAAGCTGGCAACGGATAGGCCCTTTCTACCCTAAAGGCTTTGAAGCAAACAGGGTAGACCCGCACGACACGGTAGGTGTGTACGCCCAACCTAAAGCTGTTCAGTTCTACAATAAGACTGGATATTTCCCGAGACAAGCGGTTCTTGTCAAAGTCAGTCGCCCAATAGAGATTTTCGATGGAGACAAGGCAGTGGGAAGGCTTACTCAAATTGAAACTGCTAAATACATAGGTGGTGAAAAACCGGATTGGGTTTACGCAGCCGCTATATCAAAGTCAGACGAGCTTAAACCGGGCTTAGTAATGCATGCTCTGCCCATGGCGAATTGCTATACCTGTCATTATCAAAAAGGGTTAGGGAATGTGTTCACAATCCGGTATCCGGTTTTAAGGGCGAGCAAAGCGACAAGCAATTGAACGGATTTCCGCGTGTGGTCTTTCGGAAGGCAAATATGTTTCTGTTGATCTACATAACGGCGTGAGCCGCACAAAAATGGGGTTTTGTGTTACAACGGCCAGAACATTGCGTCCTGACCGCATCCTTTAAAGGCCAGCACTGGTAGTGCTGGCCTTTTTAGTTGCCGCATTGTAGCGCGGGTACTCAAAATTGTCCGGGTCGCCGCCGTAGGCTGCGGCATTGGCGTCCGGGGACATGACCAGCCGCACATCGGTGTAAGTCTTGTAGGTGTACAAATCGTAACGCGCCCCGCCGAACAGTGTCACCACTTCGCTTTTGAGGCCCGTCTTCGCCTGTGCTTCTTTTTCAATGGCGGCGACAATCGCCCGCCGGGCCAGCAGCGCCTGCGCGGGGGTCATCTGCGGCGTGACGGCGGCCTTGACCCGGTCTGTGACCGGCACGATGCTTTGAAGCACGTCCAGTTCCAGATCCGGCGCTTTCAGCTCTTCGGCACGGGTGCGAACTGAGAAGCCGTCACGCGCATAGTTGTGCTGGGCTGTGCTGAGTTCCTGCACCGTGTCCGCCCCCACATGATGGTTTGTCATCACGAGGCCGTCTGCGGACACAAATTCGCCCGAAGCCAGCCCGACAAACTTCACCGACGCCCGCTGCAAATGCGCGGCCCAGGCGTCGGAGATCGCCACGCCGTACTTTTGCTGGATCTGCGCCTTCGGCAGATCGTTGTACGGCCACATGCCTTCGTCTGCGCGTGCGCTCAGCGCTGATGCGCCGAGCAGTCCCATCATGATCCCGGCAAGATGTTTCTTTTTTACGTTCATAGTGCCTTTTGTTCGGCATGGGTAGCAAGTGTTCCTGCAAACAAATAGCCCGGCGGCAATTGCCGTCGGGCTGTTATACAAGAGCGCGGGTTTATTTGCCAAGTGCGCTCAGTGACTCAAACTCTTCGTCGGTCAGCGTCAGCGACGACGATGCGACGTTTTCTTCCAGATGCGCCACCGACGACGTGCCGGGGATTGGCAGCATGACTGGGGAGCGCTTCAGCAGCCAGGCTAACGCAAGCTGGGCAACCGTAGCGTCGTGCTGGTGCGCGGCCTGATCCAAGACGCCGCCCGGCTTGACCAGGTCGCCGCCGGCGACGGGGAACCAGGGGATAAAGCCGATGGACTTCTCAGTGCAGTAGTCCAGCAGTTGTTCCGATTTGCGCTCGCTGAGGTTGTAGAGGTTCTGCACTGAGACGATGTTTACAATTGTCTGCGCGTGTTCCAGCTCTTCAACGCTGACTTCCGACAGGCCAATATGCTTGATCTTGCCCTGCGTTTGCAGGTCTTTGAGTGCGCCAAGTGTCTCTTCCGCCGGCACTTTTGGGTCTATTCGATGAAGCTGGTACAAGTCAATCGTATCGGTTTTGAGGCGGCGCAGGCTCATTTCAACGCACTGGCGCAGGTACTCAGGCCGTCCGACGGGAAGCCACCCATCGGGACCCTGCCGGGTCAGTCCCCCTTTGGTCGCAATGACGAGGCCGTCGGTGTAGGGATACAGCGCTTCGGCGATTAAGTCTTCGGACACATACGGGCCATAGGAGTCCGCCGTGTCAATAAAGTTGACGCCTAGCTCTAAAGCCCGCTTTAGGACGCGCTTGGCTTCGTCTGGGTCTTTCGGATCGCCCCAAATGCCCTTGCCGGTAATCCGCATCGCGCCAAAGCCCATCCGGTTCACGACTAAGTCGCCGCCGAGTGTAAATGTGCCGGACGCAGCGGCGTCAGGTGTCAGTTCTGCCATTTTCAAATACTCCTTCAGTGGTGGGAGGTTATTCCCGCACACAAGCGCCAACAAACCGCGCATCGGGACAGTTCCTAGAACTTTACCAAGAAAAAGGTACACTAAGAAAAACGACGGCCTTGATCTTCGCTGACATTCAACGAAGAGCAACTTCGGCTTACGCTGCCGCAAACGGCAGAAAGGAAAAGATCGCATGGGCGCTACTGTAATTGCTGACCGTGTGCATTTTGCTGCACTGATCATGTTCCACTATCTGTTCCCACCCGTCACCATCGGGCTGGGCTGGCTGATTGCCATCCTCAAGATCCGCTACCTGCGAACGAAAGATGAGAAGTTCAACCGCGCCGCCCGGTTCTGGGGGCGCATTTTCGGGCTGAACTTTGGTGCAGGCGTCGCCACCGGCATTCCAATGGAGTTCCAATTCGGAACCAACTGGGCGCACTTTGCCGACGTGGCCGGCGGCGTCATCGGCCTGGGCCTGATGCTTGAAGGCGTTGTGGCGTTCTTTCTTGAGTCAGCTTTTCTCGGCGTCTTTCTGTTCGGCGAGAAGCGCGTCTCGCCTCAGTTCCATACACTTTCCGCCGTGCTGGTTGCAGTCGGCTCGACGATCTCCGCCTTCTTTATCACCGCCACTGACGCCTGGATGCAGCACCCAGTCGCCTTCACACAGGCTGCTGATGGCCGCTATCAGCTTACTTCCTTCACCGGGTTTACACGCAATCCCTTTGAATTCTGGGAGTTCATGCACACCGTCAACGGCGCACTTGTGCACGGGGCGCTTGTCATGGCGGCTTTAGGCGCGTTTTACCTGCTGGCTCGCAAGCACCAGGACTTCGCCCGGATTTGCCTCCAAACCAGCCTGATCTTCGGACTGATCTTCTCGCTCACGCAAGTCTTTCCGACGGGTTCCAAGAACGGCGAAGTGGTGGTCAAATACCAGCCCACCACGCTGGCGGCGATGGAAGGCCAGTTCAAGACCGAAAAAGGCGCACCGCTCGCCATCATTGGGATGCCGGACACGCAAAAAGGCGATCTGCTTGATCCGATTTATGTCCCTGATTTGCTGTCTTACCTCGCCTACGGCGACCCCCACGCTTCGGTCAAGGGACTCAACGACATCCCGCGCGACCTGTGGCCGCCGATGGAGCTGACGTACTATGCCTACCACATCATGATCACGCTGGGCGGGTACTTTATCGCCTTGACTGGCCTGGGCGTCCTGCTGCTCTGGCGCGGCGCTCTGGAAAAAGCACGCTGGTACTTGTGGATACTGATGCTGTCTTTGCCGTTTCCGTACATCGCCAATGAAGCCGGATGGGTCGTCACCTGCGAGGGCCGTCAGCCCTGGATCATTTACGGCCTGCTGCGGACGGCGCAGGGCATTTCGCCCAATGTTTCCAGCGGCGAGACAATCTTTACGCTGCTGGGCTTTACAGGCATTTATATTCTTTTGGGCATTTTCTTCGTGTTTCTTGTCGCGAAGTTCATCGCGCAGGGACCGGAAGAAGAGGACAATCCCGTGCCGGCGGATGAAACGCCGCAAAAGGAGCTAGTCGCATGAAGAAGAGAATGGAATGAAGGAGAGAATGGAATGAAGGAGAGAATGGAATGAAGGAGAGAATGGAATGAAGGAGAGAATGGAATGAACACAGCCTGGTTTATCCTGCTCGGCGGACTTCTGATCGGTTACGCCGTTTTGGACGGCATTGACATGGGAATCGGGATGCTGCATCTGGCTCTGGGCAAGACCGACGGTGAGCGCCGCACCAATTTGAACGCCATCGGCCCGTTCTGGGCCGGCTACGAAGTCTGGCTGCTGGCTGCCGGCGGCTCGATGGTCGCGGCCTTCCCGCACCTATACGCGGTCTCGTTCAGCGGCTTCTACCTGGTGCTGATTTTGGTCCTGTGGCTGCTGATCGGGCGCGGCGTCGGCATTGAGTTCCGCTCTCACATTGCCGACCCGATGTGGCGCAGCCTCTTCGACGTTTTGTTCTGCGTGTCCAGTTTCCTGCTGGCAGTCTTGTTCGGAGCCGCCGTTGGAAATGTCGTGCGCGGCGTTCCTCTCGATGCCACTGGGAACTTTCAAGGCTCGCTGTTTTCCGCCCTGAACCCTTATGCCATTCTCGTCGGCCTGCTGAGTGTGGCTCTGCTCGCCATGCACGGCGCAAATTTTCTGGCCTTCAAGACTGACGGCGACCAGCAGGCGCGGGCAAGGCTGTGGGCAAGCCGCCTCTGGTACGGCGTTGCCGCGCTTTCCGTGGCGGCAACCGCCGCATCGTTTTTTGTCCGCCCCGTTGGGGCAAACTTCGCCCGTTACCCGTTCTTGACCATTTTGCCTCTGCTGGCCCTGATCTCCCTGGTAGCCGTTCCCTTCTTCCAGCGGCGCGGCGACGACGGCAAGGCCGTGTACGCCGGGGCAGTTTTGATCGGTTCGCTGATGGCTTCGGCGGGTGCGAGCCTGTACCCGTTGCTTCTGCCCGATTTAGGACATCCGGGAGTAGGTCTGAGCGTGTTCAACTCGGCGGCTCCTCATCATAGCCTGGAGATCGCATTCGTCGCCAATGTGATCGGCATGGCGTTTGTCATCGGCTACCACATCATCATCCACCGCATTTTCCGGGGAACCGTGCAAATCCGGCCCGGCGAACATGGGTATTAAAAGACTCACACAAGAATGTTGCTACCCGGCGACCTCACCTCAGCGCTTGCGCCGGGGTGAGGTCTCGTTTTTTGTGAGAGGTTCTTCAGCTTGGCGAAGCGGCAGAAAAGAAGGGCCTGTGCTATAATGTAGTGGAACTGTTATTGAAGTGCAGAGGGAACGAAGTGCTGGAAGATATCGTCAAAGCAATGGAAGGGGTCTCGGCGCGGCTTCAGTCGCTGAGCAGCCCGATAGGTTTAGAAAATCAGGCCGAAGAAATTAAGGCGCTGGAAGCCGAAGCCGGCCAATCGGCGTTCTGGGATGACCCCACTTCCGCCCAGGCGCAGATGCAGCGGCTGAATTCGCTGAAGGAAAATCTCGCCCCGTGGCACGCCGTCCGCAAGCGGCTGGACGATGTGCAGACGCTGGCCGAGCTGGCTGAGATGGAAGACAGCCCGGAACTTTATGTGCCGGAAATCGAGGACGAGCTGGCAGGCATCACGGCGGCACTCGACAAATTGGAAGTGGAAACGCTGCTTTCGGGACCGCACGATGCTGCCCCCGCAATCTTAGAGATTAACGCGGGCGCAGGCGGCGCGGACGCCAATGATTGGACTTCCATTTTGCAGCGGATGTACCTGCGCTGGTCGGACCGGCACGGCTTCAAGGCCGATCTCTTGGATGAAGTGGAAGGCGATGTCGCGGGCCTGAAAAGCACGACGCTCCGCATTGAAGGCAAGAATGCTTACGGCCTGCTGCAAGGCGAGCAGGGCATTCACCGCCTGGTGCGGATCTCGCCGTTCAACAAAACGCGCGAAACGTCGTTTGCCGGGGTCAATGTCGTGCCGGAAGTGGCCGAAGTGGAAGACGTAGACATCCCGGAAAAAGATCTGAAGACCGACTACTTCCGGGCGTCCGGCGCAGGCGGCCAGCACGTCAACAAGACCAGCAGCGCCGTTCGCATCACGCACTTACCGACGGGACTTGTTGTTTCCTGCCAGAACGAGCGGTCTCAGGGCCAGAACCGGGCGTTTGCGATGAACGTCCTCAAGTCCAAGCTGCTGGCACTGGCCCAGGCCGAAAACAAAGCCGGCATTGATGAGCTGCGGGGCGACCGCAAAGACATCGCGTTCGGGCACCAGACCCGCAATTACGTGTTCCAGCCGTACACGCTGGTCAAAGACACCCGCACAGCCCACGAGACCGGCGACATTCAGCGCGTGATGAACGGCGAGTTCGACGATTTTATTGACGACTACTTGCGCTGGCAGCAGGCGCAGAAAACGCAGGACACTTGATGAAGCCCCTACTACTGACCGCCGGACTACTTCTTGTAACAGTCATTCCGTTGGTCCACGCCACGCCGAAAGAGAACGCGGCCAAAGACACAGTGCGGGTACAGACCGCGCTATCCGGGGCCGGTTCGTCCAGCAAAGAAAGCAATCTCGGTAATCTCGTGGCTGATGCCGTGCGCCAGACCGGGAGTGCTCAGGTGGCGCTGGTGCCTGCCGATGAGATCAGCGGCAGCGCCGCGATCCCAGCCGGCAAGACAGACCCAGCCAAGATTATTTCCACGCTTCACTATGCCGACGATCCTAGCGACACGGTTGTCGTGCTCTCTTTGACCGGAGCGCAGCTTCTGCAAATTGCCGAGCGTTCCGTGTCCCGTGCCCCGGAGCCGTTTGAAGGCTTTTTGCAGGTCTCCGGCCTGCAAATCCGTTACAGCGCAGGCCAGCCGGCAGGCAAGCGGGTGTCTTTGGTGGGAGTCGGCGGCGGCGAGGTGGACGCCGGCAAAACCTACAAAGTGGCGACGACCCGGTCTCTCGCCGGCGGCGGCCTCGGCTATTTTCAAATCTTGACGGGTAAAAGCGCCTCGGACGATACGGGAACCTCACTGGCAAAGAGCCTGAGCAATTATTTAGCCGCTCATGCTGTGATCAATAACACCGTCGAAGACCGAATTGCGAAGAATTAACCCGGTTATGCGCCCATTCCATTCCACCGTTTTGATGCTTGGCCTGCCCCTGCTGCTGCTGTCCGGCTGCCGCAGCCAGTCCCAAACGCCCGCCGCGCCGCCGCCCGCCGTGCATTCCAGCTTTAGCGGCAGTCAGGCATTTGATATGCTTCAGGCCCAGTGCGCGTTCGGGGTGCGGCCTCCCGGCTCAGCGGCGCATGAGAAGTGCAAAGCATATATTTTGCAGCAGCTCACGCCTTATGCCGACAAAGTCAGCACCCAGATGTTTGCTTACCATGACTCGGACCGCCATGTCACGCTGCATCTGACCAACATCATCGGCGTCATCAATCCAAGCGCTAAAAAGAAGATCTGCCTGTTCACCCACTGGGACACCCGCCCCACTGCTGACCAGGACCTGGACCACAAAGATCAGCCGATCCTGGGCGCGGACGACGGCGCTTCCGGAACCGCCGCCCTGCTGGAACTGGCCCGCGTGTTCCACGCCAAGCGCCCGGACGTCGGCGTCGTGTTGCTGTTCGTGGACGGCGAGGACTGGGGACCGGGCGAGAACCGCATGTACTTAGGCTCCATCTACTTCGCCCAGAACCCCGGCGTTGACAAGCCCGACTACGCCATTTTGCTCGACATGATCGGCCAAAAGAACCTGGTCGTGGCGCGGGAAATCGGCTCCCAGAACCAGCACCCCGAGCTGAACGACAAAGTCTGGTCGGCCGCCGCCGCGCTCGGCTACGCCGCCGAGTTCCCCCAGACCGGCTACCAGGGACCGATTGGCGACGACCACGTTCCCTTCAACGCCGCCGGCATTCCCGCCATTGATTTGATTGACTTTAACTACCCTTACTGGCACACGCTTCAGGACACCCCCGACAAGTGCGACCCCCAAAGCCTCAAAGTCATCGGCGACGTCCTAGCAAAAGTCATCTATGACGAGAAGTGAAGAAGCCGATGTCGATTTTGCAGAACTGGCGCGGGGTATGGCAACGTGCTAAAGAGTACACTCTTTTTCATGGGTACACCGCCGAAAGAGCTGCCATTGTGGACCCAATCGCAGAGGAAGCATATCGCTACTGCGTCCACTTGTATGGCCCACCGAAGAACGCAAATAAACGCTACAGATTAGTGCAGGGAGAACACTCTTTATACATTCCTTCTTTCGGCACTCCCATGATCAGTATTTCCAGGAAGCTGGAAGCTCCAGAGCATTTGCATGAGGTTATCGCTCATGAAATGTATCATCGTGTGGCCCAGGGGCGCAAGGGCATAGCCAGCGAGTTGTGGGTGAAGGAGATGATGGCGTCTCTGACTTCCTACTGGTTTTTGAATTATCGGGGCTTTCAAGAATATGTAAGAGCTTCCCGCAAGACACTGATTGCAAGTGAAGGCAAGGCGGATATACATCTCTTGCGAAGATCATCTTCAAGTATTCCTCGGCATATCTACTTTGGTATGCCGATCTACTCGCAAGGCTTTAGCGGCAGTGTATGGCGCATCGGCTACGCACTTAACATAGCCGTCAAGGGCAAAGATCTGTGTACCCTGATCAAGTTTGATACCTTCGAAGCCTGGGTGGCTACTTTGCCTGCGGAAGATCAATATACTGTATGTCAGGTGCTGGCATTGTCGACCAAAGATAAAGCCATTCCTTGCGGCAACAGAGAAGTGCGTAATCTTCTCTTAGCGCTCCAAGCGATGGGTGACAAGAAAGCTCTTGTGGAAGAGTTCGAGCGCCTGGTTCATCTTCAGCCGACAAGCGGCACTGCGTTCTTTTCCTTGGGATACGCCTTGAAATTTGGGATACGCCTTGAAAGTGGCGGAGCGTTTTGAGGATGCGATAGGTGCCTATACGGAAGCGCAAAGACTGGGCTATACGGACAAGTGGCTGATGAACAACATCGGCAACGCCTATTGGAGGACCCAAGATTATGCTTCCGCGGCGAAGTCGTATCAAAAAGCGGTTGAACAGACGCCGGACTGGGCGCTGGTCCGCTACTGGCTCGGCTGGTCGCTCAAGAACTTAGGCAAAGTTGCCGAAGCGCGGCAAAATTGGGAGATAGTCACGACGCTTTCTGACGAGCATTATGCAAAACTGGCCCAGAACGCTTTAGCGGAAAACCCGTTGCCGGATGCTGTTGATAAAAGCTAGCGTTCCAATCACCTTCCGCTTTGTCAATCCACTGCTGCGTGATCGCTTGCATAAAGTATCCGGCCCTTCTGAGTGATCTCGATGAGAAAGAAGTCGTTCATGGCGATGCGCTGTTTCAAGTAATCTGGATCGCAGACAACTAGGTCCATTGGAAACGCAACGTCCAAATACTGCCGGATGTCGGATGCCCTGCCGCGTCCCTTGTCCGGCAGGGGCATGACAACTAATAGGTCCGCGTCAGAGTCTTCCGTCGGCGTTCCGTAGGCATAGGAGCCAAACAGAATAATACGCTCCGGCTGGAACCGCCGGGCAATCTCATCGCTCACCTGCTGGATTTGAGATTGAGTGATCATACTGGCAAGCCTAAACTGCGTCGGGCAACTTCCCGCACTTGGCGGCAATCTTCTACTGCGTCCTCGGCTTCTTCTTTATTGGCGGTATCACCCGGATAGCGAAAATCCACGGCGTAGGTGGTCAGGCTGTCAAGTGCAGGCCGCAGCACACCCCAAAACGGCTGTGTTGGAAGCACTAAGTCAAGCAGCTTTCCCAAATCATGAGTCTTCGGTATCGCGAGGCTGTCTTCTTGAAGTTGGCCCTTGAGATATTTTTCCGCGCACTGCTGGGCATGGAAGCAAATCGCATTGTAAGCCCGCGCGTGGGGCGCTCCAAGCGCCAGCAGAGCGACTTCCCAATCTTCTTCCGCCTTCTCAACCCATCCCTGCGTAAGTAGCTTCATACAGCACTTTTCCCTTCTCGACAATTTCTCGCAAAAAGAAGTCTTCAATTTCGATGCGGTACTTCAATCGCTCCGGCGTGATTGGAATCAAGTCCATTGGAAACCCAGCGTAGACGGCGCGGCGAATTTCAATGGCTTGTTTTGACTTTCGGCCCTCAAAGGGCATGACCACTAGCAAATCTACATCCGAGTCTTCCGTCGGCGTTCCGTAGGCGTAGGAACCAAACAGGATAATACGCTCCGGCTGGAATCGCCGAGCAATCTCATCGCTCACCTGCTGGATTTGGGCTTGGGTGATCATGTTGGCAAACCAAAACCGAGCCGCACGGCTTCGCGTACACCTTGACAGAGTTTGACCGCTTCTCGCGCTTCCTTCTTGTCCGCCGCATCACCGGGGTAACGGAACGCGACGGCATAGTTTTTCAACTGTAGGAGAGCAGGACGAAAAGCGCCCCAGAGCGGATGGCTCGGAAGAAGCAAATCCAGCAGTGCCAGCAGATCGTGTGTCCAGGGAAAAGCGATTCCTTCTTCTTGAAGCTGCCCTTTCAGATACTTTTCCGCGTATTGCTGGGCATGAAAGCAGGCCGCGTCGTAATTTGGTGAGCGGCGGGCACACAGTTCGCGTCCCGCTACAGCCCAGTCTCCCTCGGCCTTGTCAACCCATGCCTCAGTGCTGGATTTCATAAAGCACCTTTCCAGCAGCGACAACTTCATGGAGGAAAAAATCCTGCATGTCTAGCCGCTCTTTAAGACGTTCCGGCGTGATGGCGATTAAATCCATTGGAAAGCCTTGATGGACTTCACCCTCGATTTCAATAGACTTACGAACGCCCTTGCCCTCAAACGGCATGACAACCAGTAAATCCACATCGGAATCTTCGGTTGGCGCTCCGTAAGCGTAGGAGCCGAACAGGATAATGCGCTCCGGCTGGAACCGCCGGGCAATCTCGTCACTCACCTGCTGGATTTGAGACTGAGTAATCATCCGTTGACCCTTATTATCTCCGCCCCAGTTTCTAAAAGCGCCTGCACTTTTGGAAACTCGGCAAGCAGAACTGCTTGCAGTCGTGCGTTTGTCGTGTTGCCGAAGGTCAGCCACAAAACCTGGGGCGGCGGGCCGAGGCGCTCCACTAACTCAACAAAATCTGGTAGTGGCTCAAATTGGTCTGAGCGGGTAAGATGAGCCTATGCTTATCCCGGCTCCGCGCTGCGCTCACTGCGGCAGCGAACATCTCGTCAGCAACGGCCACGCTCCAAACGGCAAACTGCGCTT
>JAABUO010000722.1_pt1 | contig 54025 bp, 46 predicted proteins | sample 5559291 | NCBI WGS metagenome assembly JAABUO01 (sample SAMN10711878, study PRJNA513372) | rock metagenome | isolation source: Antarctica rocks | place: Antarctica: Victoria Land, Finger Mt sud | reverse complement strand
AGAGCGTTTCACGTAGACAGTAACTTTAGTGTAGAGATCTCTCAATTTCTATCTCGAAATCTGCAATAGATCATCTTCTATTATCGACTTATGTCAGACGAAAATGATATAAATCTAGTCTGCAAGAATCTAGATTACTCTTTTTGATAGAAAATGCTTGATGCAATTGCTTTATATCTCGTGTATCGAAGTAGTCGCGTTATCTCGCTCAGAATAGTAATGACTGATCTTGACTTATTGTCTTGCGCATCAAGAAAAGATAAAACAGATAGTGATTTGATAAGAAACGCTGTACTTCTCTGAAACAACGTTGTTCTCTGTGCAATCTTCAAGTGCAAAAGAGTTCGATTTTGATTTTTGCGTCAGCACTCAGTCTTCTGTGCTGTTCTGAAGTCGATTGATGACTTGTTCTTTTCATGTGAGTTTGCTCTTCAATTTGTCAATCAAATTACTGTCTGAATTGATGATTTTTTCTTCTGCGTTGATGAATTCTCGTTTCGCCGTCGATTTTGATCTGCGTAAGCGCGAAAAATTTCGATTTTCGATTTTTGACTTGCGACGCGATCATCTGTGAAGTTATTGAGTCGAATAAAAGCTTGTTTTGATCGTACAATTGTGCTCTATAGCTTGTCGATCGATTTGATATATCATATGCTTTGATAGATCGCTGTCGCTATATGCGCGATAAAAATTTCTTCTGTGCTGTACGTTGCATCATGAGTACAAGCTCATTTCGCGCAGATGTTGTGTATCTTGCTCAGTGTTCTGCAGATTTCTTCAGTGAATTTGTCGTAGACTAGAATGTTAATATCATTTATGAAATCAAGCACTTTGATTTTAATTTTCAGTGCTTCGCATTTTTTAATTAAACTTGCGTTGAAGAATAGAAAGAGAATCAATGAAATGAGAAATCTTTGTAATATGTCTGCGTTTATCTTACGTATGTCACTTGTTTGTTCATTGAATATTAGCAATGTCTTTCGATTCTTTAGAAAGCTGCGTGTTCATTTGATTATGTAACTCAATGTTCTTTTCATTTTTAGCATATGCAGAAGTTTAACATGTGAGACTTGATTGAATGCTTCAATGACGTTTAAGCTTAGCATGAAGATCACATATTTGATTTCACAGTCTCACACTGTGTGAACTTAATTTATTAGTAAATCTAACATTGAGATCATGAATTGCTTGCATCTCGCTCTCATTTGAGCATTTGATAGCATGCAATGAGTCTCAACTATGTCACTCAATCTTTTAATCATGATCAACTTTAGCACTTTGCTCATGATATCAAGCAAAGCAATGAGTCAATACATCTTTGAATCAATATAATCACTTTTCTTCAATTTGCATAGTACTATTGTTTAAGTCTTTTTGAACTACTTCAAATGATACTTGTGTATTATGCATGCATTGAATAAACTCATCAGTACTGAGATTAGTTCTGCAAGACTCGTTTAAAGCGCTTTGTTTGAAATATCTGAAGCATTTGATGCTTTGTCTGCTTTTACTCATCTGATTGTTTGCTTCACTTCATTTTCTGTGATGCTTGAATTGAATGAGACTGTCAGAGATATGAATGACTCTGCAATGTCATTGAAATTCGCTTGAGAAGATGAGAAAAAGAACTTTTCTCACAGTATCTCGATTTTTTCCTTGAACATCATTATCATATGATTGAAGTTGCTTTGCTTCAGTGACGAAAACTGAGAAAGCTTTTTAGATAGTTGACTTTCAATTCTAGCTCATTTTGCAAAGCATTATATTGATTTGAGTGCTTCGCTCAACTTATGCATTTGTGATCTGAAGTGTGCATATTTCATTTGTTGAATGATCTTGTTTTTATGATCATTGTGCTTCAAATATTTATTTCACGCTTCTAATGTGTCTTACAATTTTCATATGATTTGCAATCATCTTGATTCTATTACTACTTTAAAGCAGCTTTGATTTTAAAAGTCTTTTGTTTGATTTAATGACTTTGCTCAGAGAATAAATTTCTCGATGATTTTCTGTAGCACTTTGATAATCTTATATACTCTGTCATTCATCATAGTCTTGTTATCTAAAGAGTGTTTCAAAGATAAATGTATTCACAGATAAGCACTCAATGCTTCTGTATTCATTTTTTTTCAGAGTCATCAAGTCAAGAATTGCACTGAGATTGTTTATAAATATAACTTTGTAATAATCAAAAGATGATTCAATCTCTGATGCAAATCAATTCATATTTTGCACTTGCATGTCATGAACTGTATTTTTTCGCTGTTAAAGACTAGATTAATCGTCGTAAATTGATTGTGAGCTTTATGAGTAATAGTGTCTGATTTCAGCAATAATTTCAGTCTTGCGTTTGTAATGATGTTTAGCAGAGTATTAATCATCATATGACGAGTGAAGCATCTTCATCTTTCTCAGTGAGAATGATGTAGATTGAAATCTTTTATGATCAGTTGCTTGCAATCATTCTTGAGTAGTTTATTCAAATGAGAAATGATTAAAAATCTCTCTGTGAATGTAGTAGACAGTGAGCATGAATTGTAGATGTTTAAAAGTCTTAGCGTCTGCGTTTTGTCATCTGCGTTGCGAGTTAATATTCTGATTGAGCAAATGTTTGACTCAGCTGTTTCTACTATTCATTAATTGAGTCTTAAATGTTTATTAATGTATATGCATGTTCTTGATTGAGATGACGAGTTTTTCACTGAATGAAAGAAGTTGTGTGTTGAGTTAAATGATTGCAAGTCATTGTTGTTGCAATCTTGCTTCATTTGCAATTTGTAAAGAGTGACAGAGACAGATTTTAGCGCTTTTAGCGATCAATATTTCAAATATTCATTTAATCTCATGTTTCAGATTTGCGTCACTTTTAGCTGATGCATATTCATAAAAGCGTCAACATCTCTAGAACTTCTAAGAGCGCAGTATGTCTATTTATCATTTAATTCAACAAATACAATCTTGACATTTGTAGCAATTAAAGTCGCAATGTTGAATAATATCATTGAAGCTTGTAATTCACTGTTATCTCTGCATGATCTTTCTTCGTTAGAATCATCATCAACGATCAAGCTGTCAACTGCGCGATTATCATACATTGCAAACATAGCTCTAATGTCACACAGACTGCTTAAAGTGTTCAGTGTATCTTTTGTTCTTTAGTAATCAATGTCATCATAAACGTCTTGATCATTCTTCTCAATATTGTCATTCTTTTCTTATTGTGCATTCACATCACTTCTAGCACTATGTTTTTTCATGACAGCATCTGCGACATAAGCGCTTGCGCATTCTTGAGCAAGATGTTCAAAGTGTTCGATCAGTGCGCTTGCATCACTATCAGTATCATGTTTTCTCATGTAAGCATATGCAGCAGAAGTGCTTTCGCAGTATGAAGCAAAATATTCGCTTTGTTCGAATCATTTGATTATAGTGACTACTGTGCTTGAATTCTATTCTTTTCTAATTTCTTTCTTTTCGCGAATTACATTCACAATGCTTTTCTTTCTCATCTTGCGCACGAAGCTTTCATATTTCTTCTCGTTGCTTAGAATCTTGTCTGTCTTGTCTGCTTTATATCACAAACGTTCGTCCTTCTTCATGTTTAAAGCATTTCACAAGTCATCAAACTTTCATTCTCAGCTGATCTTAATCATTGTTAACTCGACATCATTCTGTTATGCTATCACGAGCTTATATTTATCGCTTTGCAATATGATACGTGATTGATCTTTAGTTTGTGATGTAAAGTGAGATCTCTTGCTAAGAGTTTGCTTCTTGCTGACTCAAGCATCATCAGTCAACGATTCATTCTCTGTGTTCAATTCAATCAATCTCTTCTACACAGCGTCAATGATTAAAGATTTAGTTACAAGTTGCAATATCTACAGCTTTATTTGATAACACTACGTCAAAGATTGAGAGACGAAAATGCTTTCTGAACTCAAGAATGTTTTCTTATGACTTGCGTTTAAATTGAGTTGCACGTCGTTTTCTAACTCGTATAATGAAAGATCATCAAGACAATCAACGTATACATTGAATACAGCTTGAATGTTCATAGTTGCTTTGATATCATCATTATCGATCTGTTGCTTGATACAACATAGCAGAATCTTCAATATTAATTATTGATGCTCGCGAGCTTGTTGATTTCATGTTGCATTGACACGCATTCATGTCGCTGCGTGTTATCAAGTTCAGCTTCGCTTCAATCACTTTAGTCACTGATATATGCAAATATTCACTTACTCTTCACATTTAATTTCTCAAACTTGTCTAATCTGTGCTCTTCTGATTCATATTCTTGTATACAATGAGTAATCATTGTCACTGTAATGAGAACAACATTAGTAGAAAGTGAATCAAAGAATATCTTCAAGTATTCTTGATATGCTATTTCATTTCTGACTTTGCAGTAAATCTTCTGAGTCAGTACATTCGCTATGATTCTTGCGCAGAATCGGTCTTGAAAAGTCTTTTCACATTAGACGATGTTGCAATCTTTGATTAATACATATCTTTTCACACGCAAAGTCATCATTATCTAGCAGACTTTTTGTCAAATTCTTTTGCTCTTTTCTTGTGAATTGCTTCTGTCAGTCATATTCACTCTCGACTATGATTCATACTCGACTCAATACACTAGATCATCACGTCTCAAAGATGTCATACATCTATCTATTATGAGTCTTATTTGCAACGAAAGATCTGAGTGTATTATCTTTCAAGTCTCTCTCATCGTTGAAATGTTCTCTACTTCAGAACGTTTGTGATCTGACTTCTTGTTTAGATGATTTGCAATATTCTTTCATGCTTCTCTAATTTTCTCATTAAGTCATTTCTTTTTGAAGTCTGATCATGAACTGCTATTGTTATCAACATGATTACTCAATATTCACGCAAGTAAATAATGAGTGCAAACTTCAACAATTAACTCATGATCAATGATGAAGTTGCATTTAGTTCAACGTGATATCTTTTTTCATAAATATGATGTTATTGATTTTCAGTCTGCATCGTTGACATTATCATCATCAAAATCAATTCTAGTATGTCTGTTATTGATTAATTGAAAAGAATTGAGCTGTTCAATGTTGTATACATTGAGTTTTTGAAATGTCGTGATGACTTCACAAGAGTACTTTCACTGAATGCTCTGACAGCATTCGATTCTGTCTTTTTTCAAATTAGTCATTTATTCTTTTGAATTCTTAAGCGAGTTATTACTTTGAGAGTGACACGTCTGTCTTCATTGAAGACTTTTCTCACAGAATTGCTGTCGCTTGAGTCTGTTGCAATCTTGTTGTCATTGTGAATCTTTGTGTATTCAACTGCGCTGCACTTTGACGATGATGATGTTTTGAAGTTGCTCATGTGACGATGTCTTTTCTGTAATATCACTTAGTATCTTGATAAATTCATCATCATAAAGATTGATGTATTCTCATGTTGCATTCAAGACGAAAGTTGTTTGATGTGACTTGACAATGTATGATTGTCAAGAAAATCTATGCAACAAATGATTGAGAAGAAGAATAGAAGAGAATGTCAGATTGCGAACGATTTTTTCTTATGATAAGAGAGAGATTTATCTTATTTCAAGCACTAAGAATAGTTCATTTAATCTTGACAAAAGTTCATTGAATTTTTGTTGATGTCAAATGAACTATAAGTTTTGTCATTGATTCTTGAGATTCTTCAATTATGACATGATCTCACTATGTCATTTTATACTGAAAGTCTTGAACATGAACATGTTTTCTACGAGCATTCTACATAATTTCTTCAGTGATTAGCTGCTTGAATCAAGTATCACAAGAGATCTGAAATCTACAATTCTTGTTTGCAACAGACTGAATTGTAAAAAGAAAGTAAATAAACTCTTCTGCATGCATTTCTTTCAATGCTGATTTTCATTCACGCTTGTTGCTGATATATATTCTTGCAAATTCAGCTCAATCGTATATCATCGTATCTGTAACACAGTCGTAATTCAGCTCGTTCTCAATCAGCTTTATAAATCTGTCATATTTCATGTCATTGATGCAAATTAAGTTCTTCACTGATTCACGTTTAAGAAGATCTTGTGATCTGCAGCATGTGCTATGATTGAGATCACAACTGATCTGTATTATGAGAATTTTGATTGATCTGATTGATACTGATTGAGATCTCTTGAGATCTCATTCATCGCAGATGACATAAATTAAAAGATGTGAGTGTGTCTTCAATTGAGAAGATGATGAAGAATTGTACTTGAGATTGTTTCATCATATTTCTTTAACTTTGAGTCATTTTCTTACATTGTAATTTGATCGCTGTGTCATGAACATTAACATAGAATCACTTCTTGATCTTGCAACATCGTTGAATATAATATGTGTTAGGGGCCAGCATAGAGCGAGTCATATGGGTGTAATGTAACGAGTATATAAATGCTAAGGAAGGAAAGTATCTAGAAGGGAAGAGCCGGCTATCTATATGACTCAGGAGAACATAAGCTAACCCTGAATAGGGTTGGCCTCGGAACAACCCTATAGCCTAGCGGCGAGCGGCCGGCGATAGTCATCAACATAGCCATCAACATAGCTACCAACATAGGTGCGTAGCTAGGATCGTAACAATATGAAACTTGTGATATATGACTTCAAATGTTGATCTGATGATCTCTTTTGACTTGTTTATATTTAGCTTTCGTTCTATAAGCTGAAGAGATCTCATCTAATCTCATATTCGCGTCTTCAATTACGTGTATTCAGACTCGTCAATGCTGAGTTCTTCTTTCACTCTGTTTATCAATCATTTGTAGTGTATATACTCTTTACATGACATCTTCGACAATGCATTCATTATACTAAAGAGAAGATTTAATGTTTGTTGAATATTTTTATGTCTGTGACTAACGACTGCGCTTATCACAAAAAACTTTAACATCAACGATTCATAACTTCAGAATTTGATTGATGTCACACTCATTGCATCTTGTTCATGTGATAACTGATGTTAGCTTTCAATGATCTACTTACTGCTTAAGTTCTCAACTAAATTTATGAAATACATATCAATTATCTAGAGTCTACTACTGAGTCACTCACACTCTTTTATAATACAATCGCTTGCGATCATCAAGTCAATTCTCTTTCAGATCAATTCATTGATACAATTGACTTTGACTGACTGACTTCATGATATCAAATTTATAGCTGATAATACTCTTGCAATGAACAAAGCTTTATTTGCTATGTATATTTCATAAGAACAAAGTTCTTGTGAGATTAGACTCTGACTTTAATTCTCATCAGTTCATAGCTGAAACTTCTGTTCATCAAGAGAAATTTGATTGAGCAAAGTCAAAAGATGATTATATTTCTTAGTTACTTAGTCGTGTAGCATCGTTGACTTCGATGATTCTGTATATGCTTTGAAACATAGACATAATAAATATACATTGTTTGATTTTTGCCTGCGATAAGATTGAGTTAGTTTCAAATATTTTCAGCTTTCATGTTTGAAGTAGTATTTTGCTACTCTTGTTTCTTTATGCAAGAAATTCTTCTCATATATTGAATTGTATGAATTTCAGTCACTGAAGTTGTTAATGTAAAAGAACTTGTTTTTGTTTGATTTATTAGAAATATTATTTGCTGATACAACATGTACACTTTTCAGAATTGTATGCAAATGAAAATATTGACTAGCTTTGAAAAAACGAGAATTTTTGACGTTATTTTTAAATCAGTGCTCTATCTCAATCATTTCATGCATAGCATGTTAAGTTTTCTCATTGCAAGATTTGAGTAATTTGTTGAGAACATCATTGTGTTGTAGCTCATTACTCTTGTTGTCTTGATGCAACGAATCTATAATGAAAAGAATAAGTCGTAGCTGATCAGACAGTCAATTATTTAGCAGAGTTGAAACTTCAGTCACTTCTTTCGATCTCTTCTGAATCAGAACATAATCACATCTTCAAACTTTCTTCTTTCTCTGTCAGTTCAATGAGCAGTATACTTTATCACTGACAAGATTCTCTAAGTCATCAACGTTTTTTTCGTCTCATTTTCAGCATTGAAGTGATTCATGAACGCTTACGTAGTATGATCTCACTCAGATCGAGTCTTTTTTCTTTTTATTTAACTCTCTATCTGATACGACTTTCTCATCAACTATGTTGCAACACTTGCACATGAAGACTGTTAACACATCAAGAAGCTTCTTTATGTTCAAAATCTTAACTAAGATTAATGCATAACATCATAACTTTGAATTAAGTTTTGTCTCTTGTATTTGATTGCATTGTTCGCAAATGAATGCATCTTGAATTTTATGAAGATTAAAGACATGATTGAATCATGTTATCATAGCAGTCAATGCATGCTTGTTGATCTTGCTTTGTCTTGTATCTTTGTAAAGAAGAATATCTTTTATTGCAAGAAGATTTAGATGTCGAGTATTATGATGCAATAACTGTCTTTGAAACGTTTCTCATTTGTTGATGCAATTGAAAAAAATCTTTATTAAATGCTTGTATGCAATCTCACTGTGCTTTATATTGAAATTATCAACATTATTGTATCTTTGAATCTGACTTGCATAATGTGTCATTGCATGTAGTTTTGAAATGTTGAAATGATTGACATCTGTATCTGAATGCTCAGATCGCAAATGATGAAAAACATTCTTTAGTTTGTTTAATTGAAAAAACGTATATTCAAGATATTGAAGAATTTCTTCATCATGCAAATGATACTGAGCAAGTATCACGAAGTCTATCACTGCTCAAGCAAAGTGAATCGCTGCAAATGCTCTTGTGATCAGAAACGATGCAATGACTGATATAAGTTGATATACAATCGACTTTCAATCTGCATCAATTCATTGCTTAATCATACTGTACTTGACAAATCTCTTCATGTCTTTAAATGACAAAATGACGTGAAATCTTTGATTTAGCTGAGCTGTTTCTGATGCATCATTTAAAGCTAATCTGATTTCTTTTCTTCTTTGACTTGTACAAACATTCTCGTTGATGATTTGATTGAGTCATAACATCAGATACAAGATGATTCTCTTAAATAGTTGATGTAATACATCTATCATCATTGTTTCATGAATATTGATAAACATATGTGATCATGCAAAGTTTTTCATTGAATGTATTCAAGCAAAGTCATTCTCGATCATATTGTTCTTTCTTTGTTGTCTCTGTTGATTTCTAGTGAATACATGTATTTGAATTGATCATGTCTTGTCTAGATTTTCACGCTCATAAGATGATACTTAACAGATAAAACATTGTTAATTCATCTTGATATTTGTGATTAATACTTGTTTCTTGTAGTTTATCATGAACTTGATGATTATCAAATAACATTGTCTTATTTTATTGTTTGCACAAAGAACAGAAATGTCGTTTCTGATCATAGCTTCAATGACTGTTACGTGTGAGATCATGTATTAATGCATGATGATACATGTTTAACATACGCTTGAGTATGATTGATAACATCATGTGTCAAATCTTTGACTTGATATCATCATTGTTGTTGTCAACTATGAAAAGAAATCTCAGAAGAATCAATCTTGATCATTTTTGAACATGTCTTGTGCATCAATTTAGATTCTCTATCGTTAGATATATAAATCATGCAGATAGATTACTTTGATGCTCAATTAAGACTGTCTTATTGATGAAAAATAACAGTGATATCATGATAGCATCATCAGAAAGCTTCTTCTGCGTTTCTCATTATCAATCAGCAGTATGCATCTTGTTGTAGATTCAAAAGTTGTTGACATTATAATGTTAAATGAATGTGTAGATCAGCTCGTCTTGAAATGATGAATGACTCAACAAGAATCGAAGTGTCTTGATGATGTTGCAATACAAAATGCAGTGCCGCTCTTCTTGAACTTCTTTGTAACTGAATTTGACTGTGAACATTCAAGAATATCATTCATCGTTTTCAACATTATATGAAATCTGATGTAGAAGTATCAATCATTTGTTCACGTCATGAAAGCTGAAATGTTGATGTAAGACTCGCAAGCGCGAATCTTGAAAAAATTGATTAACACTGTCTTTGATAATCTTTGTTTGATGAAGTCAATGAATGAACATGTAATTTGCTTCACATTGAAATGAATAATATTGATTGTTGTTTATGTTCTTGATCATTTGAGAATTCAAGCTTAATGACTTTGATATTTTCTTTGACACGTTGACTGTTGTTTTGATATCATGATTAATTGTCTCAACGAAGATTTCAACTTGCAACGCTGATGATGTGAAGAGAAGTTCAGTTTGAAGTTGTATTGTTTTGATTCTTGATGATATATGTTTCATATTCTGATTCAAATCAGCGTTATTCATTTCAGTGTTCATGTGCTCTTTTGCAAAATTATCTATTAACATATATTCTTGATTCTCGTCTTCAATGTTCATCTGAACATTCTCATCATGAAAATCATTTGAGTTTAAATCTCATTTTGCAGTCTCATGATTGCATCAAATGAGTTGCATTGAATCGCATGATGATGATTCTGATGATGATAATAACTTTTGTCAGAAAATCTTTTGCAATCGATCATGCAAGCGAACATGACAGTGATGAAGATGATGTTCAAGCTCGCTGATGTTGTTTATCTTCATCTCACATGAAAAGCATACGCGTTGCATTATCTGTAAGTCTTCGATTAGTGTTTTTATATAACTTGTACAAAGCAATGATGAATTATAATGATTTTTTACGCTTGACTGTTTATCTGTGCATGAAATGTCAGTAACGAGATGAATCGAAAAATGTCAATTGCAAAGTCAATGAATCATGTTTGTTCAGAAGTTATCAACTTCAATTTGAACTCAATAGTTAAAATATGTAAATCATATAAACTATATCTAGTTAAATTGTAAAGAGAACGAAATCAATCACTTGAATAAATATCATCATTATTCTCATGATTTAGCTATTGTCGCTTACGATGTGATCATCTAAATCTCTTATGAGATGAGAGTAATAATTGTTAAAGTGCTATATATCTCAAGTTGAAGCAATCTTTAAAGTTTACAAACTTTATCTTATCATCGTCATTTATCTCGCTTTTGTCATGACTTGATGAGCAATTTAAGAAATATATGACTATACATTCATTTTCTTCATCTTCATTTAAAACTTTCTGATAGCATGTCAATTACACTTAAACTCATCATTGCTTCTTCTGAGCTTATCATAAGTGTGAGACTGTTTAAATTTTATAGTCATCGCTATTTGATGTACAATGAAGATTGAGAAGATTCAAGTATCAAAAAGTAAAGACTTGAACTTAGATGAAAAAGTTAGCTGATTAACAAATGTAAAGATGAACTCATCAATTAAATAAGCAACAGTAATGAGCGAAAATAATTGTTAATGGTAAGATGACATTGAAAATGATGTAGTTTTGTTTTGAAGAGTCTTTCATCTGATGATTTTTTGTGTGATGTTGACTGCTTGTTTAAGTGATGACAAGAATTTTGATGTATTTGATGACACATCTTGATTGAACTCATCTATTGCTACTGTTAATAGTTAAATCATGAGTTCAATTACAATGCACATATTGACGAATCAGATGTTGCTGCATACATCAACTTTGATGAGAGCATACTTAATGATATCACATTATAGACAGTGTCTGCAATGAACTGACTGCTTAATGAAGATTTCGATTTCATCAATGAATCTTCATTTCTTGAGAATGAATGAAGTCATTTGATGACTAGATTAAATGAAGAGTTGTTGCAGTTAATCTCTTCATCATCTCTCACGATTGCTGTTGCTCAATATCATATTGTCTTCAATTTTATCACTTCATGAGAATGATTTATATCTCAATGATAACAGATGCGAGTGAAGTTTTTACACTATTCATGACAACATCATCAACAAGTAAGAAGATTGAGTATGTATGACTCATCTTTCTGCAAATGCTTCTTACGTTTGTTCTTTAAATGCTTTGCATGAGTGATGTCGCTGATCTGAATGAAAGCAATCAGTTAGCTGATACACAGAAGAAGCAACTCAAAATAATAATTAAGATTTCATTTCTTGACACTTGTATCTCTCTGTCTTTTCTTGATACTTTGAGCTTGAAAGAAGTTTCATCATTTGTGATATAATTGCTGAGATCTTTGCAAGTTCATGAACTGATCAATTCAATGATGAACTCTCTCTTGTCATTATTTTGCAAATGAAACAGTATATTCTTCAGATTTCTTCAATCATTGCATCTTTTCAACATCTTTGTCATCTTGATTGATTGATCGAAGCAATAAACAATAGTTTGATTGCAAAGCGAAAAATGCATGTAGTTTCAGTTGATACATCAGTTGAAGATCAAACGAGATTGATTGCTACGTCAAAGCTCAAAGTCAAACTCGCTTGCATGATTGAATACTTTTATATTTGAATCGTGTGAAATCTTTCTATCATTAAGTACGATTGTTCAATTCACAACATAAGACAGATCATATACATCTAAATCATCGTCGTGAAAGTTTACAGACTTCTCGATCATGTTCTCATTTATCTCTTCATCATATATTTCAGAATCAATTTTGTTCTTTCAACTGTTATCGTTGACACTCAAGATTTGCTTGAATCAATGCTGTATATCATGTTTGAATTGTGAGTTCAGATCAGTAAATAAGACAGTATCTTTAAGAAGATACTTAGTGTCTTTCAAATTAGACTGTTTGTCTTACGACTCTATTTTATTTGTTTGCTTCAAAACATTCAATATTCTCTCTACGACTGCTTTTTTGACAAATTCAAAAGATGAATGAAGTTTAAAAGTAGTATTTCTTTATCTTTTAACATGTTGAGTAGTGAGAGCTTGTCTAGCACTAGTCGTGATGTTTCATATGCATTCAGTTGACACTATCTTCATGATAGTGTTATTCGATGTCTATTAAGTCACAAGTAATGCAAAGAGTGATTGAGAAGAAAGTAAAATTATGCAATATGTTTGAAAAATTAAAATGCATGAGATTCAATGAACTTGAATAATAATTCTTTGAATTTGCTTTAATTTGAAAATGTCGTTCTTTAGCATCTTGACTTAAAGAAAATTTCTTGACTTTCTTTGCTGTTAAATCAACAACGACATCACATTTCAGTGATTTTATGATGATCATCATCTCATCTTTCAATCATGTGAACTATGATTTGCATCATCAAACGCTTGAATGTAATCTTCACAACAAGATGTTAAAGCTGTGCTACTCATGAAAGACTTTAAACAGAGTGCGTATCTTCATGACTGTATTTAGAAAGCGATTGATAGTAATGTGAAAGTTATGCAATCATCAAATGAGTAAATGCAACATGTCTTAATTGAACTATATGACTGATCTGCTCACTGACAATAAATGAATCACGATGATTCATGACACTCTTATAAAAGCGCTTGCTATCACATTCTCATGAATTGCAACAGTGAGAATGACAGACAGATTCATTTGAAAGCATTATGACTTGCAATGCAATACTGATTTTGTTAACAGACGTCATGATGCTAAAAAATAATCAGTTATGCGTTCTAAGTAAAGAAAATCTCAATTCAATATAAATGACTGACTATCTTGACAGATTCTGATCGAATTACGAAGATACATATTGTATTTTCACTATGAATTGATTTATTCGTCTTGAAGAACGTTCTCAGTATAGTCACGAAAGTTGACAAATGATCATTGCAAAAAGACTCAACATGAAGAATATGCAGATCAATGAAGATGTGACTGAGATGTTTATGATGCAGCTTGTTTGCTCATGTCTTAAAGTGAAACATGATAAGTGATAAAAATGCAAACAATATTCACTGTATCATTTCTTTTATATCATTAGCTTGAATATAGTGAAGAATACAATGTAGATAAGCATGATTCAATAAAAGATAAATAATAGCTTTGTTGTTTTATGAATGAAAGATAATCATTGTATCAAAATTGAGATCAACACTTCTATTATTTTAGTTATATTTAATAGAAGAATACAATTCATCAACGAGATCTTGCTCACTTTATTTGAGTGTGTGCTTTTTTATGAAATTCAACTTTCAAAACATCATAACAGTTAAATCAGAATTATTCTCATCTTAAAAACTTTCTATCTTTCATCACAATTAAATAACATTCTTTATTCAAGTTGTGATCATCAAGATCAATCTTTCAACTTCAACTCACATCAGTCTTGAATTTTACATTCTGCAACATTATCTCACTTTCTATCTTTCATCATAATCAGATAACAACTTCAATTCAAACTGCAATCATCAAGATCAATCTTTCAGTTTCAACTCACATCAGTCTAGAATTTTACATTTTACAACATTATTTCACTTTCTATCTTTTATCACAATCAGATAACAATCTCAATTCAAGCTGCAACTGTTAAGATCAATCATTCAGTTTAAACTCATATCAGTTTAGAATTCAACATTCTGCAATCTCATTTCATTCATTGTACATTCTATAATCTCACTGCTTCTTATTGCTTCTTTACATTCAACAGCTTAATGTCATTTCACATCATTACTTTAAATTTTTTGATAAACATCTCATCATGATGTTCAAAGAGAAGTTTAAAGCGACATTGATAAATAAAGATGCAATGACTAATGTCATGTATCACACATTTTAAGTGATGAAGCTTGAGAATGACAATTGCACTATTCTCATTTCAGACAATGAGAAAATGATGCAGAAAGCAGATTTAGCTGAACATCAAAGCATCAAATTTATCATCTTTCAAGTCAAGATTGTTTTTGAAATCAATGAAGTAATCAAATCAGTAATTGATGCATTCAATTCTTCAAATAAAAGTCTTTACATTACTTACAAAATTGTGATGAAGATTTTGATGAATTGAACATTTAGCATTCGCTTTGACATTAAATTACATCAAGTCACATTATTGTTATTCAAGAGCTGTCTTTCTGTTCACAACATTTTACATAATTGAGTCTTTCGCTTACATTCAAATTCTGACATTCATGATGTTATCATTATGAACTATTTAAACATGTCTTTATTGCATACTTCTTATTTCAAATTCATGTTTTTCATACATAATATTGATGATTCAAAGATCAAGAATCTGCGTTGAGATGAATGAATGACTCTTCTTGAATTTATCTTCAGATCAATCTCAGCTCATACTTAGTCGATTCTGCTTGAGAATCATGAAAGTTCATTAGTTCTTCAGAATATAAAGAATACACTCAAAGAAGTCTTTGATTTGTCAAAAGATTGCACAGTCAAGCTGAAGATCTTCATCTTGATGATCAAACAAGATACATTTCTGAATCAGTATCAAAAATTCAACAGTAACATCAGAATAAAGCGAGACTTTTCAGTGTTCAACATGTGATTCAGTCAGTTTAAAAATCACAAGCATATTATTCAAGTAGAACAAGTGACTTTAAAGAAGAATTATTTGACTATCTATCTATCATATCAACGCACTTATCGCGATAACAAGAAGTGCTGACTTATCAAAGATTTCTCTAGACTACAGTCAATGAAGACACAGCGAGCATTGATTGCAAAGACTCAGACATTGCTTTGCAAGTTGCATGCACTCATCACATTTGCAAGAACAGACAAGAAGTATGTTGATTTGCTGCGTCTTTTCAATCACTTTGACTATCAATTTGACTTGAAGAATCACTTTGAAATGCAAATCAATGATGACAAATAAACTGCTATCATTCTTGTCAAGTCGTTTATTTTCTTCAACATGACAGATGTGAGCGTAGTTCTTCATCATTCTTTTATCAAGACAGATTGAAGCTCAATTAAGTTAAAGTTGACATTCAATCTTCGCAAGCGTAAGTGACAAAATGATGATAAACAAGTACTTCAGTATTGTCTTTTCGATGCATCAAATGTGATCTCAGTTCATTCAATCATATCTGACAAGCTCAACAGAATCAAAATAGCAATAATCAGAATTCTCAATTCTGCTCATATTGACGAGAGAAATTATGAATACAACGATCACTTTTGCAATATTATACTGAGTCAGAATCTTCGTATCAAATTCACATCAGTTCTCTTCAAAGACTTGAATCTCTTGACTACTCTTGCTGAGTGAGATATCGAGCTGAATAAGTCTCAGATGTCGATCATGCAATATTTTCAGAATCTTCTCAACGATTTTGATCTTATCAAGAAACTCTTTGAAATCGAGAATACATTAATGAATGTCGTTATCACAATGCTACTCTTAAAGCTGAGCAAGAAAGTCAAAGTGCTAAGCTCATTCAATAATATAGCTGATACATTCATTCTTAAACTGAATGAACAGCTTCAACGACTGAAAAACAAAGACATTATTCTGATAAATAAGAAGATCATTCATTTTCGCTCGCAGTTCATTGAACATCAGATAGTCGCTCAAGACAGTTACACGTCTCACTCAGTAAACAACAATTTCGCTCAACAATGATGAAATGTCTTTCACGAGTTATCTGATATCTTTTATAATCAGCTAACACATTGAATTATTGATTCAGAGCAAGAAGACTTTACATGACATTAAAGATCATTGATACAAATTGCATCAGATCAGTCTTGACACTCTGCTTTTAAAAGTCACAAGTTTGAGTGATCATTCAATGAATAAGATGCAATCTCAGAATCAACAGAGTGAACAGAGTAATAAGCAGCATAAGGCACAAGATTCTTCAATTGTACAAATCAATAATAAAGAAGTTGATGTAACTCACGAAGATTTCAAAAGCGATGATAATTCACTTGATGTAAATTACAAAGATTTTAATCTTTGTGTCACTCGTCAATTCTTGAAGCGAGATCACAAATTCAAACGTCGTATGCTTCAAAGAATTATCAATGTCAAGCTCAATAGAATAAACAATAAGACTGAGCATGATGCTGTTATTAAGATGTTCTGCTTGTACTTTCAAAGAATCGAGATGAGAAAAACTTTTGACATGAAAGATCAAGAATTCTTTCAGCGCATTGAGATTGAGCTAAGTGTGAATATTCTTGAGCATGACGTGAGCGTTGTTGTCTGCACACTGATCAACTTCGACACTACTATGCTAAAAAAATTCAAAGAAGATCATACTGTCATTCAGAAAGTTGCAAGAGTCAAGAATGTAAAGATCTTTATTACTATGACTCACAGCAACGATTCGATGCATATGTTCAATGATGATGAGCAACTTTGATCAACAAAAGAAAACATCAAGAACAATTGTTTCGCGCACTATATAAACAGAAGTTTATTTGAACATCTGATTATGCTTGAATATTCTCATATGCTTCTCACTCAACAGTATCACGCAATTCTCATCATAGATGACATCATATTCACTGTCTGATACAAAGCTCAGATGCAATTCTCAGTCAATTCTTCACTTTGACTCAATATGATTATTGCAATCATTGTATTGAAGAGCTTTTGTGAAATAGAATGATCGTTGACATTTCTCAACGTTAATGAAATCAACATAAGAATCAATGCATTTCAGTTTAAGCAAAATGAGATTGAAGTCATTGTAACAATCGAGCTAGTCAAGATCTACGCTGAAGTCAAAATATCTGTCAAGAACATTGTCATTCTTACGAAATATACTGCACAAGTTTAGTTACTGAAGAGAAACTTAGTTTCAGACTCGAAAGTTCAAAATGTTGAAGTGTACATGATTGATTCTTTTCAAGACGAAGAAACTTCTATCATCATTTTATGTATAATGAGAATCAGAAAACTTGACTTCATGTCTCAATTCAATTGTCTTCTAAATGTTTGTAATCATGCTTGTGACTTGTTTGTTATGTTATGTAACTATGATGAACTTCAGCATGATTACATTCATAATTTACATATGATACAACATGTTCAAAATCTGTTCTTGATCAATGAAGTTTATGAGAAATACTTTAGTCAACAAGAATTCATCGATTTCATGAAAACAGAGCGTCAATTTCAAGAGTAAGAGTCACAATGAAATGAGAACAAAGCTTGATACGTGAGCGAAGATTAAGCAACAAACTTCTCAAAAGAGCAAGAGCATTATCAAAACATGAACGAAACTTCTGCAGCAAATTTCGCAGAAAAGCAAAAGCATCATCAGAACGTAAGCGAAGATCAAGCAACAAACTCTTCAGAAGAGCAAGAGCATTATCAGAATGTAAGCGAAGATCAAGCAATAAACTTCTCAGAAGAGCAAAAGCATCATCAGAACATGAGCAAAGATCAAGTAACAAATTCTTCAGAAGAGCAAGAGCATTATCAGAATGTGAACAAAGATCAAGTAATAAATCTTTCAGAAAAGCAAAAGCATCATCAGAACGTGAACGAAGCTTCTGCAGCAAATTCTGCAAAAGAGTAAGAGCATCATTGAAACATGAGCGAAGATCAAGCAACAAACTTCTCAGAAAAGCAAGCATTGCAAGAAAATAGATTTGATCAAGAAGCAGTATTCATTGATTGATAAACATGTTTCACAGAAGATGATATTCTTTTTCAAAGTTTAAATTCTTTGTTTGCTGCTAGTTCAAGTCTGTCAAAAAGATTGAAACACTGATCACTGTGTAATACACACTGAAATACAGATATAACAATTTGCAGATACAATACACTTCAATCAACAATAAACTAGCTTATTCTTTAAGCTGTTATGCACATCATGTGAGCGCAGATCTTCAACGTAAGCTAAAGTAAATTCATTATGTTTCAGCTTTTACAGTATCACATTCGCTGTATGTACTTAACACAACTTAATCTTTCATTCATTTGCTCATCATACTTGATGTGAGTCTTTCAAGTTGCTTTCATAATCACATAAGATCATGATTTAATCATGTGTCTCTTTCAATGAGTATCATCATCAAGATTGAAATATGTTCATTGAACTTAATCTCAATTGATTGAATCTGCATATTTAACATCAGTTGAGTACGCGTCTAGTTTGTCACGTCAACTCATCTCACATAGTCAAATAGCAACATTCATATTTTATCATCATCATTTATCTTATCAAACTGATTTTATTGACTCATCATAATGACTAGCTCACGTCTCAAAAAGAATATCACTATCAGATATCAGAATTCTCAACTTGATGATAAGTGTTCAACTTTCAGAAACATGACAGAGATTCTTAAAATTTTAAGCATCAATAAATATCAGCTGAAGAATCTAACAAATCAAGCTGAGCAATGACTTGAAAAGCATGCGTTTACACTCAAGCACATCAGATTTCATAAGAAGTCAACTATCATTGAGAAGAAATTAACATCATTTCTGTACAATGTCAACTCACTTATGTTCAATGACTTTGAAGCAAATCATATTATCAACAGTTTGATTACTATAGTTCAACGATTGCTTTTCAACAAGAGACGCTTTAAACAAAAACATGTTGAAAAGATCAACACATCTTTCACTCATACACAAACTAGTTTTACATCATCTTCAGATGATCAATCACTCATCATCACATGCAAGATTGTAAAAATTTAATGAGCATCATCTGTATCTGAGTTTTTGCAGTCACAAGAAGTCATGTCATTCATCAGAACATTCAAAGATGCTGAACTTCATGCAATGATGAGTTCACACTTGAATCTGATCACTTCAAGAGAGATTTCGAAAATGAGCTTGACTTTGATCAAAGATGTACTTAATCACGATTTACATGATGACAAAGATCAATTTTATAATGTTTCGTTTCAGATGTAAATTGATATTTTCAAAGATGACATGAGCTACATTGAGATGAACATTATCATTTACATCACAGATGACGAGATCTTGAAAATAAATTCAGACAGAACTTTTCAAGCTGTCTTACGTGATGTTTTGAATCAATTTAATCATGCTGCTCACTTTAATGTGATTTGCGTTACATCATATTCTGATAGATCAGAAACACATGTATGTAAACAGCGAACTAATGATCAATGCAGAACTCACAGACAATGCTTCATCAATCTCAACTTCTCATCAAGAGCACACAAGATTTATTGATGTTAATGAAAGTGAAGAAATTAACAAAGTGACAATTCAAAGAAATGAGATCAACACATTATCAATCGATCATGAAATGACAATTGATAATTTGATAGATCATGTATATTAATAAAGATTGACAAGAACTTTAAATTTCATAGAGCAGAATCAAATAAACTTTACTCATATTCAGAAGCAGTCAGCAGTCATTGACATGAAAGAAAGTGTTGCGAATGATACAGCTGTTCTGTTTACAACGAAGAATAATGTTGACTCGATTGACAATGCAACGTCTACTCATGTTCAGAAGCAGTCAGCAGTAATTAACATGAAAGAGAGTAATGCAAATGACACAGCTGTTCTGTTTACAACGAAAAATAACGTTGACTTGATTGACAATGCAGCGTCTACTCATGTTCAGAAGCAGTCAGCAGTCATTAACATGAAAGAGAACAATGTAAATGACACAGCTGTTCTAAGTACAACGAAGAATAACGTTGACTCAGCAGACAATGCAGCGTCTATTCATGTTCAGAAGCAGTCAGCAATCATTAACATGAAAGAGAGTGATGTGAATAACACAGCTGTTCTGAGTACAATGAAGAATAATGTTGATTCAGCAGACAATGCAGCGAAATTTGATAAATTTGTGAAGAGTGTACATTCACAGCAAATTGACAAGAGTGAAAATCTCATGAACAAGATTCACACGCTCTTATATTTTTCTTGAAAACGATCAAGATTCAATCATTTAAAGAAAGATACAACAAGCATCACATTAGCTGATCAAACATTGCATTATAGTAAGTCATTGAAGTATGTGTATGAACGACAGACTAACAACAAGTAATCTTTACAGAAAATGATGAAAGTTCTGAATCATTGCATTTAAAGTGACGAAAGTCGAATGATAAGATGCAGACTCAAGAGAATGACACATCAATATCAGCTTTAAATAAGTCTCACATCTCAGCTTCAACTTTTGATAATTCAATAACAGTATCAAGTTTTAAATTGAAAAATGATAATTCTTCATTGAATGAAAACAATATTATTAACTTACATCGAGATTCAACAAGTTGAATTGAACAACATGAAGTAACTGTACAATCTTCATCTCAGCAAATGAAATCTCAACAGAACATGATGATTTTTGACACTTCATTTAAAGAAAATATCATGAAAAAGTCAAAACATGCATAATTACATGTAAATCTCAATAATGTTAAAGATAGTGAGAAGACTTTGAAGAAGCATTACGCGAGATGATTGAAATATCGAAGTCAATCTTGTTTCTTGACTAACAAGATTGAACAGACTCATGATGAAAATATCATTGACTGTTACAAAGCATCTTCATGAAGAAGACAGATGACGAAATTACGCTCAACTGTTTCTGCATGACTTTAATCATGTTGAATCTCAGTCACGCATACATTTGCAGAGAATGATCACATCACTCTTTTTATATCAGACTTTTGAGATTTTTGTTATGTTTAAGATGAAAATTTTCATGAGAAGAAAATACAATGTCGATGATATGAGTCTTGAAAAGATAAACATGAATGTCAGCAAAATTAAGAATGAAGCATGCTAATTTATTGATAAGACAATAAAGATGCTTGAATTGATTTGTCTGAATCATTTATTACACATAGCATATGATGAGATCAACGATGCTCATCACAAGAAGAAGTTCAATAAACATCTGAAAGAAAACACTCTCAATACTTCTCAGTTTAAAGATGCAAAGTGCTCTTCTGATAACAGATTGAGAATTGAGTGTTCATGTGTGAATGCAAACTCATCTGCACATCTCATATCATTGAAATTTATCAATCTAGTTATCATTTCATCAATCTTGATCATCAACTGACTAAAGAAGATTTGAATTCATCTCGACAAGAACAATGATCTATTACGTTGACAGATTCATCATGCATATTGTGATGTCAAGATGAACGCGCTGATCATCAGATTGAGACAAACAGATATATATCTTTTATCAGAAGAAAAGTAAGTTAATTCTAGTTTCATATGTGTGATCATGATAAACATGTACAAGACTTGCGTTGCAAAATTGATAAAAAGTTTACATCATTCTCAAAAAGTAAGTTCTAAAGCAAGACAATCACAGTCAATATGAAAGTTCTGAGATATGAGATAAGATCAATTGATCGTGAATGAGATGCATAAAGAGATGATTCAGATGTTCAAAATCATGAATCTGTTTAAGATCATGAATAAAAAATCTCATAAGTAATTTGTTACAGATACACTTTTTGAATGATCTCTCTTTCAAATGATGACATGAATGAACATGCTGATGATAGACTCAATAGTGAATCAACATGAATGAATATGAAAAGAAAAAGAAGCTCATCAAGTCAATTTGAAATACTGTACATATCAAAATTTGAAAAACATAAACAAGATATATATGAAAATCATTAAGATTCAAAAGACAAATTCTTAAGTCATTCAGAAGTACATCAAACAGCTAAAAACTGTGTGTGACACACTATGATTACGACGTGATATTAATCAATTGATGTTTTTTAACTCTTCTCTTACAGATGTGAAATTGAATGAACATCAAGATATTGATTGCAGTTTTTCATCAAGATTCAACAAACTTGTCAATTTCTCAATGATGATAATCATTGATCAACTTTGAAAGAAGATGAATAAGAAAAAGCAAGATTGAATCAACAATCATTGCATTAAAATTAAGTCTCAACTCAACGTCAACAATTAAATGATGAAAGTTTGTTGATTCAAAGTACTTAGCACATTCTTGCATCTTGAACAACTTTCAAAGATACAGTCACTTACATTCTTTGAAGTAGAAGACTGAAATAAGAAGTATGTTCACTTTGAAACAGATTATCTTTACGACTTGAAGCAAGTTGAGTCTTTTTATGAGAAGCACATTCTTGACATTATCTTCAAAGTGAACTGTAGCAAGATCAAAGCAATCAACATGCTCATCAATGATGTTTGAGACAAGAACGAGAAGACTGTATTCTGTATCATGAATTCTACAAATGCACTTATTCTCTATTGAGTAAGTGACAAAGTCTTTACTTTCTGTTAATGTTGTTCTTGAAAGTTATCACATGCATAGTGAGAAGAAACATGTTTGAGATGATTGCTAATGTCTAATTATGTAGTACTTTTGACTTGTGCTTAAAGTTTCTGTGACTTTGATAACTTCAAAATTGATCAAATCTAGAATGATGAACATAGTTTAATTGTTTCAAGAAGATTCAAAAAAACTGCAGAAGTATTCAAATGAAAAGTCATCATGCTTTATCATTAACATTATCAAATTAATCAATGTTGATTACAATTTATATAAGATTAAAAGACTAGTTCAGATTAATTCAGAATGAATGAAGAGAGATTAAGCACAGATCAAGAAGAAAGTCAATCATCTTGAACAATATAAGAAAACTATCACTTATGACTTGCGCTGCGTAGATTCAAGAATCGAGATGCTGATATATGATAAACAGAATCGTTGAATGCATATAATGAAGTTGACATTGAAGTTCAAAATCTTTGAAGATGATGATGTAATCAAAAATGTTGAAGACGATGATGACAATAAAGCGAACGACATTGAAGTTGATAACAAGATGAAAGATGACAACTGCGTCTAGATCACACAGTCTCATACATGTGCATCAAGAATGCGCAGTGTGTTACTAGTTTATCAGTCTGTATTATAGATAGTTGTACTCACTCTTTCTTCTTTGACATTCATTGATATATTCATCAAAACTTATTGAGATCATGAGAAAATTTATAGAATCAACATTAAGTTCTGTGATTCTTGATGATGTTGCAAACATTGCTTTGATGATGCAACAAATCTTCAACGACACATGCAACATTGCTTGAGCATAATTACAGATTCTCATTTTCGATCTCTTGAATAAATTTAATCGAATAGTTCATTAAAGAAATCATGACTATCTAATCAACATTGTGTTTGAATGTGTACAGATTGACAAAGATTTGAAGAAGCAGACGCAGTATCATTTCATAGATCGACAACAATGTTCATCAGTACTGATCTCAGCTACGATCGTTCTGCATTTATGAAACGCAGCAAAGTATAGAAAAATTCACTTATTGATGTAATGAGAATGTTTATCAAACGTCAGCAATCTCACAATTTGAAATCATGATGCTCTGAATGAGTGAGCAACATTCATCTTACTTCTATCACATCACTACTATCAATCATGAAAAGAAATAAACGAAAGACTACAAGTAAGAAAAGTGCGTTCTTCTCAAAAATCATGAATGTTGAAGTTCAAGTCATCTACATGAAAATTGACACTTGAAAAGTCTCTTCATACTTGTCAGACGTTTACACACTGCAAATGATGCAAATGTGAACGCAATCAATGAAGATTTGAAGTACAAGAATGTAAGAATGTTTTTTCAGAAAAGAGAAGAAGCATTGTTGATGCATGCAAAGAATGTGTGATACTTCATTTATATCATTCTTTGACTCAAATGTTGACTTGACTTTTAATGTTCAAAACTTAATTGTCAGCTCGCTCATTTGCGAATTTGCATCAACACAGATAATTCATGTTCTGTGATGATAACTCATTAAAAGTTCATCATCATGAATGCAGAAGTTACAATCTGCAAGATTTAAACTTATGAAAGTTATTTGCGAAGATTCTGACTTGAAGAATGTACTAGTTACAATCATCGCAGCTGATTATCAACAAGATTGATGATGCAGTTGCTTGATTGAATGAGACACAGATGCACTTTGCATCGTCGCGATCACAATAGTTGAGTTTTATGATCTTCAAACGATTGTCATTAAGATATTAGATACGATCAAGAGTGTTAAACTCGATGACTTTCATACATCTTGAAGATTACATGTTTTATGACATCAAAGCAAACATCATCAGTTCAATGAATCTGTCTTGCAATTTAATTAATCTGTCTTGCAATTCAATGAAGCATACATCAGTCAAACTTGCGAAAACAACAGATTAACTCTCAAATTTTATCTCATTCGAAGTTATGACTTGAACTCAATCATCAAAGTTGCACATCAGAAGATGAAATGCTTTCTTTGTTTATTATTATATATATAGCTAGAATCATGACTATATACAGCTCATCGAGATATATGAGACATTATCACTTGTATCTGAGTAGCTGTATTGCTCTGCTCATCATCAACAAAGAGTCTTATCGATCGATCTTGCGCTTCGTCATCAATCACACATTAAGTTCACTAATGTGATAAATTGACTCAATGAGATCATTCTGATTACGCTTCTTGATAACTTCATGATTGCACATGTCTAAATTTTACAAGAATGTTTTCTTCATATTTTTTATATGAAATAAGATATGCAAGTCAGAATTATTGCATTTTAACAAAGCTGCAAAGTATCTGTCTGCAAAAGAGATTATCTTCTGCAAGATCTTGAAGCTACTTTTGTCATGAATTATAGAAAGTTTGAGTATTCTTGTCTCTTCAAAGATAGCAGATAAATACTCGATATGATTGAAGATTTTGAATGTTTATGTCATACTGATCAATGAACTTTGACATCATGCTCAACATCATCAACTCATGAACATGAGAGAAACATTCTGTCGCTGAATACACTGCGTTTGTTCAAGAACTTGCAAATCGCAATATCAAATTCTTAACAGCAATTACGTTGAATAAAAAGAGAGAATTTGCAAGACAATGACATTATATGATCATGAGAACGAGATCTTTCTATCTGCTTTTCATATAAAGCACACGACTCGTTTTCTTCACTGCAAAATGCAATGCTCACAATCTCTTCATATATACTGAGTGTTTCTTGATCTTCGATCTTGCAAGTCAACAAAGATTCTCAATTTCGAAGATTACGTTCAATGTATCTTTGCAATTCAAGTACAATGACAGTCTAATCAATCAAGTCAGTCTTTGACATTCTGTTAATGTGCTCAAAAAGTAGCAGCGTATCTGCTTTGAAATCAGTCAAGCACACGCAGTTGATTTAATTCAAGATTGAAGATTGTAAAATATTAGTTCACAAAATCTTTCTAGCAGCTGTGTCAAACTACTGCAAAGCTCAGTTCTCAAATAAGTGAGATTATTTACTTGCACATCAAGCAAAAACATGAGTCAAACAGATGACATTCACGACATGTTCGCAAATGATTGATTTCGCTTACATCAATATAGTTAACTGATCTCAGGTTCATGATTTTGAAAATAATGATGAAATCATGAAACAGCTAAATGAGTTATTGAATCTGCTGCAGATAACAGATATGTGATTACTCAAAATCTTGCACACTATGACTGAGAACAAGATCATCGAAAATGTGACAACTTAGATCAGATCAGATAATGTGAAATCAATTTGAAATATTGCAAAGAATGCTAACATGTCGAGTTTAATCAATCATTGCAATGCATTTATAGTGAATAATTTGAGCTTTGTGAAGGTTTCAAGAAGTCAAAAGTAGCGATAAAAATGATGAAATCAATAGAAGAAAAGTTTGAGCTGTTGTTGATATAATGTTGAAGAATGAGAGAATGAGTCATCGTTGAAAATCTAGAGTAAGTACAACGATAACATTCATTGTAGTGACACTTCATACTATAATCTGTCTATAAATAAGTCTCTGTAAATATATATAATATACATAGATAGAAGAATCAACATATGCGACATAAGCAACGAAAGCGAGATTTATTTCAGCGCATATGAACAAACGCAGATTATATCGAAATGCAGTTCAGAGCATATGAACGAACGCAGATTTTATCAACAAAAGCAGAACTCAGTCAGATGAGCTCAGCTTAAATTTCAATTTTATTCAGCTTTAAGTGACAAATGTTTCTTTCATTAAACTCTAAAATATAGTTCACTTTACAAACTGCGAATGTTCTGTATAACTACTATGTTGAATTCGCGAATTTCTCTGTTAATTAGAAATGATTCTTGAATTCTTAATGATTTTCTGATGTTGTACTGTAGAATTTGTAGAAAAGACTGTTTTATTATAGAGTTATTTGTAGCTGTTGTTGACTTTGCAATGAGAAGACTCTTTGTATGCTTTTGATCATCAATGATCTTTCTCACTTTCTGATTGAACGTTTCTGAATCTGCTCAGATGTTGTCTCGTCTGAATCATTATTCATGTAAGAGAAAAGATCATCTCATCTCTTCTTGATCTTTACTATCTGTCAAGCTGATTCATCAGCGATTCAACTGCGTGTTTTCAGCATGACTGTTGCTGAGCTTAAGAAATGTATTGAATTGAAAAAGTTCATTGAATCTGAAAAGTTCATTAAATTTAAAGAGTTCAGAAACAGTAAGAAGAGTGTGCAATTGTATTTAGACGTTTCAGAATATTTAAATAATTTATTTCTATAGATTTTGAACGCTTGTTTCATCTGCTGTTCTCACTTGAGACAGATGCATCTTCAAAGTTCATGATTTTCATTGCAGTTGATGCAACGTCTTTTATTCAAAGACATCACGCACTTCTTTATGTGATGCTTGTTTGCGCACTTTTTGCAGCGCTGATTCTTTCTGCAGAATTTAATCATGTAATCAAATTCGTAACATCTGAAGCATTGTGTGATATGACAGTTCTTTTCAAATAGCTTGCATGCACATTCTTGATATGAGTTCAGCATGCTCATGTTCATTAGTTAATTTATCATCGCTTCGATCATGATTTCTATGATGAACAATGAATGAATCTTCTCACTTTTTACTATTTTCTTGAGTCAAACTATTCTTAGAACTTTCAGATTTTCATGAAGTCTTGCATTATCTTTTATCAATCTTTCAAAGATTTTTTTCTAATTGTTCATGTTTATTGTAGTGTGTACTTCATATGTCAGCATTGCGAAGATTCAACGTATTATGCATGTCAAACTTGCAATTTCTTTTGCTCATATCTGAGTCTTTTTCAGATTTGCTTGAGCATTTGAGCTAACTGTGTGAAGAAAGATATCATTGCTACTCAGCTTGCAAAGTGACATGATTAGATTTCTTTGATCTGTCGACACGTCTGCGATTTTCTATAAAATCTGTTCAATTGACTTCTTCTGTATCTTTTTTTTTCTTTTCTGTTCATTATTTTAATCATGACTTCTCATCTCTTGCAAAGCGATGACAGATCATCTTTGAAATGTTACTTCTTCATCATTATTTCTTCTCTTGTCACATTCGTTCATGACGTGATTTTCGTTGAAAGACGCATGCTTCTCTGTGTATGCAACTGCTTGTTAAGCAGTTGAACTGATGTCTTCAGTTTCTGTACATTCTTCGCGATGAATGCATTCTGATTTGCATGATGTTTTTCTTCTGAGTTGAGTCAAAGATGTTGAATCAGCTTCAATGCTAACTTTTTTCATAAATAATCTTTGTTCTTTTCTTTCTCTAACGTTGATATCTTTATTAGTAAATCAATAATGTTAGTAATGTTCTTTTTATTATTACGTGAGTGTTTCAATCTTGCATCTTTGTTTTCTTGTGATGAATCAACGTTGCTTGCAATCATCTTTAAATCAGCATTGCTGCAATTCATGCAATTCATCATTGTTTAATCATTCTTTAGATTTACTCTGTCTTGTTTATAATGCTCTTTTTCAAAATTTGTGATGCATGCGTTGTGATTGTTTTTGAAATAAAAAAGATATAAAAGATTAAAGAAGTTGATTGAGCAAATTTTACAAAGAATTGCAAGTATGTTAATAGATCAAAGAAATTTAATCATGTCACTTTGCAAACTGAGTAGCAATAATATCTTTCTTCATGCAGTTAATTTAGATGCTTAAGCAAATCTGAAAAAGACTCAAACATGAGCAAAAGAAATTGCAAGCTTAATATATATAACACGTTGAATCTTCACAATGTTGACACATGAAGTACACATTACAATAAACATGAATAATCAGAAAAAAATCATTAAAAGATTGATAAAAGATAATGCAAGATTTCATGAAGATTTGAAAATTCTAAGAACAGTCTGACTCAAAAAGATAGTACAAAGTGAAAAGATTCATTCATTACTCATTGTAAAGATTATGATTGAAGCAATGATGAATTGATTAATGAACATAAGCATGTTAAACTCATATTAAGAATGTGCATGCAAGCTATTTGAAAAGAACTGTTGCATCATACAATGCTTCAGATGTCATAAATTTGATTACATGACTAAGTTTTGCAGAAAGAATCAGCATTATGAAAAGTGCGTAAACAAGCATTACATCAAGAAGTGCATAATGTCTTTAAATAAAAAATGTTGCATCAACTGCAATAAAAATCATGAACTTTAAAGATGCATCTGTCTCAAGTGACAACAGCAGATGAAACAAGTGTTTAAAATCTATAGAAACAGATCATTCAGATAATCTGAAATGTTTAAATACAATTGCACATTCTTCTTACTGTTTCTGAACTTTTTAGATTCAATGAACTCTTCAAATTCAATGAATGCTTTTGATTTAATTAATCTCTTAAACTCAGCAACAATCATGTTAAAAATATGTAGTTGAATCATTAATAAATTGATCTGACAGATAGTAAAGATCAAGAAGAGATGAATTGATTTTTTCTCTTATGTAAGTAGTGACTCAGATGAGATAACATTTGAGCAAACTCAGAAATGTTCAATCAGAAAGTAAGAAAGACTTTCGATGATTAAAAGTATACAAAGAGTCTTTTTATTGCAGAGTCAACAACAGTTATGAATAACTTTATGATAAAACAGTCTTTTCTACGAATTTTACAGTACAACATCAGAAAGTCATTAAAAATTCAAGAATCATTTGAATCATTTTTAATTAACAAAGAAGTTCGTGAATTCAACATAGTAACTATACAGAAGCAAGATTGTAATAACAATGACTTGCAATTATTTAGCTCAGCACACAACTTCTTTTATTTAGTGAAAAACTTGTCATTTCAATCAAGAACATGCATATACATTAACAAATATCTAAGACTCAATTAATGAGTAGTAGAAACAGCTGAGTTAAACATTTACTTAATCAGAATATTAAATTGCAACGCAGACAATAAAACGCAGACGCTAAGACCTTTAAACGTCTATAATTCATGCTTACTGTTTACTACATTTACAGAAAGATTTTCAATCATTTCTCATTTAAATAAACTACTTAAGAATGATTGTGAACAACTGATTATAAAAGATTTCAATCTACATCATTCTCATTGAAAAGAGTAAAGATGCTTCACTCATCATACAATGACTGATATTCTACTAAACATTATTACAAATGCAAGGCTGAAATTATTGCTGAAATCAGACATTATTACTTGTGAAGCTTACAATCAATTTACGATGATTGATTTAATCTTTAGCAGCGAGAAAATACAGTTCATGATACATAAGTGCAAAATATGAATCAATCTGCATCAGAGATTGAATCATCTTTCAATCATCACAAAGCTATGCTTACAAACAATCTCAGTGCAACTCTCGACTTAATGATCTTGAAAGAAAATGAATACAAAAGCATTGAGTGCTTATTTGCAAATACATCTATTTTTGAATCGCTCTTTAAATCATTAAATGACAAGACTATGATGAATGACAAAGTATATAAGATTATCAAAGTGCTACAGAAAATCATCAAGAAATCTACTTTCTTGAAAAAATCATCAAATTGAGCAAGAGACTTTTGAAATCAAAGCTGCTTCAAAGTAGTAATAAAATCAAGATGACTGTGAATCTTATGAAAAACATAAGACACATTAAAAGCATGAAATGAATATCTGAAGCACAACAATCATAAAAACAAGATCATACAACAAATAAAATGTACACACTTCAGATCATAAATGCATGAAATAAGTGAAGCACTTAAATCAATATGATGCTTTGCAAAATGAGCTAGAATTGAAAGTCAGTTATTTAAAAAGCTTTCTCAGTTTTTGTCATTAAAGCAAAGTAACATTGATCATATGATAACGACATTCAAGAAAAAAATCAAGATACTGCAAGAAAAGTTCTTTCTCTCATCTTTTCAAGTGAATGTCAATGACATTGCAAAGTCATTTATATTTCTGACAGTTTTATTCAATTCACGCATCACAGAAGATGAAGTGAAGCAGATAATCAGATGAGTAAAGTAAACAAAGCATCAAATGCTTCAGATATTTCAAACAAAGCACTTTAAGCAAGTCTTGCAGAACTGATCTCAGTACTGACGAGTTTATTCAATGCATGCATGATATACAAGTATCATTTAAAGCAGTTTAAAAAGACTTAAACAATAGTACTATGTAAATTGAAGAAAAGTGATTATATTAATTCAAAAATGTATCGACTCATTGCTTTATTTAATATCATGAGTAAAGTTTTGAAGTCAATCATGATCAAAAAACTGAGTGATATAATCAAGACTCATCATATGCTATTTAATGCTTAAATGAAAACAAGATGTAAACAATTCATGATCTTAATATTAAATTTACTGATAAATCAAGTTTACATAGTATGAGATTGCAAAATCAAATATGTAACATTCATGCTAAGTTTAAACATTATTAAAGTGTTTAATCAAGTTTCACACATCAGACTTCTGCATATGCTGAAGATGAAAAGAATGTCAAGTTACATAATTGAATGAACACGCAGCTTTCTAAAAGATCAAGAGACTTCGTTAATATTCAATGAATAAATGAGTGTTATGCACAAGATAAACGCAAACATATCTCAAAGATTTCTCATTTCATCTATTTTCTTTCTATTCTTCAACGTAAGTTTAATAAAAAAATGCAAAGCATTGAGAATTAAAGTTGAAGTGCTTGTCATGATGTCAGATCATCAACTCAATTTAAAACATAAATCATTGATATTTTAAATAATTTTAATTCATTGAATTTGTTTTGCAGTTCAATGAATTAAGTCATCAATTTAATCATTGTCATTTTAATTTAGTCTCAACAATTTTGTTTCAATCATTTCAATCATTTCAATCATGTGCATGAACTTCTGCAATCTTAAGTCAATAAAACTACTGTCTAGTCTTGATTCTGCTCAATTCATGTATATAAAAGTTGAACTTTCATTCTTTTCTTTCATTCTTTGTCTTTTATCTTGTACATTATTTGATGTATTATCTTGTATTTAGATTCTATCAAAGTAATAATAATATCAGTCTTTTATATTGATAGTATCTCTAGTTTAGCTCAGTTTCTGACATTATGAAAGATCTACACTTTTTGCAACGTTTTCATACATTGAAATCTTGTCTAGTTATTCTTTTGTTCAAATGAAGTCATCTCACAATCTTTCAATTGATGATGAGCATGCTGTTGAACAGTTCGCTCAAAGTATGATCAAAAATTCAGTCAAGATCTTTCATGTAATGCAAAAGCTTCAAAATTAAGTTCAACATATTATTTTCATTCATCATTCTCAATTCTTCAATTTATATAAAGTTGAATTCTCAGTCTCTTGCAATGATAGCTCAGATCATTGCACAAATCTTGAACAATCAATCTTTTCTTGTCATTCATTTTTCTGCAAACTTTGTTGCTGTCTTCATTACTTTTAAATTCAAGAAGCTTTTTGATATATTTGAATATGAGAGCTGACAATGAGATTCATTTGTACATGATGTCAACTACGAATCTTTTGATTTTATTCTGTGTTTGAATAGAAGTCAGAAGAGTCAAGAGATCTCAATTTGACGCAGTTCAAATGATGTTAGAACATTACGTGATCAGAAAAGTCATCATGCAGAGTTTTCACTCATGCGACAACATTCTTTCCTAACAGTCACAATCAATCTACGAAGAAGATTAATGACATGTCAATGTCAGTAAGAGATAAAAAGATACTGTTAGTGAAAAAGACAATTCAGATAAAGAGTCTGCGAGTTGTGATTATAAATGATTGAAGAATTTGCGACTTGTCGACTGCGTCAATATTGAAACATCTTCATCATATCAACAATGTCGCTGAGTAATTGATGAAAAGATATCAGATAGAATAGTCATTTTAAGTAGACTGATTGTCAAGTTGAGTTTCGAGTTGACATTTTGAATTCGACTCGATTCGAAGTCGAGTTGCTCACATTTTCAACTCGACTCAAGTCAAATTGCTCATATTTTCAACTTGACGCGACTCGACTCGACTGAGAATTGAGTCAATTCGACTCGACTCGTCAAGAACTTGTCACGGTTTTAGCATGTGTTACTCGAAAGATGTTGGAAAAAGAGGTGTTAGGTCACTTAGATGGTGTTGAACAATATTATAGGTGATGATAGGCGTGAGGTTATCAGTGGTGTTATGGGGGCCCCTCGGTACGGATGGTACCCAGCGTTCATGGGGTATAAGAACCTCTGAATGATCTCTTTCTTTCCTTTCTTCTTCGTGCAACGTCTTGTATCTAAAATCTAGTTATTAGAATTCCATCCTGGTTTCATTCAGCCCTCAGTTCGTGACATTACGTTGCATTCACTACATTATGAGTCAATCCGAGAATATCAGCAACACTCTGCCGTCGGCATCTCTAGCCTCGATCAACGAATCCATCACTGCCGCCCAGTTTCGAACCCACGTCAACAATGCTTTCGAAGCGTGATACACTTTCCTGACCGAACTTCAAACTTGGTTCAACGACATCATCACCCAGTATATCAACTGGGTCTCAGCCTGTCAACAAGAACATGAGCAAACTCAGGTCGAACTTAAGCAGTCCCAGATCAATAATGAAATCTTGTCAGAAATGGTTCAAGGACTCAAGAGCATGAGCAGAACCGATATCAAATCAGAGAAATATCCGGATTCAGAACTCTATATCGGAGAGCGAGAGAACAAGCTAAATCAGTTCATCTTCGAGCTGATCAGCAAGCTAAAGTTGAACGCGAATCGTTATTCAACTCTCGAGTTTCGCCTTCTGTATGAGTACAGCCGCTTATCGGGGAACGCTGCCGCTTAAGCGTTGCCGCGTATGACTGCTCAGCATGACAAGCTAGTCACGATTGAGCAATTAGTTGCCTTGTTAAGACAAGCCTTCGATGATTCAGACAAGCAAGAAACCGCTCAGCGATTCATTTCAGCCCTAAGAATGCGAAATCGCATCTTCATCGAATATCTGTCCGATTTTCAGCAGCACATTGATGCAATCGAATATGACGTCGTAACCCGAAAATTCAACCTGAAGAATGAACTATTCAGCGAGCTCAAAGCTCTATTGATTCAGGTGAATGTCAGCAGTCTGAACTATGAGCAGTTGGTTATCAAATGCCAGCAATTGAATAGTCGATATCGCGTCACAGTACAGAACCTTCTCAAGTCAAAAGCAGTGATTCACCCTGTCTCTGTGACCTCTACAGTCCTCGCGTATCCCGCCAAATATGCGACACTCCCGGCAGGCTCGGAAGCTACGATCTCGGGCCCGAGGAATCTCATGAACTTATCGGCCGCCAACATGAAGAAACGAGACCCACTGACCCCCGAGAAGCATCAGCATCGCATGGTCAATCATCTGTGTCTATACTGCGGTAAGCCTGAGCATCAGGCTGCGGCCTGCAATTCAAAGCCCAAGGTTCAGCTACGAGTCGTCTCATTATTCGCCTCCGCAATCTCTATCGACAATCTCGCTTTCGATACTTCTCTCGCCTTGGGAAAAGCCTAGTCTCTGCGTACAGTCGCTCGCAGAGACAATCGAACAGTCTGAAAATCTCTGCACTCTCAGTTAGCTCGATTCATCGATTAGAAAAGAAGATGAACAATGATCATCTCGTGCTCTCAGATAATCTAGAAAGCAATAAAATCAATGTCAATCTTTCTGTTTTGATTGATATCGACGTCATTGATTATGCATTTATTGATGACTCTTTCGCGCAAAGACACTCTCTGCTCTGTTTTTCTTTGTCTGAAATCTGTATTCTTCAGAAATTTGACGATCAATCAGTCGTATTCGATTCAATCACTCATTACGCTCTTGTCAAACTTCGAGTTTCAAGCGAGAAGCTTGAAGAAACTCTCTTCTATGTCACTCAACTTTCGCAATTCTCAGTTGTTCTAGATCTGTCTTGATTAAAAAGTCATAAAGCAATTATAGATCTGCGTCATAATCAGCTCATCTTTGAATCTCAAGTCAACTCAGAACTCGTACTCGAAACTCTCTCGAGCATCTCGATTTCGACTGTGTCAGTATCAGTTTTTTCAACGTCTTCGTCTTCAAAACATCTGAAGATCTACGCTATAGATAGTGCTTCGTTTCTGCGACTCGCTAGAAAAAAGAATCATGATCTGTTTGTCATATTCATGAGAGATATCGACAAAGCTCTGAAAATCACGTCTTTCGTTGACTCTGTCACGCTATTGCTCTTCGAATATCACGACTTTCTAGATGTTTTCTCTCGCGAATTGATGAACATTCTATCTGAACGACGTTTCTATGATCATAAAATTCAGCTGCAGAAGAGCAAAACTTCTATCTTCGAGTCTTTATATGACATGTCTCAAGATGAGCTTCGAATACTAAAGAAATATCTGAAGAATAATTTGATCAAAGACTTTATTCAAGTCAGCTCTTTTCTCGCGATCTCTTCGATACTCTTTGTTAAAAAATCAAGCGAAGAACTCAGATTTTGCGTGAATTATCAAGATCTGAACGTCATGACAGTTAAGAATCGATACTCGTTATCTCTCATTCGAGAAACTCTAGATTGACTGACTAAGATCAAGTACTACATCAAGTTAGATATCATTGCAGTCTTTAATAAACTGCGAATGACTTATGAAGACGAGTGAAAGATCGCTTTTCGAACATGTTATGACTTATACGAGTACAACGTTTTGCTCTTCGAACTCACAAATGAATCGTCATCATTTCAGAACTTCATTAATGACACTCTGCATGACTTCTTGAACGTTTTCTGCATCGCGTACATGAATGATATCTTGATCTATAGCAACAGCAAAAAGAAGCATACTCAGCATGTTCATCAGGTACTGAAGCGACTTAGAGTCGTCGAACTACAGGTAGATATCGAGAAATGCGAATTTTCAGTTATCGAGATCAAGTATTTGAGCCTAATAATCATCATTCACGAAATCAAAATGAACTCTGAGAAGATCAATGTTGTCATGAATTGAGCTGCACTTCGAGACGTCAAAGATGTTCAGAGCTTTCTGAGCTTCGCCAACTTCTATAGACGATTTATTAAGAAGTTTTTCAAGCTGATTGATCCGTTGACTGCCTTAATCAGAAAAGATCAGTCATTTAATTGAACTCAGAAGTGTCAATTCGTCTTCGATCGACTCAAGCAGACGTTCATCACTGCCTCTATCTTAATGCACTATAATTCGGACCTACTCGTGACTGTGAAAATCGATGCCTTCGACTATGTTGTGATCGAAGTCATGTCTCAGCGAGATGATAACGAGCAGTTAAGACCTGTGATCTATTTCTCTTTCAAAATGCTACTCGCAGAATGCAACTACGAGATTTATGACAAGAAACTTTTAGCTATAATCAGAGTTTTTGAGAAATGAAGACTTGAACTGAAAGACACGTTAGATCTCATTGAGATCATTTTCGATCACAAGAATCTAGAATATTTCATGTCAATCAAGCTGCTTAGTCGAAGACAAGTCAGATGATCAGAATTTCTCTCTCGATTTAACTTCAAAATCGTGTATCGTTTGAGTGAATTGAACACTCAAGTCGATGCACTCATGCGTCGATCAGAAGATCTTTTCTTGAACGAAGAGAATAGTCGTCGAGAACATCAGTGACAGATCGTGCTAAAATCAAAAAATCTGAAAATTCAAGTCTTAATCAATGTTCTCGATGATAGTGACTCTGAAGCACTTGAATCAAGTGACTCGAAGAGCGAATCAGTGATCTCTGAGCAGTCTGAATCATCAGAGAAAATGTCTATGAATGAGCTAGAAGAACAACTTTTCGCAGTCTATTTCAATGATGAATGAGTACAGATCGTGATAACTGCGTTAAGAGATGATCAACGAAAGCTTAAAGAATTTTCGTTAGCGAAATGTACGCTGCGAAGTGATCGAGTCTACTATAGAGATAGACTATTGATACTCGAAGATGAGAAACTGCGACTACGTCTGCTTCAGTTAAGTCATGACACGTCTATTGCGAATCATTCAGAAAGAGTCAAGATCTACGAAATACTCAGTCGTCATTATTACTGATTCGAAATGATCAAGACAGTAGCTCGCTTCGTACATAATTGTCATCTATGCTCTCGAGTGAAGATCTCTAGAGAAAAATATCAGAGAGCTTTGAAGTCTCTTGATGTATTCAATCGTCGCTGAAAAGACATAGTCATGAATTTCATCGTGACAGTATCTGAAAGTAAGAATCTGAACGAAAATTCGACAATCAATATTCTGATAGTCGTGAACAGACTATCTAAACAAGTGCATTACAAGTCTATGAGTGAAATTACAGCTCTAGATACAGCTCGAGTTTTTTATCGTGCAATATGAAAACATCATGAATTATCTGATTCAATCGTCTTGAATCGTGAAACTCAGTTTGTCAGTCACTTTTGAGACGAACTTTGTATTCGATTGAAGATTCAAGCTCGATTGTCAACTGCGTTTCACTCAGAAACGAATGATCAAATCGAGAACGTCAACGACGTTTTGAAACAATATCTTCGAGTCTTCGTGTTCTTTATGCAGAACGACTGAGCTGCATGACTGTCATCAGCTGAATTTGTCATCAACAATCACTTCTTCGAAAGCACTCAGTGCACGTCGTTTCTAGCTAACTTCGGACAGCATTCTCGAATGGGGTTGGAATCAAAGAAGGCTCAGAAGGACGTTATTGAACACTCGAAACGAATACATGTCGATCTGTTTGTTCAGAAAATGAATCGAATCAATGAAATTCTGCGAGAACAAATGATCTTAGCTCAAGCATATCAGGAACAATTCGCTAATGTTCATCGACAACACGCTCTCAAGTATGCAATTAATGATATGATTTGATTAGATGCTCGCAATCTGATGATTCATCAACTCAGCAAGAAGTTATCTAATAAATTCGAGAGATCTTTCAGAATCATCAAAATTGTTAGTTCTCATTCTTATCAGCTAGAGTTGCTCGATGACTGATTCTGTTTCGACGTCTTTCATACTTATCTGCTTCATTCTGCGACCAACGATCCCTTACCTGAACAAATACCTCTCGCGCCGTTTTCGATAGTCTTCGTCAAAGGAGTGCTTAGCTGAGAGATGAACGAAATATTGAACTTTCGGGTAAAGAACTCTCAGCTAGAGTATTTAATTAAGTGAACTGGAATAGAAGAAAACAGTTGAGTAAAGTTTGCGGATGTGATGAATGTCATCGAAGTCATGAACGCCTATCACGCCCGAAATCCCGATCGTCCGGGTAAGAATTCATGAATCGCTTACGTGCAAGAAAGCAGCGACTCTGAATATGAGTCAGAGAATTAAAAGCCTCGCAGAAGCTTCGACTTCAAAAAGGAAGACCTATTGTCACGATTTTAGCATGTGTTACTCGAAAGATGTTGGGAAAAGAGATGTTAGATCACTTAGATGGTGTTGAACAATATTATAGATGATGATAGGCGTGAGATTATCAGTGATGTTATGAGGGCCCCCCGATACGAATGGTACCCAGCGTTCATGAGGTATAAGAATCTCTGAATGATCTCTTTCTTTCCTTTCTTCTTCGTGCAACGTCTTGTATCTAAAATCTAGTTATTAGAATTTCATTCTGGTTTCATTCAGCTCTCAGTCCGTGACAGAACTCAAGCTTGACGTCAAGAGAGCTAAATATAGAAATTTTTCCGGTTTTTTGCTTTTGCATTACCTTTTTGCATTATCTTTTTGATAGAAGTCATGACGAGAAACATGAAGACTATATGATAGAGAGTCATGAAGAGAAGTCATGATAGAAAAGTCATGATAGAGAAGTCATGAAGACTGTTTGGTAGAAAGATTTGATAGAAAGTCATGACGAGAAACATAAAGAGAAACATAAAGAGAAACATAAAGAGAAACATAAAGAGAAACATAAAGAGAAACATGAAGGGAAACATGACGAGAAACATGACGAGAAAACATGAAGATCGTTTGACTTTGATAGAAAGTCATGACGGGAAAACATGATAGAAAGTCATGAAGAGAAATCATGTAGACTGTTCAATCAAGCTATTTACATCTATCTAATATCTTGTCGAGTCGAGTCGAGTTGTCGAGTCAAGCTTCTCAACTCGACTCAAGTGCTTGAGTTCAACTTCTCAACTCGACTCGACACTTTTTCAAAAAAATTTCAACTCGACTCGACACTTTTCAAGTCGAATACTCGATTCGAACTTAAGTACTTGACTTGACGCGATCAGTCTAATTTTAAGTATTGAAAGACGTGATTACAGTGCTTGAAGAAGTAGTGACTTGTTGATCACGCTGATATACTGAGAGAGCTTGAGCTCATCTTCTTTACTTGATGTCAAGTCATTCATCTATTCACATGAAAAATCGAGAACTCAAGAGAACAATCAGAATGCATTCTCTTTCATTGATCAGAGTCAAACATTGAATGATTGCAATTGCACGTTTATACTAACAATTCATTCAATATCTACGTGACATAAGTCAAATCAAAAGAAGAAAAGAGTTACTCAGTACAATCACACTCTATCTCTTCATCATGTGTATCTTTCTTTCATCACATATTTCTCTGCTCAATGAATGACAATCATTGAGTAAAAGAACACAGCTCTATGTACGTTACAATTACGAGCATCACGAGTGCGAAGAAAACATCTTTCATCTTCGAATTGAGAATTGAATCAAGACATCGTTGTATAGAATATCATCAATGAAGAGCAGAGCAAAGACAATGTGTCATAATCAAACAGCACAGACACTTTCATCAAAAGTTTACTTGAGCATCACATGCTGAATAAAAGCTATAGATTCATTACTTGATAACACAGTGTCAATCTCATTGTTTTGACTGCGTGAAGCAATTATATAGATGATAAGTGATTTTCTCTCTCAGAAAGTTTTGTTCACTCGATATAAATAGCATAGAGTTTCTCATGAGTTGAGTCTAAATCAATGTCACAAAAGTGTATGAATTACAATCACAATATTTAAATATGAGAGAGACAAAGATTGATTAAATGCATGAGAGCAGAGTCTGATACAACGCATGAACATGAACAATAATCATTATTTCTTTCATCGAGTCAAGATTATTTATGTCGAGTTACAACTCATCATAAATAAGAAGATTCACAATCTAATGAGTCAATATTGAATCAATGATCTTTATATCATTTTCATCTTTGCAGATTGATGACACAAGTTGCATCATTGCTATGACAACTCTTTCAAGATAGAAGATGCTCATTTATATCTTTGTGAAACTTTGAAGCAAGACATGAATAACTTTGTTAACTATTACAATTTCTTTTATCAAAAGAAAAAATGTTCTTTGATGAAAGATTTTTCATTGATTGACTGTCTGAAGCATAATGTCAATTATTTCACTCAAGTCATTGTCTTTTTCTGACAAAATCTTGATGAAACTCAATTATTCATCTTTCATCAATGAGTTCAAGCATTCTTTAACATCAATGAAGAGCTTCAGCAGTTTAAGCATCATCAATCTTACTTCATCTTTGTTATTATTTTATTCATTAAAGTCAAGAACATCTCTGCATCAACTAATAATTCTTTAAGTTCAAAAATCATCATTTTTGTGACTGTTATTTTGACAGTATCTTCATCTCTTTCTTTCTTGTTTCTTGATGAATTAATGAATCTAAGCTTTGTCATTATCATCATTCAAGATAAGATTCTGATTGTTTCTGAAATTAAGAAAATCTGCAATAAGTGAAAGCTGTGTTATTACTGCAAATTGCAACATTCAAGCAAAATCATTAAAGAATGCTCAAATAAAAAGCTCTTCACTCTGCGTATCATGAATGTTTACAACAGTGATATCATCAGTATAAATGAAGAAGTCTCGCTGCTCACGAGAAAAGTTTAGTTTCTGAGCTAAATCACGTTCAGAAATCTGAATATTTATCATCTTATTTACTAGTTTCAATCTTTTCACTCTCACTTCAATTATATAGAAAGTTTTCTGCTAAATTTATCTTGAAATTCTTTAAATTCAATTCAACATTTAAAGATAGTCACATGATAGTATTCTGTATTTTACATCAAGCTTAATCTAGAGTTTTCACTCTTGCTTTGATTAATAGTGAAGTCTTTGCTTATATTTTTATGAATAAATTCTTCGCGCAACAACATCATCTTTTCTTGCATCAATTAATTCACTCTTACAGACTTTGAGAATTTGATGATTAAGTCGCTTTAATCAATGACATTACTCATGTCATTGAAATCACAATGATTCTCAATGAACACATTGAAAAACTATTCTTTTATATCATTGAATTAAGTTAATATTTCATCATCATGAGTCTATCATGACTTTGTCATCACGTCATTGATGTCAATTTTGAACACAATATTCTTATCTTGTCTTTCTTTTTTTATCTTAATCATTGTTGTTAATTTTTCGTCAAGATCTATGATTTTAATCAACAAGAAGAAAATTTCTCGCTTGAAGTTAACAAAGTAGCTTTTCTTCAGTCTCGCTCTCAATTCACTCACAAGAAGCAACTCAGTTCATGAATTGCTCATAAGAAGCAATTTAATCTACAGATTGCTCACAAGAAGTAATTCAATTTACAGATTACTTACAAGAAGTAATTTAATACTCAGTTCACTTGCAAGAAGTAATTTAGTTTTTCATTCACTTGAAAGAAGTAACTTCATTTCTCATCTGCTCACAAGAAGCAATATCAAAACAGAAATCAAAACGACAGTGATATTTACGCATGAACTTGTTAGATGCAGCAAAGCGACAAGCGTTTCAGGCAAAATCATCATAACGAAAGCGAAACTGCAAGCTATTAGCGATGCAATCGCAATGTGCAGCGAAAAAACATTCAAAAACAGCGAAATTTGAATGTACATGAACAGTCAAATGACTTTGCAAAGACTAAACACAAAGAGCAACGTCAATGCAAGATTATTCAATGACATACAACAAAATTTGATCAATTTAAGTCAGAAACAGTGTCAAATTCACATACAGTGAATATCAAGTTGCAAGAACATTATTGAGAACGAAAAAGCAGATCAATTGATCAAAATTGCTGCTCAAGAAGTATCAGTTATCGACAACATGAAAGCAATCATCATAAGCTTCATCAAAAAGCAAATTTGCAAAAAGATGAAATTACAATGATTAGAAATCTGAAAAAGCAGTATCAAAAAGGGAAATCAGTATTGAAAGATCATATCAAATGTGAATCTAAGTCATAAATCACTAAAAGAGCTGAGAAAAATCGATAAACTAACGTTTTCAATCTTTATTCAGCTGAAAATGAGACATGACTATTTCAAGAGCTATTTGCATCGATTATCAGAGAATAATTCGAACAAATGCTATGAAATATGCAATGCAAGGCAAACGTCGAAGCATTTACTGCTGAATTGCAGCCATTATAGAGCAGAGCAGAGAAAGCGTAAGAAAAAAGCTCAGTTCAAAAACACAGACATCATATTGACACTGTTCATCATCAAGATTGAAAGAATCGCAACACTAGAGTATTTGAAAAATACTCGAATTACGATGAGAAAATGACTATTAGTAGACTGATCGCGTCAAGTCAAGTACTCGACTCGAAAAGTGTTGAATTGAGTTGAAACTTTTTTGAAAAAGTGTCGAGTTGAGTTGAGAAGTTGAACTCAAGAACTTGAGTCGAGTTGAGAAGCTTGACTTGACAATTCAACTCGACAACTCGACTTGATTCGACAAGATATTAGATAGATGTAAATAGCTTGATCGAACAGTCTACATAATTTTTCTTCATGACTTTCTATCATGTTTTTTCGTCATGACTCTCTATCAAAGTCAAACGATCTTCATGTTTTCTCGTCATGACTTTCTATCACACAATCTTCATGTTTCTCTTTATGTTTCTCGTCATGACTCTTTATCAAACAATCTTCATGTTTCTTTTTATGTTTCTCATCTTGACTCTCTATCAAACGATCTTCATGTTTCTCTTTATGTTTCTCGTCATGACTCTCTATCAAACGATCTTCATGTTTTTCTTCATGTTTTTCTTCATGTTTCTCTTCATGTTTCTCTTTATGTTTCTCTTTATGTTTCTCGTCATGTTTTTCTTCATGACTTTCTATCAAAAAGATAATGCAAAAAGATAATGCAAAAGCAAAAGGTCGAAAAAATTTCTATATTTAGCTCTCTTGACGTCAAGCTTGAGTTCTTGACGAGTCGAGTCAAGTTGACTCAATTCTCAGTCGAGTCGAGTCGCGTCAAGTTGAAAATATGAGCAACTCGACTTGAGTCGAGTTGAAAATGTGAGCAATTCGACTCAATCTCGATTCGAGTTCAAAATCTCAACTTGAAACTCGACTTGACGATCAGTCTAACTATTAGAAACGAAAGAGTAGAACGCGAAGAGAGCAAGAGAACGAAGAAAAACGAAAGTATGATTGCGAGAGTTTGAGCGAGAGCACTTGTATGTGCAAACTATCGATGTGATTGATTAACGAAAAGATATAAAGCAGCGACTTTGATCAGATTACATGTAACGTAGCACACACACAGCATCTAGACAGTGTCATAGTCATAGACTGCATGCACTTAATGAAGAAATAAAATAAAAATAAAAAAAGTATCAAGAATAGCTTTTCGATTAGACGTGATTTAGTGAACTTGTATGTCTGAAACACTTCTTTTTCTTCAATGTTGTTCAAAAAATTGATTCAGAATTGATTTTTGATCAGCTTTATTGCATCATGATACGAATTTCGCATTTGCACTATCTTTGCTCATGCGTTGTTCTTTCTGCATCTTTTTCAGATTCGCTTTCTTGATGACAACCTCTTTTGCATTTCGATGAACTCATTGTTTCATCAAAGTTTTGATTTTACGCATATTCGTTGTTTAAATACGAATAATTTCACTGTATTCTTGATGCATTCAATCAAATAAATGACTTTTGCTTCTAAACTCATGATTTTTTGCATCTTGACAATCATTTTGTCTTTCGTCTTTTGCAAATGCTCATTAAAGTCTTTTCAGTTGACTTTTTGCAAATTGTATGACGCGTTCAACGAATTTTCAATCAACTTCATTTTTTTCATGATCAACAACGAGATTTATCTGTACAAGATGCTGACTATGAATCTTCTGCAAGCTATGCTTGCCGAAAGAGCTGAACAATCTCATCAACATCGACAGAGCAGTAACAGCGCTTTATTCACATGTTGAGCTTATACACAGTCAAAAAGCGAAGCGATGACAACGTGATCATCAGCGCGTTGAAGCTTGCACATATACAGAATGACAGCAACGTCTTTGCATACATGCTGCAACTCATATACAACATATACACATATACTGCAAAGACACAATTCAGCTTTTGCGCATATACAGACAGATGTGATGCAGTAAATCGATCGATTTTTCGCACTTTCAGATCGATTTACATGCAGCGTAATCACACACAAAGCAGTAACAGCGCTTTATTCACACGTTGAGTTCATATACAACATACACACATATATTGCGAAGGCAAGATTCAGCTTTTACGCATCTACACGTCTGTGTGATGCAGTAAATCAATCGATTTTTCGCTTTATCAGATTAATGTACATGCATCGCAATCACATACATTACGAAGACACGACACAATCTTTGCTCATATACACAGAACGACAGCAACGTCTTTGCGCATGCGCTGCAACTCATATACATCACATACAAATACATTGCGAAGACACGATTCAGCTTTTGCATATCTACATGCTCATGTGATACAGTAAAATCAATTGATTTTTCGCATTATCAGATCAATTTACATGCATCGCAATCACATACACTGCAAAGACATGACACAATCTTTGCTCATATACACAGAATGACAGCAACGTCTTTGCGCACGCACTGCAACTAATATACGACATTCACACAGTCATTGCAAAGGCACGACTCAGCTTTTATGCACATACACATCAATGCAACGTAGTAAATCGATCGGTTTTTCGCATTATCAGATCGATTTACATGCATCGCAATCACATACACTGCAAAGACATGACACAGTCTTTGCTCATATACACAGAATGACAGTAACGTCTTTGCGCACACGCTGCAACTAATATACAACATTCACACAGTCATTGCAAAGGCACGACTCAGCTTTTGCACACATACACATCTGTGTGATGCAGTAAATCAATTCATTTTTCGATTTTCTAATTGATTTACATGCGTTGCAAATATATAAATCAAAGCTCATTTAGTTCATTCAGCTGAATGATCATACAACGAACTTGAAAGCTCACGTCAAAGTGATCAGCTTTCATCTACATAGATCAAAGCTCATTTAGCTCGCTTAGCTTGATGATCATACAAACAAGTCGAAAGCTCACGTTGAAGTGATCAACTTTCACAACTTTGAATTGTTTATGTGATCACTTTATCATATAAACAGTTCACGCGCTCGTATGTGCACTCTATCAATGTGACTGTTCAATGAAAAGATATACAGCAGCGATTATGACTAGATTACATGTAATTTAGCATATACACAGCGTCTAAATAATGTCATAGTCATAGACTGCATGCACTTAATGAAGAAATTAAAAAAAAAACTATGTCTGCAGCTCAACAAATGTAATTCAATTTTATTGACTTTCTTCTGAATTTAATTGAAAACTTGATGAATCGAGACATAGACATGATTCAGCAGTATGTAAATGCATCACAACGTTCAGATCAAATGATATAAATGTTTGCAACTTATCTGAGCATTCTGAAACATTAACTTTCGTTGTATAGTGATGAGCATAAGTGAACTCATTTATTTATCAAGTTGAGATCTGAGCTGTGTATGATCATTACTAATGTGCAGTCAATTTCTATCACATGAAATGTGTTAATCAATCTTGTTGCTTGATTGAAAACAAATCTGCGAAAAAAACATGTCTTGTCATCAAAACAATCTTAAGATGAGAATTTACATGATTGAGATAAAGTCAACAAAAAGACTTATTTAAAGCGAAAGAAATCTCATTGATCGACTAAACTTAACTCTTCATTAAAGATAAACTTACACGCTTTGTCACATTATAACAAGAATTTGTTCAACATAACATGTTACATATGCAATCAAAAGAATCATTACTTTACTGATTGTAAAGATGAAAAGATCAAGAATAGATCAAAAGAATCTGATGTAAATCAAGTATTCATTGATTCAATGTTGCATATAAGTTGTTTTAAGATTTTGAAAAAAAGATAAGCTTTTGATGAACACTTTAAATCATCAAGAAAAAAACAAGTAATTCTCTTTGTAAAGACTTTTATATATAAAGAGCATGTAATTTAAGAAGATCAGAAGATGAAAACAAAGATTCATATGAATATTGATGTTGAGATGAATGTGATTAGTCAATGTTTCATCATTGAACAAAGTATGCTTTTATTGAACATCGATCTTTCAAGATTTATTTGAATGAATAATCAAAATATTTATTATTATGACATCTATAAAATGTGTTATTGACTGAAAGACAGCTGAAACATAAAGAAAAAAGATATAAGTATCTTTTATGCTATCAACAAGAAGAAATCTTCTTTGATTCTGAGTATGCTGAATATGCAGTTCAAGCGTATTTGAATAAACATGATTGCAAGAACATAATGTCTCAACGTGAATGAGCACGCATTTGAATTGTTCTTTGCACAAGCATTTGTGAAAGTTTTATAAAATGAGTCTACTGTGTATGCTTTTGTCATGATCAACGTTGTTAAAGAATTGATCGTTAAACATCAAGTGAAAGCAATGAATAATGTGATGAGTTATATTATAAATGCGCTTAAAACGCAAACTTTACTCATTGAATTGAAAGAATATGAAGATGTATTCTCAATAAAAAGTATCAACAAATTGTTCTTGCATGAAGATCATAATCATGCAATCAAAATCACTGCAGAGTCATCATATGAATCATTGTATAATCTGTTGAACATAGAGTTAACAACTCTGAGACAGTATTTAAATGATGTTTTAGCGAAAGAATGAATTAAGCACTTTGTCAGCTCGATTAACGTGTCTATTCTATTCATTCTCAAAAAGAATGATAGTCTTCATTTATGCATGAACTATTGAAATCTGAATAAGATCACTATCAAAAATCGTCATTCACTGTCTTTAATTAATGAAACTTTAGACAGACTCAATAAAGTCAAGCAGTTTACTAAGTTAAATCTGAAGAACATCTATCATTGTCTCAGAATTTAACATGAAGATGAGTGAAAGATGATGTTTCATATTCATTATGATTATTTCAAGTATATGATCATGTCATTTGATTTAATCAACACATTTGTCATCTTTCAAACTTATATTAATATGATCTTGACAAAGCTTTTAAATGATTTTTATGTTGTTTATCTGAATGACATTCTAATCTTCTTCGTAGAGAAGACTGATCACGTAAATCACATGAAGCAAATTCTTGAAAGATTAAGAAAGTTCAAGCTATATGCTAGCTTGAAGAAGTGTGAATTCTTCATCACTAAAGTGAACTTTCTAGAATTTATCATATTCATTGAAGACATTTTGATGAATTTAAGTAGAATAGACATCATCAAAACGTGACTCAGATCGAAGATGTATTGAAAAATACAAGTTTTTCTGAGATTCATCAATTTCTATCGATGTTTTATACATCATTACTTTCAGATAGCAGAGTCTTTAACAAAACTGCTGAGAGATAGTGTAAAAGATGTAAAAATGAGCTCATTCATATGATTAAGCAAAGCGAAACAAGCTTTTAATCAGCTTCGCGACGTCTTTATGAAGACGTTTATACTAAGACGCTTTGACTCAGAGCAACATATACACATCGAGATCAACATGTTTAATTATGCAGTTGCAAGTATTTTGTCTCAGTCAGATGACGAAAATCAGTGACATTTGATTGCATTTTGATTCAAAATAATGATAAACGTTAAAAGAAACTATAAAATACATAATCAGAAGCTTCTAGTCATAGTAACAATGTTTAAACACTAATGACACTATGTGAAAGACAATTATTATACTGTTGAAGTTCTGACTAATCATAATAATCTGAAGAATTTTATGAATATTTAGAAGTTAAACAAAAGACAAGTTAAATGAGTCATGAGATTGTTGATCTGCAACTTTGAAATAGCACATAGATCAGAAAAGACAAACTCAATCAATGTGTCATTAAGATGATCTGACTATAAGAATGAGAACATTTCTGTGAATTGTTTGCTGCTCATTCTGCAGCAAAAGTTGACTAGAATAAAAAGCTTAAATAGCTTTATATTTGTAGCAATCAGAGAACTATACTGTATACAAGTAATTAATGATGTCAAGAAGATGTTCATTCACAGTATAAGTATGAACAGATATTCAGCAAAACATGTTGAAAGCAGACTGCAAGATGAAATTCACTGATAAACATGAATGATTAACGAAGTTAAGAAAACATTTGTTCACAGTGTCAGTGAATGAAGATATTCAGCAAAACATGTTGAAAGCAAATTGCAAAATGAAATCTATTGTACATAAGTGATTAACGAAGTCGAAAAGATGTCTGTTCACAATGTCAATGAAAACATGAGTACGTGTTCAGCAATGCATGTCAGAAGTATGCTGCTGAAAGTCATGACTTTAACAGTGCAAGAAATGTATCTAAATGAAGTACATTTCTCAAAAGATAAAATTTCTCAACTTGAATCAACAATTTCAAGAAGCACAGACGTTAAAACGTTAATTCATAAAGATCACAACGTAGCTGAGAAACAGCTTAATTTTGTTGCTGAAACTGTTGATTGCAAACAACTCGTTTCATGTGCAATTGTCAGAGTACTGATAATTCACAAAACAACATACAACTTCAATAGTAAATTTATAGTTGAATTCATCAAGATTTTACAGCAAGAAGATGAATTTGCTGTGAGATTAAAAGCAGACGAAACGACGAGTATATGAAAAAGTAATATCAAAGCTTGAACATTGAATAGTCAAGAAATAATAAAGTACAATGAATCATTGTATGTTTCAGAAGATCTTTCTGTCAGAGAAGAGCTGTTGAAACGTCATCATGATGACTTGTTAGCAAGACATTTTGATGCTGACAAGATCAGTGAGCTATTAGATTGCAAATATTACTGAAAAAGTATGATCAAAGATGTCAAAGAGTACATAAATACTTGTGACATTTGTTAAAGAATGAAGATGAAACGTCATTTATCATATGATGAGTAGAGATTGTTACTTCAACTCACAAATTCATGAAAAGAAATCACTATGAATTTCATAACAGATCTGTCATCTAGTAAATGAAAAGAAGTAATGTATGACTCAATTCTTGTGATAGTCAATCACTACATAAAAATGACGCGTTATCTGTTTACAAAAAAGATTTTGACTGTCATAAAGTTAACAAAGTTGTTCTTTAAGCAGATTGCTTTAAGATATGAGATATCTAATAATATAATTATTGATAAAGATAGTTTATTTATCAATGCGTTCTGATCAAAGATCTGCTATCATGTCAAGATTAAATGATGACTAAGCATCACTTTTTATTTGCAAACAGATGATTAAACAGAATAATAAAATCAAATGTTGAAACATTATCTAAAAGTGTACTGTTTCAAAAAGTAAAATGATTGAGCTACGCTTCTACTCATAGTTGAGTTCATTTATCATCAGATGAAGCATGCTTCGTTGAGCTATAGTTCTTTTAAAGTCATGTATGACTATGAATTCATCTTTAACATACACATTGAGAATGATGCTATGAAAGAAGAAGTGTCAGCAGCAAAAAAACACATTAAAATGCTGCAAAATGTGCAAAACACGTTAATAAAATGATGATAAAATGCAATCAATGCTCAGACAAAGTACTATAATTGAAAACATAAGTTTAAGTTCTTTAATGTTGATGATTTAATCATGCTATCAGCAAAAAATCTGAAGCAGAAGAAGTTGAGTAAGAAGTTATTAAATAAGATGATAGAATTCTTTCATATACAAGAATTCATAGACAAGCAGATGTATCATCTTGATTTTTCAATCATTTATAAAGTTCATTCTGTCTTTCATGTATTTCTTTTAAAGTTGTATAATCGTAGGTTAAATGATGATTCTATACTCAATTATTTCATACTCAAGCTTATTGATGATGAGTAAGAATGAAAGATAGAAAAGATTTTATAAAAGTGAAAAAGAAAGAAAATCTTATATTATAAGATACAATGAAAAGAATATCTCATTGAATATGATCAATGAATATTGAGCGAAGATATGAAAGATGTCTTAAAGCTTATAAAAGTTTTTGAAACAAGACTGAAACATGAGTGAAAAGCATAATTACTCACTTTCAAGTATAAACTCATTATTAGAAAAGAAGAATCACTGTATTATGATAGTCTCGTTCTTTAATGAAGCGATCACATATGTAAATCAACAGACAGAAGAAAAAAGCGCAAAGACGCTTAAATGCACTCGTTTAGAAAGCACAATTATCATGACACAACAAACATCATGCAATCATCACTTCATCAAACATCTCTCACACAAAACAAGATTGCAGACTTCTTTTTCTTTTTCATTGTCAAATTTACATTGAGACGCGAAGACAGAAATTCAAGAGATGACAAATTATGCTAAAATATATCAGAACAATTAAAAATGCTGACAAAACAATATATAATTGAAATTGAACATATTGCAAAGCGCTTTACATTCAGAATTTCTCTGATAATATCATTGATAATTATTATTTCTTTGAGAATGAGCTTTTGAATCTTTAAAGACTTGAATTTGTAAACTCTTTCAAAATGATTCTTTACATGAATTGTTGTTATCAATTTCTTGTAAAGAATTTTCTGATGAACAATGAATGTTTTCAGAATGATGTTCTCTTCTTTATTTTTAATTGCACTATCATGAATTTTCTGCAGATGAAAGAATTCATTAACAGTCAAAATGCAGATGTTGAAAATTTAAATATTGAATCATGAGTGTTTAGCAAACATATCATATAAGTATACTCACTGTGATATAAAAACTTTCATTACTTGCATAATGAGCACACTTCTTGTACATTGTCTTTCTTTGAAAGATGACATCACATCACGATGCTTTATTCTTAATGTGTAAAACTCAAGCACACTTTATACAAATTATTCTATCTAGAGTTTCAAGATCAGCAACACTTCTTTTGCTTATTTTCACAATTGACAGCTGAAAAGCATCAATAATGACATCAAAAAGTGAAATAAGTAAATCTCATCATTATTTTTTGATTTTACGAAGTCTGTGAATTTGACAAGATTATCAACGAAGCATCAATAATCATTTCTTTTTTCATCATCTTTTGAATTTTCTCTTTAATAGTTGAGATGTACTTGAAAGTTTGAATAGTAAAAATAATGAGCTTTTAATCAGAATTTAACAACGTTTGCATCATTATGAGTAATTCAGCATCAGCAGCATGATGATCATCACATCTGATCAATGTCTTTTGAACAGACTTATAATACTGTTAGTCGTAGTAATAATCATGAAATCTCAAGTTGTGATATCACTTACTTTTGTAACAATCTTGACTTGATCATCAGTTAACTTCATCATTTTGCAACTTTCTTTAAGCATCACTGCACATTCACGACTCATGATTTAAATCTTTTACTCTTACAATACAAATATATTCAAAGTTTGTCAAAAGTAATCATACAATAATAAAAATATAATTGTGATTGAAAAAAAAAGAAGTTGAAGAAAATGAGAAGTTGAGAAGAACTGAAAAAGCGATAAACAAATCAACAATTATTATTCACTTTTGTTTACACTTTATCATCTCAACAACATCATTTACTTGAAAGATAAACAATGTTTATGCGTTATTTACACGTCATCATTGCTGTCATTTACATCAACTACACATCACATATACTATTTACAATGTCATTTATACGCATTATAATCAAAGATAAATCATCATTCAATTGAAAGTTTCTTTTTTTCTTGTTTTCTCATAAAGATTTGAAGATTTTTATCAAGAGCTTCTAAAGCAAATCAATGAGTGCACATCATCATTTATCAAAGTAAACAAAGACATTAATTATTGAGATCAAGAATAAACTCACTTAAAAAAGAAAACAATTGTCATGATGAATTGACTCATAAAGACTAAAGTTAAAAACTGAGTTGAAAATCAGATCTGAGTTAACTCTGAAATTCTATGACTTTGTCAAGACATCATTTAAACTACATCATATCTTTGACTTAATATATCATGAGTTATGTTGTGCTCAACTTGATAATGCTTGACAAACTCTTTATAGTTGATTAATTCTTTTGAGTTATCAAGAACTTCTTAATAATTAGCTTTATCATAATATATATTCATTCTGTGTCTGCTTAAAATATCACATTGTTATATCATTCTTATAAATTTCATTTATTTATTTAGTAAACTTAATCATCATAAACATAGTGAAATTATGTCATAATTGAGAAATTTCAAGACTCAATGATAAAACTTATAATTCATTTAATCTTAATAAAAATTCAATGAACTTTTATTAATGTTAAATAAATCATTTCTAATGCTTGAAATAAGATAATTTTCTCTTTTATCATGAGAAAAAATCATTGTTAATCTGACATTCTCTTTTATTCTTCTTTTCAATCATTTATTGTATAAATTTTCTTAATAATCATACATTGTTAAATTACACTAAATGATTCTCATTTTAAATACAATATGAGAATATATTAATCTTGATGATGATGAATTTATCAAGATACTAAGTGATATTATAGAAAAAACATCATCATACAAGCAACTTCAAGATATTATCATCATCAAAGTGCAACGTAATTAAACATACAAAGATTCATGATGACAATGAGATTGCAACAGACTTAAGCGATAGCAATTCTGTAAGAAGAGTCTTTAATAAAGATAAATATGTCACTCTTGAAGTAAGAATTCACTTAAAAATTCAAAAGAATAAATGATTAATTTGAAAATAGCAAGAATTGAACATTATCAGAATATTTAATGAAAGTATCTTCGTGAAGTTATCATGATATTTCAAAAACTTAATGTATATAACATTGAACAGTCTGATTCTTTTCAATCAATCAATAATAAACATACTAAAATTTATTTTGATGATGATGATGTTAATAATGCAGACTGAAAATTAATAACATCATATTGAACTAAATATTAATTCATCATTGATCATGAATTAATTATCAAGATTTGCACTCATTATTTATTTATATAAATATTGAGTGATTATGTTGATAACAACAACAGTTCATGATTAAACATCAAAAAAGAATGACTTAGTGAGAAAATGAAAGAAGCATGAAAGAAGATCATAAATCATTTAAACAAGAAGTCAGATCATAAATGTTTTAAAGTAAAGAACATTTCAATGAAAACAAAGATTTAAAAAATAATACACTTAAATCTTTCGTTGTAAATAAAACTTATGCTAAGTAAATGTACAATTTCTTTGAAACATGATGATTTAATGTATTGAGTTGAGTACAAATCATAGTTGAGAGCAAATACAATTGATAGAAGCAATTTACAAGAAAAGTGCAAAAGAATTTGATATAAAGTCTGTTAAATAATGATGACTTTGCATGTGATCAAATATGTATTAATTGAATATTTTTTTTTTTTTTTTTTTGATTCTTACTCGATTCAACACCCATTATGGGCCTATGCGAGATTCTATATATTGTAGCGGGCGCTGCGCTAGCGTAGCGCCCTTTCCGTATCTACTACCGCTTTTCCTGCGC
>JAABUO010000721.1_pt1 | contig 54085 bp, 43 predicted proteins | sample 5559291 | NCBI WGS metagenome assembly JAABUO01 (sample SAMN10711878, study PRJNA513372) | rock metagenome | isolation source: Antarctica rocks | place: Antarctica: Victoria Land, Finger Mt sud | reverse complement strand
ACCGGTGTCGTTGAGTCGGTCTCCCTCTACAACTACGACAATTTCCTCACCGACGCCATCTTCGTCGCCAAGGACGGCTCCGTCGCCCCGGCTGATGTCACCCGCGCCACCACCGGCGCCGGTTCCGTCATCCGCTTCAACTTCACCGTCCCCGGTATCACCGCCGGTCAGTCGAGCGACTACCTCGTCGTCCGCACCAACGCGCAGAGCTTCACCCAGGGCACCTACACCTTCCAGGATGGCTCCACCTTCCAGGATCTCAACACCTACGCCCCCGCAGCCGTCACCCCGGAGCCCTCGTCCCTCGTCCTCCTCGGAACCGGTCTGCTCAGCGCCGCGGGCGCAGCCCGTCGCAAGTTCAAGGTCTAACTCCTAACTTCAACCCCTAACCGGTCAGGGAGCCTTCGGGCTCCCTGACTCTTTTTGCTGCCTTTGCCGCTGCTTATGGGTGGCCTTTGCCGTCGCTTGTTAGCGCGGCCTCTGCTGTTGCTCGCTCTTTGCTGGTCCTTGAGGAGCGAAGCGAACGAACCTAGCTTTTGCCCTTACCTTCTTTCTCCGTTCTGAGCGAAGCAAACGAACCTGCCTTTGCCCTTGCCGCTGCACATTCCCCGCCCTCGCCCCTCTCCTCCGTCCCATTCTGGCACTGCCATGGAACGGAAAGTACATCTTGGAAAGGAAGTACCCAGCTGACAAGCTTTCGCAAAGGGCAGAAATTCCCGAGAGAACACAACCCTTCTGATTGCAATAGGATACGAAAACGTCGACGACTCCAGACTTTGGCCACCAGCCTGCAACAAGAGAAGACAACTGCAGCACATGTCACTCTTGGAGCTCTTACAATGTATAAGCAAATCGCCACCTCTCTCGCCTTGGTCCTCGCCGCTTCACTCACCGCTCAGGCCTCCCCACTCGCTCTCAACAGCAACATCCCCGCCGTCGCCGGCTCCTTCGGTACCCTTTCCGAGGTCGCCAACACCGGCGTCCGCACCGGCACCGCCCCCACCTTCACCGTGCGCTATGGCGAGTCCGTTTCCTTCGATTCCAACAACCCCCTCGGCGGCCTCGACTTCATCTACGCCTTCGACAACATCGGCACCACCGGTGTCGTTGAGTCGGTCTCGGTCTACAACTACGACAACTTCCTCACCGACGCCATCTTCGTCGCCAAGGACGGCTCCGTCGCCCCGGCTGATGTCACTCGCGCCACCACCGGCGCCGGCTCCGTCATCCGCTTCAACTTCACCGTCCCCGGTATCACCTCCGGTCAGTCGAGCGACTACCTCGTCGTCCGCACCAACGCGCAGAGCTTCACCCAGGGCACCTACACCTTCCAGGATGGCTCCACCTTCCAGGATCTCAACACCTACTCCCCGGCGTCCGTCACCCCCGAGCCGTCCTCGCTCGTCCTCCTCGGAACCGGTCTGCTCAGCGCCGCCGGCGCAGCCCGTCGCAAGTTCAAGGTCTAACTCCTAACTTCAACCCCTAACCAGTCAGGGAGCCTTCGGGCTCCCTGACTCTTTTTGCAACGACGCTTTGCGCCCGCACGCGCTCCACCTCGACCACCCGCGAAGATCGAGTCCAAACCTCCCGCCCAGGCACCTCCCCCGCCCAGGCACCTCCCCCGCCTCGACACCTCCCCCGGACCTCTGTCAACCCATCATCAAGCGCGCACCCGCACAGGGAGCCATGATCCGCGTGGCGCAACACCCCCCACCAAACAAGTAAACTGGAACCAGTCGCGACAGGGGCGCGCCTCAGGGCAGCCGGCGCCGTCCGTTCAGGGCAAAGTACCCCCAGCCTAAACCGCTTCGTTCGAAGACTTTGGGTACAAAGTACGGGGGGAGGGGTACCGGAGGCGGTATGCTTCTTACACCATGACCTCCACCTCCGGCATCGCGCTGGCAGCAGCCCTCGCCCTCTCTCTTCCCGCCTCCGCCCAGCTCGCCGAACCCCGGCAGGTCGTCATCCTGCGCGCCGCCCACATGCTCGACATCGCCGCCGGCCGCCTCATCTCCCCCGCCGAGATCCTCGTCACCGGCGACCGCATCACCGAGGTCGCCCCTCACGTCACCCACCCCGCCGGTGCCCAGATCATCGACCTCGGCGACCGCACCCTCATGCCCGGCCTCATCGACGCCCACGTCCACCTCTTCCTCCACCCCGGTGCCGAAGACCTCCAGACCGTCGAAGAAAGCGTCCCCCAACGCACTCTCATCGCCGCCAGCGCCGCCGCCGCCGACCTCATGGCCGGCTTCACCGCCGAACGCGACATGGGCACCGAAGGCGCCGGCTCCGCCGACTCCGCCATCCGCAACGCCATCGACGCCGGCATGATCCCCGGCCCGCGCATGAGGATGTCCGGCATGGCCATCGACATCCTCGGCGGGCACGAGGACGCCAACCGCTTCAACCCCGCCCAGCACGTCCTCTCCAATGCCGACCGCGCCAACTCCGCCGACGAGCTTGTCGCCACCATCCGCGCCCAGCGCAAAGAGGGCGCCGACTTCACCAAGATCTACGAGACCGGCCCCGACTCCCTCTCCGGCAACGACTTCCACACCCCCTTCCAGTACACCGTCGACCAGCTCCGCGCCGCCGTGGCGGAAGCCCACCGCATCGACCCCCGCCCCGGCCACGGCATCGCCGTCCACGCCACCGGCGAGCCCGGCACCGGGTACGCCGTCGAGGCCGGCGTCGAATCCGTCGACCACGCCTACCACCTCTCCGACAGCACCATGGCCGCCATGAAAGGGAAACAGATCCCCGCCGTCCCCACCTTCCAGATCGCCGAATACTTCGCCGACCACGCCGGGAGCAAAGCCCGCGAAGCCTCCGAGCGCGCTCAATTGGCCTTCCACATCCAGGAGTTCAAGCGCCAGATCGCCGCCGGCGTCCCCTTCGCCGTCGGCTCCGACGTCGGCCCCTTCCCCCACGGCACCCAGGCCGGCGAACTCGTCCTCATGCACCAGAACGGCATGCCCGCCCTCGACGTCCTCCGCGCCGACCTCCTCAACGGAGCCAAACTCCTCGGCTGGTCCGGCGAGATCGGCGAGCTCAAACCCGGGCTCTTCGCCGACATCATCGCCGTCGACGGCGACCCCCTCGCCGACATCGCCGCCACCACCCGCGTCCGCTTCGTCATGAAAGGCGGAGTCGTCCACCGCCGCCCTTGACTCCTCTCAACTGACAACAGAGCACCGTCAACGGTGAACTGCCTTTCACCCCGCCTTCTCCGTCAACTCCGCCCACCTCTGATATAGCCCGTCGGCCACCTCCTGCGCCTTCTCCATCTCCTGCAACGCCTGCGTCAACGCCAGAGCGTTCGTCGCGACTTCCGAATCATCCAGGACATCCCGCGCTGCCTGTAGCCGCTCCTCCGCCGCATCCACCAGCGCCTCAATCCCCGCATACTCACGCGCCTCCAGGTACGACAGCTTCTTCTTTCCTCCCGATGCCCCGTTGCCCGCAGCCCCGACCCCCGAAGCTACCGCCTTCCCCGTAGCTCCCGGAGCTACCGCCTCCTCCACCGCCACACCCTTCCACTGCTCCCACTGCGAGTAGTCCGCAAACGTCTCCGCCCCGCCCCGCCCATCCAGGCCCAGCACCACCGTCGACACCCGGTCCAACATGTAACGATCATGGGTCACTAACACCAGAGCCCCCGTATACTCAAGCAGACTCTCCTCCAGGATCTCGAGCGTCTGGATGTCCAGGTCATTCGTGGGCTCATCCAGCAGCAGAACATCCGCCGGCTCCAACATCAGCTTCGCGATCAGCACCCGCGCCCGCTCGCCCCCGCTCAGCCGTTCTACTGGCTGATTCATTTGCTCACTGGTAAACAGAAACTTCGTCGCATAGCTCGCCACATGTACCACCCGCCCCTGGTATACCACCGAGTCCGAATCCGGCGCCAGCGCCCGCCGCAGCGTCACGCCCTCATCCATTTCGCGCATCTGGCTGAAGTACACAATCCGCAGCGATCCGGCCTTCTTCAACTCGCCCGCCGTCGGCGTCAACTCCCCCGTCAACACCCGCAGTAGCGTCGTCTTCCCGCTCCCGTTCGGTCCCACCAGCCCCACCCGAATTCCATTTGTAACCAGAATGGACAAGTCATCCAGAATCCGTCGCCCGCCCAGCTCCACCGACACACCCTCAAGCTCGATCAGCCGCTTCGTCTGCCGCTCCGTCCCCGAAAACTCAATGCCGGCACTCGACGTCTGCTGCCGCGCATTCACCTCCTTCAACTGCCCGATTAACTCATGCGCGTTATCGATCCGCGCCTTCGCCTTGGTCGCCCGCGCCTTCGGCCCCCGCCGCAGCCACTCGATCTCCGTCTTCACCCGGTTCTTTAGCGCGTCCTGCTGCTTGGTCTGCGCCTCGAGGTACGCCTCCCTGCCCTCCAGAAACTTCGAGTAGCTCCCCTTCACTCGCAGCAGTCCCTCCGCATACACCCGGCTCAGCTCCACGATCTCCGTCGCGACATTCTCGAGAAAATACCGGTCATGCGAGACCGCTACACACGCAAACCGACTCTCCTTCAGCAGCCCTTCAAGCCACACAATGCCCGCCAGGTCCAGGTGATTCGTCGGCTCGTCCAGCAGCAGCACATCCGGCCCCGTCACAATCGCCTCGGCGATCGCCAGCCGCTTCCGCCACCCCCCGCTCAGTGTCGCCGCCTCACCCTCCAGGCGCGGAAATCCCACGCGGCCACCTGTCTCCCGCAGCCGCCCCTCCCTCTCCGCCTCCGGAACCCCCGCCCGCTCAAGCGCGGCCACCAGCACATCCCTTACTGTCAGCCCTGCAGTGAAATTCGATTCCTGCAGAACGTAGACGATCCTCGCCCGCCGCCGCGCAGCCACCTCACCCGCATCCGGCTCCTGCTCCCCGGCCAGCACCGCCAGCAGAGTCGACTTCCCCGCGCCATTTGGCCCGATTAACCCGATCCGGTCGCCATCCGAAACCGTAAACGAAATCTCCTGAAACAGCGGTACAGCTCCAAAGCGCTTCGAAACGCCCTGTGCATTCAAAATAGGTGGCATGCCTTCAGTTTACCGTTTCATCCTGTGCGGCGAGATCGTTCTGCTGCTTACTCCGCATCGTTACAGTAATGGCGGCGAATTGGAACGAGAAAGCTGCCCGCTAGAGCGGCTTTCTCGTTTCTGGTGCATTGCGCTTCCGCTGCATTCTATGCCTACTTCACTGTCCAGAGAGGCAGCCAAGCTGGCCGGAGCTGTTGGGGTAGCCCGTGCCAGCTGTATACGCTGCATTAGACCACTCGCCCTGCATCTTCCACTGCGTGTTGTTCGAGAAGGTCACGAGGGGCGCGCCGAAAGTCCAACCGCACTTATCCCCGTTCTCGTTACCGGATCCGTCGTACCACGCCGCCGGGCTCGCCGGGTCAGTGCGTGCTTCAGACAGTTCGTGCCCACTAACATTGGCAACTGCCGCCAGACCTTGAGAATGCAGGCCTGAGTTGTCTTGGGGGTCGCAGCCAGAGTCACCGTCCAGTTTGAAGAAATACGCAAATTGAACGGGGGTACCCCCGCAGCTCCCATAGCTGTGATAGGCGCAGTAGTTGGCACTACCGCGTGGCGTGTCGGTGTACACGGCGTAGTAGCCATTGCCGCTCGTATCTGGACTGATCATTTTGCATACTTCACCCAGGATGGTTGAACTGTTTGCGCCCCCTGCCGAAGCTGAGGGATCGATAACGTGTCCAAGGTGGGTCGTGCTGGAAGTTACCTGGCCATTGGTGCCGGTGTATTCATCAGATGTCTTGGCGTAGTTGGAGAGGTTGAAGCCCTCGTACCAAGAATCGATACCCGTTATCTTATCGCCTGAGTAGCTGCCCCAACTCGTTCCCCAGAAGATAGCCTGCGTTGTCGCGGCGGGCATGATCTTGCCCCCGTGGTAGGTCATGTTGGCGGCGCTTCTGGTGCGCGCTGCCGCTTTGCTTTCGTTCAGGACGCGAGCGTTCGGCTCGAAACCACGTGCCCAGTGAATACCAAGCATCGGTGGACCGACCTTCTCATTCAGGTTTTCCACGGACTTACCATCCCGCTGAGCCGTCTGCGGCGCTTTCGCGTCAGTTGTTGTCTGTCCTAACGCGAAGCCCGTTGTGCAAAGAATTGGAAGCAGTAGCAATCTCTTCATTTTGCAGGTTCCCCTAAAGTGAGTGGTTTCGCCTGCGAACTCAAGGAAGTTCGGCGGCGTGGGGGAAGATTGCTCTACGCGGCGGTAGATGTCAACGAAATAGATAATCCTTTGTGGAGCACCGAGATCCGGGTCGCATGGAAGTAGAAGAAGGTATTTTCATCTGTAGTCTCCGATGGCTTGCCTTCAACCTTGTCCGGGCGTTTGTCTCGGCACCTCCTACCTACTCAGACTGAGTTTTCCACAGCAGGAGTCTGAGATGCGGGGCTCCGGAAGAACGTATTCCCGTGTCTGGAGCCGTCAATCAGTCTAGATCGAAGTCCCGCAAGGGCCGCTCCCCCAAAGGGGTTTCCTTGGCTTTCTTTACCGCTTCCGCGAATTTTTTAGCCAGGACATCCTCCTTGTTTTTCTGAGCCTCCACGCTTTGTGCAAAAATCGAGTCCCGCCGGGCATCCTGCTCCCGCAACGCTCGCGCCGCTTCCCCAAAGTCCTCAAAAGTTCTTTTCCGCGGAGCCGCCGTGTGAGCGATGATGCTTCGCGTCACCGGATCTACTTTCAGCATTGCTCCACAGTCTGGACACATCACTTCAAACGACGCATCAGACATCCCCATCGCGCATCACCTCATGCCACATTTTAGAACCCGGCTTCCTGCATCCCAATCAGCAACTGACTTCTGCTTGTATTTCCTCTGATCTCCTGAACAGCAGAGCCCGTGCGCATTGCCACAAAGACCATCGCGCTAGGAGGGTGCTGATCGGGTTTACACTCAGAAGACGAGTATGGCGACACTCCCCGCAGCCGACGCTTTGGTCACAGTGACACGCGCTCAGGCTAAGCAGCAGATGTTGAAGAAGTTGGTGTGCAGTGATGCCCCGGAGCAGGCGTTGCGCTACCGAGGCTTTCGTTTTATTGCCGGTGTTGACGAGGTCGGGCGAGGTGCGCTGTTCGGTCCCGTGGTGGCGGCAGCAGTGATCTTGCCGCAACGGATCGGATCGCTGGCGCGAGCAGGGCTGAAGGATTCGAAGCAGTTGACGCGCCAAGCGCGGGAGCTGCTAGATCGTCGCATTCGCAAAACAGCCCTTTGCCTGCACGTTGCCGAGGTGGATGCGGAGACGATCGATCGGGTAAACATCTACCAGGCTACAAGGCAGGCGATGTGCCGCGCCGTCGATGGGTTGTCCATCGCTCCGGACCATCTTCTGATCGATGCGATGCGGCTGGACCATGTGTGCGCGCAGACAAGGCTCTTCTACGGAGACGCGCTTAGCCTCTCGATTGCAGCGGCTTCGGTGGTAGCGAAAGTGCATCGGGATGCCCTCATGCGAGATCTGGATCCGCTGCATCCGGTGTATGGGCTGGCATCGCACAAAGGTTACGCTACGCCCGAGCATAGACGGGCCCTGCGTGTGCACGGACCTTCGCCGCTGCATCGGCGAAGCTTTCGGCCAGTAGCTGAGGTCGCTCCGAATGCGGTACTTGACGAGTGTGCGATGGTGGAGCTGCTGTTCGAGGATGCGGACCTCGAGGAGGGCGAGTGGGCCTGAAGCTTATGTGTGTTGTGGCACACCCCGACGATGAGTGTTTTGGGTTTGGCGGCGCACTCGCATTGGCAGCGGATCAGGGGGTAGAGACGTACGTGGTGTGCTTGACGGACGGGCAGGCGGCAACTGCCCGTGGCACCGCGACCGATGGCGCAGAGCTCGGACGGATGCGGCGTGCGGAGTTTGCGGCATCGTGCAAGGTGCTCGGCGTAGCTCATCACGAGCTGCTCGACTACGAGGATGGGCGGCTCGAGTTCGTTGAGTTCTCGAAAGCGAGTGGCCGGCTAGTCGAACGTATGCGGAGATTTCGACCAGATGTGGTGATTACGTTTGGGAACGATGGAGGATTGAACACGCATGCCGACCACATGATCGCGTCGATGCTGGCGACGGCAGCGTTCCACTGGTCTGGTCGGGAAAGACGATATCCGGAGCTGGCGCAGGTGTTTCAACCGCAGCGCCTGTTTCACCTGACGACAACCTTCTTCATGGAGGATCGACAGGCACCGTTGCCCGCGCCATGGACGGTCTGGTTGGACATAAGCTCCGTGAAGGAACGGAAAATGGAAGCGTTCCGGGCACACACGTCGCAGGCTCCTCTCGTGCAACAAACGAAGAACATGTTTGCCACGCATGGCGATCACGAAGTTTATACACTCATGGCATGCCGAGATGCGCGCGCTGCCGAGCAGGCATCCGGGCTATTCGCGGGCTTGGAAAAGTGAGATCCTCTCCCGACGGGTGCGTCCACAAGACAGCCTATGAGAGTCCTGGCACGCACTGCGCAGCTCGACATGAGCGCCTATAGCGCACGGAAGCCCGCATCCTAATTGGTGAGTGTGTTGGTGGGGTTTGAAGGATGTGGCATGGCTGTGCGTGCAACGGGGGTGTTTGGTTGCGCTTCGGTGGGCGGAGTCTATGCTTTGTAAATGGCCGGATTTGAGCTAAACGCGACCGATCCAATCGTCCTTTTTGGCGACTGGATGCAGGAGGCTGAGCGGAGCGAGCCGAATGATGCCAATGCAGCTTCGTTGGCGACCGCAACGGCGGATGGTGTTCCCAGCGTGCGCATGGTGCTGATGAAGCGTGTGGATGAGAAGGGGTTTTGCTTTTATACGAATGCCGACAGCGAGAAGGGCATGCAGCTTCGGGCAAATCCGCGGGCGGCGATGTGCTTTCACTGGAAGACGCTGCGACGACAGGTGCGGGTGACAGGGTTTGTCCGGGAGCTGCCCGGAGCTGATGTAGACGACTATTTTCATAGCCGGTCGCGACGAAGCCAGTTGGGGGCTGCGGTCTCAGACCAGAGCCGACCTCTTGAGAGTCGAGAGATATTGGAGGAACGGGTGCGGCAGTTTGCCGCAGAGCATCGCGGCGAGGTGCCTCGGCCGGAGTACTGGCGCGGGTATTCTCTTTGGGCAGAGCGCATGGAGTTCTGGGTAGACGGGCAGGACCGACTTCACGACCGCTTTATCTTTTCAGCCCAGGATGCCGGTTGGTCCATGCATCGACTCTACCCTTGAGCTCCCAGACGTGTGGCACAACGTCAGGCACTTTCAGATAGTATCTCTTCTTACATGCCGCTTGGAAAGTGGTAGACGGAGAGTTCATGGCGATGTTCGGGCCGACGACGGACCACCAGGAGATTCGCCGATGGGCCGCGATGAACCGTGCGATCCCTGTACAAGTTTCCACCATCATCTTCGATGGTGAACCGGTAAAGGTCGGATTTCGGTTGATGAATGGAACAAAAGGTGGGCCGGAGTTCACCCGATTTCCTGGGAGGGCTTTTTCGCGCTTTTTGATCTCTTAGGACTGGCTCTGGTCTACGACGAATCAAGCCCGGCGACTTACGAGCTACTTCAGTCAGATGAGGGAATCACGTCAGGCTTTACGCTCGGAGCAAGCTGATACAGAGGTGCAGGGTAACTCCGGACGGGTGCTTATGCTGGCTTTGCCGAAACAGCTTGCTAGAGGAAGGTTCATCCGGCTATTTGGTCGGACTTGCTCTGTGGGAATGACTTCGCTGGCATGAGCGCTGAGGCAGAGAATTCGACCGGAGCTGCGTAGACGCAGGTGGCGAATGTCAAGCATAAGCAAAACCCGAGGTTCCAGGACTTTGGCGACATGACTACGCGGTGACAAGGGATTTGGATATGTGCGGGGACTGGTTCACACCGGATGGCTTGGTGACCTGGGGAGACGGTCGGCTTTTATTCTGGGTACTGACGGCTACATGGAGCTTCGAAAGTATGTGGAGGGCGAAAGGGCGGGAACCATCTCTTTGTGGTCGACGGGAAGCAACAGAGGTATACCGATTGCAGGAATGTGAAGTTGCCGTTTTGGACAACAATTTGTGTCGGATGCGGTGAATCGGACGCATACCGCCCAGGACCAAGCGCAATTCTTTGCGATGGGGAGTTGGTGATCAAGACACAGCGAAATGCGACCCGCATCGAGCTGGGTGGACAGTGATTGCGGGTTGCGCGTAAGCTTCGCCTTCGGTTGCGAGCCTTTCTTTGATGAGGGTAACGCTTAGGTACGGTGTTGGAGGTTTCATGTTGAGGCAACGAGATGTGTTGGTAGCGGTATGCGCTATATCGGCGACTCTGGGAGCTGTGGCTGCGGTGGATCAGGGCAAGACGCTAATCGGATCAGCTGTCTATAACGTGCTGGCGATGCCGGCTACGCCGAACAAGGTTGGCGCAGTGCGGCAGGTAATGCGGGGTCCGACGGCTACGCTCGAACAGCTGGAGGTGCATGTGACCACACTGAATCCAGGGCAGGAGCCGCATCCCCCGCACAAGCACCCGAACGAGGAGATGTTGATTATTCGTGAAGGACAGCTAGAGACGTTGAGCAACGGCGAGTGGAAGCGCGTAGGTCCGGGAGAGGTGATCTTCAACGCGTCTAATGTCATGCACGGGCTGCGTAACGTGGGGACGACACCCGCGATTTATCATGTGATCAACTGGAAGACGACCATGACGCCGGCCGAGTAGGTGATCTGGTAGTGGGTTACAGAGGGCTGGGATCGTGGTGGAAACGATGCCGTGTCCCTATTGGAAATCGTCCATGTGCCTGATGACCGCACTAGCTCGAAATCCATCGACGACCCGAATGAGATGGGTTAAGGGCAGGGGGCTAACTTGGGGTGCGGATGCCGGTCGCGGACCGCAGTGTGGCTTTCGACCGGCGTTTCACGACGGTATAGGCCAGACGCGCGAGCAGGAGGATGGCAAGGATGGCGGTCACCTTCCACGGTGTGTGGACACCGGACTTGACCAGCCACCAGTAGTGGATTACGGCGGCGATGACCGCGACGTAGATGAGGCGGTGAAGAAGCTGCCATCTCTTACCACCCAAGGCGCGAAGAACGCGGGCAGGACTGGTAACAGCCAGGGTGAAGAGGATCATCCATGAGAGGAGGCCAATCTGGATGAAACGGCGCTTCTTCAGGTCATCAAGGATGGTTGGCCAGACCTGCATCCATTGCTTGATGATCTCGCCCGGGTGACCGCTGTGCGCTGCGCTGAGGGCAACGGGAAGATTGTAACCGGAAAAAAGGAAGATATAGGTCGCCAGGTGAAGAGTCGCATAGAAGAAGGCATATAGCCCGACGAGGCGACGTAGACGGACCAGCCAAGCGAGGCCAGTCGAGAGGCGGCGAACGGGTGTGATGGCAAGGTCGCCGAGAAGTATCCAAAGGGCCCAGTCGCCGGTGAAGTGAGTGATGTAGTTGACAGGGTCTGGATCGAGAGCCAGCGAGCCATTGCTATAGATCTGAACTAAATGGACAAATGGCAGTAGAAAAAGAAGGTGGGCAAGAACCTTGATTATGACGGTGGCACGCTTCGACATGGCACCCGTAGTTTAGCGTGGCCTGTTCTGGGACACTCGCTTTCATCTGAGCAGAATGAGAGGAGGGGCTGGGGTGCGCACCCACCCATTTAGTAGTTACTCTTCAGGTCCATTCCGCTATAAAGACTAGCCACCTGATCGCCGTAACCATTAAACATTTGCGTCGGGACGCTGTGAGGGAGAGCAGCACTGTCGATGCGGCGCTCATGCGCCTGAGACCATCGTGGATGATCGACCTCGGGATTCACGTTGGAGTAGAAACCGTACTCTCCCGGGCCCTGGTCGTTCCAAGTGGTATGAGGCTGTTTGTCAGTGAATCTGATATGGACAATCGACTTGGCGCTTTTAAAGCCGTACTTCCAAGGCGTAACGACACGGACTGGAGCACCGTTTTGATTCGGGAGAACACTGCCGTAGCAACCAAAGGTAAGAAGGGCGAGAGGGTTCATGGCTTCGTCGAGGCGGAGGCCCTCTGAGTAGGGCCAGTTGTAGCCGCCGGGTAGGTCAGGCATTTGCGTCCGATCAGCCAGCGAGAGGAACTGGACAAACTTCGCGCTGGGAAGCGGATCGCAGAATCTGATGAACTCGGACAGCGAGTAACCGTCCCAGGGAATAACCATGGACCACGCTTCGACACAGCGGTGACGGTACACCCGGTTTTCGAGCGGACGGTAAGCAATTAAGTCATCGATGTTGACGGTGCGTGGCTTCTTGACGAGTCCATCGACCTGCACGGTCCATGGGCGGGTGCGGAGGGTGTGGGCGTTCTGGGCGGGATCCGACTTATCTGTACCGAACTCGTAGAAGTTGTTGAAGTGAGTGGCCTTCTGCTTGGGAGTCTGTGGGTCAGCAACTGTGTACTTACTGGGAACTGTCGGCAACGGGGTCTCGGCAGCGAGGACGTCCTTCGGAGCCCACAATCCAGGGATTCCGCGACCCACTGTGGCACCAAGGGCGGCAGTGGTGGCGATATAACCGGCTCCGGCAAGAAAACGACGGCGGGTCTGGCTACCGCTGCGGGCGTGCTCGCGAAAGGCGGATTCGGGGGTGATCTCGGAGGAGCGTGGCTCGGGGCCTAATTTCCTGGTGTCACGGATGCGCATGGTGCAGTTCCCTTCCCGTCCCTTGAAAAGTGCCGCTCATACAGCAGGGGACAGTCTTCCCTCGTATTAGACTATGCGGCCGGGCAAACGGTGGATGGTGTTTTGCGCCTCCGTTGAAGCAGGAACAGAGTGAGTCCAAGGAGGATGACTACACCAGCGAGAAGAAGTTCACGGGTGAAGTTAGGGCGAGCAAAGAGAATGTAGGTGAAACCTGCGAGGGCGAGGAGCGGAGGAAACGGATACGCCCAGAGTCGGAAGGGACGTGGCAGGTTCGGTTGTGTGCGGCGGAGAAAGATGACCCCGATGTGCTGTGTGAGGAACTGAAGGAGCAGCCGGAGCACAACCAAGGCGGCGATCACGTCCCCGAGCGAGAAGAAGCAGAACAGGGCAGCGGCAACGGCGAGAGTGAGAAGGGAGACGTAAGGAAATTTGCGTGTCGGGTGAAGACGGGCAAAGATGCGAAAGAAGTTTCCCTCAGCAGCAGCGGCATAGGGAATCCGTGAGTAGCCGAGAAGGAGGGCGAAGACGCTTCCGAAAGCAGTAACCATGATGAGAACGGCCGCGACCTCACCGAGGAGATGGGCTTTAGCCAGCCCGAGAGCCGGGGCATAGGCCTCGACCATGAAGAGAGAGACCATGGCGCGACGGGCTGGAAGAGCCTGCTCGGCGAGGAGGTTTCCCCAAGGCAGCACGGCGAGAACGGACAAGTTCATGGCGAGGTAGAGGACAGCGACAATGGCAATCGAGAGAAGGATAGCGCGCGGAATGGTGCGGCCGGGTTCTTTTACCTCACCGCCGAGGAGGGAAACATTGTAGTAGCCCCAGTAGTCATAGGTTGCGATCAGCATGGCAGAGGCGAGGCCGCCGAAGAAGGCGGAACTCGGATGGAAGGCTCCGTGGGGCAGGTGGACGGCTTGTGAGAGATGGCCGTAGGCAAGTGCGGTAACAATAATCCAAGCAATTGCGCTAAGAACGATGGCCAGCATCGCGACCGAAAGCGCGCCGATACGGGACAGATTGCGATAGAGCAGGATCACTGCGAGAAGGATGACGCCTATGGCAACCGCAGTGGTTGGACCGACGGAAACAGCGGCCGTATAGGGACCCAGGTGCAGGACATGGAGAAGGGTGTGGTGGGTCAACGATGGGGCAAGATATGCAGCGTACTGGCTGAGGCCAACGGCACCGCTTGCGACCGAGAGAGGACAGGAGAAGAAGACCTGAAAGAGGAACAGAAAACTGATTGCATCTCCAAGCCGTCCAGGGTAGATGATTCGAAGGTAGGCGTAAGTTCCACCGGCCTGAGGTAAGGCGGCGCCAAGCTCCGCCCAGACGAGTCCGTCGCAAAGAGCGAGGAGCGCTCCGAGAACCCAGCCGAGCATAGCCTGGGGACCACCCATGGCTCCGATGAGTAAAGGCAGAGTGATAAAGGGACCGACGCCGATCATATTCAGGAGATTGAGAGTGACGGCACCACGAAGGCCTAGAGTGCGCTCGAGTTGGGTTGGGGTGGCGATGAGGTTGAGTTTAGCGGTTGGTTGAGAGAGAGTAGAAGCCAATGGTGATGCAGCGATGGATTGCAGGTGCGGCGGCTCTGCTGGTGGCAGGCGGAGTTGGCTCTCGGGACGATGTTGGATCGATCCTGCGCGTTGGGGCGAATCGGGTCGGAGTGACCAGATCGACGACGGAAACGTCTCAGCCGAAGGAGCCACGGTATGAGGCAGTGTCCCTAGCTGCCCGGAGCATACCAGCCGCAAGAGCCGGGAGCGCAACACTCACAGCAGAGGTGGCGCCACCGTCGAGCAGACCCGCAGCTCTGGCCGAGAGTGGATGGGAGGCAAAGAGTTTTGAGGATGATCCGGCAAACCTTAAAGGGGAGCGGGTACGGGCGACCGAGGCGGACCCGCTTCCCGTCGACGTTGGAGCTGCGGGATTGACGCAGATGTTGCGTAAGCTCAGAACGCGGGCGAGCCTGTTGATGATTGTGGCCCATCCCGACGACGAGGATGGCGGAATGCTGACCTACGAATCCCGCGGACAGGGTGTGCGTGTGGGGATGCTGACGTTAACTCGAGGCGAAGGCGGTCAGAATGTGATGACGGGCGACTTTGACGATGCTTTGGGCCTGGTACGAACGAGAGAGTTGCTGGCCGCCGACCGGTACCTGGGTGTGGACCAGATGTTTGGGACGGAGGTGGATTTCGGATTTTCGAAGACCAAGGAAGAGGCGTTCCAGAAGTGGACTCATGACCGGGTGTTGTACGACACAGTAAGGGCCGTGAGGCTATACCGACCCCTGGTGGTAGCCAGTGTCTTCCTAGGTGCGCCGACCGATGGTCACGGGCAGCACCAGGTAAGTGGGGAGATGGCGCAGGAGGTGTTCACAGCTGCCGGCGATCCGAAGGTGTTTCCGGAGATGGGGCTGCCGGTATGGGCGCCGGTGAAGGTGTACGCACGTGTTCCCTTTGCCCAAGTGAATGAGCAAGGGATGTTTGATTATGCGACGGGCAAGTATGTTCCGGCGCGGTTTTATAATTACGTGTCCCATACGTGGTCGAACGAGGCCCCGAAGCCGAGTGTCACGATCCCTGAGGGGGAGTACAGCGCGGACCTGGGAAAGAGCTACGTCCAGTTTGCGCGGGAAGGTCTGGCGCTGCAGCGGACGCAGATCGGCAGCGGGATGCGCACGGCACCCCCGGGCCGATTCGATGTGGGGTACACGCGGTACGGAGCCAGGCGCGGTGTCGGAGTAAGGGCGCAGGAAGCAGGGTTCTTTGACGGAATCGATACTTCACTTGGCGGGATCATGACTCTGGCGCCATCGCTGCATGGCGAGACCCGAACCGAGTTAGTGAAGGGTTTAGGTCAGCTGGACGAGATCGTATCGAGGGTGGCGACGGGAATCTCGGCACAGCAGCAGGGCAGAGTTGCGCCGGTGCTTGCAGACGCACTCAAGCTGGTTAACAACCTGATTCAGCAAATCGAAGGATCCGGCAATGTAGAGGAGAGGGAGCGGTACGACGTTTTGCACGAGCTGCGCGTGAAGCGGGTGCAGATCAACGACGCGCTGATCCTGGCGCTTGGCCTCACGCTGCAGGCGCAGTCGATGGACGGGTACGTGGTTGCGCCCGCGGTAAGCTTGGCTGTTCCGGTACAGGTGAGAAATAGAGGTGGAGACGCCGTGCAGCTTCAGGGATACCAGGTCGTGAAAAGTGGACGGCTCGGGCCAGTAGAAGGTATCGAAGTAAAGACGGGGCTGATCAAGGCAGGGTCCCAGAGTGCGAGCTGGAGCTTCGATGTGAGCGAGCCTGCAGAGCAGGAACTCGCTAGTCGGCCGATCTTCTCTCGGCGAAGTGTCGAGCAGCCGTACTACGAGATCTCCGATCCTCGCTTAAGGAATGCAGCGTTACCGGTTCCGGCGGCACAGGTCTTCGCGACCGTCGAATACAGTGGGATCACGGTACAGCTTGGACGAGTCGCTGCGGGCCAGCGCACCGGGGACGGGTCCCTGCAGCCAGTGTTGTTTGAACCAGGCTTGAGTGTCTCCATGTCACCCGTTGCAGGCGTGGTTCCGCTCAGCGAGGCAAGTTTTCCTCTCGTTGTACGCGTGAAGAGCGCGGAGCGTGGCGGGACCAAGGGACTTGTGCAGTTGGAGATGCCAGGGGGATGGAGATCAGAGCCAAATTCGGTGGAGTTTACAATGACCAAGGCAGGGGAGGAGCTTGCTCTTCCCTTCCGGGTGACTCCGGGACCTTTGGGCGAGCGGGCGTACACGCTCACTGCGCTGGCCCTGTCGCGCCGCAATGGAAAGGAGTACAGAGAGGGTTACCGGGAAGTGGGGTATCCAGGGCTGGTGCGAGACAATCTGTACTCGCCGGCGACATACCGAACGCGAGGCGTCGAGGTGAAGGTGCCTCAAGGTCTGCGAGTGGCATACCTACCCGGGACGGGGGATGCTGTCGCGGCTTCGCTTGGCGATATTGGAATCCAAACGACTACGGTGAGCGTGGCGGACGTGAGAGAGGGAAGGCTGAAGAACTTCGATGCCGTCGTTCTAGGCGTGCGGGCGTATGACTCTCAGATGGAGTTGCCGACCGTCACAGCAAAGCTAGTAGAGTTCGCCGAGAAGGGTGGCGTTGTCGTAGTGCAGTACCAGGGTGGCGGATTTCAGAGTAGAGATGCGCCTTATCCGCTGAGTTTGGGTAACGCCGCCGAGAAGGTGGTTGAGGAGGACTCGCGGGTACAGTTGCTGACGCCAGCGGCGCAGGTTCTATCGTGGCCGAATGCCATCTCTGAGAAAGATTTCGCGGGATGGGTAGAGGAACGCGGCCACGGCTTTATGCAAGAGTGGGATTCTCGATATGAGGCAGTAACGGAAGCGCATGATGCTGGACAGAATCCGCAGAAGGGCGGCCTGCTGGTGGCTCGTGTAGGCAAAGGAGCGTACGTCTACTGCGCCTATGCGCTTTATCGACAAATGCCTGAGGGGGTTCCGGGAGCGTTCCGCCTCGTGGCCAACATGGTTAGCTTGGGTAAGAGTCCTTAGCTCCGCAGCCGGGGGAGAAAAGACGGGCAAAGCGGGCCTGCTCCGCCGCGAGGCAGAGCGACGGTACCTGGCCAACAGGGTGCTCGGAGATGCCGGGATTCTGTTTCGCAAAGGACCTGCTCGTCGGGTCGCACTCCGGCGCAGCTCCAAACGTGAGACGTTCTAAGCTGAAGAGGAAGACGCAAGAGGACAGGACGGAGATCAGCATGACAAAGTTTGGGCAAGCAAAGGACAGGCTGAGTGGGTCGCGCGAGAGCGTGCTGATGGATACGGCGAATGCGCTTGAAGATGCGCGGCGGACGAGACTGCCCATGGAGGATCTTCCCCTCGCATTGCGACCGGCAACGTTGGCCGAGACATACGACGTTCAGGATATGTTGGCCGAGGCGTACGGGGAGATCGGCGGATGGAAGGTCGGAGCACCGAGCGCAGAGGCCACACCGATGTTTGCGCCCATGCCGAAAATCTGGATTGCTGAAGGTGGCGCGGTGATCCGTGCGAAACGGTTTCGTGGACTTGAGGCAGAGGTAGCCTTTTTGCTTGGCGAAGATCTCCCTGCCACGCAGGTGGAGTACACGAGGGAACGGATTCTGAGCGCGATCGCGAGTTGTCATCCGGCGATCGAGGTGCTCGAATCAGGACTGACTGATCCGGCCACAGCTGAGCGCTTCAGCATGATCGCGGATCTCCAGATGCACGGCGGCTTTGTGTATGGGCCTGCCTGCGCAGAGTGGAGACAAATCGATTGGACGAAGGAGACGGTTTCCTTGGCGGTAGACGGTGTTGTGAGGGTCGAGCGGACAGGATCGAATACGGCAGGGGACCTGATGCGCCTGTTGCCGTGGCTGGCCAATGAGGGCGCAGTTCGGACAGGTGGGCTACGCGCTGGTCAATGGATCACAACAGGAAGCTGGACCGGACACATTCGAGCCGAAGAAAGTTCGAGCGTTGACGTCAACTTTGGCAGGTTGGGTCGCGTCACGCTTCGCTTCGAGTCAGAGCAGGAATTGGACAAGGGGATGCCTGGAGAGACGGTGCGTAGATTCTCCTGAGTGGTGCAACTTTCTATGGACTCGCGTGTGATGCTCCGAGAGAGGTGGCGGAGCAGATCAGAGGGTTCGCTCGGCAAAAGCTTTGGTCGTCTCAAGTAACCTCCCACTTCGTGCAGCTACACCACCGTTGTTACGCGTGAGCATTAAGTTCTCCGCAAGAGTCTGACCTCGGATCTATCGACTAAATCTTTGCTGTCGTACGCTTTTGGGCATCTTCGTTTGGGCAACTCGAATCGTACTGACTCCGCGGATAGTTGTGCGGTGAGGTGACCTGTGGCGCGTCCGTACTGGTCTGGCCAAGTTCAGATTTCTCTTGTTTCGTTTGGCGTGAAACTGTTTGTAGCGACAGAGGCGAAAAACGAGATTCGCTTTCACCAAATTAGCCGCGCTACGGGGGAGCGGGTGAAGTATCAAAAGGTCTCCGCGAATGCGGCCGAGGCGCAGGAGGCAAATGGCGACGACACGCCGGCGGCAGCGCGCGTGCAGCAAAGTGACATTGTGAAAGGGTACGAGTTTCGCAAGGGTGAGTATGTGATGATCGAGCCGGAAGAGATTGCGCACCTCCGGGTTCCGTCCAAGCACACCATTGCGATCGAACAGTTTGTGGGTCTTGACGAGCTGGCTCCCGAGTATCTCGAGAAGCCGTACTTCGTCGTCCCGGAGAACGACCTGCAGGCAGAGGCATTTGGCACTGTGCGCGAAGCGTTGCGCCAGACCAAGAAGGCTGCTCTCGGCAAGATTGCGTTTGGTGGCAGGGAACATGTGCTGGCGATTACGGCAGACTCAATGCAGGCGGGTGACGAAGGCTCCGGCGGCATGATGGCATACACAATGCGCTACCAGGACGAGCTGCGTGATCCGAAGGAGTACTTTTCAGAGGTAAAGAAGGTTGCTGTGAACCAGGAGTCGCTCGGCTTGGCCATGGACCTGATCAAGCGGAAGGCTGCAAAATTCGACCCATCGAAGTTTAAGGATGGGTACGAAATTGCGCTGAGAGAACTGGTAGAGGCGAAGGTGAACCACGCTCCAGTGCCCAAGGACGAACCTGCGCCCCCCGCACGAGGAAAGGTGGTGAACCTTATGGACGCACTTCGGAAGAGTGTGGGCAGCGTGGGCGCGGAGGAGGCTCCGGCCGCGGCAGAGCGTGCAGAAAAGAAGGCATCCAAGACGCCACTTAGACACTCGGTTCTACCAAAAGAGGGCATCACATTGGTGAAGTCTGGAGAGAAGACTGCCTCAGTGAAGGCCGTAAAGGGTGGAGGGAAGAAAAAATCTGCTTGAGGCGGCTGACGATGATTGCATGTCCGTGGCGCAATCCGCTGTAATAGCCGGGGGCTCTCCCCGCGTTCTGATGTTCATTGAGCGGGCAAAGTCGAAGTTGTGGAGTTGGACGCGAGCTGACTTGCATTTTCCTGCAAATCCCGAGCATGATCTGCGACTTCCGGCTAATTCGCGAGCAAAGGTACTCTCCGAGAACGAAGTGGGTAGGCCGGATGAGTTCGCCCTACGGTATCTTCACCCCCGAAGAGTGATCTGACCAATGACGACCAAAGCAGGTGTAAAAAAGAGATCGGTTGCGAAGAATGTGAATGTAGGCTCCGTTCCCGGCAAGACCTCTGAAAAGAGTGCTGCGGATGCCGTTGATGCGCAATTGGCGAAGTACCGCTCGATGCGAGATTTTCACATCACGGCGGAGCCGGCAGGTCAGACAAGCGATGGCATCGCGGAGAAGGCATTGCTTCCCTTCTGCATCCAGAAGCATGCTGCCAGTCATCTGCATTACGACTTTCGCCTAGGCTGGAAGGGAGTCCTGAAGAGCTGGGCCGTGGCGAAAGGACCGAGCTACTTCGTGGGGGACAAACGGCTGGCGGTGGAAGTCGAAGACCATCCCATGGAATACGGCGGCTTCGAAGGGATCATCCCTGCCGGACAGTATGGTGGCGGGACCGTGATGCTATGGGATCAAGGCACGTGGGAGCCGCAGGCAGGACATACCGACGTGGACATGGACCTTCGCGATGGTCAGCTGAAGTTCGTGATGCATGGGACGAAGATGAAAGGCAGGTGGGCGTTGATCCGCATGGGCGGGAGAGCAGCGACAGAGCGCAAGCCAAATTGGTTACTGATCAAGGAACATGACGAGTTCGAGAGAGCTCGAGACGCAGAGGTTGTGACCGAAGCGGAGTCGTTGAGTGTGGTGACAGGGCGGGATCTCGAGCAGATCTCCAGGAACGGAGATCATGTGTGGAACTCAAAGGAGACTGCAGGAACCGGACAAGCATGGTATCGAAAAGTGGGCCACGACGATTCAGAAGTCGCTGGTTCGGAGAACTCGACCAAGTCAGCAAGTGAGAAGAGTCCGAAGGTTACAGCCTTAGGTATGGAATATAACTCGCGCCTTCAAGGTTTGCCGAAGGAGACACAGCCTGGCTTCCTGAAGCCGCAGTTGGCGTCTGAAGGATCTCCGCCGGAAGGTAAGGGATGGATCCATGAGTTGAAGCTGGATGGCTACCGCATCCAGGCAAGAAAGGATGGCGCGGCTGTACAGATGCTGACGCGCAGAGGTTTGGACTGGGCGAACCGTGTGCCGGCTATGGCGCAAGCGGTGGCTCGGCTTCCGGTGCACACTGTGACACTGGACGGCGAGGTGGTGGTCCTGCGCAAAGATGGCACAACCAACTTCGCAGATCTGCAAGCATCGTTCCAAGAGGGCGCGCACAATCCGTTGACGTACTTCTGCTTCGACCTCCTTCATTTGGAAGGACGCGACACTCGGGGGTTGCCGCTTGCTGAACGGAAGGCCATCTTAATTGAGTGTCTAGCGAAGGGTGACAAGGACGAGATACGCGTGAGCGAGCATCTCGAAGGCAGCGGCGCGGCGATCTTCCAAAAAGCGTGCGAGCTGCATGCGGAGGGCATCGTATCCAAGCGAGCGGAGGCACCCTATCGTTCAGGCCGGGGTGAGATCTGGGTGAAGTCGAAGTGTTTGCGCGAGCAGGAGTTTGTCGTGGGCGGGTTCACCTACTCGTCCGATGGGGAGGACAGGATCGGATCGCTGCTCCTCGGGTACTACGACGAGGACGGACGCCTCATGTATGCGGGGAGAGCCGGAACAGGCTTCACGCAGAAGATGCGGCGGATCCTGCGGGACCGAATGGGATTGCTACGAGTAACCAAAGCGGCGTATCAGGCTGTTCCACCAGAGGCGAAGCGAGGCGCAATATGGGTGCGACCGGAACTGGTAGCGCAGGTACGATTTGCGACCTGGACGGCTGAGGACCTGGTGCGGCAAGCCGCTTTCTTAGGCTTGAGGGAGGACAAGGCAGCTAAAGAGGTTCGGCGGGAAGGTGCGGAGGTGGCGCCTAAGCCGAAGATAGAGCGAGAGCATGGAAGACGGTCGTGGGCAGCTGGTAAGCGTCTCAAAAGGACGGCGGTTTTTGAAGCTCCGGGAGAGCGTAGTTCTGGGGAAGAAGCAGCTCCGAGTAGCACAGTGAGTGAAGTTGAGGTTGAGAACGTCATCGTGAAGTTCTATGTCCGGCGCCGAACTCCCAAGAACCCGGCCACGGTGGAAGCAGAGCATATGGAGGCAAAGCTGAAAGCTGGATCGAGTAAGCCGTTCGAGCCCACAGCAAACACCCGGAAGACTCGCGCGACAACCTCCATCCACCGTACAGAAGAGCACGCACCTGTTCGCTTAACGCATCCGCACAAACTACTTGACGCGTCCAGCGGTGTGACCAAACAGATGCTCGCGGACTTCTATTGGGCCGTGGCGGATCGAATGCTGCTGCACATCTCCGGACGACCGCTCAGTCTTGTGCGGTGTCCTGAAGGCGCGGAGAAGCCCTGCTTCTTTCAAAAGCATGTGTGAATCACATGCTGCCGAAGGGTATCGGCGCTGTACCGGTCCCGGATAAGCGGACGGGGGTGCCAGAAGACTACATCACGTTGAGCACGACCGAGGCGCTGGCGGGGCTGGCACAGATCGGTGTGCTCGAGGTGCACCCGTGGGGGTCGCGCAACACGGATTTGGAACGTCCCGATCGACTCGTGTTCGATCTTGATCCGGACGAGACGCTCGGGTGGAACGCTGTGGCGGAGGCAGCGGCGGATGTACGCAATCGCCTGAAGGCAATTGGACTCAAGAGCCTGCTGAAGACGACGGGAGGTAAGGGTCTGCACGTCATTGTGCCAATTGCCCCGGAGATGGAGTGGCCGGCGGCCAGAGAGTTTACATATGCCTTTGTGAGGTCGATGGAGCGGGCGAGACCGGATGTCTACCTAACCAAGATGACCAAGGCTGCACGGGCGGGCAAGATATACCTGGATTACTTGCGGAATGAACGGGGAGCCACGGCGGTAGCTCCCTACTCACCAAGAGCCCGTGCAGGGATGGAGGTCAGTGTGCCGCTTGCCTGGAGCGATCTGAAGCTGGCTGAACGACCGGTGTTCCGCGTGTCCGAGTTCCTGGGGTGGATGGCGCGGCTTAGGAAAGATCCATGGGCGGGCATTAACGAGATGCAGCAGACAATATCAGTGGAGACCCGCAAGGCTATCGGCATGAAGGGCTGAGCACGTCGTGTCGTGCGTGAAGAGCTTAGTTACGGAGCGTCATGACAAGACACTTCGCAGCTCCACCTGCCTTAAGAAATTCACTGAGTTCAAGTGCTATGACATGGAAGCCGCGATCCTCGAGTTGCCGTGACAGATGAGGGCTAATCGTGTTTAGCACAACCGTGTGATCCACGTTGACGGCGTTGCAAGCGAAGCGGATTGCATCCGCCTCCTCGACGATAACTCGTCTCTCAGGAGGGTAGAAGGCCTCAATGCTGGCCTTCGACGTCTTGTCAAACGCATCGGGAAAGTACATGACGGAACCGTCCGACAGCGGGGCGAAGCAGGTATCAAGGTGATAGAAACGCGGATCCACAAGGTGCAGAGCACAGAGCTCGATGTCCCACGCCTTTGAGAGGACCTGGTGACTTGACTTGTCGGTGCGGGGACCCTGCCCGATCCAGAGGCGAGACATGTCGGACGAAAAGAGTGCGTCTCCCTCGCCCTCAAAAAAGATCTCGCGAGGAAGATCGAGGATCTCGTAGCCATGCTGTTGGAACCATCGGCGGAAGTGCTGTTCTTCGCTCTGGCGCTCGGGATGGAAGAATCTGCTGATCGCAACAGAACCATTGCGCTCCAAACCGGCGTTCGCGGTGAAAACCATGTCAGGGGAACCGGGCTGAGGCTCGATCAGCCGGATATCAGCTACGCTCGCTAGAGTGGTGTAGAGTCTCTGCCATTGAGCTTCGGCGACACTTCGGGAGGCGCCGTGGACGTTGCCGGCCATCCAAGGGTTGATGACATATGTCACGTCATACAGAGTTGGGCGGCACATGAGCAGAGAAGTACCAGCGCGCTTGGATTGGGTTACCGGATGCTGAACTAAAGAGTGGGCGACGGTGCTCATGGTAGTTATCTCTCGATGAGCTTGACTCAGCGCCAAACGTCCGTCAACACGAATGATTATCCATTTATTGGTGAATTTTGATGCGTCCCGAGTTGCGTCGAGAGCGCTAAGGCTGAGGTTCCTGCAGGTACGATACAAATCCGACTGTTTTATCCCGTTTGGGATGTCCCGCGACCTTGCCCTGTAACCGTCAGGAGGCTTGCAAGTAACATTGCCACTTGGCTCCACTTGCCATGCAGTTAGTAAGCCACATTTGCTTCACCTCGTAAGCTTGTACGGGACAACGGTTAAGGAGGTTCACGTAAGGCGGACGCCCGCTGAATGCCAGGCACTTTGAGGAGTTCGGGCGAAAGTATGCCCGTCGTGAAAATGGAGTGGTTCGTCAGCAAATCCGTCAGTATAGGAGGATCAAAGATGAACGAGTTAACCATCGACGAACACGGGCGGTACTGTGGCGTTAAAATCGTTGCCCTCTTCGAGGGATGAAGCAAGTTCAAACGAGGCTATCTGGTAACGGAACGAGAGCTTGGCGTGATGACCTCCACTTGCTTACGTAGTAGGCGCAGTTAGCTCACGACTTGCATCCATGCGACTGGCCGGAGAAGAGTGCAGCAACGGCTCTTTCTTCCCAAAGCGAGCCAAGAAGGACTTTAGGATGACGTAGAGAACAGGAATAAAGAAAAGGTTCAGGATCGTGGACAGGATCATGCCGCCGACGATTGCGGTACCTACGGAGTGCCGACCGTATGCTCCTGCTCCGGTGGCGAAATAAAGCGGGAGGACTCCAAGGATGAAGGCAATGGAGGTCATAAGGATAGGACGGAGCCTCAGTTCGGCAGCCTCGATCGCCGCGTTGATGATGCTCTTGCCTTGGCCCAGAAGCTGCTCGGCGAATTCTACGATCAGAATTGAATTTTTCGCAGAGAGACCGATAAGCATGACGAGACCGATTTGTACGTAGACGTCATCCACAAGGCCGCGGGTCGCGATAAGCGCGAGAGCACCAAGGATGGCCATAGGGACAGCGAGAAGAATGATGAACGGAAGGGCGAAGCTCTCGTATTGTGCTGACAGCGTGAGATAGACGACTAAAAGACCGAGGCCGAAGATTATGATGGCTTTACCGGCCGACTCCACCTCTTCGAGAGCAAGACCGGTCCATGAGTACGTCATACCTTGAAGCTTGTTTTTTTCGAAGAGACGCTGCATGGCGTCGAGGCCTTGGCCCGAAGAGAGACCAGGAGCGGCCGAGCCGTCGACCTCAGCGGAGCGGAAAAGGTTGTAGTGATTGATGACCTGTGGGCCCGAGGTCTCCTTCAGGGTTGCAAGATTGTCGAGCGGGATCATCTGACCAGTCGTAGAACGGACGTAATACTGGGTCAAGTCCTTGGTAGTGCGTCGGAACTGCTCGTCGGCCTGGACGTAAACACGGTAGGAACGATTGTTGAAGTCAAAGTCGTTGACATAGCTCGATCCCATAAAGGTGCCCATTGCGGCCGTTATCTGGTTGAACGGCACGCCGATCGACTTAGCCTTCTCACGATCTATCGTGACGAGCACCTGTGGATCGTTGGAGGTGAAGGTAGTGTTCAGACCGGTGAGTTCGTGGCCGGCGCGCGCCTGGCCAACCATGGTGTGGGCGACGCGGTCGATGTCGCCGAAGGTGTTACGACCGCCGTCTTGGAGGATGAACTGGAATCCGCCAACTGTGCCGATGCCTGCGATTGCTGGCGGCTCAGCGGCAAATGCGATGCCTCCGGGAACACCAAAGAGCTTGGGGCCAATATCCGCAACGATAGCCTTCGCGGTGTAGTTTGCGCCCAACTTGCTGCGGTCGTCGATCGGCTTTAGAGGGGCGAAGATAAGACCGGAGTTGGGGGAGCTACCACCCGCCAGTGAAAAGCCCATGACGGAGAAGGTACCGAAGACGCCATCGTTTTTGCGGACCAGGGCGGCCGCGCGATCAGCAAACTCAGACGTGTAGCTTAGGGAGGCGCCGGGAGGTGTTTGGACAATAATAAGGAAGTAGGATTGGTCCTCTTGCGGGATAAATGCGGTAGGCACGTGGACATACATGAAGGCGGTTGCGGCAAGGGCGGCCACGAAGAACGCGAGCATCGCATAGCGAACGCGGACAACGAAGGTAACAGCGCGAGCGTACACGCGGATGAGCCATTGAATCATGCGTTCAATGGGGTTGAGAAGGAGGCCAAGGAGACCGGTCTTTTTCTGTTCGGGGCGAAGGAGCAGAGCGGCGAGGGCAGGCGAGAGAGTAAGCGCATTAAAGGCCGAGATGGCGATAGAGAACGCGATGGTGAGTGAAAACTGTTTGTAAAGAATGCCGGTCGTTCCGGGGAAGAAGCTGACGGGAATAAAAACGGATATGAGGACGAGCGAGGTTGCGATGACGGCGCTCGTAACCTCGGCCATGGCGATGCTGGTCGCTTCGTGGGGGTCGGCGGAGGTAGACTCCAGGTGCGAGAATCCCTGCTGAGCATCTGAACCGGCCGTACGGCGGGATGCAGCGCTGGCACGGTTAGGATCATCGAGAACGACCGACTTAGGTGCTCCGGACGCGTGTTCGGAACCAAGGCCGGAGAGGTGACGCTGAACGTTCTCGATGACGACAATGGCATCATCGACCACTAGGCCAGTGGCAAGGGTGATGCCGAAGAGAGTAAGCGAGTTGATGGAAAAGCCAAACGCCTTGATGAAAGCGAAAGTTCCGATCAGCGAGACAGGGATGGTCACAGCGGGAATCACAGTCGCGCGCCAGTCTTGCAGGAAGAGAAAGATGACAATGATTACGATAACAACAGCTTCGCCGATAGTCTGAATCACCTCACGCACGGAATCACTCACGACGGTGGTGGTATCGACGGCGATGATGTACTTCATGCCGGGCGGAAAGTTCTTCTGGAGATCCAACAGAACAGCACGGCAGCGCTTGTCGACGTCGAGGGCGTTCGCGTTCGAGAGCTGCTGCACACCGATACCGACGGCATCTCCGCCTGAGAACTTGAGCGCGGTGGAATAGGTTTCGGCGCCTACCTCGGCATGTCCGACGTCTTTGAGCAGAACGAGACCCGTACTCGTCGCGCCATTCTTGAGCACGATATTTTCGAATTGCTTCGGGTCGGAGAGGCGACCGACAACCCGAACGGCCATTTGGAAGTTCTGGCGGGAGTCGGATGGCGGCTGGCCGAGTTGACCCGCGGCGACCTCTACGTTCTGCTCGGCGAGGGCACCCGTGACGTCGAGCGCAGTAAGGCCGCGAGCAGCGAGCTTGTTGGGATCAAGCCAAACGCGCATCGCATATTTGCGTTCCCCGAAGATGATGACGGCGCCCACTCCCGGAACGCGCTTGAGAGCGTCTGCGACGTAGACGTCGAGGTAGTTCGATATGAAGGCGGGAGAGAGGGAGTTGTCGGGCGAGACGAATCCGGCGGCTAGGACGAAGTTGGAGTTAGCTTTGGTGATAGTGATGCCGGTGTTGTTGACGGTTGCGGGCAGGCGGCCTTGGGCGGAAGCGACGCGATTCTGGACGTCGACAGCAGCGATATTAAGGTCGTATCCGGTCTGGAAGGTGACGGTGATCGCAGAGGTCCCGTCATTAGAGCTGGTGGAGCTGATGTAGCGCATGCCTTCGACGCCGTTGATCGACTGCTCAAGAATGGTAGTGACGGCCGATTCAACGTCGGTTGCGTTCGCTCCAATGTAGTTGGAGGTGACAACAACCTGCGGAGGCGCGAGCTGGGGGTACAGCGATATGGGCAGGCTGGGGATGCAAACGGCACCCGCCAGCACAATAAGAAGTGCGCAGACGGTAGCGAAGATCGGACGTCTGATGAAAAAGTCTACGAACAAGAGGTACCCTCTTCCGGCGCGGCTGAGCCGGTTAGAACTCGGGTGATGCTAAGCCGATGATGAGATCGACGATAAGGAGAGCCTGCGCGTTTAGCCGAGCGGCTTCACCGGAGCGCCTTCCTGCAGGAACTGCAGGCCGGAGAGAATGACCCTGTCGCCGGGTTTAAGACCAGCGAGGACAGGATAATTGTTGCCGAGGGTCTCGCCAAGGCTAACCGGTATCTGGTGCGCGAAGTACCCCTCACCCTTGGCGGCGGCAACGAAGACAAACGGCTGACCGCCTACACGGGTAACTGCAAGTACCGGGACAGTCGGAGTTGGAGCTGTGGACCACGTCACACGCGCCTTAACGAGTTGCTCAGTACGGAGCCGTTCCGCGGAATGAGGGACCTCAGCCTTCGCGAGGATACTCTGAAGGCCATTATCAACTTGAGGCGAGATAAAACTCACGGTTGACTTTGCAAGGACAGTGCCGGAGGTGTCGAGAATTTCAACAGGCAGACCCATGCGAACTTGAGTGGCGCGCTCGGTGGGAAGATAGATATAGGCTTCGAGATCTCGGTTCTCGTCAATCGTTGTAAGTAAGGTAGTGGGAGATACGTAATCACCGAGGTGAACGGGGATGTCCCCGATGACGCCAGCAAAGGGTGCTCGGATTTGGTAATACGCAAGCTGCTGCCTTTGTGTGGTCGTTTGGGCCACCCCCGATTCGTAGGCGCCCTTTGACGTTTGAAAAGACTGCACGGCTTGGTCATATGCCTGCTTCGAAACAATACCGGCTTCAAAGAGCTTTTTCTGTCGTTCAACCTCGGCTTGGTTGTAGCTGTACGTTCCCTTAAGCTGTGCCTCGGTTCCCTGCTGCTGCTGCACCGTTGCGACTTGTTTCAGCGGGTCGATCTGCATCAGGACCTGACCGGCCTTCACGGTATCTCCAGAGTGAACGTAGATGCGGGTGAGATTCCCGTCCACCTGCGGCTGCATCGTCGCAGACCGCCGGCTTTTGATCGTCGCCACATATGTATCGCTGGTTGGAACGGGAGAGAGCGAGACAGCGCTGACCTGAACGGGCATTGCCTGCGGCGGAGGAGGAGCAGGAGGTTTGCTGCAACCAAGCAGGGCAGCGACGCCAAGCAGCGTAAAAGAAAGATCATGCATGCCTCGGACGGCAGAGCGAAAGATACCACGCGAGCTTGCATATGGGTGAATGCCGAAAAACACCGTCGAACGTTGCACTTCACTCTCCTCAGACGCAGGGCTGAAACCGAACCTCTTCTAAGCAATGCGATACTGCGTCGCTCGAACAAACCGTTGCAACATCGGATAGGCCCTGTAAAAAGATAGATGAGCAGCGGGTTCCGGAAGGTGCGGAAGTTTCTGGATGGCGACAAGCGTCCGAAGGACGTACGCCCAAACTTAGCTTTCAAGCACTTGCGGCCGTACCTGAGCTAACAGACGCCTCCAGTTCTTCTGGTTGCGCCGGTAGCTTTTCTTCAGATCTTCAAGAATGCGTTCAAAGTCAGAGTGGCCGCTGAGGCGCTTCCAGGAAGGATTGATGGAGAACCAGGGAAAGTTCTCATTGCCGAGGTAGATGGCGCGACGAAGCCAGTGAAGCGCTTCGGACTCATCGCCTTCAACGGCGAAGTAGGTTGCAAGACGGTAAGCCATCTCACTATCCGCCTCTGCTGCGGAGAGGGTTTCGTCGACGATGAAGCTGGCCGCCTTTGTGCGGTCGCCAAGCTGTACATAGCAAAGAGCTATGGTCGGGAAGACGATGCGGAGAGAGGCATCGTCGCGGATCGCGCTTTCAAGCGTCTCGACAGCGCGAGTTAGATCTCCGGTTCGCATCTGCTGGTAACCGAGGGAGATGCGGAGCAGAGGCTGGCGGGGTTCGAGAGTGAGGCCCTTCTGGATCTCGTCGGCAGCAAGCTCTAACTGGTTTTGATAGTGGTATACGCGAGCGCGGTGATTGTAGATAACGGCGGCATTAGAGGGATTGAGACGGAGTGACGTGTTGAATTGATCAAGAGCCTCCTCGTACATGCCATCGGTGCGCAGCGTGATGCCAGCGACGAGATGAACGTTCCAATCGTTTCCGGCGGTCTGGAGGAGGTGCTCGATTCCGTGGCGGGCCGACTCTTTCTCTCCACGGGAGAGGAGCATGTAGACGCGATAAAGGTTGGCCTCCGCGGATCCCGGATCTAAGGTGAGGGCTCGATCAAAAGCGCGACGCGCTTCGAGAACGTGCATCTGTCCTCCCAGACCATGCCTGGCGTATTGAAGATGCGTGATACCGAGACCGGACCAGCCGGGAGCAAAGTTGGCGTTCTGCTGAACGATAGAGGTGAAGAGCTCGCGGGCACGGTCTAGATCATCGCGGTTACCGCTCCGAGACATAAAGGAGGACAGGATGGCGCGCGCTTGCAGGTACTCCTCGGAAAGATCTTCCGCCAGTGAGGTCTGGCGTGACAATCCTCGGTAATCGTTGGAATTGTGGAGGTCGCCGAAACCTTGGAGGGTGCTGAAGACCTCATTACAGATCTCGGTTTGCACGCTGATAAGGTCGAGTGACGCGACGTTGATCGAACCACCGGTTCGCACACTCTGGCTGGGAACGTCAAGGAGTTGCCAGTTGAGATCGAAGCCCTTCTCCGATCGGAGAAAGTTGCCGGCGAGAACGAACTGCACAAGCAGCTTGCGGCCGGTGCTGAGAGGATCAAGCTGATGCGCGGGAATGCTCATCAGCGAGCTCGACGGACGAACGACAAGCGTAGGCATTCTAGCTAGCCGCGCAGCAATAGCATCGGCAAGGGCATAGCCGTATAGAGGAGCGATGTTGGGCGGACCGAAGTTGACGAAAGGAAGAACGACGATGGTATTTTGGTTGCCGCCAACCGTCGCGGCCGGCTCACGAAAGCGCTCGGCAAGCATGGACAGAATGCCGGTTGAACGCTTCTCGTCGTCCTGTCCTTCAGGGGCGAGGCGGCCGTGCGAAGGATGACGTGCCATCGAGTCGCCTGGGAGGATGACGGAATCGATCTGCATGGTGCGCATAACGGTCTTCAGGCTTTCGCGAACGTCTGCTACGGAAGAAAATCGAGAGGACGGCTGCTTCTCTAGGCAGCGGAGAATGACGCTTTCGAGTTCGACCGGAAGATCAGGCGCGATGTCCCGCAAGGGAGGGGGATCAGCAAACTGGATGGCGCGGATGCTCTGAAACTCAGGGGCGTCGGGGCGATGGAAAGGATGGCGGCCGGTCGCAAGCTCATACAGGAGAACACCGAGAGCAAAGATATCGGATTGAACGCTGGATTGACCGGTAACAAACTGCTCGGGCGCCATGTAGGCGATCGTTCCGCCGCGTGCCGTGTACGTGCTGCCTTCAGAAGCTGAGCGGGTTTTGTTTGGGCCGGATGGATCAAAGTTCGTATCGTCGAGGGTGAGCCGGCGGGCAAGGCCAAAGTCAAGAATCTTGATCAGGCCGCCGTCGGTCAGCATGACATTCGCAGGTTTGAGATCACGATGAAAGATGCCCAGTGAGTGGGCGGCGGCAAGTCCGTCCGAGATCTGGATGCCGCCGGAGAGGACCAGTTGCAGGCTGGCCGGGCCTTCCGTAATAAGCTTGTCAAGGCTCTTTCCGGGGATGTACTGCATGACGATAAAGGCCTCTGTCTGGTCTCCGCTTTCAGCGGGAGCCTCACCGACCTCGTAGATAGCGCAGACATTCGGGTGATCGATGGCGGAGGCGAGACGCGCTTCACGAAGTTGTGTACGGCGCATCTGTTCCGCGGTAAGGGCCCCGCGCTTGAGCAGTTTCAGAACGACTGGCCGCTGAAGCAGAGTATCGGTCGCAAGGTAGACGACACCACTGCCACCGGAACCGATCTTGCGGACGAACTCGTATTGCTCGATCACCCGACGCTTCATGACGCGATTATCTCAAGAGCACGCGTGGGAAACGATGAAGGGAGGCGGAATGGTATACGAAGGATCGTGTTGGGAGCGGCTAGTGGCCTGACCTGCTGCTCTTTTTTTCAACATCATCCCGCTCCCAGGGACGCGGCGTGACTGGATTATCTTGCCAACGCTGGCGGCGGCCGATGAGGAACATAACCGCTCCGAAGGCAAGCATGAGCGAACCCCAGATTAGATTCAAATTCACTCCCATCGACTTTTCGTAGATAGAACTATGACGTGTCACCATTCCGTAAAGAGACATGATGACTCCCGTTATAAGAAAAACAAGGCCAAGCGGGATGCGGATGTCGAGTCCCATGGTGGGTTGTGCTCCTACACACTACGCGAAGACCAGGTTGAGGATCACGAGCATACCAATGACAGCACAGGCAAGTGTCGCCGGTTTTTGGTACCAGGCGAGGTGATGCTCTACAGGACGAGGCGTGAGCGAATAGACTAGGCCGACGAGCTCGGACTCGGGTCGCGGAGCGGTGACTAGGCTGACCACGACGGTAATGACCAGGTTGATCGTAAACGCGAAGATAGCCGTCCAGAAGTTTTGGGCCATGTCGCTGGGGTAGTGGTACAGGGTCGCAATCCAACCGCCGTGAATACCGGGCGCCGCGTCTCCCGGGATCGTGAGGCCATGATGAAGTAGGGCCGCGAAGGTGCCGGAAAGGAGGCCTGTGAAGGCACCGTGTCCGGACGTTCGCTTCCAGAACATGCCCAAAAGGAATGTGGCGAAAAGCGGCGCATTTACGATCGAGAAGACCAACTGTAGGGCATCCATGATGTTGTTAAAGTTAGTAACGGCGTACGCGGCAGCGATCGACAGCAGGATGCCACCAATGGTCGCCATACGACCCATCCAGAGATAGTGCGCGTCGGTTCCCTTCTTGTTGATGTAAGACTGGTAGATGTCATATGTCCAGACTGTATTGAAGGCTGTGAGGTTTCCGGCCATACCGGACATAAAGCTTGCAAGCAGGGCAGTGAGGCCGAGGCCGAGGATACCAGTTGGGAAGAAGTGTAGGAGCATGACCGGGATCGCGAGGTCATAGTTGTAAACCGGATTTCCCTTTCCGTCGAGTACAGGCTGGCCATTGAGGGGATCAGTTTTCAGCGGGATGATGCCGTGGGGATGCTGCTCGCTGAGCGGAAGCGCGGCGTACTGCTTTGCGCTCACAGACGCCACGGGTGTTGTCATGTGCGAGGTAACGGTGACCGCAATGAGGCCGGGCAGGATCACGAGGAAGGGGAAGAACATCTTGGGAATTGCGGCGATCAGGGGAACGCGGCGGGCCGAGATCTCTGAGTCGGCGGCCATGGCGCGCTGGATGACGAGGAAGTCGGTGCACCAATAGCCAAAGGAAAGCACGAAACCAAGACCCATGGCGAGGCCGACCCACTCGACGCCGAGGGTATTGGTAGAGGCGTGGGCCATGCCGCGCCAGGAGTGGGTCATGGTGGCGGGGAGGGTCTGCTTGATGCCCTGCCAACCACCGACGTTACGCAGGCCGATCCAAACAAGCGGGGCAAAGCCGGCGACGATGAGGAAAAACTGCAGGACCTCATTGTAGATGGCGCTGGTGAGGCCGCCGAGGAAGATGTAGCCGAGGACGATGAGAGCGGACAGGATAATGGAGACGTGGAAGATCCATCGCTCCGGCATCAAGCCGTGAAAGAGACCGAGAGTTTGGATAAGCAGCGCCATGGCGTACATGGAGATGCCGGAACTGAGTACCGTCATGATGGCGAAGGAGAAGGCGTTGACGGCCCGGGTCTTCTCATCAAAGCGCAAGCGGAGGAACTCTGGAACCGACCGGGCCTTTGACCCATAGTAGAAAGGCATCATGAAGATGCCGACGAAGACCATCGCGGGGATGGCGCCGATCCAGTAGAACTGGCTGGTGATGATGCCGTACTTGGCTCCCGAGGCGCCCATGCCGATGACCTCCTGGGCGCCGAGGTTGGCGGAGATGAAGGCGAGGCCGCAGACCCAGGCCGGGATGGAGCGGCCGGCGAGGAAGAAGTCGTTCGAGGTCCGCATGTAGCGCTTAAGCGCGAATCCGATGCCAAGGACGAAGGCGAAGTAGACCAGCATGATGAGCCAGTCGATCGGAGACAGATTCAAGGGATCCTCGTTACGCTCAAAAAGCTGCAGAGCACTCCCGGAACTGTAAACGGTTTCTTTGAGACCGTCTACAAGTATTGGAAAACGTCATTCGCAGTTCCTGCATCATAGGGCACTAGACCCGAACAACAGTGGTATCGGCCGTGTATGGCGGATCCTACATATCCAGATACGGGCGAAGCAGAGCGATGCGGGCTTCCGTCCTCTTGATTGACGATAATGGCATTCAGGCGGCAACGAGGCAGACGATCCTCAATCGGGCCGGCTACCACGTCATCGCTGCCCTGAAAGCAGAGCGGGCGTTGGAGCAGTTGCGGGCTGGTGACTTTGCCACGCCGATTGGACTCGTGCTCACGGATCACATGATGCCCGGCATGAACGGGTCCTCGTTCGTACGAGCCCTTCGACAAACACATCCGGCTCTTCCGGTGATGGTAATCAGTGGCCTTGAAGAGGCAGAAGCTGAGTATGAGGGGCTGGGCGTCACCTTTCGAATGAAGCCGCTGCTTCCTGAGAAGCTTCTTTCAAACGTTGAAGCTCTCATGCAGGGAGAAGGTTAGCCCGGAACTGATGCACAGAGACGTCGCGTTGCGGTTCCACCCTATGCTTGAGAGAATGAATGCAGAGGGACCACGCAGTGCATCCGATGCCGGAGTTTGGGAGTTTTACGTTGCTGCTCGCGCTCACATTGAGCGCCTACACCGTGGTAGCTGGCGGAGTCGCACTATGGCGTCAGCAGCATGCTGGTGCAGCTACCCGATCCGATGCTGCGGACCGACTTGGTGAAACGGCGAGAAGGGCGGGACTCAGTAGTTTCGTCGCGGTCAGTGGTGCCGCCTTCGCACTCATCTGGGCGTCCTTCACGAACGACTACTCCGTTTCATACATCCTGCACCACACTAACCGGAGCTTACCTGCAGCTTACAAGTTCTCGGCTTTATGGTCCGGACAGGAAGGCTCTCTCCTGCTCTGGGCGTGGCTGCTCTCGACCTATGGATTTGTTCTTCGACTTCGACATAAGGTCGACATTCGGCTATCTGCGTTTGCGTCCACAATTCTGGCAGGGGTACAGGTGTTCTTCCTCCTTCTGCTGAACTTCGCAGCGCCGCCGTTCGCGATCCAGCCAGGCCCCGTGGCGACGGACGGCTTTGGCTTGAATCCGCTGCTGCAATATCCGGAGATGGTGATCCACCCGCCGATGTTGTACCTTGGGTATGTGGGCTTTGCCGTTCCCTTTGCTTTTGCCTTGGGTGCGCTTATGATGCGATACCCCGGTGAGAAATGGATCCACATCACTCGGCGATGGACAATGGTGACATGGTTATTTCTTACCTGCGGCATATGTCTTGGTATGCATTGGGCCTACGCCGTCTTGGGTTGGGGCGGGTATTGGGGATGGGACCCAGTTGAAAATGCCTCGCTGATGCCGTGGTTGACGGGAACAGCCTTTTTGCATTCGGTCATGATGCAGGAGAAGCGTGGCATGATGAAAAGTTGGAACGTTTGGCTCATCTTTTCGACATTCATGCTGACGATTCTAGGAACCTTGCTGACACGGTCGGGACTAGTGCAGTCGGTTCACGCCTTTGCGCAGTCCTCGATTGGAAGCTGGTTTTATGGCTTTCTGTTAGTCACATTGGCAGTCTGTCTTTTCACCTTTCTGAAGCAACGGGACCACCTCAGGTCAGAAAACCGGCTAGAGTCGCTGGTGAGTCGCGAATCCAGCTTTCTCTTCAACAACCTTGTACTTTTAGCAGCTTGTTTTACCGTTCTATGGGGAACACTGTTCCCAGTGTTGAGCGAGTATGTGCAAGGTTCGAAGGTAACGGTGGGTGCGCCGTTCTACAATCGCGTGAATTTGCCGATTGGCTTGTCCTTGTTGTTGCTAACGGGCGTAGGTCCGCTACTTGCGTGGAGGTCAACGTCACTCCGTTCGATCCGAAGGAATTTTGTACTTCCCGGACTAGCGATTGCGCTGATGGCAGGCGCCCTGATGCTCGGAGGGATCCGCCCTTGGACCGACGCCGATGAGATGCAGGCGACATTCTTCTCGCTGATTGCCTTCTCGTTGGGTGCTGGAGTAATCACCGCCATTGGGGCTGAGTTCCTGCGAGGGGCGGGTGTTGTCCGCGAGCAAACGGGCCGAGGTCTCGCTCCATCGATGATGCTGTTGATGCGCAGGAACACCCGACGTTATGGCGGTTACCTCGTCCACTTCGGCATCGTGGTGATGTTTATTGGCATCGCTGGTGGCGCTTTCAACCAGTCGCATGAACAGGAGATGGGCTTTGGCGATGAGATGCGCATGGGCTCTTATCGTCTGGTTTGTCAGAGTTTCACTCAGGATAGCAATCCGACCTACGACACAGAGTATGCGCTGCTGGATGTGTACCGCCGTGGGAAAAAGATAACGCAAATGGCCCCCGAGAAGCGCTTTTATCAGGCAAGCCAAACAAACTCAACCATGGTCGCGAACCACTCGACACTGGCAAGTGACCTGTACGTTATTTACGAGGGGAAAAATCCTGACACTGACAAGCCCATCATCAAAGTTTTCCTGAATCCCTTGATGAACTGGATCTGGATCGGTGTGGCGATTGTTGCTCTCGGCACCTTGATAGCTCTGCTTCCGAACATAGACGGAGTGATGGCTCGGCAAAAAGTTCGGGTGGAGCGGCCGGAGTTGGTCGAGGTGCATCATGCTTAAGAGGACAAGTCAGTCCACCCTGATCGCAATTTTAGCCCTTGTCATGTTGGGAGCAAGTGACTCTTCGGGACGCTTTAATCGCATAGGACACAAGATGATCTGTGCTTGCAGCTGTGGTCAGATTTTATTGGAATGCAATCATGTCGGATGTCCGGATTCCGACAGAATGATAGGAGAGCTTCGGTCGCACCTGGCCGATGGTGGAGGCGATAGTTCGATCCTTAGCTGGTTTGCTGGAAAGTACGGAGCGACGGTCCTGGCCGCGCCTATGCGAGGAGGCTTCGACAACGTGGCCTGGATCGCACCGTTTTTGGTTTTTGTGCTTGCAACGCTTGGCACCGCGCTACTCGTAAAGGTGTGGAAGCGCCGTTCGGATCGGCTGCAGGTTGCGGGGGGGGCCCAAGTTGTCAGGCACACGGATGATAAGGAACGTCTTGCCTTACGGGAGCGAATCCGGCGAGAGTTGGAACTATGATGGGGCTGGCCTCAGCTGCGCTGCTCACTTTCTTGCTCTTCGGATATATCTTCTGGCCCGAGCGGCGAGTCATGCGGCAGGTTCAAAAGACTCGCGTGGACTACCTTCAAGAGCGCAAAGAGGCAATCTACGAAAATTTGCGCGAGCTAAATTTTGAATATCTCGCCGGAAAGCATCCGGAGCAGGACTACGACATTCAACGATCCGGTCTGGAAGATGAGGCTGCCGGCGTTCTCGATGAGATCGATGTGCTGAAAGGGCAAGCGGCTCCGTACAAGCGGTGATAGGACTTTTGGCTCTCGACTTCGGAGCGTGACACGAAGACGCTAGACTATATGGGTGACCTCCCACCTTCGCCATTCCGTTGAACGTACCTGCTTAGGAGTTCTTCTTTTTTTATTCACCCATGTTTGCCTGGCGGAATCGATCAGCGGCACAGTAACAAACAAGACCACAAACAAGCCCGCTCCGGGGGATGATGTCGTGCTGATACGCCTGTCTCAGGGCATGCAGGAGTCGAACCGGACGAAGACCGATAGCCGCGGACGTTACAGCCTCGATCTTCCGGACGCAGGCGTGCACCTGATTCGGGTGACTCATGAGAGGGCAAACTACTTCAGACCTGCACCTCCAGGAACGTCCACGGTCGATGTCGATGTCTTCGCGGCAGCTGCGAAGGTGGATGGCATTGCCGGTGAGGCTGACGTGATGCGAATCCAAACGGATGAAAGCGGTAAGGCGCTGCACGTCGTGCAGAACTTTTTTGTGAAAAACGATTCTGACCCACCGAAAACTCAATTCAGTGATCGGCCATTTGAGTTTTATCTTCCCACGGGCGCTGTTATTGAAGGATCAGCGGCATTAGGTCCGGGTGGTATGCCGGTGCAGGCCTCGCCTGTTCCTCTCGGTGACCCGAACCACTACGCGTTTATCTTCCCCATCAGACCGGGAGAGACCCGTTTCCAGATCGCCTATCATGTCCCCTACACCGGCAGCATGCTGATAGCGCCGAAGCTGGTGATGCCAACTGACACAGTTGCCATCATAATGCCCAAAAACATGACGTTCAAGGCCGGGCAATCGGCGCCCTATACCGCAGTGAGCGATGAGGTGAACGCGCAAACGTACGTGGCGCGGGGAGTCTCGCCATCGCAGCCGCTTGAGTTCACGGTAGGAGGATCGGGACAGCTTCCTCGCGAGTCGCAACAGGCAACACCATCGAGCGGCACTGACCCGGGACAGGCGCAGAACGCCAGGGGCGGCGCAGCGACCGATACTCGGCCGGGTGGCGGTCTCGGGAATCCCCTAGACCCAGAAGGAACAAATGACCCCTGGGCAAAGTACAAGTGGTGGATTCTTGGCGGGCTCGGCCTGCTGCTCGCCGGTGGCGCCGGAGTGATGCTGAAGCGGCCTCAGAACGCAACGTCGAACGCTGCCGCGGAAGTTCGTCTTGATGAAACGCTCGCGGTGGGCCCAGGCGGCTCATTATCCGCCTTGAAGGACGAGCTGTTTTCCCTGGAGACGGATCGCCTCGAGGGAAGGCTTACCGAGTCAGAGTATCAGGAACATAAGGCGGCACTAGAGATCATACTTCGACGAGTGCTGGCCAGGAACGCATTGCGAATGGATCAACCCAATCTCACGCGTGTTTCATAGTTACCCCGGTGACCGCTGGGAAGTATGGAGGGATAAGGCTAGGTGCTGCTTTCGGGATCGACCGTTGTACGCTTCGGACGTTTACTTCCTCTTGCGCTGTGGGTTGGCGGATTGGTGTTTTTTGCGTTCATTCTTGCACCGTTCGCCTTCCACACCTTAAGCACCCACGAAGCTGGTGTCGTCGTTGGTGGAACGTTGCGGATTTTACATGGGATGGGTCTTGCGTGTGGCGCTCTATTCCTGGTGCTGACGCTTGTCGGATCTGGCCCGGCCAGATCGCACCGGTATTTCTCTGGGGAGTGTGCCCTTGCATGCGCGATGATTGCATTCACCGCATCCTCCCAGTTCGGCGTGCTTCCTAAAATGGAGAGGTTCCGTGCTGAGGCAGGAGGCAACATCGACGCTGCAGGCGATGCATCTCCCGCTCGAATTGGGTTCGAGAATCTGCACAAACTCTCGGAGCAGATCGAGGGCGCGGTTCTTCTAAGCGGGCTTGGTCTGCTGCTGCTTGTCGCCGGCGAAAACCCTCCTCAGAGAATAAGAGATCGTGAGTGACATGCGAACACGACGGATCAGTCACTCGCACCTCGGAGCGATGCCTCTCCTGCAACACGCAGGCAGAGCAAGATTTCTACCGACACGGTGCCGCTCGTGAATGTGAGCGCATTCTGGACCAGTTCCCTGCTCGGACTTTTAGCTGGCTTGGCAAACGCTGCCGGGGGAATCATCCTCGTCCGCCGTTCGCTTTCGACGAGATCCCTGCGATACTTCGTCGCGCTCGGCGCTGGCTTCATGCTGTCTGCGGCCATGCTGGAGATGGTGCCCGAGGGACTCGCATTGAACGCCCGATGGGGGCCAGTTCTGCTGCTGGGCGGGTACTGCAGCATGCACTTGGTCGAACACACGCTCGTCTCTCACTTCCACTTCGGTGAGGAGTCGCATCCCCATCATGTCGTATCGCTGAGGACAACCTCTTCCGTTCTGCTAGGGCTCACTGTACATACCTTTTTTGATGGGATCGCGATCGGATCGGGCTTTATTCTTTCCAACTGGTTGGGATGGATCATTTTTTTCGCAATCTTTCTCCATAAGGTGCCGGAGGGCTTTACCGTGGCGAGCGTCATGCTCGCGGGTGGGCGAGGTCGAAAAATCGCGTTCAGTTCAGCGTTGCTCCTAGGTGTGACAACGTTCTTGGGAGTATTGGCGATCAACGCCGCGCCCAGGCTGGTGCATTTGTGTCTGCCACTTGCGGCAGGGGTCACTATCTACGTCGCCGCGTCGGACCTTGTGCCGGAGGTGAACCGTGAACCAGGGATCCGAATGGCTCTCGTCTTCTTCGGAGGTGTCGCAATTTTTCTGGCGTTACGATCGCTTGGCCCTGTGACCTAACTCAACTGCTATATCTACTTCATCCTGATGACGATGTTTGCAGTATGTTGCAAAGAGGAGCCATTGCTGTCTGTCGCCGTCCCAGTCACGGTGACCGTATAGTTCTGAAGGGAAGCTCCCGCCTGCCCGCTTGCAGCAGTGCGATTGCCGCAGCCGATCAGAGCTGAGATGCCGGTGAAAGTCATCAGCATGGCAATCAACCTCGGAAGTCTTCGTCGGGGAGAAAGGTTCCTCCCCGAAAGAAGCAGGATGCAGGGCACAGCAAAGACGAGAAGGCAGAGGGACGTATGCCTCTCGCTGAAATCCCACTTCGCTGTGGCACTCGAAGCAGCGATCGTCAGAACGACAATACGCGCAGTTCCCGTGCCCGGGGGGATGTAGCTAGGATTGAATGAGGCCGTGGTAAAAGGCGGCAGACCTGCAACAGAGAGCACGATAGGGCTCGAGAGCGTATTCGCTGTCATCTGAACGGAAAGCGTGTAGCTGACTGACCCTCCAGGAAGCAGTGTCTGCGTGTCCGGCTGGACGGCTGCGATGGTGAAGTCCGCAGCAGACGGAGCAGAGATCAGCCCGGTCACTGCGGCCGAGGTGCTCGGCAGAAAGTTCTGATCGCCGGAGTAGTTCGCCGTGACGACATGTTGTCCCGGAGGGAGCGCCATCGGTGAGAGCAGCGCTGTTCCGGTGGCAGTTAGGGTCGCCTGCTGAATAATCGCACCGTTGTCCAACAGCGTGACGAACCCGGAGGGAACTCCGGAGGTGCTACTGTTGACCTGCAGTTGGAACGGACCCGAGAGACTACCGTCGGAGCTGCTATTGCGGAGGATGGTTGCTGAGTCGGCGCGCGTGATCACAACGGCTGCGGCTGCCAGCTGAACCGAGTAGTTTGTCGCGGCAAAGCCGTCAAGATGCACTGAGACGGGGTAGGTGCCTGGGGCCGATCCGGTCGTCGCTGCAGTGGTAAATACTGCGGAGACACGCCCCGTATCTTGCGGGAGCAGGCCGTCAAGCGAACCGCCGAGCGGCGGAATGGCGGAACCGTACGCCACCGATACAGGCTTGAGGGTAGCGCGTAGCACAATGGGCGAGACTGTCACAGCTACTATGAGCGTTTGTGCCGGGGCGTGTGCCACATCTCCGGAGTAGGCGGCCACGAAACGATGCTGCCCGGCACTGATCGCCGCCAAGCTAATCATCGCCGAGTTCGCGATCAACTGACGGCTACCCACGAAGGAGTTCGAAGTATCGCCCACCTCGAAAAAGCTGACTTCTCCATTTGCCGGTGAGCCTGAGGTGAAAGAAGCGATAAGGGTTCCGTTGCCGTATGCGACGGTCAAGGGCGCTTGGAGAGAAAATGCACCTGAAGTCGCAGCGGCACCGAGACCTGCGATCGTCAGAATCTGCGTATCCGGTGCAGGGTCCGAGAGTAGTTTCCGAACTCGTGCATTTCCAGTGTCGGCCAGTGTAAGCAAGCCGGCCGGAGAAATAGCTAACGCCTGGGGAGAATCCAGTGCAGCCAAAACAGCAGGACCTCCGTCCCCTGCGAAGTTCTGAACGGCAGTCCCAGCAGCGACACTCAGCATGCCCGAGGTGTGATCGATGCGGAGAACGCGATGGTTGCCAGTCTCGGCAACATAAATGTTTCCGTCCTTGTCCACAGAAAGGCCGCGTGGAAGACCGAGCTGCGCTGCAGCCGCCGATCTGCCATCGGAACTTCGATCAGGGCTGCCTATGCCCGCGATCGTTGCGATGAGCTTCGTATCCGCTGCCACACGACGAATGCGTTGATTGTGAGTATCGGCGATGTAGAGGTTGCCGCTTGCGTCAACAGCAATGCCCTCTGGACTATCTAGGCTCGCGACAGTTGCAAGTGCCCCGTCACCGGAGAAGCCCTCTCGTCCATCTCCAGCGACCGTCGTGATTACTCCCGACGCAACGTCGATCTGGCGAATGCGATGGTTCCTTGTGTCTGCGACATATAAGTTCTTCTCCGAAGCGTCAAGGCAGAGCGAGCGCGGACGATTCAGCGACGCCTGTACCGCGGCCCCACCGTCTCCGGCGAAACCTGCTGTACCGCCACCGGCTACGGTCGAAATGCCTCCTGTCTTGTTATCGATGCGGCGGACACGATTGTTGCCGGAATCAGCCAGGTAAACGTTGCCGGCAGCGTCGACGACGACACCCTGTGGTGAATCCAACTGGGCCCGAGTCGCCGCTCCACCGTCTCCGCTGAATCCCTGGGTACCGTCACCGGCAACACTGCTGAGATTGCCCTGCGGATCGAGTTTACGGATAACGTGCCGCTGAGCTTCCGCGATGTAGAGGACTCCAGCACGATCGTACGCAATACCACTGGGAAGAAAGAGCGGCAGCGAACTCGCAGGTACGAGCACCTGGGCAAAGGCAAAGCGAAAGGTGAGTAGAAGAGCGAACTGGATGATGCTGGTTCGGCGGCGTTGGGGAGAGAAGGCGCTTTGCATACAACTGAGCACGACTGCTGCTCTATTAGGGCACGCCGTCTGTGTCTCGAAAATCACCCGAAAGAGCTAACCCAGGAGGAAGCGGGAGAATGTTTAGCAACGAGATTGTCGGCTGCCGGCAGCATTCATACGACCAGCACTCCCGTTTCCACCAAGACGCCAATGTTGCATGAAAAAGCTCCGGGGGTTTCCCCCCGGAGCTTCTGCTGGATCCGTCAGCTTTAGGGAATGGTTTGAAAACGATTGTTCAGCAGTCCAGCAGCAAAGGGTTGGTAGATCGGCACGCCCCCGCCCACGATCTCTGTAATGGCAGAGCTACCATCATTGCCGATCCACACATTTCCGGATTGGTCGACAGCGATTGACCTACCTCGAAGGAAAGAGGTTAAGTCTTTCTGATACCCCCCTGTGGACTGACTTCCATTCGCGTTGGGGGAAAGGCTGACTCCTGACACGGAGATCTCTGAGACAACACCTGAGTTCGTTGTCGACGTACCCGATGTCTGTGTTCCGGCTCCGCTATTCGCAGCCCAGATGTTGTGTGCCCCGTCGACTGCAACAGCACTTGGGAGATTGAGACCCGCGGCACCCGCAGGCGTGGGAAAGTTCTGGGCAGGGGTATAAGTAGTGCCAGAGCCCATCACTTGGTCTATCAAATTCGCCGTTCCCTGGTCTGAGGTGAAGAGCCGATTCACGGTGTTTAAACTGTTTGTAACGGCCACGCCATACGTCGGACCCGACGTAGTCACGTGGGTGGTGATGTAGCCATTCATGAGCGTCGCTCCGGTCGTTGCTGGTGAAATGAGAGACACAAACGTGCTTCCCGTCGATGCCCAGATCGCCCCATGGTCATCGACCAAAATACGAGCAGGCGTCGACCCTACATCGGTCGAGATGGCAACAGGCGCCACGGCCGTAGTTGCGCTTGCAGCACCGAGAATCTCGTAAACTCCATTGGTGGCCGAGAGCGTGGAGAAGAAGATGTTGCCGCTGCCATCCGCAGCCACCGCGTATGGTGCCGCAGGGGTCGGAAATTGTATGGCAGGGGTCCCTCCCGTCGGACTGTAGCGGTAAAGCACGTTGTTCTCTGAGTCAGCTGCCCATATATTTCCGACGCTGTCGATAGTACCGCCGAGAGACGCTCCGCCAATGGGGACGCATGCTACCGGGGCTCCAGTCGAGCTAAGTTCAGAGAGAGCACTGCCACCCCGCTGGTTGTTTGCGATCCAGACGTTTCCGTTTGCGTCGATGTTGAGATCGTAGGGGTTCGTAAGGAAGGAAACGCTTCCCGCAGCGCACGAACCGGAGGCGGAATATTTGATTCCGACAGACCAGTCGGAGGGAACGTTAGTCAAAGTCGGCTGATAGGGTGCACCCGCTGCCGGAGCCAAATTGTAAAGCGCCGTCAAGTGCGCCGGAGTTGAGTTAGTCGCGTTCGTGAACATGTAGTAGGCGGCCTGCAGGACATCCGTCGGGGCGCTAAACGTTACAGTCGGGGTGCTCGTTGTCCCCGGATCTGTTGGAGGAACCGCATTCGCGAATAGAATATCGCAAGCATTCGCGGTACCCGATCCGCCGGCAGGTCCGGTAGGCGTATTCACGCACGCGGAAAGGATATTGGCGACCTGGTTGATCTTGGCCTGCTCTGGAGTAGCGGTGACAGTCACCAGGGCGGCATCACCCCTAATCACGGTCGAGGCGGTCGTTTGGCCTGTCGATAAATTCACCATGTTCGAGACCAGCCTGAAGGAGTTTGCCAGACCGTCATAGGCGACATTGATGCCATCCGCACCGATGTTCCCCGTTGTAACGTTCATGTACTGGTGTATAGCGGCAACCGTGGCCGCTGTTACCGCTTCGCTCATCGACACAAAACTGGTTGCGCTCAGGCTTCCGCACAAGCCGTACGGAGCGATGAAGACCGAAGCCGCATTCCTGGTGGCGTCGTGTGTGTTTAGTGTGTTGCCACCACGCGCAACAACGTAGACCAGGGGACTACCTGGACCGACTGGACAAGAGAAAGTGTTTGTAGTTCCAGCATTCGTTCCTCCATCCGCTGCCCGGACGAAGGAAAAGCTTCCGGCGCCATCATCCGCAGTCGTGGTCGTTGCGACGAGCCTAGAGGAAACTCCCAGGCCGTCCTGACCGGCAAAGTAGAGGTTTACTGTCGCGCCCGACACTGGCTGATTGCCTCCGTGCACTCGACCGCCAATCTTTCCGGTTGTAGCGACCAGAGCTCCGCTCGATGCGGTGTTGACGAGATTGGAGCAACCCGACCCCAGGAAGGCGGTAGATGCGAGAGAGAGGAGTAGCCACTGGCTAGATCGTCGAGTGGCGCTCGTGTGAGACTCAATCATTGTGTTGCCTCCAAGAACTTGCGGATGAAACCCACCAGGGGATCGGTTTAGGAGGTAGTGGGCTTAGTTACGTTGTCCATGCCAAATCGCGCTATGGATGAGAGCCTGTCGGAGGAGCTCAGCGCCCTCCTCCTAGGTGAGCATATGGCGAAAAGTTCTTTTTGAGGAAAAATTTTACCCGGCTGCTGGAGTTTGAAGCCTGCAGCTAAAATCCTGATCGGTGCCACGTCTGCCGGTTATCCTCGTCCAACAGAGCTGCACGTGAACGTAGACAGGGTCGATCTCCAGGACGTAGCTCGTCAAAACTCTAGCTCTCACTGCTCAACAGCTTCCAAGATCGAAGGGAGAACTGGCATGCGTACCAAACTGCTTACCGTAGCGACGAATTTTGCGATCTCGACCGTGCTTCTGGTTGGAGGGTGTAAATCCTCGCCGCCCCCTGCTCCGGCTCAGGCTCCAGAGCAAGGGGCGGCGATTTCCAACAGCGCTCCCGCTCCTGTGACGCAGCAGACACCGGCAACGTCGGCGGGTATAGCACCAGCTCCGGTCAGCCCGTCGGCCGAACCGACGATCGCTCCGAGCAGGGTTTCCACGGCATCGTCGGCCGGATCGGAGGCCACCCGGGTCCCGGCTGCGCCTCGGTTACGGACGGCTCCCGCTGGGAGCCGTGTGGCGGTGACGCTGACGGAAACACTGAAAGCTTCTACCAGCAACGTGGGCGACGGCTTTACTGGGGTGCTGGCGGAGCCGCTGCCGGCTCGGGGCGGGGGTACGGTATTTGAGCGGGGGACACGTGTGGCTGGGACTGTCGTGGCGTCTAAAGGACGCGGGCGGTTTAAGGGGGCCGGGGCTTTGGGCATCCAGCTCACATCGATTGGTGGGGTTAATGTTTCGAGTAACGAGTACGAGAAAGCAGAGAAGGGCCGGGGTAAGCGGACGGGTGCGATCGTCGGGGGTGGGGGTGGATTGGGCGCCATCATCGGTGGGTTGGCCGGGGGCGGAAAGGGTGCTCTGATCGGCGGACTCGCCGGTGCGGGCGCGGGGGCAGCAGGCGCGGCCTATACGGGCAACCACGATGTCACCATTCCGTCCGAGTCGCTGATCACATTCCGGCTGACCACTGCGGTTTCACGCTAGAGCGACGGTGAGGCGGGCCTTTCCCGTCTCACCGTCCACGGCGCGGGTGCGCTTCCGATGAGGCAAGCGAGATCGCTTCCGTGCTGACGTAGACTCAAGGCGTGTCTCTTTCTGCTACCTTTCTGCTGTCTGCGACGGATGTCGCGCATTTTCCTGACCTGGGCAGGACGCAGGGGGTGCCGGAGGTCGCGTTTCTGGGCCGGTCAAACGTGGGCAAGTCTTCCCTGATCAATGCCTTGCTGGGGTCGCACGAGGCGCATACGTCTTCGACGCCAGGGCGGACGCGGGCGATCAACTTCTTTGCGCTCCATGAGGTGTCGGGGGGGAAGCGGAAGTTGCGGCCTTCGCTGATCTTCGCCGACCTGCCTGGGTATGGGTATGCGAAGGTGTCGAAGAGCATATCGGCGGAGTGGCCAAAGTTCATCGAGCCGTACCTTGGAGAGCGGGAGACGCTGGCGTTCTGTGTCTGCCTGGTGGACACGAACATTCCGCCGCAGCCGAACGATACGCAGCTAATTACCTACCTGAAGCAGACGCAGCGGCCGTTCCTGGTGGTGGGGACGAAGGCGGACCGGGTCTCGAAGAACGTGCTGGCGAAGTCGCTGGCGGCGCTGCGGGCGGCTCACGAGGTGGAGGAGGTCATGCCGGTTTCGGCGAAGACCTCGGACGGGATGAAGGCTCTTTGGGCGAGGGTGTTGACGGTGGTGGAGTAGGGTACCCCTCCCCCCCCCGTACTTTGTACCCAAAGTCTTCGAAACAAAGCGCTTGTGTAGGGGGTACCAATGCGCCCGCAAATTCAAGGCGGCCCCCGTGTCGATGTTTCCATGATACGGCGGCTGGACGATGGTATGCGCCGCCGCGATGTCCTTCCGCCGCTTGCACTTACGGTTGCTTTGGGGTTGACAGTGAGTTTCTGGGCGGTTTGAAAGAGGACTTTGACCTGACCGGGGCCCGACAGTGACCCCGATTCGTTGAGCGGTGTGGGTTACTCGCCGTAGTAGTCGAGGCCGAGGTGGGTGATGAGGTCTTCGCCCATGATGTGGCGGAGGGTGTTTTTGAGCTTGATGGACTGGATGAAGAGGTCGTGCTCGGGGTGGAGGCCGGGGGCGGAGTCTGGGGCTTTGAAGTAGAAGGAGAGCCATTCCTGGATGCCCAGGCCGCGAAGCGATGGGGTACGCGCGGCGAGGTCGAGGAAGAGGCAGAGGTCGAGGGCGAGGGGGGCGGCGAGGATGGAGTCGCGACAGAGGAAGTCGACCTTGAGCTGCATAGGGTAGCCGAGCCAGCCGAAGATGTCGATGTTGTCCCAGCCCTCCTTGTTGTCGCCGCGGGGTGGGTAGTAGTTGATGCGGACCTTGTGGTAGAGGTCCTTGTAGAGCTCGGGGTAGAGCTCGGGCTGGAGGATGATGTCGAGGACGCCGAGCTTGGACTCTTCCTTGGTCTTGAAGGACTCGGGGTCGTCGAGGACCTCGCCGTCGCGGTTGCCGAGGATGTTGGTGGAGTACCAGCCGGCGACGCCGAGCATGCGGGTCTTGAAGGCGGGGGCGAGGACGGTCTTGATGAAGGTCTGGCCGGTCTTGAAGTCCTTGCCGCAGATGGGTGCGTTCATCTTGCGGGAGAGCTGGTTGAGGGCGGGGATGTCGACGGTGAGGTTGGGTGCGCCGTTGGCGAAGGGGATGCCCTCCTTGAGGGCGGCCCAGGCGTAGAGCATGGAGGGGGAGATGTTGGGGTCGTCGTCGACGAGGCCCTTTTCGAAGGCTTCGAGGGTCTGGTGGACGGCGGTCTGCTCGAGGAAGATCTCGGTGGAGCCGCACCAGATCATGACCTGACGATCGGTCTTGGTCTTGAACTCGGAGATGTCGTTGCGGATCTGGTTGGCGAGGTCGCACTTGTTCTTGCCCTGCTTGGTGCGGGTGCCGTTGAGGCGCTTGACGTAGTGCTGGTTGAAGGCGCCGGGCATGGGCTCGATGGACTGGAGGAAGGGCTTGATCTCGGCGAGCTGATCGCGGTCGAGGACCTGGGCGTGCGAGGCGGCGTCGAAGAGGTTGCCGCCGAAGATGTCCCAGCCGGTGAAGACGAGGTCGTCGAGCTGGGCGATGGGGGCGAAGTCCTTGATGAGGGGGGTGCGATTGTCGGTGCGCTTGCCGAGGCGAATGGTGCCCATTTGGGTGGTGGAGCCGATGGGCTTGGCGAGGCCTCGGCGGACGGCTTCGACGCCGGCGATGAGGGTGGTGGCGACGGCTCCCATGCCGGGGATCATGATGCCGAGCTTGCCTTTTGCGGGGGTGATATCGGCCGCCTGTGGCATGGCGGCGACTTCGGGTGTGGACATTGTGCTGGGAGTACCCTTCTGTGGTGCTAGGTTCCGTGTGGCGGACAGGTTAGTATCGCGCACGGGGGAGGGGTGGGGCAAATGGCGCCCAGCGTACCTTCAACTCTCTTGTGTCTCGTTCTGTGCTGTGTACCACGGATCTAAAAGCGAGATATCAAGTCCTTCGAAGTCCTTGACGTTTCTGGTAACGAGCGTCAGGTCGTACTCGAAGGCCGTTGCGGCAATAAGACCATCGGCGGTGTTGAGGGGAGATCCACGCCTTTGGCGTTGGGCGTCCAGGATTCCCCAGCGGTCGGCTACCTGTTGTGTTACTGGCAGGATCCGGTCGCTGAATCGAGGAACCAGATCGTTCACGAGCCATTCTTCCAGGATGGTGCGACGTCTGCTCGGCGGAAGCAGAACAATGCCTCGACGCAGTTCGCCGATCGAGATTGCGCTGAGGAAGAGGGATGGCTCCGGTTGCGAGAAGACCCATCGACTCACGCCGAGTTCGGGACGGGCACTGATCAACTCCGAAGGGACGTTGGTATCGAGCAGAAAACCGGTCACAGATCGATGGGCCGAGCGGCCGAGGAGTTCCGGCTTACATCAAGATCGTCAGCCATGCCTCTGACCGATGTAAAAACGTCTTCCAACGTCCGGGCAGAACGTTGGAGGGAGAAGCCGTCTTTCGCAGCCGGGGCCGAGCGGAGCGCATCCCAGATCAAATCTTCGGTGCTCTCGTATTCGCCACTTTGCATCCTGAGGACAATCAGCGCTTCGAGCTCGGGTTTGTCGATCTGAATCGTCACGTTGAGCGCTCCTCCGGCCAACGTGAAAATTATAGCCGCTGCTTTACGGGCTTCGTGAGAAGGAAATCCAGGGCTTGATGCGAGCGTTGTGCGCATGAGTTTGACTTCCTTGCTCCAGTTTGCGCGGTTGTCGTAGTCCCTATGCGTCAGGAAAGCGCGGACGTCGATGTGGCCCTGGGGGATCCCTGAGAGCCCGATCGGAGCTTCGGCGTATCGGCTCACTGGAAGAGTGTGAGGACTCTGGCGAGCACGTCGTCGAGGATCGCGTCGGGAATGGTTAAAGGCGGCGAGCCTGGCGTGCGGCGAGGTCAAGGGGGCGAGGCTGATCGCAGCGGATAACGCCAGCCGTGCGCGTTCCGGCCGCGGCAAAGTGAGACGGTGAAACCGGCGTTGCGGGCGAAGGCTCCGCCGGAGGTGACGGGAACTACGATCGGCACGCGGGTAAAGGTATTCAGGTATGTGCCTTCAACGCTTGGAAATCTCGTCGATGCGGCCTTCCAGCTTTCCTGAAACGGAATAGAACTGGCGCAGGTCGGCGTCGATACGGTCCAAACGGCCCAAGGTCTCTGACCGGAGTGAGGCGATGTCGCCGCGGACGTCTGACCGCAGCTCCTTAATGTCGGAGCGATTGAGAAGAATACCCGCGAGTATAGCGATGAGCGGCACGGCGACGATGATGACATCATGCATTAAGGCGCCCTCTTGGAACGGCCTTGCTCATAGGACAGATGCCGTGGCCAAGTCTCTAACTTTGTCGAGTCTAGATCGCAGATGGAACGAGGTCAAAGTTCATTTTGTCGACGGAGCGAACCCTGGCCAAGGAAGGAAGGCCTGGCGAGTTCTACGCGGGTTCGGTGCGGATGCGGTTTTTCCAGTGGGAGGAGACGAACCAGATGATGAGGGCGAGGAGGACGAGTTCTACGCCGAGGTGGAAGCGGTGGAAGATTTCCTTGAAGCGGGGGTCGGAGTTCCAACGGTCGCCGAGCTTCATGCCGATGTAGGCGAGGGCGAAGCACCAGGGCCAGGAGCCGAGAAAGGTGTAGAGGTGGAAGCGGCCCTGGGGCATGCGGGCGATGCCGGCGGGAAGGGCGATAAAGGTTCGGACGACGGGGAGGAGACGGCCGAGGGTGACGGCGCCGCCGCCGTACTTCTGAAAGAACTGCTCGGTGCGGTCGAGGTCGTGGCGGCCGAGGAGGAGGAAGCGGCCGAAGCGCTCGACGGCGGGTCGGCCTCCCCAGTGGCCGATCCAATAGGGCGGGATGGAGCCGAGGTTGCAGCCGATGGCGCCGGCGGTGGCGACGAGGAGGAGCTTGGCGGTGGAGGCGCCGAGGACAAAGCCGGCGAAGGGCATGATGACTTCGGAGGGGAGGGGGATGCAGGCGGATTCGATGGCCATGAGCAGGGCGACGCCGGCGAGGCCGCCGGCGGAGATGACGCTGATGATGAAGGCGGCGAGGGAGGCTAGGATGTGCTCGGACATTGGGTGTGAGTATACCGGGGGTGGGCTTGGTAGGATGGAGGGATGGCGACTACGACTGTACCCACCGCGACTCCGACCACCGCAGCTTCCCCGACGTCTGAGCGACCGAAGAGCGCGGGGTATGGGGCGCCGGATCCATCGAAGCCGGCGGTGAAGCGGCAGATTGTGTGCTTCTCGTTTTACAAGGTGATGCCGGAGTGGAGGCGGCTGCCGGCGGAGGTGAAGGCGGAGCACAAGCGGGCATTTGCGGAGGTGCTGGGGCGGTGGAACAAGCCGGGGGAGTTCCTGTCGCTGACGTACTCGACCGTGGGGACGCGCGGGGATGTGGATATGTGTGTGTGGTCGATCGGGTATGGGGTGGACGAGCTGAACAAGATGCGGTCGGAGCTGATGGGGACGCCGCTGGGCGGGTACCTGGACTCGCCGCATAATTTTCTGGCGATGACGAAGCGGTCGATGTACCAGATCGATCGCGAGGACGAGAGTGAGGGCGAGGGTCGGGGGGCGATCCGGCCGGGCGGGCAGAAGTACATCTTTATCTACCCGTTCTGGAAGACGCGGCCGTGGTACCTGCTGAGCCTGGAGGAGCGGAAGCGGTTGATGGACGAGCATATCCGGGTGGGTCTGATGTATCCGCGGGTGAAGCTGAATACGACGTACTCGTTCGGGATCGACGACCAGGAGTTTGTGGTGGCGTTTGAGACGAACTTTCCGGAGGACTTTCTGGATCTGGTGCAGCAGCTGCGGGAGACGGAGATCAGCCTGTATACGCTGGAGGACACGCCGATTTTCAGCTGTGTGCGGGTGCCTGCGGCGGAGATGCTGGATCGGCTGGGGTAGGGCTTCGGGGTGGATGCTGTGGTGTTGAAGAAGCGGGCGAGGGCGATCAAGCCGGTGCGGCGGGTGGGGGCTTCGCCGGAGGGGGCGGCGGCGCGGGCGATTGCGGCGACGGAGCCGGTGGCGCCGAGGAAGAAACCGGGGAAGACGAAGAGGCCGCTGGCTCCGGAGCGGGTCGCGGCGATTCTGGAGGCGCTTGAGAAGACGTATCCGGGGGCGGTGTGTGCGCTCGATCACCGGAGCGCGTGGGAGTTGACGGTGGCGACGATTCTGTCGGCGCAGTGCACGGATGCGCGGGTGAACCTGGTGACGCCGACGCTGTTCAAGCTGTATCCGACGCCGAAGGAGATGGCGGGGGCTTCGCTGCCCGAGCTGGAGGAGGTGATCCGGACGACGGGGTTCTTCCGGAATAAGTCGAAGTCGATCCAGGGTGCGGCGCGGGCGGTGGTGGAGCGGTACGGGGGTGAGGTGCCGCAGACAATGGAGGAGCTGCTGGAGCTGCCGGGGGTGGCTCGGAAGACGGCGAATGTGGTTCTGGGGAGCTGGTTTGCGATTGCGGTCGGCGTGGTGGTGGACACGCATGTGCTGCGGCTGAGCCGGCGGTTGGAGCTGACGAAGGAGACGGATCCGGTGAAGGTGGAGCAGGACCTGATGAGGGTGATTCCGGAGGCGATGTGGATCGACTACAGCCACATGATCATTCACCATGGGCGGCAGATCTGCCTTGCGCGGAAGCCGCGGTGTGCGGACTGCACGCTGGAGACGCTGTGCAACTCCGGGGACAAGACGTGGAGTTCGCACTAGGTTGGTTGGGGACGCTGCTCTGTCATGCTTGGGTATAGCCTCAGTCGCGAGCCTGGGGTGGAGCGCGGCGTGGCGTTCGGATGGGCGATAGTGTTTAGGGAACTGGCGCGGCTGGAATGACGGTTGCCGCGGAACGCGCCTGGAGCGGCGTCTTTCTGGGCTGGAAGGGAATGGCGGCGGTTTTGGTCAAATGCGAACTCCAAACCTGAAGCTTGCTTCATCTAATGCCCATGAAGGGTATAGGAGAACAGAATATGGACGTACAGAACGATCTTGGCGGCAGCTTCACGTTTCCTGGAACCGACCTCACCGTGAAGCGGATGGGGTACGGGGCGATGCAACTTGCGGGCCCGCATGTGTTTGGTCCACCGAAGGATGCCGAGGCTGCCCTGGCGGTGCTTCGGGAGGCGGTTGCGAGCGGTGTGACTCACATCGATACCAGTGATTTCTATGGGCCCCACATCACGAACCAGCTTATCAAGCGAGCGCTGCACCCCTACGGGAAGGACTTGACGATCGTGACCAAGGTGGGCGCGCGCCGCGGGGAGGATGGATCGTGGATTCTGGATACCTCTCCCGAGTTCCTGAGACAGTCGGTCGAGGATAATCTGCGCAATCTGGGTCTGGACGTGTTGCCGATTGTCAATCTGCGAGTGGGTGGCGTCACCGCGCCGGGCGACGCGTCGATCACGGAGCCGCTCACGGTGCTGGCTGAGTTGCAAGGGCGAGGTCTGGTCCAGCATATTGGCCTCAGCAACGTGTCCCCGAAGCAGTTTGACGAGGCTCGCCCGATCGCGAAGGTCGTGTGCGTGCAGAACTTCTACAACGTGGCGCATCGCGAGGACGACGGCTTCCTCGATCGGCTGAACGCGGTTGGTGTGGCGTACGTTCCGTTCTTTCCGCTGGGTGGATTTACGCCGCTGCAGTCGTCGACCCTGGACGATGCGGCTGCGGCCCTGCGCACGACGCCGATGGCGGTGGCTCTGGCGTGGCTGCTTCGACGCTCCCCCAACCTGCTGCTGATCCCTGGCACCTCCTCCGTGGCTCACCTGCGCGAGAACATGGCGGCTGCGTCGCTGCAGCTGCCGGAGGATATGTTGCACAAGCTGAACGAGATGGGGCGTGCCTGAGGGGATTGAAGCGCAAGAGCAATCGCCGATTGCGGGTTCCTGCCGCCCGTGCCGAGGCGGGCGGATCTGGCGTTGACAGGTACCGGCGGCGGCGATAGTTTACTTCGCATGAGAGTGCACCTCGGTTTGGCGTGCTTTTGCGTGGCGGGCGTGCTCCTCGGCTGCGGGGGTGGAGGTGCGGCGCCCTGCGTGACCACGACCTCGATCAGCCCGGCAACGGCGACGCTGGACCATGCGGCGGCGCCGCCGGGGAACTCCGTCCGGTTCAACGTGGTGACGACGACCACTGGGACCAACTGTGTGGTGAGCGCTCTGCAGATCGGGTACAAGTGGTCGGTCTCGGACGAGGTGGATGCGAGTATTGTGTCGGATCCGACGGACCCTGCGAACGGTACGGCGACGTGCAAGGCGGCCGCGCCGAACCCGATCACGGTAACGCCTTCGCCTTCCGCGAACGCGATTGGGACGCTGGTCTGCAAATAGAGATGGACCGGGTGCAATGCGGTGGCGAAGAAGATGCAGGGTCGCAGAGATCGCGGAGTTCAGGGCGGTGCGTGAGGCGGGTGACGGGACGCGGTCAGCGCTTCGGGAGGTGGAAGTGCGTGGCCAGGGCCTGGACGAGGGAGGGGATATTGGGTTGGGGGGCTTCGAGGTGAGGGGGGTAGCCGAGGTCGCGGAGGGTTTGGGAGGTGATGGGGCCGATGGAGGCTCGGAGGATGGTTTTGGCGGGGGGGTGAGCGGGGGTCTGGCTGGGGATCTGGCTGGGGGCTCCGTCCGGGGGTAGGCGGAGGTGGGCGGCTTCGAGGAGGGCGAGGAGGTTGGAGGCGGTGGAGGAGCTGGT
>JAABUO010000720.1_pt1 | contig 54172 bp, 90 predicted proteins | sample 5559291 | NCBI WGS metagenome assembly JAABUO01 (sample SAMN10711878, study PRJNA513372) | rock metagenome | isolation source: Antarctica rocks | place: Antarctica: Victoria Land, Finger Mt sud | reverse complement strand
CAATAGTACAACAGTCACTGAGTGCTGCAGGAGGTTCAAATGCTGTGACCTGATATGGCTGTACGCTGGGCAATCAAAAACAAAGTGCTGCTCGTCCTCCACACAATCCAATGACTTGCACACTAGACACAGCCTGTTTGTCCTATCTAGGTGAACACCGTCTGCCCAGCGGCCTGTGTCTACCCGCAGACCATGGCATCCAGTCCTCAACCTACTAATTAGCCTTCTATTTGACGCACACTTGACAACAGACAGATACTCTGCAGGTTTGTACTCAGGCTGCTTTGTCCTATATAACATCAAGCTGCTGTGCTGAATGTCTGCAAAGTACTCAAATGCATGCTCATAGAACTACCTGTTTCCGATTATTACCACCACGTGTTACCACCCACGTGTGCTTTTTTCGGCGAACCGGAAGCGCCCTAAACCCCACACCACGTGATGGTAATAATCGGAAACAAGTAAGGGTACAGTCAATTCTTCAAAAGGCTCAGGATATCACACGAATTTGCAAGGTGTCAAAGACTTTCACTTATGTTGCCCGCGGGCTGCTCCCTCACTTGGTGTTGTCAGTTGCACATATCACCACTGGTTTCAGCCTTACAGCAAGCGTAGGCGCTATTGTCAACTGCCTGTTTCTGGTCGGCGCATGCAGCGCTTTTTGCAATTCAGGATGTCTTCACACGCGTTGCCTATTGTCACTGGCCGCTTTGCGGGTGGACAGCATGTGGATAGGTCAGACCAGGTCTGCTCTCACTGTGCTGCTGGGTCTGTTGCAGATGAATTGCATGTTGTGTTTGAGTGCCTTGCTTTACAGCCTTTGAGGCAACAGTATGCACCTCTTTTTACACCTGACACCGACACAAGTTGACCAACTACATGTATGCAGTGCCTTGCACCAACAAATCTAATGCTGTTGATTGGGCTGACATGTATGTACAACATGTGCATCAGCATGAAGGTGGCTCACAGGTCATCATCTCTGACAGAGGTCCTCAACTCATCAGTGCATTCAATCAGGCCTTGGCTCAGCGCCTTGGTATCAGGTAGAGTTTATCCACTGCACGGCATCCTCAAACTGAAAGTCAACCTGAAAGGACTAACAGAATCGCTGAAGATGTCTTGCGTCAATTTGTGTCTCCCAATATGACAGATTGGGATCGTCACCTCTGCTTGGCACAGTTTGCTATCAACAGTGCAGGCATGAGACTGTGCAGCAGACACCCTTCTTCCTCAACCATGGCAGAGCTGCCAAGACTCCTCTGGGCATATTGCTGCCACATAGGAAGGATATCAGTAATCCTGCATCTTGCTCATTTGCTGAAAGAATGCAGCGCATTGTGGCAAGAGCAAGGAAGATTACAATTGCGGCACAGCAGCGACACAAGCGCTATTATGACAAGACTCACACAGATGCAGTCCTTTCTGTCAATAGTGAAGCTGTATTGTCCACTGCTGGTCTCAATTTGAAGATTGCAGGTACCAACAAGCTGACTCCCAAATGGATTGGGCCATTCAAAGTGCTTGAGCGTATTGGTCCTGTTGCATACAGATTGGAGCTGCTAGACTGTACGCGAATCCATGATGTCTTTCACATTTCTGTGCTTAAGCCATATGACAGGGATGGCCGCACAAAGCCAGGTCCACTCCCAGAGATCATCAATGATGAGGAGCATTGGGAGGTGGAGTGCATCCTCGATCATAGGCTTGTGCAGCGTGGCCACAGGAATGTGTTGGGGTACCTCATCAAATATGAAGGATACGGCCATGAACCAAATGAGTGGCAAGAAGATGTCAGTGGTTGTGAGCTCAGTGTGAAGGACTACTGGTCTGGCAAACCAGAGTCTGAGCGCCTTGTTGTGATGCTCACCCCTCAGAAAAGTCATGCACAGGTCAGAGAGGATTGGTTTGCCAATTCTGCTACCTACTATAGTGCATGCATATGCATTTGCACAGCGTGCGATCAGCAATAATTGCAATCCCTTCAAGGCAAAAAAGAATGATCACAAAGCATTGTCAATGTTGTCGACTGAATACATCTCAGAATCCGAGTTGGATCTGCGCACTTCATCAAATAAGAATTGCCCAATGTGTAACAGTCTGGTAAGCATCAACACCCTAAGCAATGCACACAAGCTTCTCAAACGTCTTTTTTGTGTCACAGAATCCGCCGTCTGCATGTGTATCTATACAAGGCAATAAAGATCCAGAAGCAACCAAGCACAATTGCTCCTGTGGTACCCCAATGACGCTCTCCTCCAGAGTTGACCGCAAGTTCATGCCAAATATGCCAGCAATCATGGGGCCTATGCCTGCTGCAAATCCTGCCATAGACAGTGTCAGCTCCAACCTGTTTACCTGCAGCAGCACAAGGAATACTGATCAGACTCAACGCTGCAAGTGCCGATGTAAGCCTGAGTTCGCATTTTGTAAAATAAGGCACAAAGCATATGATTGCAGAATGTTGTTTGAAACGTCATGTGACTTGAACAATGGCAGAAACAGAGACAGTTCTGGTGCCAGACGTTGACCTTGTTCAACAAACATAAAGCACACTCCGTGCTCTAGGGCACATTGCAAACTTAGGTGCTTGCAATCAGTCACGGTCCAATTTAACAACCAAGCCTAGCACAAGCTGTCATTCCTCACTGTTCACCTTTGGCTTTTTAGGCATGTCACAACAGCTTCCTGCAAGGACTGATGGTGCCGACTCAATCTACACAAGCATTGTGTGAAGACCTCTGTGAGCTGACCTCAAATTGTCGGGCTGACAAAGACACCCTAATGGACTCTTCAAGGTCTGGCTACCGGCCATGGCTATCAGTTTCAGGCCTTTTGACTAGCCACAAAACCAGCTGAGCTCACCTCAAAGCGTCGCGCTGACCATGACACTCCAATGGACTCTTCAAGGTCTCGACTGCCTGCCAGCAGATGCTCCACTTCCAACTGAGTGGTGGCGCGCTGCAGATAGTAGTCCAGCAGATCTTGTACTTCTTTTAGCTCAGCCTCTTCTGCTTCGGCCTCCTCCATGATTTCTAGGGCTGCTTCTGCCTCTTGGTACCCCTCGTCTGCGTCCTCCATTGTCCGCCTACATGCCAATGCAAGGTTGAGTTCATTGTGCTTGGGCAGCAGAGGTAAAGCACAGCATATGTGCAGGGTTGAGAGCAAAAGATTTTGCTTCTGCCTCTTGGTTGGTTTTGCATCTGCGTCCTCCATTGTCTGCCTGCATGCCAATGCAAGGTTGAGCTCATTGTGTTTGGACAGCAGAGGCAAAGCTCAGCATATCTGCAGGATGGAAGCAAAAAAAGTGTGCTTCTGCCTCTTGGTACCCCTCATCCGCATCCTGCATTGTCCGCCTACATGCCAATGCAAGGTTGAGTTCATTGTGCTTGGGCAGCAGAGGTAAAGCACAGCATATGTGCAGGGTTGAGAGCAAAAGTGCGCTTTCTGGCAATAAAGGGCTTTTCCACAAGGCCCTCCTCCTTCATGGCCTCCAGGGCCTTTTCAGCTGCTGCAGCCCTGCCAGATTGCGCACCTCCTGAGGGCCGCTGTATCATCTCAGTCTACAGCACACAGGAAACCATCAACGGTCACTCAAGCTGGTAGCAACATTAGCACAGGACTCAGCACAGCATCAACGTTTCTTAAAGCAAATTGCAAAAGTAGCACAGCATACAGCAAATCATCATATTCTGCTCCATCAAGCTGTAACACTAGCACAGCACACAGCAGAGTTTCTTAAAACAAGTTGCATCATTGGCATTACAATCATGACCACTCCTGAAATTTAGTGGTTGCAGCAGACCTTTTCCCTTTGTGGAATTCCCATGTCCCGCAATGAGTGTACATAGGCCAGACCAATTCTTGCAAAAAGCAGAAGAGATGCTGGAGAAAGCAAGTTGGTATGTCATGCTGTTTGTGCGTATATACATGCTGAAACTGCTGTGAACACCGTGATTGTCGGGCATTGTACAGCTTTCAACGTCAGGGCGCAATCAAGGTCTGAGCATCAGTGACTGTAGGTAGCAGAGTGTCCACCATAAATGATAAAGGGTAGCCTGCTTCGATCAAACGCGCTGGTCTGGGGTGATCGGGAGTCTGTAGATGTTTCTGTGGGTGATACTGAGGTAGTCAATGACAGCATCTGTTGGGAGAGGGATGGCCATTTAAGTCTGGCAAGCCTCGTTGCTAGAAGTACACTCTTCAGTACTTTGTTGAGGTGAAAGTGGCAATGGGTAGCTTCTACCTCTGTGATGTTTTCACCGGTCTCTAGTGCTATCCTGTTCAGATCTACAACCAGATCTCTAAGGTCGCTCACAACCCACCCGTAACTGGTAGTAGGGACGATGTTAGGCATTCACTTGGTAGGTGGGAGTGAGGAGGCAAAGGTTAATGATGTCTAACAAGCTCCGGATCGCGACTTTATCCTCTGAAGGTAGGATATTCAGTGCCGTGGTGTATACGATTCCTTTAGGGCAACGACCTCCGGTCCCTTCATGAAAGCGGGGGTCCCTATGGTGGATGTAGTGTTTTGTCTATGTTCTACAGATCTGCAGTACTCTGTACACAGAAGAAACTAGAGGTGTGACATAATACAGATAATGTGTATGACTTATTCTGCAGGGTTCTGGCCCAGACTCTGCAGTTTCTGGCTCAGAAGCTCTGTAACTCAGGCTCAGAAGCTCTGCAACTCTGCCTCAGACGCTCTGCAACTCTGGCTCAGACCACTGTGAGTTCTGCGTGCAGAAGAAGAATAGTCTGTGTACAGAGAGGAAGGTTCTAGAGTTTTCTGGATAATGATAGAGTTTACTAATTTACTTCATAATTCCGGGCAGGGTATGTTGGGGAAACCCCAACCCACTCATGAAATCAAGGGCAAGCATGGGGTGTGTGTGTGTGCAGGGCCCTAATCCCCTGGTTACATCATACTTCAAATCCGTTTTGAAAAGCTGTTTTACTAAGACTTCTCCATCCTTCTATACAATTCCAAAAAAAGTGTAATTAAGTAATTAAGGGATAGGTACTGCCTTAAGTACTGGAGTGGCAATTGGGCATGAAACCCTAGTTACAACAGGTGATTTAGGCAGAATTAGCTTGACAGATAGGGCTTGATTCCATACCTTTAAAACAATGGGTAGGGTATGGGGGCATTATGTAAGAGGTTTACACATATATAAACCCTATGCTTGATGACAAACTCTGACAAATCACAGAGAAAACCCTATGGTCAGTGGTCAGTTAGGCGAATATATATAGTCATGAAGATGTGCGTGCCTCTCCGTGCCTCTCTTTGGTGTTTGTATCATGCGCATGCCTGGAACACTGAACATTTCACTTAAGTCAAGCTTGACTGTATACCTCAGCTCGCAGAATGGACAAAAATTGTGGATACATGCTGGCAAAAGGTCGGCACTTCTGCATCTGCATACGTTTGCTTCTTGTGCAGTCATAGTGGCATGTTATCTCGAGACCTAAAGTTGATGAAGGGCATGTGAAACTGGAGGAGACTGCAACAATAGTCTGCTTTCATTGGCTTCACAACAGCCTGACTCCAGTGACCTCTTTCTGCTGAACCATGGCAAGTTGCCGCTTAGCCTTTCGCATCAGGTGCTCTATCAATTGGTAGTTTTTTTGGTCTACTTGACGGTGCCTGCAGTGCGTGACAAACTATTTGTACATCCAATCTCTTAGCTAGACGAGAGCACAGATCTGTTTGTACCTCTCGAACTCTGTTCTGGCAAAATTCGCAATTGGGTCTGCCTGCAAGCCTTTGCCTCGAGCGGTGCGCAGCACAGTCCGATACAACGACAGCACTTGCCTCTGCGACGACAATACACAGTCGAAGCCACACCTAATTTGGCACACTCGCATCTCATGCGACACATGACAGGACTCACCTGCAGCCCTGACAACCTAGGAGCTCTGTTCATGTATGTCGGGCTCTTGCGCTTCGCTGACACAAACAGGTTGTGGTTAGTTTTGTTTGAACCCTCCGTGCAAAGACGCAGTCCGTACTTCTCAGATTCCCTAAGCTTTCGAACTGCAGATGTGCAGTCCTCGAAGTAGCAGAGATGCTAGCAGCGCCGTGCTCATATACACTGTTGCGTTTACTAGGCTTGTCATGAACTTCAGGATACTCCTTTGTCTTGACACACAGTCCTAGCTGGCAGGGCAGACCACAGATCGGCGGGTCAGCACGATGCCGAGCAACTTCATAGTCGACGTCCGCCTTAAAGAGAATGACACGGTATATGTCCTGCTCATCATCATTGAATGATGGGTCAGCTGTTTTTGTCGCACCCATGAGTGCATGTCACACTCGTCGGCCCTGCACGTGGTTGTCTTTCGCCCTTCCTTGCGGCCGACGCTACAGGGTCGGCGACTGCGATGCATGACGCGTTCCTGGCTGTGTAGTTGGTGGGACAGGTGTTACAGTTACCAGTCCTCCGAGATGCCAGTCTTGCCAAGCTGCACCAGAGGACAGCACAGGCCCTGCAAACAGCTGCTGGTGCTCAACAGGCAGAACTAGCAGCGCCACTTGCTGGTAGCTCCCTTGTGCACTTCTTGACGCAAGCTGGCAAGTACTTCGGCAAGGATCCCACCAAGTGGGAGGCTGTTGGCCAGGGCAAGGTATGTAGACAGGATTTGAGCAAAACATGCCTACACATGGTCCTAGCCACACTGTGTTCATGCATAGCTCAGGTGCAGCATGCTGAGGACAGGTTGCGTCTACAACAAACCTGCAAAAAAGTTGCTCTGATGGGCGGTCGCAGTTTGAACAGGTGACACATCTCTGTGATTGTGTCACGGCCAGTATGGCAGTGTGCAGCAGAGCCATAGGGCACCAGCCAGACAACATGTATTCAGCGTGGCATTCAGGAATCATTGGGACCTTAGTCTGTTGCTGCAGGTGGATGTCATAGAGGACGAGGCTGCCGGAAAGCGCACAATCAGGACCACCACCATCTGTTGGGGCAACAAGCTGAGCCTGTTGGTCAGTACTCCCTTTTATGACCCACGCCTACCTGCCAATGCAAACGACCCAGACCTGGACTTTTCCCAGGCCCAGATTGAGCTGAATGCAGAGGCAGACTGGCAGAAGGTACCACTGCATGCCCAATGCCCACCTGCTGCCAATCACAAGCTGCACCTGCTGGAGCTTGACTGCCTTGCATTCCATCATGCAATCCATTATGTTTTGAATGGGACTGTCTTTTCCTGGCTGTGCCTTGTATGTAACCATTTTGCCCCAAGTGCTGCCTTGTTGATCGATACCACAACTCACGACATTGACCAGGTACAGTGACTAATGGGTCTGCACTACTCTCATTGCAGTTCACTGCTGACCAGCCGTGGAGTCCAACCACCCGCAGGCACAAAATTGGTTTCCTGCTCAAAGCCAAGCTCCTCACAGGAGATGCAGCACTTCAGCTAGAGGTACTGAAAGTTAGCAGCCATGTGATGTGCAGCGCACCTACACACCTTTCATCTGCTGTTGCTGACGCATACAATTCCTTTGCGTCAGAACCTCACATGCTCCGTCATGTCATCATGTTGATGTCACAGCCATTTGTACTGAGTACCAGATGTAGGCAGTTTTGACAAGCGACAAGCTATTGGCAATGTGCAGCGCATTGTGACTTTCATGAGCCTCTCTTCCTACACCTGCATCTTGCTGAAAGGCATAGCAGTGAAGTAATGCACCTTCAGTCAGCAACAGCAGTAGCCTTGCTACATGAGCAGCTACAGCAGAAAAATGCCACATTGACAGTCTGCGGGAAAACACAGGCGCATGCCACACAGGCCAACATGCAACAGATACAATCCCTTATGCAGCAGCAGCAGCAGCAGCTGAAGTAGCAGCTCCAGCAGCTAGATTTAGTCAGAGCAGGCTGTCACAACGTATACAAAAGGAGACAGCCAAGCAAAGTGTGATGAGGCTGAAGTGTGGTGCAGGGGGCGCATGGCATGTGGGAGCTGTCTGTCAACAAGGCTCATCATGCTGACATGGTTGAAGACCTGCTGGAAGCCCTGGTGGCGCAGCTGGCCTGCTCAGACCTGCAGGTCTGCATTCTGCACTCACACTGCCTATGTGTCTCGCCACGCCGAGCTCTGTTTGTGATAGGGCCTGCCAGTACATGAGATCACATCAGACAGTGTTAGGCCCTGCAATACCCAAAGCTGAATACCTCTCACAGCATGGGACTGTGACTATGGTTTGGCATGGAAGCTGTCCGTGCATGACACAGTATGCGGCTGCATTGCTGCTTTGCGCGCTGCATAGCTATTTAGAGTCTAGAGCTTACGGCACATTTGCACGTCCTGTGCAAGTATGAAAGCCTTGTGGTGGGTAAGTGATACAAGCAGCTGCTGTACTGTTAAGTCATGTGTAACCAGGCCTCAGCAAACTCATACCTAGGATGTCATGTCTGCAGGTGGTTCAGGCAGCCGCAGCGGCAGTCTGGGGCTGCGCAACATCAAGCCGCACTCGGCACCTCTTGACTGAGATTGGGGCTGTGGAGGCCCTTCTCAGCATGCTGCAGAAGACTTTGACCATGGAGCTGCCAGCAGGTGGGGCTGTTGCAGGTGCCTCTGTGGGGCAGGATGCAGCAAGTGCCCCACCACAGCAGTCTGAGCGTGATCAGTTGCAGGTGCTGCGCTGCTGGTGCACATGTTATGTTGATCAGCACCCCAAAATGCCCATTGCAGCAGCGCAAATTATAGTGGCATCATGCATCAAAGATTCGTTCATACGGTTGCCAAGATGACTGTGCTACTTGTAGATGCTGCAGCTGTCAGGCCTGCATTCACACAGATCTGAGGATGCTGTGCACTGTGATGTGCACACAGCCTATGCTGTTTTGTACCTGCCATGTCATGCTGTGCTGTGCTGTGCTATGCCGTGCTGTGCCGTGCCGTGCTGTGCTGTGCTATGTTGAGCCAAGCAGTGTGCAAGCTTAGATGGTTTGGGGTGATGACGCAGGGCTTCCTGCTGGGTGCCCTGTCAGTGCTGCTTGTGGATGGTGCATGCCGCGCCCCTCTGCTAGCAGCAGAGCCCGGGCTGGCAACCCTAATCAAGCTGTGCAGCAGGCTACCAGGGTACAGCCAACCCTGGCAGGGTGAGAGGAGAACCCTAGCCGCCAGAACCCTGTGCAGCTGCATTCAGCGAGATAGCCAAGTCAGAAGGAGCATCATCACCTCAGGTGAGAATGAGGGTAGAACCAAATCATGACTAACATCCTCAGGCAGATGCGCATCATCAAAGACTGCAGTGAGTATGCACTAGACATACAGACGCACCCATACCAAGCAGTGGAATTTTAGTTGGGACTCTAGCTGCAGCAACAGTCTGTTTGCTTGAATGATACAACCTCCAATACTTGTGGACAGTGATTGTCAGTTAGCTACATGTGGCTTCAGCAATTTGCTTTTGCGTGGCTGCCAACTCCTGCATAAAAGTCAAGGTAGGATTTCACACTGCTGCTGGAAACAATACTCTGAGTATCATTGCCAGCATCATTGCCAGCATCATTGCCAGCATCATTGCCAGCATCATTGCTAGCGATCACGCTCCTCTGCATCAGCAAACAGGAACTTTGCTTCTGCTTCTGCACAGAAACTCTGAGAGCCAGAACAGGTCAAGGGCACCAGAAATGTGTTGCTTGGTGTAGGATCGTTGCCACCAATCATGGCCCTCATGCAGAAGACCCCAGAATCAGAGTCAGGTGGTGGGGACACAGCAGTGTGCTTCTGCATGGCTGCTGCTCTGGCAGGCCTGATTCTGGACGAGGAAGCCATGCAGGTGGTGGTACAGCGCCAGGAAGCTGCACCCCTCTTTGAAAACTGCCTCTCCCTCCTTGCTCGTACCCTAGAATCCCTTGAACCCCAAGCCCAGGTGGGACTGCAGCTGCCACCTTGAGCCTGCTCACACTGCCATCTGATGCAGGCGCATTGCATGCACATTGCTGCATGCGATGTGGCCTGACACTATAGACTGGTGAATCTGTGGCATTCTTGTGATCACAAGAATGTGTTCAGGAGCCCAAGTCATGGAAGAATGTGTGGCAGTATGCTCGCAGTATGTGTCATGTAGCTCACATGCTTCAAATTGTCTTTCAGTGGAGGTCAAGGAGTAGCGTCTCAGCCTTCAAGGCTCAAACACATGCAGGCATTGCATCAGTATGAAGCCGGAAGAGGTTTCACCTGATGGTATTCTGTCCAGGGATCTGTTGTCCAGCCCCTTTGACTTGCTACCAGCGTACGCCGTAAAGCCAAGACTTGCGGTGTCACAGGAGATGACAGACAGGGACACTGCCGTGAAGCTGGCAGAGGCAGCTGGCCAGGCGGTGTGGGGTTCAGCCTATCACACCATAGCCACCCCAGGGGGCATCAAGGCCGCCCACCTCTCCCTACTCAGTCACATGGCCCTGCACACCATTGAGTAAGCCTCAGCCCAAGCTTCAGTCACCCTTACAGTGATTCCATTCATGGAGGCCCATTTTGCATGGGCCTCTGGCCTCAGCGCACAGATTGGCCGCTGCTGTGGCAATACTGACATGTTCAACAACACAGCGCAGAACAGAATTCATTGCGGAAAATTGAAACATTCATGGATAACACGAACCCTGGGACAATTGGAACCCTAGGATCAACTGTAGACTCAGCCCATGTGAGATGACATGAGTTGTCACTGCTTGCTGTGTTGTGCTCCTTCCAAAATAGGCCCCTTCTCCAGGAGAAGACAACAGCACATGGCAGCACATGGCTCATTGAACACACGAGCAACTGCTTCTTTGATGACACGCTGTCTTTGTCTGCTGTATCCTGCCCTCCTGCAATCACCCAACAGGTACATTGTGTGTACAGGAACAGGCACGTGCCTCTGGGCAAGGTAGCACATTGCCTGGCAGCCACTTTGGCCACGCTGGCTTCTGATGCAGCAGTTGCTCAGCTGGCGATGCAGGCAGGCAGCAACACTGTGCAGGCTCTCTTGCAGCTCATCACAACCAGTGATGACGACGCCTTTGCTGGTACTTGCTCCTGCCGTCTTGCTCATGGTGTTTGATACATAAACCATACTTCTGTTTGCGGCTCGCTATGCGTCATCATGCTGTTATCCTGCCTGGAGGTCTTTGGACAAGCAGCTGGGGTGTTCTTGCCTTGGCTTGCACATACATGTCTGAAGCTTTTTGCAGCATACTTGTATGGGATGTTGCCGTGACTATAATTGCAGACTGCATGATGCCTTGTACTCGTACATGTATCACATGCCTACCACCAGCACACGCACACACACAGGCTGCACTGCCACGGCAAGCCTTGCCTCTGACAATGCATGCTGTGACATGGGACAAACTGCAACAAACTGCAGACCCCTCAAACAAGCACAACCTTTTTGAGGCAGTAAGGCCACCCAGCATGTACCAACAGACTGACTCTCATGTTGCCAATCCATCGTTGTCATTGAGGGTACTTCGCTAGGGCTGCCTCAAACACATATAGCCAGCAACAGATGTGTCCAAGCAGCGCTGTCTTTCATGAGCATTTTGTAATGCACCTGTTATTTACATTTCATGCTTATGCTATGCGTCAGCTGTACCTGCATTTCAATATAGCTTTTCACAGGGTGATATCTGTGCCCTTACAGGGGCAGGCCATGTGCGTGCTGCTGCTGCAACAGCAATAGCCTTCCTGGCATGCCACCCAATAGGGGCAAAGGGGGATGAATGCATGTGGGGGCCATACCGTGAAGCCCTACTGGAGGCTGGGGCCCTGAGAGTGCTGCTGGAAGCTGCCTTGGCACCTACTGAGGATGACAACTGCAGGAAGGTCATTGAGAAGGCAGCGGCTGTTGGTGTCATGTACCTCTGTACTGTGGTGAGCTGCTGTTACATAAGACTGAGTTGCTGTTGCTAGAGATGTGTCACTATGCAACCCATGCTGTGATAACATCGTGGCTCTGGCATCAAGCGTTTGTCATGCCTTGGGTGGACTGGCTTGACAGCATCAACGTATCAGATGAATGCATACTTGCACTCTCCAGATGTGTATGGGCTTCAGTATGCAGTATTTTGCTTGCACTGCTAGGGGCCCACCCCCAAAAGTTGTTTTTGGGTTGAAGGTAGCCATACCAAGTCCAAAGCTAGGTCAACCAGATAGTTCCTCCCACCCTTGGTTTTAAGCTTGACTGCATGGGTGAACACATGACAGTCTTGGTTTTGTAGGCAGTGCTGAACTCCAGTTGTATGGCATCACCAGCTGATGCAGAAAGGCTGAGCTATATTTACAACTCAGTCATCTCCCTGTACCAACTGCCAGCACAGCTTACCTCACCTGCCTGTGTCTTGAGATGACTGTCTGTCTTCCCCAGACACTGCAGGCCTGCACACTCAGGAAAAGGGAGTGATCAAACTTGCAGGGCACACCTGTAAGTCATGCCCAGGGCACACTGACTCTGCAGGGTCCTGCTTGCAACTCAGGGTCATGCCTCAAATGCGGCACATGAACTGTACAGATAGTTAAGTTTCAACCAAATCACTTCAGACAAACATCAGTATTGGATAATCAAAATTGTTGTTGCTTCAGGCAGCAGCTTTGGACAGCAATTGTCTGGCCATGCTGGCAGAGGTGATGGGACGCACTAGCCAGCTGGATACAATGGAGTACCTGATGGCAGGCATGTGGATCCTGCTGCGCACCCCTGCCAATAGGGCCCTCCTATCAACTGCCTTTGACCCCAAGAAGGTGGCCGGCACCAGGTAAAACCTCTTTCCACCAGCCTCTGCTCACCCACCCTCCCCCCTCCGGGGCCCCCGTTTTCTCCCTTTCCACACCCCAACCCCCCTCCCCCCCCGGGTTTTCTCTCCTTCCACACCTCACACCCCGCTCTTCCCCTCCCCCCCCAATCTCATAGTCTCTTTGACAATATCTGCGCCGCGTTCTGCCCCATACTCCTTGCCGTTCTGCCTTGAAAGGGGCTGCAATGGCAGTTGCTTGGGCTGTTGTGTGTGAATGAGTATAAAGACTGTCCATGTCTAAGCATGACTATTCCCTGTGTTGCAGCAACCGCTCACATGCAGCACAAGAAGTTGTAGGCTGCATGCTGCCTGAGTAAGCTGACCTACCTGCCTTATCTGCTGCGCTGTATCTGCGTTCTTGCCCTGTAGAACCCCAACTTGCTGACTCACATCTTTGGGTGCAGTCACAAGTTTGCATTCCGGTCCAAGATGAAAGATGCGATTGGGGTGCATGAGCTGACAGAGTCACACACAACCAGCGCTCAGCCAGGCCTGCTGTCATCATCAAGGCGCACAAGTATGTACTGCTCTTACAACACCCCTGCTGCCTGTCTGCTCACTTCTTCATGACATGATGAGCAAGTACTGCTTAATGCTGCACATGCATGTTGGCTGCTTTGCCTCGACACTTCATGCTTGCTCAGCATGAGAAAGACACCCTGCCTTGCTGGCTTCAGGAGCAGTCAGCAGTCCGTTACACCAAGTATGAGGGCATTCTGCAAGCTGCAGAGCAGAAGGTTGCAATGAACATGAAAGCCGTTGAGCAGCTCGAAAGTGCTCTGCGTATGCATGACTAAACAACACACACCAGCTCACACGATCTGCAACAGTCTTTGCAAGAAAGCAATGATGCACAAGGAACTCAGTGTGCATTAATGCATCCATTGATGGGTGCTCTTCATGATACAGGCAGAGCAACAAAGAGCCCTAGGGCATCTTCTTATGGAGAAGACCCAAGGGCTTTGCCAGCCATTCCCGACCAGCTTAATGCCCTGGGCCTCACTACCATCCCTGAAGACGGCCTTGCTTCCCTTGGTAAGCAGCTGCCGCTTGTGACTGCACTTGTGCAACATGCGGCCTCCCGGTTGCATTGTTGCATGAATATGTGCTACAGTGCTCCCACTATGGTCAATGTGTCAGCACATCCATACTGTGTCTGATACCAGTACATTCAATTGACAATGTCCACCAAAGTTGCAAGCATTGCTGTCTTCTGAGGCAGTAGACACAGGTCGCATGTAAACCAGCTGAAGTTGAAGACCTGACGGTTTTTAGGTTGCATGGCTGTTGGCACAGCGCAGGCGTTTGTAAGGGACAAGTTTTCTTGCAGAAGGTGTTCAAGGAGAGGTAGGGCTTGGAGGGGGCGCACAGGAGGGTGAGGAGGTGCCTGAATTTGATGCAGATTGGGGTCTGGAAACCCTGGTGCATGTGGGCGAGCACTGGATTGACAGCCTGCTGCAGGTCTGCATAGCCCTCTCTTTCACCTTCATGCACCTCTCCCTTTTCAGTCTTGTTTTCCTGCTTCTGTTGGTCATTCTTTGTCTCCTGCCTGGCCCTATGCATGGGCGCACGACTCGTAACAGATGAGACTGTGGCGGCAAAGCGCCAGGCTGAGTATTATTGTGACTGGCTTGGTTGATGGGTACAGGTGGGGCCAGATGGGGGTGACACCCCCCTGGTGAAGCTGTTTGAGTTCCTGGTAGCTTCCATGTGCCTCTTCCTCATCAGCGACAATGACCCCCTGGAGCCCCACAAGCATGAGGTATCCCAGCCTCCCCCCCCCCCCTTGCACCCTTGTCAGCATTCACCCACTCACTGGCTGTGACATGCTCCAGAAACCTTGCATCATGTCACTAGCAAGCAGACTTGATCAATTGTGACTCAGTGATTGACTAATGCCATGCATTATAATGGGTGTATGAGGCTAGGCATTAGCCAGGCACTACCAACAAGACCCCCCCTCAACCCTGCTGGCGCCCCTGGCACCCCACCTGAAGTTGCATTTGGCAAGTTGACATGACCCATATGACATCCATGTGATAGTGACTGAGCAGTGTGGCGATCATTGTGACAGCAGGCACTGAGCAGTGTGGCATGCATTGTGACAGGTGTATGAGGCCAGTCAGCGGCCAGGCACTGCCAGCAAGACCTGGTGGACCCTGCCCCTCCCCCAGGCACCCCACACCGACGCCCAACTGTCCCCCATAGTGGAACGCAGCCTGGCAGTGCTCATCAAGCTGCTGCACCTCACTGACACTATCGCCTACAAGTGCATGACCCTTACGGCTGTTACGCTATGGTGAGCTGGAGTCTTCATCACCTGAGACGTGGCCTTGCATGCTTATGACTCACTCAAGAGTTGCAGAGCAACATCATGGCAGGGAACAATAGAATGGCATCACAATCTTGCATGATACATTTGCACCTCACAGTTGTGCTTGTTCGACGCAACACATGTCTCTGCTTGTATGGTGCATGGTGGCTACTGTGAAGTGCAAGGCAACAGAAGCAAGGGCTGTATCACAAGGGGCATAACTCCGACCCTGAAGTCATCTCATGCAAATAGCTGCCATGTAACACATCCCTACTGCCATGCTCTGCAGGAACTGCAGCGTCAGATCTGAGGCAGTGGAACAAAGGGTAGTGGCATTGGGGGTTTGTGCACCCTTGTTGGCAATTCTGGACACACCCAGGTGGCCCAACTGTCTGAGAGACTGTGCTGGGGGGTTGCTGCAGTCCCTGTCCGAGCGCTGGGACAATGTCCAAGCCATGGGGGGTCTCAGGTGCTGTGCCTGTTTGCATTCGCCACATTGTCTGAACAGCGAAATTACAGATTATATCACGTATATCACATTGTACATGTGTGCAGCCATACTGGAGATATATCTTGCATGGAAGCAACTCAGGTTATAAAAGTGTTGCCGAAGCATTAGCCGTCAGTGCAGCGCAAAGCATTGCATGCCTGCAAAGAAAGTACGTACAAGACCTGGATGTGCCATTTGTAAGCACTCAGGCACAAGTCAGCCCTGTGCAATATCAGCATCACAAAATGCTCACAAACAGCATGAATTTGGTGACTAGGCGGGCTGACAGGATGTCAAGCTGAGTATGGTGTGCAGGCCGTTTGTACAGGCCATGCTGACGCTGGCTACCAGCAAGCAGCCCTTGCTGGAGCTGAGGGGAGCCCGGGGCCTGGGGCGGGTGGCCTTCAAGGCTCCCTTCTACTGCCCCAATGCCAACAAGACCCTGCTGGAAACCAAGGCAGAGATTGCCCAAGCTGGAGGCATTCCTGCCCTTATAGGTGACCCTGCTATGGACTGTATGCATCTGTTCATAAGACATGCGCAGTCTGTGTCTTGCAAAGTCCACTAAGCACAATCTCACAGGAGATGACAGCACACAATTCAGCAGTTGTCAGAAGCTAAAGTGACAGCCCAGACTAATACATGCAAACATCACAAGTGTACAACTGACTGTAACAAAGATTCGTATGTTTGGTGTCTTGCTTGTCTGAGGGCTTGGTTGTGACACGCTGCAACCATTTCAAACAGGTCATTCAGTGCTTGAGTAGCCCCAGGATTGGTCACCACTGCTGCCTTTGCTTGCCAGTGAAAATGTCATGATTGTCATGAATGAAAGCTGGTTGTTACGGTTGTGAGAGCCTTGGTGCAGCAATGCATGGAATTCTATGACTTCCTTTGGCAGTGTCCATCACTTGTCACCAACCCTTCAGATTGCAGATCAGCCCTGCTGTAACGTGTGCAGCACAGTTCACCACTGCTCATGTTGTTTGTGCATGCTCATCATTGGTAATGCATGCAGGCCAAGACAGCACCTTGTTCAGGGAGTCACTCAGACGTGTCCACACCTGACCATAGGCAAAGACATTTGTTGAATGAGTGAACGAACAAACAAACGAACACACATTGATGATCGATCAACTGAATGAATGAATGAATGAATGCATGAATGAATGAATGAATGAATGCAGGCTTGGTGCAGCGATGCAAGGGGCGTTATGAGTTCCTGCGGCAGGGTGCAGCCCTGGCAGGCCGGACCAGAAGGCGCACCTTTGAGGGGGCAGACCAGCCCCTGGAGTACGAGAAGGACATGCGCAACAGGCCTGCTGTGCTGGAGACTCTCACATGCACCCTTGCAGCCATTCTCAACCTGTCTGTGCTCAAGGCAAACCAGGTATGTACTGTACGCATGATTCTCTTGGACACTTTTGTTCTGTACAGCCATTACACATGGATGTTCAGCATTTGTGTGTGCAGCTACAGCTTGTATCAAGACCAAACAGCTAGGAAACTGTGTTTGCATGTGTAGTGGGTATGAAAATATGTATACCCAACCTATAAGTGCCAGGGCAACACTCTGGACTATGGCTGTTTGGGACTGAGCACTGTTCTCAGTTGCGGGCATGCACATTGCATCAATGTCTTTGCCTGGCTGTATTATCATAGGTTGCACAGTGCACACTGTCTACTTATATGTACAGAAACTTGGCAGACCGGACATGTGGGCTTTACTGTAGTGATCTGCCTTGCATGCACCTCCCAAAACTGCATTCTTGACAGTTGCATCACAACTCCCTCATCTAGACATAGACATGCACTGCCCAAACATCAAACATCACAGCTCAACAATATCGATTTACACCGCCTGAAGATGGCCATTGCTGAACACGAGGCACCACAGCTGAACATCAGCCCATTGCTGTCTACAGGTGGGTATTGCAAAGCATGGCTTGCAGACACTGCTGTCCACCAACTACTACTTCACTGATGTGCTGTCAGACGGCCTCTTGGACAAGGAGCCAGAACAGAAGCTGGTGTGGCTGTGTGGGGGCATTCTGTCAAACATTGCCCTGCACCCCAACAACAGGTGCCCTGCCCTGCACCTCGTTGCCCCATTTTACTCCTTTTCCTCATGCCCTTCCTTGCTCTTTGTTCTACCCTGCCCTGGCCTTCATTTTGCCCTGCCCTGCTGTGAAGCCTGCCCTGCCCCAGAGTTCACTCTGCCTTTACCAGATCTGCCAGATCTGCCCTCTGCAGTTGCTTGTTGATATTACTGTAGCCAGCTTGAAGCATGCCTGGCAGCCTGCCCTGCTTATTGCTCTGTCTAGTGTCATATTGGCTTGCACATTGCATCCCCTCATTGCATGTTCTGGATCTTCGCCCTGAAAGCACAACACATGAACGCCCGGCAATTGCACTTTCTTTTTTCCATTGGTGTGGCCGGCATCTGGGTTGATGCACACACTCATAGAAAGAAAGCTACTGGTATTCAGGACACGGTTTTATCGGGCCGAGCTGAGGGGCACAGCAGCATGGGAGCAGGAGCTGGAGCAGGGCACAGCCCTAGGGCATCCCCACCTGGAAGCCTCAGCAGCCCTGGGGGCTGCTCAGTCAGTGCACGGCTTGGGACCTCAGAAGTCATTTGCCTCAGGACTAATGAGGTCTGAGGTGTCAGCTTCCAGCAAGGCATGGGGAAGCGCCAACTTTGTGATGGCTCCTGATGGGACCCCCATTCTGCCTTCTGCAACCAGCATCAGACCAAAAGCCAAGGTGGGAGTGTTTGCACGTCATTTGATGTCTGTCCTGTCATTGTGATGGTCTACAATGCACACCTAAACTTGCCTTATGCTAGCAGCGTCAGACCAAAGGTTAAGCTGATGCTTTGATTGTTTCTGCCACAACACAAGCTCTGCAACTTCACAGCAGGCTGGTTGAGCTGTTCATGACCTGCGCTATTGCAGCAGCATTTTGTTGCTGGCATCATGATAGTTGTGTAAGTCCCACATAAGACAGTTGTAACAAGTACACTGTGTGTCCTCGTGTCTTTGCCGCGGCTATCTGATACTGTGTCTGTGCATGCACCACATGTAAGCCACCTTCACAGTGTCATGTGGCAAGTGCAGGGCATTGTACAAGGCTCAGGTTTGGCTGAGGTCAACGAGCAGAGACTGATGAACTTCACGCTAGCAAGGCCAACTGTGTCTGATCAAGGTAAAAGGTCTTGCCGTCAAACGCACATCACACAGTGTAGCCCATGATTATATGACTGCCAGCAGGAGAGCGCATTACACTGTGCAACATATGACGCAGTTTGAGTTACTGTGTAGGCCATAATCCAGCAAATTTGGCCCTCCCTCATGCATGAAATCACTTACTGACTCATGCAGTCACTCAGTCTTGCTCTCAATCACCCTCTCACTCACTCCGTCACGCATTATTTCACTCCTGTTCTTGCTCACTCACTCAATTGCTTACTCAATCACTCGCTCACCCACTGACTCACTCATGCACTCACCCATGCACTCACTCACGCACTCACTCATGCCCTCATTGATGTGGCATGCAACACACATGCTATCTTGACATGCAGACACAATGGGTCAGACAAGTCCAAGGGGCATGCCCCAGGGGAGCCTCAGGGGTATGGGCCAGACCATGTCAGCTTTCAAGCCTGCTGCAACCATGACTGCAGCTTCCATGGCAGCTGCTGTGCCTCCTGCCTCCTCCATGCTCAGCCCAAGGCCAGCAGCTGACATGAATTGTACTATGACGAGCACCATCCCACGAGACTCGCGAGCCAAGTTTTTGAAGTGGTTCAATGGCTTGAGTCCCAGGCAAGGGCAGGTTGAGGAGCAGGAACTGCTCCAGCTTGAGGTCTCCAGGCAAGTGCACCAGAAACATGTTCTGCAATGAAGGGCTGACTGCAAGTTCCACCAATTGAAGAGAAGTGCAGGCATACAGCTCTGTTTGCAGCCAAAGCATGGTTTCGGTAAAATTGGCACTTTGAGCCATAAAAATGAGCCGTCAGGTCAGCATTTGCACAATGCTGACATAGACAGAATGCTTAGACAACCTCTTGGACTACAAGCCTTCTTGCAACCAAGTCTCAGTGAGTGCTGGCTTTGTTTTCAGGTCTGGGATGTTGAGCGAATGGTTGGAAAATGAGCGAAACAGCATGCGTTTCTTGAACCACTTGTTATGCCGGCCGCTGAGGGATCTGTGGACAGAGGACCCTCCTGAGCTCAAGAAAAGAGCTGGGGCTGCTCGGTGGCGCCCCACTATCAGGTCTGCTCTCCTCGGCCCTGCCCTGCCCTGCCTTGCACAATTCCATACAATGGCGCAGCTTGTGTCCAGGTGTATCAGAGTGAACAGCCCAGGTTTGAACTGCCTTCGACAAATGCAGCAATCTTCCACAGGATGATTTTGATGTGTGCAGAAGCGGCAAGGACAAGCTGCCCTAATGTGCAGGTGTGATGCACTCACGCCAGAGCTGTTTGTGCCTTCATTGCGATTCACAAATGGCAGCTTGCGTGTCAGTTCATGCAAGTGTCACCAGACTCAGGTACATTTTCTGTGTGTACAGTGAGTATCGGCAGGCTGAGGGCAGTGTGGTGTCGGCTGTGGCTCAGCGCCTACTCACCACAGACGCTCCTTCTGAGACCACTCAGGACTTGGCTGCTTCTGCTCAGTTGGTGTCCTCCACAGGTGCTGCTGCTGCTGCCGCTGCTGTGCTGCTGTCAATGCTGCTGCTACTGCTGCTCTCAGATGGTGCTGATGCTGCTTGACCTACTGCTCTTGATGCTGCTGATGTTGGTCATCATGCATTTCCTTCCTTTCTGATTTCCTTCCCTCCCTCCTCCATGCATCCATCCATCCACCTCTCATCCATCCAGTCATCCCTCCATCCCTCTCTCCATTCGTTCATTTGTCTGTTCATTACCAAGGGCGTACCACTGACTGCTAGGTACCTACTAGCATGCACACCATGCTTCTGCTGATGCAGCTGTTGACACCGGTGCAGTCAGCAAACACAGATGTTGTGCTTACCTGCAGCGCAGCAGACTGTTCTATATGCTGTACTGCCCTTGCTCAGTGCAAACATAGAGGTCATTCTGATTGCCTGCAGCAGATTAGGCTGTTCTTTATGCTGTACTGCCCCAGCTCAGCACAGTTTGTGCTCACGAGGTGTGACCTGCAGAGCAACTTTGTCAAACGTCTCTGTAAAGGTGGCCAGACTCTTCTTGACTTGCCAGCTTTGTTGCCATAGATACCTTTCAGCGACATTGCTCCCTTTCCTTTCTTCACTGCACACAACAACTTGGATGGACTCCTCTTTTGCATGCAGGCGCCTTGAGCTTGGCAGCCGCAGGAAACAGTGAGAACAGTGTTGCATCAGGGCTAGGGTCCAGCCTAGGAGCTAGCTTAGAAAGGCCCGGCACAAGCCTGCGAGGCGGTGGCCGAGTTGCCATGACAGTGCTGCGGCCCCAGCAGCAGAAGGCTGCCACCGCTCTGCCACAGCTGGCCATGCCACAGCAGGCTCAGGAGGCACAAGCTGGGCCTGAGCGTGGCCCTAGGAGGTCTCTGCTGGGAGTCAAAACTGTGAGTTGTGGCGCGTACATGCTGAGTCCGCTGTGTTTATGTCCTTGCTGTGTGTGAACTGAGTGCAGTAAGAGTGATTTTGAACTTGGATGATAGTGCATTGCATTTTTGCACATAACAGCCCATGTCATGCTGCCCACTCAAGGTTCATGTCTGCAATTCTGTCTGTTTGCACATCTGGCTTTCTTCATCTGTCTGCATGTCAGTCTTGCTTTGGCTTTCTGTCTATCTGTCAGTCTGCCTGCCTGACTGCTGTTCTGCTTGTCTGTGTGCAAACTTGTTCACCCCACCATCTGCCCATTCACAGCCCTTACCATACGGTGTGTGATCTGTAGGGAGAGACTTTGAAGATTGTGATGGCTCCTCAGAGGACACGCACCACCATAGGCTTTGAGCAGCGCCCCAGCCAGGGGGCCCTGGACGGCAGCCTACCCCGCCTTACCCTCTTTGAGCATGTGTCGGGGGCACGGGTGCTGGCTGACCTGTTTCCCTATTACCGCCTGCCTAATGGCAAGAAGGCGTATTACTACTATGATGCTGGTCAGTCATCATAGCTGTGATTTGACCGCTTGCCTAATGCAGTGGCCATGCTGCCAGTTGTCTTGCTTGAATGATCAAGGTTGTGTCAATATTCTTGCTTGTTTGTGAGAGAGACGGTGCCTGTGTTATTCCATCCTGCTGCTTGTAGCTTCAAGCACAGATGCTGTGCATCTTAACATGTGTGCTGTGCATTTTACATGGCACTAGCCCTCACGTAACAGCAAGGCATGCTGCACATGCTGCAGGCCTTCAGTCATTCGTACCAGTTCCAAGCGTTGGTGGTGTACATGTTTTTATTGTCATGCAGGTGTGGTGGTGGACGAAGTAGAAGTTCTACCCAGCGACCCCCCTCAGAGGCCCACCTCAGTACCCCAGGCCCTACAGCAAAACATGCCTTTAGCTTCTGTGAGTCGCCCTTGTCCCTTAACTTGTCTGTGCTTCGCTTGTTGCTTTGCTGGTGCGCTGTGCTTCTGTCTGACCACTGATGCAACACAGCATACTGGCTTCTGCACAGCAGGGCTATGAAGCTACACTGAGGGAGAGTTGCTGTCTTGCTCCTTGCTGTGACACTCTCTTCAAGGCTAAGATCATGGCGAGGCTACTGTGAGAGCTGTGACGTGTTGTATGTTGACTGCAGGTGCTGAACAGTATCTCAAAGCCTCCTGGCAGCGCTCCCCCCTTCATTCCCTTCAAGCCAGTGCCAAGGCTGGTGCCGCTGCCTAGCAGGCACACTCTGCCAGTGCAGCAGCCAAACAGGTTCAAGCTGTCCAACTTTGGTCACTTGAGGGAGGAGAACCTGCAGATGGTGCTACTGGCGCGCCGCATCACTCAGCAGCTGGTTGACGTCAGGTATGCTAGATTTGCCGTATGTGTAGCTTTTTGGTGACTACAGCTCCAACAGAGGGTCATCACTAATATTTGCATGATTGCTCAGGCACAATGCTGTGTCACGTCACAAAAGCAGATTTGTTACAGATGCTGCAGCTTTCCTGCTTCTTATAGTGCCAGGCATTCCTGAAGTGCATTAAAACAAAGAATTGGCTTGTAGCACTGCAGATGCTTGATGTAGTGGTTTGTGTGTGCAGGGAGGAAGCCTTGGAAGAGAAGGAAGTAAGGGCAGCCTGGACGGTGGAGCAGAGTGCAATCTGGCTGCCCAGGTTGAGAGAAGCCGACTCGCGCGGCTTCTGGGACACGCCCGGTTGCCGCGACCGTATGTTCGAGGCCGACTGGGCTCGCGCCTGCAACAAGGAGAAGTTTGCCACCATGATGGCCAGAGAGAACAAGAACAGCAAGGTGGGAACAGCAGATCGATGAGGCAGTGCTGTGTCGCTACTGTCAGTGCAGCAATTATTTTCTGCGCACAGTTGCTGTACTGCTCACACTTTGTCAGGCAACCTTGCCGCACATCAGATGGCACGCTGGCTGATGCAGGCACCTGTGGATGACAAGGTGGCTTTGAAAGAGATCCATGACACAGTACGGCAGTACTATGAGCTCATCAACTCAGCCTTTACCTTCTATCCCACAGGCACCAGTGCTGATGTCTTCCACATGGGCCTCAACAACTTCACTGCCATGCTGGAAGACTGCAAGGTGACAATGACAGCCGTTGCTTGCAGACTGAGCTTGCAGCCTTAGCCTATCACCCACCAGCTGCCAGATCTGTACTTCATGTGACATGAACTATGCTCATGACACGTTGTGCATGGGCAATGTAACAGCTTGCATGGGCAATGATGGTTGATGATGCTTGCCTGGTTGACTTGCAGCACCATCTCCTCATAACAATGTGCATACACATGCATGAGAGGGACTGCACACAGCTGGCAGACCCATTTCCCTCTGAGGAACAACATCTGGCAATTGGTCTCCATAGCATGTTCTGAAACAGCACATCTGTGAGACAGCATGCTATAGCCGCTGCTTCATAAACAAACCTACCTGTTGTGCAGATTTCAGACGCAGACTCACAATATGTGCGGAGGAGTGACTGTGACACCCTGTTCATTGTGGCCAACTACCAGCCCGACAAGAAGGACCCCTCTGTGGCTGTCAATGATGAGCATGCCCTCATGCGCTTTGAGTTCCTGGAGGCCATTGTCCGCTTGGCTGTTGCCAAGTATGGCAAGGTACTGCTGCAGCTGCAGATGCACTACCAATATGCTGCTGATATGTTGCTGGTAGTGTGGCAGAACACACTTCACCTCCTTGTTGACATGCCCAATTGCAATCAGTAGCAACATGATGTGCTGGATAGCATGACTCAGATGGTTTTATCTCAAGTGACCGCGTGTCACTGACTTCTGTACCTTCTTTCAATGGTGGTCAGGCCATCTGTCGGCATCCTAAGTGTGACTGCAAGGCATGATACAGCTTGGGTGTGCAGACGTGTGCTTGCACAATGTCTGGACTTACTAAAATGCAGGCTCAGCAAACAGAGAGCGTAGCCACAGCAGTTCAGATGCTGTGCGAGCAGAATCTGATGCCTGGTGTGCGCTCTGTGGCCCTTACAGCCCCCAATACCTTCCGTACGGAGCGGCTATACACGGAGGAGGTGGACCTGCTGTACAAGAAGCACTTGGTGCTGCTGAAGGCCATCTATACTGCCTTCAGGCGGGCACCTAATGGTGGTGGCCTCAGACTCAAGGTTAGTATGCAGCTCACGTGTACCTGGTGTCAGTATGCTGTGTGACACAGGTACTGCACTGCCTTGTTCAGGACTATTTGTGTAATGACTGTGGAGAAGTTCCATATGCATCAGCACCGTTGCATATGCTTGTTGTGAATGCCCATTGTTTGTTTGTTGAAGGCCCTTGCATCTACATGGCATTCCAAGGACCTACAGCAGTATTGTGCCGATGATGAGTAACCAGCATGCTGCTTGCACTGCGTGCATGGCACAAGTTTGCATCAGTACGCATCTCCTTTTGTCCATGGATTGATCAGCCAGAAGAACGGGAGATTGCTTTGGCAGGTGTTGAGGATGGACAGCTGGCTAGGGCTTTTGGAGGCAGGGCACTTGCTGGACGCAGACCTAGGGCTACAGCAGGCTCAGCTATGCTTCCTGTGGTCCCGCATGCTGGTAGTTGATGAGATCAAGGACTTTGGCCGGCATGAGGCCCTCAGCTTTGTGGACTTTCTGGAGGCTTTGGCGCGTGTGGCTGAGCTGAAGAGCCTGCCTAGCTATAGCGACCTTGAAGACGCCGGGTATGCTGTTCTGCTGAAAGCACCTCTATGGATGTGGTAGGGGTGCAATAATGATGTTGCTGTCATGGCAACGTGATGGTGCAGCACAAGCTGCGCGCACTCATCTTGACCTGAATACTTAGCTTGTTCAGTTTCAACTTCGGCTTGTTCAGTTTCATCTGTGGCGTGACTTTATGTTTGGTTGACGACCATCACTGGTAGAGATTGGTGTGGGACGCCTCTCCAGTGTAGTGAGTGGTAGTGGAGTTTTACATGGTGACACAGTGATCCAGTACCTTACCATCTGTTGTCATGCAGATGGCTGCCTCTGCTTTCAGACACAGCCTTTGCCATATTGATGTTGTTACTGCACAGATGAGATTGTGCGATAATCCCACACATACTTTGCCCCTTGACTTGCCTCCAAAATGTGCATCAAGCATTCCATGTACAGCAAGTTTGCATAGCCAGGCCCTGTTTGGTGCTGAATGCTGCAGGTATGACAACATCCTGGCGTGGCAGTTTGACAGAGAAGCAAACTCTTCCATGCCACCAGATCAGCTGCCAGAAATTCTGAAGCCCCGGCCCATGGACACCATGCGACCCCTGTATGCTGGTCTGGATGTCATGCTCAACCTGTTGTTCCGCCGATTAGCCTACGACCCCAGTCAGCCTAATGCTCCTTTCAGTTATGATGCTTGTTTGAGGGTCATGAAGAGGCAGGACAAGGAGATGGGCAGCTGAGCAGCAGATGGCGTCTGTTGAAGTGCAGCCATGACAGCGACAGCACTGCAGCATGCCAGCGTGCTACAAGGCATTACAGCCAGCCATGCAGCCTTTTAGTGTGCCAGAATGATGTTGTCACAGCACTGTACAATAAAGACCCATTTATGAATATGTTGTTTTTGGTTGGTTGGCTCAAGCGCAATAAGGTCAGTCTCACATGGTGTTTAGTTCTGGAGGTATGTGCGTCCACAAGTTGCATGTGCTATAGAATTCAATTCATAACAGATACTGTAGAGATGCTCCAGCAGACACCTCATGCCAATGTGTGAGACTAATGATATGCACTGTAGTGAGATTTGGGCTGTGGTAAACAACTGTCATGAAAGCAACTGGTTGGCAATAATGTCTGTAAGTGCTACATGCTGCAGATTGAAAACCTGAAGTTTATACTGCACAACCAATGTAGGCAGCATATACGCAAGTTGCATTGTAGAAGAACAGCAACAGGTTTTGGACACTTACCAGCACAGACACTGTACAGACTGAAAGGCGTCACTCTCCTCCTCTGTGTGTCATGTGCTCCAGTGAACCTCTAGATCTTTGCATCTTTGCCACCTGGTGAGCTTCGTAGGCGAATTCTTTCAATCAGTGCTTCGATCTCAGCATCATATTGATTGTCAGACCCTGCTTCTGCAGTCTGCTCCTCAACATATGCTGTGAAGTCCTCCAAGCTTGGACAATTGTGTGCTTCATGAGGCATGTCTCTGCCTGGAAATTTGTCCTGTAACTTGCCAACCATGGCAATGTACTCTCTGCATTTGCCAACATCACAGGCTTCATGCTTCCATCCAATCCAAGATGACTCTATTGAGTCTACACCCTTTGTGATCTCTCCAGTGCATGCAGCACATCTACCAGCGTACTTTGCTGGGTTACAACTGAACTTCTCAGGTGGCTCGTTCAGCTTCTTTGGCTAGCTCATCTGCTGGAACACATTCTAGGTGTGTGTGCCACCCATCAAGGTCAGTGCACAAAATGCGGTGCATTCCTGCTAGAATGATTTTGCCACATGTCTTGCATACAGCATATTTCTTGGCAACAACGATTCCTGGGTTGTGAACATCTTTCTTCCCACATGCTTGGCAGACCAGCTGATTGCCGTGCCTCTTGTCATACATCGCCTTTTGGCCAGGTCTTCTGGTGTGGCCGCATGCCAGCATCATGCTTTCTGTAGCTCCTACGTCCTGAAGCCAATAGCACATGTCATTAGCCCACTTTATAAGCTGCAATGGTTCATACAATGTGTTGATGACTGAATTTCAGAGCACAGCTTACATGGTAGTAACCCTGCTTAAAAACTACTACCCCTTCCTCATTTATGCAGCAGTGGCCTATGGCTGAAGCTACAACACACAAGGTCGGCAGAGGACAAGTAATTGCTCTGCTAAGGGGTCAAGACCCTTGTGACAGTCACACAACAGATATAGAGCTGTTGCAGTGACCGATCGTAGCTACACGCGTGGCTGCACAGAAGGGGTCACAGCCCACGAAGCCTTGATGACAAACAGCCTTTTGACCTGCTGTGGAGCGCGCAACGGCCACCGCCACGGCAACGAGCCGGTGACTGTGACCCCTTCTGTAGCAGCCGACTTTGTGCTCAAGAACGTGAGCTCAAAAGCATGCAGGCCTGCACCGGTGGTGCCATATGGTGCATACATCCTACTAGTAGTGTAGCTGTACCTGTGGGTCAAAAGGCTATGGGCCTGGTGGGACAGTGATGGCGCTTGCGGACACGGAGGGGAGGAGAGCGTGGGGCCAACCCTCAGATAGCAAGATCTTGTCGTGAGATCTCATAACAGATCTTATAATTATCTTCCGCCGTCACCGTAACCAGCGGTGATGGCGGCAGGAGGCACACTTGAAGCAATTTCATCAGTCACACAGCTACCAGGAACCCACATACTGCCAAGTCATGCTTCGTTTGGATGCAACATGTCACCCTGCATGTGCAGCAACATGCTGTCACCTTTATTACCGTATGTGCATTCAGGGGCAGTGGCCCCACTTCGTTTGCAACGATGTCTTCTGTGTTGTCTCTGGTTTGAGCACCAGCAAAACAAGGCAAGCATTGACAGTGAGAATAGCGATCTATAGCATTGTAGGCATGCCATTTAACAAAAACCTCAATGAATAAAGCTTCAGCTCTCAATTACAAAATCGCAACAATAATGCCCAAAGTGATGTCAGCGATGCACGAATCAGCAACTTGCCAAGCCCTGTGAGAAACAGATGTAGGCATGTCCTCTAGAGTAGGCATGGCATCTGATGGAACTTGTGGGGAAAACCCAACAAATCTTGTCAAAATTGCCGTACCCTTTGGCTGATTGAGCATTGAGCGCTACCTGCGTACTGTCTAGTGGTTGACCACGTCTGTAAAGCACGCTTGCCTGAAATTGCTGCCACCATGTCTAACCTTACAAAGCAATACAGCCTGAAAATAGCAGAACCCGAAGCACTGAACACTCCTCGCAGTCTGATATACATGCTCACAGATTAAAGGACTTGTCTCTGAGCTGTCTATTTGATGTCCACAATCTTGATGACAGATGCATTGCCAATGCGATGTAGGGCCACAATGCAGTCACCCCGGCCGCAATACCGCATCTGCTTGGCATGCTCTATCGATGCCTGCAGATGAACACAAGGAAAAATCAAAACATTCTGCTCGTAGCACACAATGCCACACGAAATCTGTGATTTAGGCCATGGCACACACATGCAATTCAAGTAGCACACTCAACAAAAAGGTCAAATGCGCAGTGTGAAATATAGTGCGCTTCCTTAGCGCCAGCATGGCAGCGCACAGATCAGGACCTACTATGCTCACATCTTCCATGCATAGGTAATGGTTGTTGCTGATACCAGCAATGTATGATTGCTGTATTTGCAATTCAGTGTGAGCAGTACCTGCAGGATTTCATCAGTGGTGTCTGTATCTGTAGCCCTGGCCGAGCCCTCAGCCAGCAAGGGCAGTAGCCCTCTGGTGATGAGGCATTGCCTGGCTGGGGCCTCTCCTGAGCAGGTCCATGTCAGGCTGTCCGTTGTCAACACTGGTATAGCCACTGTGAGCACCGGGATGTTTGGTCTGTATTTAGCCACTAGGCGGGCTGTTGAGCCACCTCTCGTTAGGACTACAATCAATGATGCATGTACCTGCAGCAGCAACAATTGGTGTTTACAGAGTGATGCAACAAGGCCCTCAATGGAGGAAGGGAAAAGCCCAGAAACCCTAACTACAATATCAATAACACTGTGACGTTTATGCCAAGAACTTGACTGCCTTGCAGAACATCCAGACAGCGCACAGCCAGTGGGCTCTGACAACAACAGCAGTCGCAATGAACATATTCTTACACCAGAAGATGCACTGTTTTGCACTGCACCTTCTGGCCACTTGCATTGGATGCATTAGTTTGATCACCATTGAGGAGTGTTACATTGCATGTACACTTTCAGGAAGCATCTGTGTGGGCAGCATACCTTGTGGGCAGTGCGCACAGCAGAGGAGGCAAGGGATTCTAGGGGGCTCATGGGTACAGGAGCACGCTTCATGATCTGCTTGAACAGGCCATAGTAGTCTAAGCTGCGCTCACTCTCTGCACAGATCTTGGTCATCACTTGCACCGCCTGGAACACACTTCTTTGCTTACATGCAGTGTTGCCTGGCGGCTGGCGCTCACACACATACTGCAAGTGGCTGATCATGTAGCAAACGTGAGCACTGCACGACTGAAGCTGACCCACGAAGACGTGCACATGCAAGGTTGATGTTAAAGCTTGTCAGTGGAACATTGAGCAAACATCCAATGCAACAAAATGAACAATACAACCTGACAGGAGAGCTGATGAGTTATGCACCTAATTGGTGGTAAATGCAGGAGTGTGAATGAACGGCACAGCAATAAGACAGAGTCAATGACAGAGTATAGTTTTGATGGTGAAGCAATGAGCAAACTCACACTCAAGCTTCTTTGAAGAGCAGTGCCTCGATGCAACACACAGGTGGACTGACGCACAAAGCAAGGGCCGAGTGTAGTGCTCAGCAACAGTGCGTGTGTGCGTGCGTGCGCGTGCGTGCGTGCGCGTGCGTGCGTGCGCGTGCGTGCGTGCGTGCGTGTGCGTGCGTGCGTGCGTGTGTGACCTGTACAGGAAAGTTTCCTGCTGCAGTCTCTCCAGAGAGCATGACACAGTCTGAGCCGTCCAGCACGGCATTGGCAACGTCAGTGGCCTCTGCTCTGGTGGGGCGAGGGTTCTTCACCATGGACTCAAGCATCTGTGTAGCTGTGATCACCGGCTTTCCTGCCTGCGTTCAACAGCTACACCCATTCTGCCACAGGCCTTTTGCAAGCGTGATAGCATGTGACTGCTGTTGAGGAGGGTTGATCCCCGACCGAGCTTGCCAATGGGCGCTGAAAGCATGGGTGAATCTGTGGTAGTGACCTGATCGCTCACAGCAGCGCCACATTGTAAGGCATGCTTGGTGGGTGGACCTCTGGCAGGCACATTGTAAGGCATTCAGTTGTACCATATCGTGCAGTTGTTGAACAAGCTTGGCTGCGCTGCCTTGTCAAAATCCATGCTGCCATACCAATTCTGGCAATCAACAGGGAGCAAGGATCCACTGCTCTTGCCTACAGATCTGGCTTGACATCGGGTGTGCACTTTGACACCATTGCACAGCTTGGATGTTTAGAACACACCTGGTTGCACTTCTGGATCATCATCTTCTGAGCCAGGAAGATCTTCTCTGTTGGGATCTCCATGCCCAGGTCTCCTCGGGCCACCATGATGGCATCTGACTCCTCCAGAATGTCATCAAAGTTTTGGATGCCTTCTTGATTCTCCACTTTGCTGATGATCTTGATTTGCCTGCCTCTGGGTCCCAACACCTGGACAATGCTCACATGGACTCACTCACTCATACCTCTGCTCATGCTCAGCATCAAAACATGACACGTCAGGGCATCCTCAGTAACCTTATGCATTGATGCAAGTACAAACACAGAGGTGGCTAGTGTCTGTCTGTGTCTGTGTCCTTGCCTGAATACATAAAGACACTGCCTGTCTCTGTGTGTGTACTGGCATCAATACATGAGGACACTGAGGATGCCCTTGTAGTGGGTGCACTGTGCCACTGGCAAAATATGTAACGTGGGTGCAGACTGAAGGCTCGCAGAACTGGTTCAGCCCTTGTTGGCTACGCTAGCATACGCATACTGGATTGCTTTGCAGGTGCGTTTTCTGCGAACTGGTGTGCGCTGCAGGCCACTGGTATCAGCTGCGCACAGACAGCTTGCCACAAACAGTGCAGCTTGCTGGGAGTTTGCATTTGCAGGTCGTATCCAGACATACCTTGCGGATGTTGGTGATGTCAGAGCCCTTGCGCACAAAGGATGCTGCAATGAAGTCAATGTCGTTGGGCAATCCCCACTGGACCAGATCCTCCTCGTCCTTTTTTGTCAAGGTGGGAAGATCCACAATGACTCCTGGCAGGTTGACGTTTTTGCGTTCCCTGCACACCATCAACCGTGTGAGGCACAAGTCAATGAAATGGCAAGCTGACATTCTTGCGCTCTTTGCATGTCTTGAGTATGTAAGTAAGGCACACTTAGTAATAGCCGGGACGCAGACCATGCACTGCAATGCAGCAAAGATGCAGCTGCAGGACAAGGAACAGCAATTTAACTGAAGATACACATTGCTGGAGCATAGAAATCAGTGGTAGACGACCAGCAACAACATGATATAGGCAGCAGAAGGCCTAATTGGTGCTGATACTCACCCAAGACTTGCATTGTTTGTGCACTTACACCGTACGGTGCCTGCTTTTGGGTCAGTACTGAGCACCTCCAGGACAATAGATCCATCAGCACACAGGATCTGGGAACCAGGCTTCACATCCACAGGCAGCTTCTTGTAGCTGCAATGTCATCGAATCAAGTGATTGTTCTTGTGGCTGCGATGTCATTGAATTGAGTGATTACTGTTGTGCATGGCACATTGGCCTTGCATTCAACAGCATGCATGCTGCTCACTAGATCCACATGTGCCATGACAAGGACTTGCTGCATGCAACAAGTCCTCAGTATACATATGTGAGTGTGATGTAGGACACTCAGGGGTTGTTGCATGCAGCAAGCCCTGGTTATAGCAGAGCAATGAGTCACTTGCGCGTTCTTCCATTGCTCAAGCAGGCTGCCAGTGAAGCTGTGCATGTGATATTGACTCAAAGCAAGCAGTAGGATGGGCACTTGGCACAATGGAATGTGCTCTGCATGCCATTAGTCATACTAGGTACCTCATGGCTATGGTGTCATCATCTCCTTTGAACTCATAATCGGTTGTGATGGTGATCTCCTTGCCAGCTGTTAACTTGACAGGCTGATCAGGATTCTTGAGGAAGCCTGTTCTGATTTCTGGCCCCTGCAGTGCAGTGACAGGGACCATGCTGGCGACATCTGCCATAAAGTTTGCAACAGACCCACAAAGCAAGAGGCAGCAGACAGTGCGCATGTGTGGTCAAACAGTCGCATGCTGGACAGTCCGGAGCACGTTTTTGCCTCAATTGAGACTGCTTGAAGCTTGCAATGAAACTGCTTTCAGGCAGATAGGGAGGTCAAGCGTCTGCATTCCTAATTGGTGCTCCGATATGGCTCCATACCTTGGTATCCAACATGACTGCACACATAATACGTGTGTTGCGCATGGCTACCCTCAAAGTATCCAGAGTTTCCTGCAATCGCAGATAAACTGTCAGAGGCGATGCTTCAGATCATAAGCTGGGTATTCTGATAAGTGGCTGCAGACGTCGCACTTGATGGTAGTCGTATGACCCATGAGAGAAATTGAATCGAGCGACGGCCATGCCTGCCCTCAGGAGCTCCTCCAGCACCTCCACCGAACGTGATTTGGGCCCCAAGGTGCATACCACCTGTAGCAGTCACGGGCATCAGCATTGTCCCATGGAGTAACTTTGGAAGTCTAGATCTGATTGGAACCGCATGGTCTGCGCACAGCTCGATGCAGTGTTCGAGGTGCAAGTAAGCAACACAGTCGACGGGAAAGGTGCAGCACCTTTGTTTTCGAAACAGCGGAGGGAGCACCGGACAAGACGGTCTCAAGTCCCAGCTGGACCATGGTGTCCGATGTATGTCACGACGTGTGCCGCAAGCAGGACGCTGCCGAACGCAAGCAATAGGTCAGAACGTCAACGACGGACAACTTTGCAGGGCAGTTCGAACAGGGCAGTACCGCCTTGGAGTTGAGGCGTTTACAGCTCAACTGTCTTGCATGCTCCAATACCTGCAAGTTTTATATGTTTTTCTCTCTCTCCACATTGGGAAAATGCCATGTCTCATGCTGCCGAAGTACACTCTCAGAAAGATATGAGCGGTTTTTGTTCTGGTTTGCGACTTACCCTCAACATGAGTTGTAATCATTGCTCCCAATATTCAATAAACACTTCGACACATGTCTCTCTGGTGTATTCGAGCCACGTCCTATCACTCATACACTCTGTTTAGGCCACTCATTCATACACTCAACCCTACATGCTCAGCGACAACCTCTAACAAATAACAGGAAATGTAAACTATCTAGCCAGTGGTCAGTAATCAAATGGGCAAACATCTTGCTAACGCTCTATTTTGAAACAAAAAAATAAATCTTTTGTCATTGTTAAAAACAATACAATCAATTGTCAAGCAGACCCACACACAACCTCACAACTCGTCATGCAAGCACCAGGGCAAGAAAGGGGACATGTCTCAGCTGACAGGCTAACAGACAATCATCAAGACTGTGCTGCCAAAGAGACTATCAGCATGACATGGGAATGGGCTCAAATGAGCCCATCAGCTTTGGCGATGAGCCAAGGGATGAATCTTCATGCAAGCCTCTACTCTCCTGCTGCAAGCTCGACATCCTATCTCGACACTGCCTAGTAATGCCTGCAAGCAATGCAACTCAATCAGATGACACAGCTCCAAACTGATACTCCCAGAAATACATGCAAACATTCTGAAAAGTTTGACATCCATTCTGCTAAAAGGCAGGACAGCGATGGGCATACCTAAAGGCTTGGATTGGAAGCTGTTACCCACCGACTGTCCCTGCATTGTTTGGGGGTCATACTCTGCATCTTCTTCTTCGCTACTGCTGTCTGTCTGAGACTCTGCACCTGCGGCCAATAGCAGCTGAATGAGCATAGTTTCATCATCCAGGCACAGAGTTTGCTGTACGTTGCACAGTTTTCAGGCATTGAAGTACTGTTATACAACATACAAAATGATAAGGGTGCAACCAGTGGACATCATGCAGCTCGTGACTGCATCTGCAGGAGCAGACAGGCATCAGACCCTTGCATACCTTCAGGCACTTCAAGCTCATCATCACTGGACAGATGGCTTGCATCAGTATCCTGCTGATGGCCACCTCCCCATGTGTTGTAGCTGCTTGGCAGCTTCAGAAACCTGGCAGAACGCCGCAGCAAGTATGGATCAAAGGGGAAGAACATCTCCAAGGGCCGCACCTGCAGAACTGTCCAACACTTTGAACATGCACTGATGTGAGCACGCAGATGTCATGGAGAAGTTTGTGATCGACTGCTGTGTCCAGCATAGAAAAGGTGTGTGTCTGCAACAGATGTGTAGGAGTGCCTAGACCTTGGTGCAACAACACATATGCAAGACAGACACTGCAAGGCTATCTGCTGTGAGGACATAGAAGGCAGCCACATCTGGTTGTCACTTGATACACTTCTGTTCATTGCATCAAGCATGCATTGATGTTGACAAAACATTCCAGGTACTGCCCTGCATCATGCAAAATCAGCCAGAAGATTTGAGACAGGAGGTGGACCTGCATATGCGCTGAAGCGACAGTAGTTTGGAGACTAGTGCAGTCCAGCAGTGACAGGCGCTGAGCTTGCTGCAAGAACTGGTGAGCCACACTGGGAGCACACACTGTCAATGGAGACAGCCTGCAACATGTTACACACTGTCAGCACCATCTGGGCAACAATGTTACAAGTCACAGCAGCTATGTAATCTGACTACCTGGACGCTTCATGTGACTCAGTGATGCACAGACAGAGTGATACATAACGAGCATGCCATGATTCCCATTAACAGAGAGCCCACTTAGGGCTGTCTGCTCAAAGTGTCAAGGCATGAGCAGACAAGCTAGCATCTGTGTGCAGCATCTGGTTTGAAATGTGAACACACAGCGTGTGAATGTGCAATGGCCGAGCAGCAAATGCAGCGGTAGTAGTGCATTGCAACTACCCATAGTGCAGAGCTCTGGGCAGAAGGTGAGACAGCGTGTGAATGTGCAATAGGCAAGCAGCAAGGACTGCAGCAGTATTGCATCACAACTACCTATGGTGCAGAATTCTGGGCAGAAGGTCAGACAGGGTGTGGCGGATGTCAGCAGGCTGCATGCAGGCCTTGTCCTCAGGTGTGGAGGGGGGCGGCGCAGCATCTGAGATGTGCAGCTGACTAGGATCCAATGCATCCATGTCATCAGCATGAGTGCTGAGGAGGCTGTCCAGATGGTAGCAGAAGGCGTACAGCAGGCCTTGACACATGGCATAGAAGACCTGCAGCAGCCATCAAAACTAGTCAAAGGCCTGTCAGGCAAGGCAAGCCATCTTGGGATCTGATGTAAATACAGCAGTACGTATGTACATGTACATGTACATGTGTCTGTGCTTGCTGGCTGGGCATGCTGAAGATGCTGAAGGAGTTGCAGGCCGATATGTGAAGTTGACAACTCTCACGCGCACCAGTGCAACCAGATTGCCAAACTGTGGAGGTCAAAACCTGCTCGCAAATGCAGCAACCGCTTTGACATGGCACTGCTACAGTACATCTACAATTGCATAGCAGGGAAGATCCACCTGGTGCTGAATACCCAGCTCAAAGGTACTGGTAGCAGGAAAGGATGTTGCTAGCTGCCGCTGATCCTGTGTCTTGCAGTAGTCAGCACACCACTGGGCCATGCTCAGCAGGGACTGAATGAGAAGAGGCTTGGGCAAGAATTTGGCGCGGGCTAGGAAGCTGGCTAGGTATGCGGCGCATGCTGTACGGGTGATGGCGGGACGATTTGGGTCATGTATCCTCTTCAGGAGGAAGCTCACAAAAGCTGAAGCGCAGTTTGAAAGGCTCTGCAGCACACAGGAGGTGCTGACAACACGGGCAAGCATTGGCATGTACACTGGTGGGGCCAGGCCTCAGACATACAGGAGAACGACAGCAGAAAAGCAGGTGTAGGCAAGACAGTGATGAGCAACAGCCTGTGTGCCTGCAGGCAGATATGAGACGATAAAGAAAGGTCACAGGAACTGCAACAGCCTTGTTTAGATGCTGCTGGGCATGCTCGAGGGGCAAAAGCTTGACGTAGTTTCAGGCAAGGCGCTGACCTGTTGGCACATGTAGTATACAAGGAACTGTGTGAATTTGCTGCGGTAGGTGTGGAGGAGTGTTCTGTCAAAGACTGCCAGCATGACAGCCCACGTGCGCTGCAGCTGAGCAGCATCATTGCAGCGCCACAGCAAATGGTCAAAAGTCAGCTCCATGAGACTGTCCAAAGTGTCTGCAGTTTCATCTATGGGACTTCTGTCTGATGTGGAGGCAACAGGAACAACATCCTGGGTAGCTGCCGCCCCCTCCCAACCACCCCTGCTAATGCTGGGGTCTGCTGCAGCCTCGTCCAGGGTCTGAATGGTCTGCTCTTGAAGGTCTTGGCCTGTTCGGCCTTCTAGTGCAAACACGTCCTGCTCGTCTTCTGAGTCATGCTCATCAGCCACATGATCTGCACAAATGTTGGCAGAACTTCAATGACAGCCTGCCAGCATACTTAAACACAGAATGAAGCCTATGACATTCGCAGCAGATGCAGTGCTCACATGCATTATACCATTGCGTCCTGGTGTGGGTCACAAGCAACATACAGGCTCAATGCAGAGCAAGCTGTGTGCGTTAGCAGAAGCAGCGCAGGCCAGCTTGCCTGCTTGCTGGTCAGCAATGTCTTGCCACTTGATCTCAACATCAATGTTCAGCAGGCAGTCCACCATAGCTGCCTGCAGACCATCCCTGAGGCAGTCTCCTGCCTGCATCTGCGACAGCTTATACACAGCACGAAAGTACATGCAAGGCGCTGCTCTGTTCACAATCTTGAATGGCATGCGCTGGCTGAGCTCTGAAAGCATGGTCTTAGGTGCTGTGGGGACCAGCAGTAGGATGTCAGCAAGAGCTTTGATGATGTGATCTTGGACAGCAGCTTGCTGTGCTGGTGGCTGCCATGTTTCACCAGGAATTGGTGCCTCCAGCAAGGGGTTGGGAGGGATCAGGCAGAAGACAAGTCGCCTCAAGCAGAAAGAGACCATGCTGCCATTTGCTACAAGAAGCTTGACCGCAAAGTCCAGGGTTCCCTTGAGCACCTCCTGCACATTGGAAAAGCCAGCTTTGAGAACAGACACTTAACTGCTCACAGTTGCGCAGATAGCAAAACAAGGTACCTCTCCACAAATCCAAAGTGAAATAGCAAGCAGCTCAGCAACAAGCATGCCATGATGGTCTGATCGTATATAGGAGACGTGGCGCGTGCAAGCTTGCAATAGCAAAGCTAACTGGTGCTTTTCAGCAGCTGCTTGCTGTGAGTGCTGGCCGCAGACGATCCCTCGTACTTGTGATACATGTTTCACCAGCCTGCATGAACAGGCAGCCTTCAGCATATACGTCACGTGAGCTGCAGGGTGGGCGAAGTGTGTGTTGCGCTGGCATACTCGCGATATGTCGTAGCGTCTTGCCCCAGTGTCTTGCACAACAACGCATTCCGCACATATGCCGTAAGTGCTGCAGTGATCTTGGCTTCTTCTGCAGTGTCGACAGGAATAGCGTCAGTCTCTCGTCACGGCACGAGGCTTTGAGTCAGCTGAACCTCACGAAATAGCGTACCTGAGGTCATCACTGCGGTTGTACGCAAGAGGCGCGTCTTGCGGACACTTGACGGGAAGATGCGAGTCACATAGTCGAAGTCAAAGTGACTACCTGCATCAGCGGGCGGTTCTACGCGATGATGGCGATCGCAGCAGCCCTCTTGTGAGAACTAAGCGAGCAGGGCAGAGGGCGCTGCCAAGTACAGGGCGCTAAATTGAACATCGCTCCGAAACCAGCCATAACAGTACGCAGCTGGTGCCGTCGCTTTGCCTCTAGCGGTCGTGTGGTCACAGTCTACCCTACCCTCATGTTTCGGATGCTTTATCAATAAAAGGCACACCGACATCCGTTGGAATGGCCGCAAGCCACACCGAAGATGAGGAGGACGACGACTGTGAACTTGGCAAGCGTGAGTTCTGGGACAGCACGTATGCCCGGGAGCTGCAGAATCTACATCTGAATGGTGACGAGGGCGAGGTCTGGTCAGTATTTCTTTCAGCTATGTTTTGAGGCCCTATTGTATTCGACGAACTGACGAGCTGCTGGAATACAGGTTTGGTGAGGAGGTGATGCATACAATGATTGAATGGCTACATCTTATGCTCTCGCAGCAGCACAAGAACGACAAATCAATGGCAATACTTGATGTCGGCACCGGAAATGCCTTGCTGCCACTCCAGCTTGCCAAGCTTGGCTACAGCAACCTAACTGGGTCTGACTACTCAGCTCAGTCCATTGCCCTCTCTCAGCACATTTTGCAAAAGCATGGCCAAGCACACATCAAACTACTGGTATGTGTCTTGTGCAAGTCCGGCAAGACTGCTCACAAGGTCATTGGCAGTCATGATCAATCGTGTATCACACGCAGGAAGATGATTTGTTGCAGACTTGTCTGACGAGCAGGCAGGTGACTGCTTTGCCTTTTTGGCAAACAGCTTTGACTCTGTTGTGGTGACCACTGATCAACATGATTGTACATTGCAGCTTTGATGTAGTGACGGACAAAGGCACGTTGGATGCTGTTGGCTTGATGCAAGATGCAGACATGAACAGGTAGCGGCTTGTTTATGACTCACATACCTTTTGCACTATGGTCCCCGCTTCCTTTTCACTGACACGTCTTCTGTCTAAAGCTTGGATATTCTTTTGTTGCAGAGCAAAGTATCAGCAGAGCGTGTGGTCCTTGCTCAAATCTAATGGTCTTTTGGTGAGGCTGCTACCGCATATACATTGTTGCTGTTGGCTTTTTGTTTTCTGCTGAGGAAGTGCTGATCACCGTTCCACATATCATTATGCACTGACCTAAACAAGCTGCTCAGTCGAGTCAAGCAGACAAGTCTATCTTTGCTCATCACCGCAGCATGCAAGCTCAATATAGCCAGCAATGTCCTACAAACTGGCTGATGCATGATGCAGGTCATCACATCATGCAACAGCACCAAGGATGAGCTGTGTGAGGAGTTCTGTCAGTCAACGCAGGAAAGGCTGATTGATGCTGCTTCATGCCCAGACGGAGACAGCCATGCACAGCAGAAACATACACATCAGCCTCATTTGTTCCAGTATGTCGATCATGTACGAACATATCCAAAGTTTAAGTTTGCAGGTATAGAAGGAACCAAAGTCTGTACAGTAGCATTCAGAAAATTACAATGACAGTGAAGCTGTGTGTTATGTTATTGATGACTGTTGTCATGAGCGGATGAGCATGTTTTTGTGGGTCTGCCAGACTGTGTGTTGATTCCTGTTGCGCTTCCAGTATTTTTAAACGCTAAGCGCAGTTCAGCGTAGCGGTAGGTAGAGGTCAGGTTCAGATGTCAAACGGCTTCACTCAGTTCCAAGTGTAAACTCGCAATTGCAAGGGGTAAAAGAGTACGAATGAAGCAGGAATAGCAGGACATGTTCACAGAAAAGCATGGTGTGAGCAAACGCAATCAAAAGTTGCAATGAAAGCACAGACAAAGCACAAAAGTCAATCTTATCCAACAGCTGATGTGCGTGGCTCGCTATGTGCTACACCCATGAGCCCATACATTGTAAGCAGCACTCAAGTGTATATCTCAAAAGCATATACTACACTCACTAGCAGCGCGGAGCAACAAACATGACTTGCAGACCATGTGACAGGAACACGGAGCTTGCAAGTGAATCCAAAATTGCCATGGGTATTCATCCTGCTCCAGACTGTCTGCATGCAGCAGCACATGTGACCGATGTCTGCATCAGTCGTCATCTAAGCCAAGATATGAGCTCCAGGACATTTCCAGGTCCAGTCGCCCATCTGGGCTGTTGCCATGCTTCAGCTTCTTCTTCCCAGCCATCTTGGTGTGCTTCTTCAACTCAGCTAAAGACACTACCATCATCCCCTGCACCGCATCATCATCACTGAGGATGCAATGAAGGTCAAGCTGCAATGCCACTGCATGCACTGCTGCTGATGAGTAGACCAGCTATGTTGTTGCCAGCTATGTTTATGTACAGCATGCAAGATTTGCCAGAGCTACCACTTCACTACATCATGGTCTAGATTGGGGGTCAGAATTCAGGGCTTGAAGCCCAAAGACTGTCCAACAGACTCGACCCCTACATCCTGTTACCAACTGCACAGTTTCCATGCTTACAAGTACCATGGTCACCATTAGCTAGACAGTCTGCCACAGGTGCCATGACTTTGCAGGACACCAGCGTACGGTGTACTTGCGCATGTACCTCAGTATTCTTCTGCCACCACTTGGTCTCATGCACTTCTATCACTATGTCATCACAGTCATGATCACCTGCAGCAGCCAGTACATCAGCTTAGAATCTTCAACATGCAATTGTACATTTACGCACCTAGCCAATCCCCAGGAAGGCTGATTGCTTGCATACTTTTGTCTCTGTCAGCACAAACACGTCGATAGAAACAACCAGAGGGCATGAATATTCAGCGAGACAGCAAGCAACTATATGTGATGCAGACAAACACAGATGCTTGGTGTACACACTTTCCCATACTGCAAAAGTACGGTTGCTTTGAAGGCCAAGTCAGTGGCTCACCAGACTCCTTGTCACCGGTGACCTCTAACTGAATGGTCTCATCTATTCTACAGTTATACCGGGTCCCTCGTTTCAACTGACTGACCTTTTCGTCCTTGGCAAACACGCATTTCACTTTCCTGCAACAACAGAGACAAGTGCCATCAGACAAGATACACCATGGGGGAGGCTTTCTGTTCTGATGCTGTCAAGGCCCAACTAGGTTGCACGTGGAACCCCCGGGGGGCGAGCAAGCGGAGTGTGGCAACTATCCAGCAAGCGGTCATTCTGGAGAGATGAAACATTGGCAGTCTGCATTGCATTGAAGTCACGCTGACCTTCACCATTTGCTACTTACCTTACTCTGCATCAATAGCTGTCATCAATTTCATTGCCTGTCACCTCAAAGCTATATACATATGTATACATTCTATGCATATACTACTGATGTTCCTCTGAGATGACGATACATATAGATATAGACATATCTGCATGTATAAAGTACGCCAAAATCATGTAACACAGCATGGGCTGCTGATAGACATGCAGAATGTCTCCTGCTTCACACGTCAGGGTGCACCATGCACCTTCACATCTCATACATACCCTACATTGACACTGCTGGCTGTGTGCCACACCATGTACAGAGCACATTAGCAGGCCACCAAGTTTTTGCATGGGTGCCACCCCCTCTTGCCCACCAGGGAGGGAGGGAGGGTGCACCATTCTGACATCTTGAAATCATAGACACACCTAGTAGGTCCTTAGCACAACAGCTAGCACACCTTTAATCTGTGATGAATGTTGCATCCAAACAAGTGGGCTGTGACAGTAGGGTAGCCTACTTACACATGTTTGTGCCCCCCCCTCCACCAGGCGGGGTGGACCAGCCGGTCCACTGAGTTCAGCTTGATGGTGATCACTCCCTGCCCTGCTATACTCTTCAGCCTGGGATGCTTGTACAGAAGGTCCATGTCTCCCTTATTCTGAGCCTCAGCAATCGCGTTCATCTCCTCTTTGTTCATGCTGTGATATTTCAACTGCACCACACGGCTGTCATCAAAGGGAGGTATGACAGTGTGGGTGGTATTGTCATGGACTGAGCTAACGCTGCATGTGTGCATGGTCGAAAATGTATCAGCGCCATGCAAGGGGGCGTAAAGGTGACGCTGCATGTGGCATGGTTGAGAATGTATCAGCGCCATGTAGGGTGACGCAAAAGTAATGCTGCATGTGTGCATTTTTGACAATGTAACAGCGCCATGTAAGGTGACGAAAGAGTAATGCTGCATGTGCGCATGGTTGAGGATGTATCGCATGCAAGGTGATGCAAAACGGTACCTTGATGTGCACTTTGCAAGCAGTCTTCTTCTCAGCTTCCCGGGCCTTGACCCTTTTCATGGCCCCTGCAATGGCATCATGCTGCTGCGAGCGCTGATCCTGCTTGATCTGCAGTCATGGCACCCCAGGAATGATCTCACGCACTCAGCATGACATTCACTCAAGAGTGAGTCAGACTCAGACTCAGTCTTGGTGCCAATCTCCAATTCATGAGTGACTCTGACTCAGCATATTGACTCTGCAGTGGCTCAGACTCAGTGTTTGGATGAGCTGTTACCTTCATGAAGTTATGTGTCCTGGCTGGCACATGTAAAATTGCTCGTGCAGGTCGTGGCGAGTACAAAGCATGCAAAGCGTGTGGCATGCTAGCAAATGCCTTGGAGCGTGAATACAAGCAAAGCCAGTGATCCACCGCAGGTTGGACAGACATCTCGCTGCACAAGAAGCTGCGTAGATGTCCTTGAACATTTATGACACTGACATGACAGGCATGGCATGCTTGAGGTGCTACCGTACCTCTTCTTTGGGGTTGTCAAAGTCTAGCCACAAGTCTTGCAGCTCCTCATCCTTCAGGTCCCTCACCGCTATCTTGATCCTGCAGCCACCGACCAACTCATTTCATTCACTCATCCACTACGTGTCTTCCCCTAGGCTCCTGTGGGAGGTCCTGTTTTGGCAGTCGGCTATCGGCTGTAACACATGTATTCTGAATCAGTCACATGTGTGAGCTGACCATGCCATTGTCTGGATGCTTAGCATTGCAACACAGTGTGCTTGTGTGTATTGCTGTTCAATGGGACATGTGTGATAGTGCGTGCGTCGGAAATGTGAAGTCCTTGACTGCTGTTGATGGTGTCTTCAGCTGTGTGGCAGTGGTTGGGGACGGCTGGAGGCCTATGGCTGCTGAATGCAGCTGCCACAGATCATGAAGTGCGCTGTGGTTTTGGACTATGCTGTACATGTGTTGCCTTGATAGATTGGATCCAGAAACACTTTGTAAGGATGCAATGATCTGCTGAGACACTTGCGGGGACACAGCAACAGTTTGCAAAGTCCGCAGGGGCATTGCATGCTCCAAAGCCCAGTCTGACTATTTACAAAGACTGGGCAACGAGCACCTGTCAGCAGTCTGTTGCTGTTTGCTGAGCACAGAGCAAAAAACAGAGGTCTTTGTGACTTCAGGCAGTCATAGACCGGCCGGCCCAGAACATGGTGACCTGAAAAAATCAAAGGCCTGAGCAGAGAATACAACATGCAGGGAGCTATAGTGTAACACGATGCTGGCAAGTGAGAACCAGCAGAAAGTATGAAGCACAGCTGCATTGCGCTCAGCAGTCTTCTGATGCATGAGGGAGTGAATCTAAACCAGATGAGAGCCGCTCACCTGCCGAGTTCATCATCAGAGCCAATATTGTCATGGTCATACAGAATCAGCTCCAGCTTCTGAGTCTCAGGGATGTGAACCGGCAGCTTGAAGGACTCGTTCCAGGTGGCCTCTTTGCCTTCTGGTTGTATTGTTGTCCTTCGCTTTTGCGACGCTCTCATGTACATTCTGCATGGTACGTCATGCTCATCATTGCAAGTACTTATGCTGCACCTTCACATCTGTGATGCTGCTGTGATCATGCTGTACAATATGAAACATGCACATGTTGGCATGTATTGCCACTGACATGTTGTCATGTGCATGAGTCTGACACACCAGATGCTAGGTCTGTGATCAGTTGCTTGCACAATGAACAACCTGCAATTATGAGAAGCCCACACAACTTTCTCTTGTCAATGGCTGCTTGCTGTGCTGGACAAGTTGATGCACAGGCAGCCAAATGTCTGCATGCAGCACAGCGCATTGACATGTCTACTGCCTTGTGAGTCAATGTCTACTTCCCTTGTGATTCAATGTCTACTTCCTTGTGAGTCAATGTCTACTGCCTTGTGAGTCAATGTCTACTGCCTTGTGAGCACAGGGTCACAGCATCAGGTTGTCTGATGAATCTCATTGGGATCTATACCCTATACTATACCCTAGACAATAATGTACTACAATGAGATTTATTGCTTACTCCATGTAAGGATTGGAATCTGAGAGGTAGTCCCCCTTGGGGATGTGTTGGGCCTCTAGGATGTCAATTTCCAGCATGCCGGCTGGCACAGATACATCCTTTATGCTCTGCAGCTCACAGACATGCCTTCGTCCAGAAAATGTACGATGTGCAGAATCCATCAGCAAGCCTGTTTCCAGATATACACACCAAGGCCGTCTGGCAGGCCTAGGATGGTCATGTGTGTATGCAGACGTGCTTGAGCTCAACAGCTCAAACTGGAACGCTGTCATGGGACAAAGGAGAAGCCGACGCTTGATTGCTCTGAGGCAGTCCAATGCTGCTGATGTCATTGCCAGCCACGCAGCTGCTGTGCATACCTGACCATTTGAATGCATGAATGTAGATGCTCCAGAACAACATGTTTTGTTGCATATGCACTTTGACACAACACTTGCATGCAAATACAACCGTCAGCAGGACACAATCAAACGCTTCACAGCCTCACATGTGGCATCTCCATATAGCTGACTGATGCTGGTAGATCATGCTGATCATGATTTGGACTCAGGTTCACGGTAAACAGGCAAGCACAAGATCCATGAGGATGATGGCAAGGGAAGAAGACTCACAGGATCGAGTCTGTAGGTCCAGTGCTCTGGCATGACATACATGTTGATGAGGCTGTCACGAGCAAAGCCCACGAGCCAGGCCTTCAGGCTAGGGATGAGACCAGATAGGGTTGAGCCACCCATAACTGACACCTCAAAGTCCACAGTCTCTGGCTGCTCCACAAATGACACCTGCAAGCATCACAATATCTGTCTTGGTGTCGATTTGGCAGGCGCATCATTTGAGCAAGACTACTTCTCCTATTGGCTGTTCTATTGTTGATAAATGGGACTCAGCAGAGCCAGCCAGTGAGTATGGCTGCCTGCCTTTTCTCATGCTATACACAGGAGCCTTTCAAAATGCTGTGCTGTGCTGTGCTGTGCTGTGCTGTGCTGTGCTTGCATGCCCTGATGTCCATGTGCTATGCAGGTTGGAGGTGGGGCTTCACATGCACAACCACATACGGTGTGCTGCGATCACAGCAGCTGTGAGATGCATGTTCCAAGTCATTCCTTCTTGCTTACCTTGACAGCGCCTATGACAGGCAGCTCATCAACAAGCGGATCAAAAGTGATGCGTATTCGGCCTTCTACATGCAACTTCTCAATTCCAGCCTGCATGAACACACTCCTGTAAAACATCATCAGGAGCAGGACGTGGATCATAAGCCCTTGTGCCAGAGCAGATTTGGCGCTCACAACAACACCTAGATCAGAAGCATGGATGTGGCCAATGGCATGATATGTTCAATAGCTGCAATAAGAAGGTCACTGGCGACTGGCAAAGATCATGAAACAAAGCTGGTATGCGCAGAACATTGCATGAACCTGCAGATCTTGCAGTCACAAAATGGTAGAGCAATGTTTGCCGGTCAACATGAGCAGAGTAAGAGTCTGATCAGAGAAAGGGAGGAAGTGCCTCGAGTACTCACTGTAAAGGAGACCATGTTGGACACCAATGTCGTCAATGCTGATGGAACGAAGGTGAGTTGTTTGGGAATGGGCTTGATGCGCAGCTGCACATTCTGCATACCACTCAAGCAATTGACACCCTGTCAATCTGAAGTCCTGAACAAAGGGCCAGGTACACCAAAACATTTTACCAAGACTACTGATGGATGTACTGTCCACAAGCACCTCTGTAGTAGCATGTTGCATGCATGCAGGAGCTTGTCAGTTGCAGAGACTGTTGCTAGTGGTCTCCTCATTTGATCGCAAAGCTCTTTGTTTGCACCACTGCAAAGGAGAATTTGGCTGCTTGCAGCATCGTGTATCTGAATTTGTGCATGCATGTAATGCCAAAACGTACTATATCACTATGCCAGCTGACATCTGCCTCTATGGCTACCATGGCGTCATCTGTCTTAGCGCTATCTTTGAAGCTGTTGAAGTTGGACAGCTTGGGAGGGCTCTTGCCAAAGTTAAACCTGTGACAGAAGGTCGATCGGCATGCTTCGAGAGCTCAAGTGCTGCCTCGGCATCAGTCTCCATTTTCAAGTCAGCGTGCAAAGCGTTGTCTTACTCTGTCAGTTCAATGCTCTGCATCCATGGCGGAGAAGACGCCTGTAGCAAGTCTGGCAAAAGCTCCCACGCTAACTTGGTGAAGGCTTTACGCAGCTGAGGGTTCCAAAGATGAGCTGCACGTCATCAGGGGCTGTCCTTTGACGCGAGTGTGACAACGTGAGGTAGGCCGCGCTATAACGCTTGTAGGAAACATACCCAGAAAGGCTGACAGCCATCCTTCGTCGTTGCCTACGTTGTTGCGACGCTTCTCATTGCTGCGACCATCGTCATTCTCGTTTCCGTAACCCTTGCCTGGAGTGGCAGCGTGGGCGGATTTGAAGTGGTTATCGTCGTGGTGGCCCATGAGACTGGGCTAACTCGTTGAAGCTATCAGCATATCGCAAGCAATCAGCTGTCGTCAGCGGAGGCTTGGCCGACGCATTTGATTTAGCGCACGCACCCTCTCCGGAACTGATCTGTTTCACGAAAGCTGTGCACGAAACATTCGCTCAATCGTCTTTGAGAACCTGCTCAGCTGTCTCGAAGAAGGCGATTCAAATTAACATGGAAGCTGGCGTGTCACAGCAGGCAACATGATCCTGCAGTGCATGTAAAACACTTCTCTCTCTCTCTCTCAAGTCTGCTGCCTCACAGTAGCAATATGAGGCAATGAGCGCTGCACAACCAATCAAGGGCCACTGCTAAGTTTGGTACACTGTATGAGATCTCTAGAGACACACTCTGTGCTCTGGCACCGCAAGCTACAAGCGCACACCTGCACCCATTTCGTGCACGTAACTGCATCACACCCTTGCACAGCACTATATGCGCAGTATAAAGGACTAAGAAATCATTCAATCATTAAAAATAATTAATTAATTAATAAAACGACCAACATTAATGTGAGTACGGTACACGACAGTGAAGTATACATTTCTGCGCCCACAAATCACACAGAAGAAAGCAGGGAATCACAGCCGCTTGCAAAGTTTTGACACAACACAGAGCAATGTAAAGTGAAAGCAAGCTATTCACATGGACGCCTTGGCATAGCAAGATCATTTGCACTGACAGCATCATGGCCAAAGGACGCAGACATGGGATTAAGCAACACTAGGAAAGGAAGCTATCAATCTGACTGGCACTCTTGTTGCTGCTTCTCAACGCTGTCTATGCCTAAATAGGAGCTCCACTCTATTGTGAAATCTAGCCTACCATGTTGACTTTTGCCGTCCTGCAAAGGTGCCCTGTGTTTCATCACACCCTGCTGCTTTAGCTCTTCCAGAGACAGAACCACTCTTCCCTGCAGCAATGCACTGCCATTGAGCACAGCTTGCACACAGCATGCTCCTCAACAGGCGACCGCGCAATGCATCTGTCAATGTCGCAACATCTGGCAAACACAACAAGATACCTTTTGTGACCTGCAAATTGTGGTCCACAGACTCAAGCTGCAACTTGTAGACAGACCATGACAAATGATTATGACATGATCCACGCAGAAATGCAAAGAGACTGCGACCCACTTCCAGATCATTGCGCCACCATTTGCGCTCTTGTACTTCTATGACAATATCATCCTTCTGATGCTCACCTGCAGCGTAACGGAAACTGGACAGGGCTTCTTTATGCCTGTATCAAGGATCATTCAGCATCTGTGCCATGTAAACACTCATATCATCACTCCTTGCATTCTACCTCAATGATATGCTAGACCATGACACCAGATGCTCGAACAGCCTCTGCATAAGATGCTGCTAATGCACATGGCGCTTGCTACTATGTCAATCAAGCATACGTTGACACCAGCAGGACTTTCAGAGCAGGCACCAGAGATTGTGACACAGTGGCCACATCAGATCACGGTGTCTGCTTGTACTTGCCTGTCAGATGCCGGTGGTGGACTTGAAGCTGAACAGCCTCATCTATTCTGCAGCTGTGGCGCCGCCCATGCTTCATCAGAGTGCATCTCTGCTCACTACCAAATGTGCATTTGACTTGCCTGCATGCAGCAGCATGATTGCACAGCCTCAACAAGATTAGAAGCATGATTGCACAGCATCAGCATGATCTGATTGTTGCCCAAAGGTGGTCTGAAGTGCCTTAGCAGAGGTTCTTGATGTGGAGCATTGTTGTCAGGCATATGCCAGGTTATACCTCTTGCCAAGTGCTGCAGTTTGAATGGAACAGACGACAGAGCATGCAGTGTTGGCGTTGAGCTCCATCTTGTGGTCAGGCTACTTGCTGCTAAACGGTGGCACAAGCTAATCACTCTGGCAACAAAATCAGGCCCCATCTATGTGGGCAGGGTCACAAGCATCTGCCACAAGCTAGCAGCAAGTAGCCTGTCCACAACTTCCAGCTCAACAGCAACGTATCCCTTGCTCAGGAACATCAGTGAATTGGCGATGGCAAAACTCAGGATTCACAGCAGACTCACATGCATTTGCAAGGGCCTGGTCACCAGCTAGCAGCAGCAACAAGCTGGTGCACAAAGTCCAGCTCTATGTCAACGAGCTGCATCTAGAAACGTTGAGACAAACAGATGGACCAAGAACAAGTCCAAGGTAGCCTCACAAGCGCTTGCGGGGGCCACGCCACCAGCTAGCAGCAACCAGACGGTCCACAAAGTCCAGCTTGATGTCAATGACACCCTGGTTGGCAATGTCCCTCAGCTTGGGGTGGCGGTACAGAATGTCCATGTCCTGTTCGACCTGGGCCCGGGCAATCAGCCTCATCTCTTCCTTGCTCATACTGCGGTAGCGCAACTGCATGTACCACCAGTTTGGCGGCTGCCCAGATGAACAGCTCAACGGCGTCCAGGTCGACAGCTCATAAACAGAGCAGCACAAAGCTTAGTACCAAGCTTTCTTTTGCTCAGATGCATGCTGAGATGCAAGCTGGAGTGTTAGTCACAAGCTTGAGTGAAACATGTGCATGCCTGCTGACTGTCAAGTGGTGGCTCCTTGGATCAAGTGACTTTGCATGCTTATCTGTGCAGCCATCAAGGAGGTATGGAGACCACTGAAAACAAAGATCTCGTCTGGACATGATGAAGAGCTGTAGTATATGGGCCACAATGACAACTTGCAAAAAGACTCAAGGGTTTGATGGGTCTACTACCATGTGATACCAGAGCCGCATTCAGTCCGCAGTAGTGTGTGAGAGTTAAATATGGGTTGAGGACTTGAAAACAGACGCACCTTGAGATGCACTCTGCACTGTTCAGACTTGCGTTGTTGGTGCTGCTGATACTGCTTTGTGGCCTGTGCTACTGGATCATGCTGCTGCTTCCTCTGATCTTGCTTGATCTGCATGGCACTGCCACTGTCACTGATGGTGTTGTGAGGCACATGTTTGCTCAGCACCAACAATTGCAGGTTGTATCCTCTTTGATGCATTTACTGGGGCAGTGCATTGAGACATACTGTGCATCAAGTGCAAGAAGCGTCTGCATCCTGTTAAGCAGTTTATGTCACCTTCATACTTTTCAAGCTTTTCACCCTTCTGGTGACTTCAGCATAGCATTGGCTGCAGTATTGGCTTATTGACATAGGCTGAAAGATCAGCTGTAGCATAACTGCCACATAAAGGGTATCTAATTGAGGTGCTAATCAACAGCTGTGTTGTTGCATGACATGGTAGCATGAGCCAACCATCAGCTTTGATTGCAGCAAGTTGTGTCTGCTGTACCAGCTTGGGTAGATATTGTACCAGTGAAATACAGCTCACGCCTACCTTCTCTTTGGGGTCCTGCAGGTCCAGCCACAAGTCCTGCTCTTGCCCATCAGGCAGATCCTTGATTGGCACAAGCAGCCTGCATGTGTGGACTGTATATGCACCTTTCAACTTGGCAAGCAAACACAGGCAAAACGGTTTAGAGATGTACACAGAGTTGAGTGAGTGAGTGAGTGAGTGAGTGAGTGAGTGAGTGAGCGAGCGAGCGAGTGAGTGAGTGAGCGAGTGAGTGAGCGAGCGAGTAAGGAGCATGGAGGCAGTGACCTGCCAAGCTCATCATCAGAGCCTATGGTATCATGGTCTAACAAGACAACTACCAGCTTCTGACGTGTGACTATGTCAACAGGCAGGTGGAAGGACTCATTCCATGTGGCACGCTTGCCCTCTGGCTGCACAGATGTCCGCCGCTTCTGACTCGGCCTCAACCAAAGCCTGGAACAACCCAAACTGATGACATCCATTCAGACTCTGACGACTATGATAGCAATGTTGGCGACTCTTCAGTTTGTTTGAGTCTTTGGTGACAACAGCATTGATAAGAGGAAAAGCAGTGATGATACAGTATCCGACGCATTGAACATGAATTCCTGGCGATCCTGCTTATGCACAACATGCATGTGAAGCTCTCATGTCACAGACTGTATTGCATGGTGTGCCAACCTCACACACACACTTGTCACACGCTGCAGACACAATCCCTACATGCACATGGAACTTGCCATTGCAAGCCTTGCAAGGTATCTGCCTTGTCAGATCAGTCATCTGCTTCTATCAAGTGCACATTTCACGACCTGCTTTACAGGTAATTGGTTGAACTTACGAGACGTAGGGGTCCGAGTCAGACAGGTAATCGCCCTTCGGTATGTGCCTGGCCTCAACAACTGTGACCTCTAGCATTCCGTCGGGTACGTCCACATCCTGCACTTTCTGCAACCACATTGCGTGTCAGTCACACTGCTATGCATGTGATCACTGCATTTTACAACTATGTAAAAGGCACAAGTATAGCTCAGGGTTCACACGGAGCATTCACTGTGTCAATGGATGCCATTAATAGTCATGCTGAGGCATATGTGACAGCTATGTAGCTTCGGCCGTCACGAGCTGAAACAAACTGTGATGATTTTGTGCCAAAGTGTCCATGCTTCCTGCAGATTCCCTTAGTGATTGCAGTGTCTGCACTAGTCTGAGCTATTGCAAGTGCTGCAGCATTGCCATCAGGACAGCCAGCAAGCTCATGGGATTTGGCTGGTCACAGGCTGAAGTACACCATGCTATTTGTACAGCAGACTGCCATGCAATGTATGGCCGCCAGAGCAGCATGGCAACATCTGCTGCTTGCTATATACATTGGCTAGCAAAGCAGACATTACCATGCTGCCTGCTTTCTGCCTATACAGATTCCCTCCATCTGACTGCACATTGTCTGCGGTGTTCTGAGCTATTGCAAACGCTGCAACAACTCGATTGGGACAGCAGTTAAGCCAAGAGGCAGGCACAAGGCATCATCCTAGTGACAGCAACACAAGCAGGAGGCAGCATACCAAGTGAGAGATGACTAACGACAAATACCGCAAGTAGTGAAAACTTTGGATGTGCAAGTACAGTGTCATGTTTGCGTGAGCAGCAACGATGACAAAATGATCAACATGATAGGGCAGTGTGAGTTACTGGATCCAAGCGGAAGCACCACTGCTCAGGCAGGACGTAGTGGCTGATGATGGCATCCCTTGCAAATCTGATCAGCCAGGCCTTCAAGCTGGGTATGAGACCCGCCAAGGTGGGTCCCCCCATCACAGTCACCTCAAAGTCTACCACTTCTGGCTGCTCTATAAAGCCAGCCTGGCCAAAAGACACTATTGAACTGTCAACGCAGCTGAAGCTGAATGAAGGAACAACATGACAAAGCAACAGGTGAGTGCATGATTCATGGCTCATTGTAATGATATTTTGGTAGGCACTGTCACGTTTGCATGTTGTCAAGGCTCAGTTCCAGATTGCTCATGCTCAAACCTATAAGGAAAAGCTTGCACAAACACCTGGCATGTTGCATTCAGCAAGCATGCTGCTGTAGCTGTCATCAAGATTGAGCTCCATGCACTCTGACACAGAGCAGTGAGCAGTGAGCAGTGTTTCAGAAGCATGCAAAGCATGCCATATGAATCTGAGCTTTTCATGCTCCAAGAAAATCAGGTCTACATGGCAATACATGGCATATGCACCTTGATAGCTGCTATGACAGGCAAACGCTGGATGAGAGGATTGAATATGACTTGCACACGCCCTTTGATCTTCAGCTTCTCAATGCCGGCCTGCATCAGCATAGCTTTCAAACATGCTATGATTCTAACAGTTCACACATAAGATTCACCAGAGGTTCTGATGCCCAACTCATAGGACAAGTTCACACTAGTATACCTGCTTGGAGACATGCGCTTTATAATGACAAAGGCTGCAGTATATCTGTTCTGATGCCGGCAATGTATATGCTTGCGAGAACAGACCTACATATGCAGACAATGGGATGCAGCCTGATACAAGCCTGGAAACTTGATGTACACAGAGGGGCCAAGACCCTGAGGGCTGTGCTGATGCTGTTCACATTGATGGATGCAACAATCACAACAGAACATATGACTAGGCTGTGGAGAACTTACTGTGAACATAACAGCATTGGAGACGACTTTGGTGACCAGATCAGGCACAAATGGCACCTGCTTGGGCATGGGCTTGATGTGCAGCTCTATATCCTACAGAGTGGTTGACACAACAGACCGGCAGTGAAACTTAACCTAAGTGAGAGGCTTCAGTGCTTGGTTGAAATGCTTTGCAAAAGTTGCATCAGTTCTCATGGTACATTCATACAGCAAACACGCGCATTCGTTCCAACAGCGGGGCTGAATCCCTGTGTTGTGTGCATGGTCATGCTTGGAAGTGCTACTGCGACTCTGTGCTCACCATTTTGCTTTCCCAGGTAACATCGCATTCAAGCGCAACCGTCAGGTCTTCCTCATGCGAGTTGTCTCTGAAGCTGACCACATTTGTGATTACTGGAGGTGAGTGCCCCAAGACAAACCTGATCACCATCAAACACTGAATTCACTACTCTTTGTTACATTGGTTTCCTGAGTGCGAGCCCTGACTGCATAGCAGCAGTACCTGGTCATCTTGATTGAGTGCATCCAGGCAGGGGACGTCTCCTGCAGCAGTCTAGGGAGTATATCCCAGGCCAGCTTCTTGAACGCCTTGCGCAGCTCCGGATTCCAAGTGGCCTGCATGCGCACTGAGTCCTGGAGCCATGCCGGGAAGACGAGCAACAGTGTATGGCACCACATATGCCTCACCGATGAGGTCTGACAGCCAATCGGCATTGTATGTGGCTGACGATGAAGGTTGCGCATGCTGCACGCCGTTCCGGCTGCGGCCAGTCTCTTCCTCGTGCGAGTCGAAATTCCCATCGAGATCGGACTCCGCGTCCACGTATTGCGAACTGTGCACTTCATCATCACTGCTGTTTGCCATTTCGCGAGTGCCGCAGCTCCGATTCCGGACCCGACCCGACGATCAGCATCAGTCTATATTAGCTTATACGGTCAGGAACCGACAGGAGCGTGAGCATTTCTTTGCTGGCCAAGGTCAATCTGCAATCGATAAAGTACGCATTGGGTGTCATGTCGCAGCGTTGCGCTGGCGAGATGGCAATTAAGCCCGTGCACACAGTCTGTGCGAACGTGTTGCTTTGATGACTCAGCAGCTTAAGCTTTTGCTCAGAGCTTTGCTGCTTCAATTGGTCAACGGCATGTCTGAGCAAGTGATCAATTGCTTGGTCGCAGGGCACAGCGAAAGTTCTGAACGAAATATGATGAAGGAGCGTGCAAAGACACATTTGACGAGCTGACATACGCAACCGGCACGTCAAAACTTAAGACCGTCTGCAGATGCAAGCGTGGTCACGACATGGCAGCAGAGACATCTCTGCTTAATACAGGTCGCTTCAATCCCTCGTTATCTCTTACCCCAAGGCCTGCTAAACTCATCAAGTGGTGGAGGTGCCGGGCGCGGACCTGTTGCCGACACAGACCTTGTCACCAATCTCTCGATCAATCTGTACAGCATCTTAGAAATAGACCGCAGTCCACGAATAGTCCAGCCAGCAGATCAAGCAGAAACAAGCAATGTCAAGTGGCAGCACATGCGACTTTGCAAGGTGGTCTTGTTGAGCCTCGCAGCGGCGGAGCCCGTGAGCTTCTGACATGGATTAGTGAGTTGCCA
>JAABUO010000718.1_pt1 | contig 54259 bp, 76 predicted proteins | sample 5559291 | NCBI WGS metagenome assembly JAABUO01 (sample SAMN10711878, study PRJNA513372) | rock metagenome | isolation source: Antarctica rocks | place: Antarctica: Victoria Land, Finger Mt sud | reverse complement strand
TGTACAACACTCTTGACCTAGTGCTTCTACCACGAGACACATGAACATAGAGCTTGGCAGATGCCAGTGGTGGAAGCATTAGTCACCTGGGCTTATCAGACAAGCCAGCATTTGGCGCCAATATATTTGCTGCAGTGCTCAGCACATCTTCTGGCAGTGCTTGTTCCACAGGCTGATGCAGACTTTTCAGCACCTGAAGGGGACACAGTGCGTTCTCTGTTTTGATGGTTGGAACCCCACCAGACTGTGTTCAAGGCAAAACATTCTGTGCTTCTAATGCTCAGCAAACCTTGTCATTTCGCTTGTTCCACAGGCACACTATCATCAACCGCTGTCAAGGCTTGCATTTTGAACTGACAAGCATGCAATGCTACATATGCTGTGCATGCTATGCATGCTTCTCAGCGAACCTGAACCATGGCTTCTGCCCAGTGCATCACAGTTCCAGGTGTACACAATGGGCCCCATTCCAAAGCTCTTGACATCCACAGCAGACTTGACTCTGCATGCTGCGCCTCATCATGCTGCGCACGCTTTGCTGAGTCATCATCCCCAGTCAAATCCAGCACGTCCTGATTGGTATGTCTGCCTCCTGGCGAGAGATTCTGCTGCTGCTGCTGCAATGTTTTCCACAGCTGTGGTAGCAGCTGAAAGAGGCGCTGCAGACTGGTCTGCGCCTGCAAACACAAAAACCGAGTCTGTTTTGGAGGTTGGCTTTTCACCAGCAGAACAGGACAGCTGCTGCCGTGCTGCTGAGTCTGAATGCAATGTCACAACACATGGAACAAATTCAGGACTACACTGGAAGGAATTGATTACCAGGCACTACTCTGGAAGGAATTGATTACCAGGCATGTGCAAGGAAGCTGCAAAAAACCGGCTGTGCTCAGCGTTCACAGAAGCTGAGACCGCTTCTCTCAAGTTCAAGCTTTTGAAGCAAGCTGGAGCAACACAACTCATGAGTCTCCGCTTTGCCATGATGCAATGGCATTTGCATGATCAGGGTGAAAGATTGTATTGTAGTTAGGGTTTAGGGTTTACCACTGAAAGCTTGGCTGCAGCAGCTCCATGCTGCAGTATCCCTAATACAGCTGACCACAGCTGTGGTACCACCACCGCAGCTGTGTTATGGGCGCCAGAGGTGTCAGCGGCCATCATTGCAGCTAGCAAGTTGAAGATGTGCATTGTTGGCGCCCTTGTCAACACCTGCAAGCCACAAAACACAGCTGCTGTAAAAAGTGGAGTGGCCTAAATCGTGTGTAGGCAGAATACAGAAGTGCGCTGACCACACGAACCAAATCCATATATTCCACTGCAGACAAACTGATGCGCGCCAATTTTAGAAGCTGTACTGAATGCTTAGCAGCATGTAGTCATGGCTCACATTCAGCGCCAGAGCATGGGCTACCAGTTATACCTTATGAACAGGGAGATTTGTGGTGTGCTGCCTCATGGTTAGAAAACGACATCAAAAGAAAGACTACGCTTTTTGGCATTGGCTGGGAAAGTGCCCAAGAGGGTTTCCCTGTGAGTCCCATGGTTGACTGCTGTTGTGAGCAGCATGTCCATGATGTGTCAAGGCCACAGTTACTCTTGAACTGTTACAAATGTTATTTCCAATTTTATTTGTGTATGCTAAGATATAAAGCATGTACCTGAGCAGCAGGTGCATGTTGCAGCATTGGTACCAGCTTCTCGGCAGCAGCCACAACTTGAGCTGCTGTGTCTGCTGCCGCATCTGTCATGAGCACCAGGACAGCTTCCTCAACAGCTTTGGCATTAGTCACAGCTAGCAGCAGCTGCTGAGTCAGCTCCCGCAGTCTGGGTTGTACACCAACCTGCATGCTGATGACGGCATGTAACCATTGCATGCTGACTTTCTCCACATTACTCATCAGACCACAACTTATGGTATTAATACTCATGCTGCGTCACGACATTTCTGATGCCCTGCAGTCTGAAGCTGTGGGCAGTAACAGCGTGTCACAGCACCCTTTGCATTCTGGGGCCGCAACAATCGGTTTTTCTGTAATACATCAGTGCAGATTGGGGGCCACACGCCCCCCTCCCCACCCCTCGGGGACACAGGGCCAGAGTGGGCCACTCCCCAGCTCCACAGGCCCTGTGAAACCCTGGCAGCCGCCATTCATGTGGCAGAGGCTTACCATGACCAGCAGCAAATCTGCAATGGCCTCTCTAGGTAGAGTGGCTTTGCCAGATTGCAGGATGTGCTCTAGGTGGCTAGCTGTGCACTGCCTAAAAACGCCAAGCAGCACCCCTGGGTAATTAGCTACCCTGCAGTCATGTCACCAGAAAGGCATTCACTCAATGCTCCATTGCTTGCACACGACGCTGATGCAAAGCATTTGTATTGGTTGTTGTTGTCGGCATGCGGTTCCCATTGCTATGCTGCCGGCATCTGACAATAAGCAGTTCAGCGCTGTACCAGTTACTGCACGTTAAGCTTGCTGCCCTCATCGCCCACATGCCGTCACTCATGGACTTTGTAAGTATCAGGACAACTCCCAGAACTGGAATTGAACCTCTTTATGCCTTTCTAGAAAGTTGGTCAAACATCACAGAAATATTTAACAGCTCACATGTGCCTAGCAAGCGGCATTCAATCCGACCAGCCAGAGGTCGATACTCGTTACTAACCTGACTGATGATGCAGCTGCGTCAGCAGCTGCTCCATGCTGCTGCCAGTGCATGGCCAGCTGCACCTCTTGTGGCAAAGCTGGACTTCCCACAGTGCTGTGGAAACCACCACTGCTGGGTCCAGCCCTTTGACCAATGCTGGAGTTGGCAGCTGTAGTGAAAGCCAGGTGTGCAGCAGCGGCTAGAAGGGAGGCAGTTGCAGGCAAACAGCCCATCAGTCCCTGCATACCACACAGAACACTTATAGTGCTTTGTGTACAATGTTTTGTAGGTAAGTATATCATGGGTAAAGTGTATTATAATGTTGTATTACGACTGTTTTAATAAGACCCCATGTTACGCCCTCAAGTGATTAGAATAAGGCTGCTGTATGGCCATCAGGTATGGCCACCCCTTTTGAATCGGGGTGTGGCATAATTGATACCTACCTGACTAATGCGTGAGCAAAGGCTGGCACAGGTTCAAATCAATCAATCAATTCTATATCAAACATCACAGGCTATTGTATGTTATAGGGCTAGTGTAAGGCAGTGTGCTCAGGAAGAATGCTGGATTAATTCAGGTTTGCTGTATTGCAAGCAGCTAAAGGGAAGGCAGGATGGGCTGCAGCAGTTGAGAAGGAAAGGTGGTGTGAGGAATGAGGGCTGGAGTGAGGATTGAGGGCTGGTGTGAGGAATGAGGGCTGGTGCGAGGAATGAGGGCTGGTGTAAAGTATGAGGGCTGGTGTGAGGAATGAGGGCTGGTGTAAGGAATGAGGGCGGAGATGCTGTATGCTGTAGAATAACGCTGTTTCTGAGCCCTGCGCGCATCAGCCGCATTAGAAGCAGATTGCAACTTTGTTGCAGCCTGTTACAGTCAACAGAGCTGCTAATGATAGAGCAGATTTGCCAGGAGCAGCTCTGCTGAAAGCCAAACATCAGGTGGCAGCTGGCAACATCAAAACGCCATTGCAGTTGGGCAGTTGTGAACAACACGTTCAACAGGATGCTTCAAATCACCGACGGTTGACCTTGCAGTGTTGTTGGTTCTGAAGTCCTACCCAATAGTAGCAACAGCTCACTGCCGGGTATGCAATAGCTGCCATGTCATTTGTTTATGTTTTGGTACGTAAGTTTTGTGATGTTTGTATGTGAATCGCCCGTTGACTGTCCTAAAGAAAGGAAATGTAGATTGATTGGAAACAGCCACCATATGTTTTGTGACTACCTGCCAGAGAGCTGGGCTGCATGTATCTGAAGTCAGCCTGGCAGCAGTGGTCTTGCTTGTGTGCGTCTGACCCCACTCCTGCTGGTTCCAGTGATGCAAGGCATGCGCGTCTGAAGCCATGGCCAGGAGGGCCAAATGAGAGGCTGCGTGGAGATTTGGGGCAGTCCCATCAGCTGGAGCCTGTTGCAACGTCCTGTCACCACATACACAGCTGTTGGTATGTACGAAGCACATAAACAACCTTCAGAGAAGTCGACCTGTGGTCAAAGCACATAAGCAAAGGTTTCACCTTTTGTCAAAGCACATAAACAACTGTCAGCATTGAAGCAAGGATTTGGCATGACGGCAAAGCTCATGAACAGCTGTCAATATGTAAGCAAAGAAGTGACCCCTGTATGAAATCTTCAAACATGCTGCTCATAGTACAGACGCTGACAAGCTCATTGGAGATTCCAGCTGCAAACAGGGAAGGATTTTTGTGCCTGTTTTTCACTAGAAAAAGCTTTTTTTGGTCATGTACTCATTTAGTCCTGGCAATCCCGCCAACAGAAGGGCTCAGAAGGGTTACAAACCTCCCTGCCAACCATCATGCAACAGGCGGTCACTCCTGGTTCCTGAAGTGCGACACAAGAGGACAGCACAAGTCCTGTGCAAAGGCAAAGCAGAAGGCAGTTGTACCTGCACACCGAAGGGCCCCAAAGGGCAACTGCTTCTCCTATCAGAAGGCCTTGCTGGAGGCAGACCGTCAGGAGGCCATAGGCACTGCCAGCAGCCATGTTGTGTGTAGCACTTGCGAAGCTGGTGCTGCTTGGAACGCCTTGCAGCAGGAAACCAACCACCTGCTGTACCATCTGCTGCATCTGACCTTCACCTGCATGATACAGCACTGCCCTTGAATGTGGTCAAGCACGATGTGGTCAAACACAGGATTTCATCAGCATCTCAGTACATTTTGCTGCAACACCTGATCCACCTAGTGTTCATCTGCATGCAGACTGCCTACAAAGCAGCTGCAGAATGTTGCAGAGGGGGTGTTGGAACATGCACACTGCGCATGTGACATGATGTTTCAGGTATGTGTGAAAAAACTTATATATGCAATGCTTGCTCCCATTGAGGTCCAGAACAGCAACTGTTGTGACAGAAAGATCACCAATGGACGCACTGGTGTCAGCCCTAAGGTTTCTTTCTTTCTTGAGCCTGAACCCTGAACCTCAAAGTCACAAAATGATGCTGGACTTCATTGCAGCTGTTGAAACTGAGACATCAGGCCATAGCCAGACGCCAGCTGTTCACATTGTGCATGCCAAAGTTGTGACAGCACCATTTCACTGTAGCATCACTGATTCAGAAATCTGCCAAATAGCTCCTTGCGCTCCCGTCGTTGAGAATGGGATGCATGTAAAGCAGCAGTCCAGAATGTGTAGGAAGCAAATTGCCAAACACCAAACACCCAGCTATTGTTGCTGTGTCATGCCATGCAGCTGATAAGACACTTGTGACTATTGTGAGATGCATACCGACAGTCTAGCACCAAGTCCCCAGATATTGTTGCTGCATCAAATTTCACAGTCAACACAGCACCATCTTAAGTATAATGAAAGGATCACCACACATGACGCCCGAACTGTTGGTTGCAATGCATGACTTAGATGTACTTGATGCACCAGCAGACATGCATACCGTCGGTCCAGCACGCCTTGACAGCTGCAATGAGAGCATGAATGCCAGCACGATGGACTCGAGTGTCCTGAGACTCATAACAGCTCCTGATGAGGCTCTGAACCAAAGCATGTGCATTTGACTCTGTGTACTGCCACACCTGCATGGTATCAGCAGCTTTCAGATTGTATTTGGAAATGACAGGGAACATATGCGGTTCTTGACGTGCACGATGGTGCTGTGTCTGTTGGCAGCAGCTGAGTTTGAAATGCAGCTGTGCCTGGCGTCAGTGTTGCATGACAGTGCACACTTGCAGAGACGTTTGAAGTATTGTGTGGGTTGGTGCATTTTTATTTCAGGTCTTCAGAAGATTTGCAACATGGGCTAGTGCAGCATCATGTGTAGGGTGCCTGTGTAACAGCGCAGAGGTCCCTTGTATCATGTGTTTGGTAGACAGCAAATGTGGCCAATGTTACTTGCAGTTTAAACTGCATGTAAGACAAACAAGAGCATGCATACACAACAGCTTGCAGAGCTTCCGCCTTATGCCTCTTGTAAAGTGATTTTTCCAAATGTACCTGGACCCCCAAGACCTGAATAACTGTCCTCAAGCACCCCATCATCATCCACATGTGCTGACTGGGCCTATCAGATTCCTGAAGAAGAGAATCTACCAGTCCTGGCCATACTTGCTCCAGCAAAGCTACCATGGCTTTTGGTTTTGTGAGCGTCAGCAAAACATTCATTGCTAGCCACACTAGATGTGGCGGTTGCACAAATTTGCCCTTGTCGTGATTACTTTGGCCCTGCAGATAAACACTCTATGAATCGCGGGCGTAACTGGCATCTTAAATCATGCTGAGTTTATGGACAATCCTCCTATTGCCTGTTGGTCTATTTGTAGATCAAGCGTAGCAGTGGACACGAATGAACCCCTCTGCAGTTGTCAGATCTGTCCTGCAAATGCCAAGGCTGTGTAATCTTGAAAATCCGATTGATTTGGAAAACAGAACATTCCCAGTTTTGCTACGTGGCAGAAGCAAGCTGTTGTTGCATTAGGCTTGGTGAACACCTGCGATGTATTCAAGGCTGTCCACACCAGCACTCATTTGCCGTTCTGGCTTTCTTTGTGTTCCTGCATGTCATCAATTTCTTCGACACAACAGTTATGCTTCAGCCAAGCCCTTCGGATGGCTTGACTTGGTGGACTTCAGCAATGCAATCATGCACAACCAGATTGGCTATGTGAGCTGCATGAGCCTACTACAGCTGCAGCACAAGAGCAAACACAACTTTGCTCTTGTGCTGGAAAGGTGCTGTATGCACCTGACCCTGGGGACAAAACCTTTTCAATGAATGAACAGAGGAACAAATGAATGGCAAGGTGCACTGTTGGTTTACGTTGCTATTTGCAAGTGTAGAGCAATGCTTGACAATCAGCCTGTGGGCATGACTCATCTGCTCAGTTGAAGGCACCTTGGCAACAGCATGACTTCAGCATGGGCAGATGAGTCATGTCTATAGGCTGGTTGCAATGTGTCAGGCATTGCTAACCAGCTTCAAATTGCTATGTAACCAGTGATGCACCTTTACGTGCATTCACTCATTTGTTATCTAACATGTGACTTCCTTGGGTCAAATATGTGAACGTGTGGGTCAACACGTTCCCAAGGCAAGAGCAAAGTAAAGCCATTGTTTCAGCTGCAGCTGTTGTAGGCTCATGATGCCTATACTCAGCAGCAAAGGGACACAAATTAGGCATGCATGCAACAAAGGTACACTTTTCATGCAGCAGTTTCAGATGCAATGCAAAGGAAGCGCAAAACAGTTTGTGATGCACTTGAGCTAGTGTAGTCATGATACAGGCGTGAATATTAGGCAAAGCAGCCAGGAACAGAATCCCCAACGCACAAAAAATGTCTGCATAGAGCAAGGTCGCAAAGACAGCTTTGCTTACAGGCTTGTCTTTGTTTTTTATCAGATCAGCCCAGTTTTGCAGGATTGGGGCAATGCTATCCAGGTCAGGGGCATCCTCCAACGGCCCCAAGGTCTTGATCATGGGGTGCACCTGTAGCAAGTAAAGAAATCTTGCATTAAAAAAGCTGGTGCTATTGGCAGCCTGATGCCAAGCTTTTGGGATTTATGCAATCCTGAGCTGCATTTGCAGGCCACAGATTTGCACCCTGAAGAATTCATTCCATGCATTGACTCCATTTAATGATTGCAAAGTAACATGTACAGCACAAGGCTTCTGCAAAACAAGCTTTGACCACAAATTCACATCATGCGCGTTTGATGCATCTCCATGCTGGTCCACAGACACATTGTGTTTACTTCAGACACCCAACATCTCCCTGTACCTGCAGCTGTTCACCTGCACCAAGATTCAATTGGCTTGCTAACAGCTTGCCACTGATAGTACAAACTGCAGTCAAGCACTTAATGAAAGGTTGGTATATGACTGAGTATGACCATGTCTTTGTACACAAAGACACTCAAGAAAGGGGATATAACATGGAGCATACACCCACCATAGCCCGGATTTGAGGGCCGGGGTGGGCCATCAAGCGGTACAGCCCCTGATACCTGCCCCCATCTGTCAATGCCAGCTCATGCGACTGCTTGAGATGAAGAAGAGCAGATTCCAGAGACTCATTGACCCTCACGTCGTCCATCAGATCTGGAAAGCTGAGGACCTCAAACAGGGCTGTGATTAGACTGCCAGGCAGTGTATCTCCTGCAGAGGGGGACAAAACAGGATGAGATTCGATCTGTGACCATGTGACTGGTTGAGATGCAGGAGTGCAGACTCCAGAGCCTGATTGAGAATCAAGTGGCTTATAAAGCCTGGAAAAAGTGGGAGTTTCAGACAAGACTGTGAGGAGGCCTCTAGCCCTGTGTGGTATATGCACAGCAGACTGTGCCAGGTCATGCAACTGCTTAAGATGAAGATGAGCAGAATCGTAAGCTTGATTGAGATGCAGATCATCCTGAGATTGGAACTGCTTGGAAGCCCAAGGCAGATTTTGATGCCTTAATCGACTTGGCAGTTTGCTATGGGGAACATGGGCACATGTGTGTCATAACACATTGCTGTTGGTAGGACAACGCCCATGCTGCAGGAATCCTTATGATCAGCCTCAATAGTAACACTGATATGACAGCTGCTTTGACATTGGTGAGAGCTTGGGCATGCAGGACAGGAGGCAAACTTTTCTACCTGATTGCACAGACATAGCTTGGCTCAAAACATCATGCAGTCTGCTGGCGTCCAAAATCTGCAGCGCTTCAGTCAAGCCCTCGACACCATCTCCATCATGCTTGTACTGTGCCTGTTGTCGTCAGCATGCAGTTGTGGTTCACCGAAATCTGTCCACCCAAGCATGACAGATGTTGCAAAGCCTGGTACACGGTGCAATGACGATCAGGCAAGCATGCCTTCCTTGCCTTCCTTGCACCTTTTTTGTCAAAACATGCTGCAAGGCTCAGTTTGGTTAACATGCAGTGCTGCTGCCCACCTGTGCAACGTGGTAGTTGACCACACACAGAGCACAGCTGGACAACTGCTGTGACAAGGTGCTCCAGAGCCGCTGAACCACAGGCTGTGTATGGTAGACAAATATCTCTGCAAAGTGACCTGTGAGTGCTGCATGCTGACACCACCAATGGTCGGTCGACTGCAGAAAGGCCGCAGCTTCGCCAAACCATTCTTGACGGTCGGAGTCTTCGACAGCGTCTGCTTTCGCTTGCAGCTCAGCCCATCTGGCGAGTAAGGCAGCCTGGGTGTCTGCCATGTACTCGCAGCCGCGTTCAAGTCGCTGCTGGAGAGCGACGTCAACTTGTCAGTCAAAGCATCGCTGACTGACTCCCGCGCACATAGCATTCAAGCCGCCAATGGGCATCATGCACATAAACACTATTGATATCTCGCAGTGCGGTCTGCCTTAAGACTTTTCTGATTGTCTCCGACAAGACTAGGGGTCGTGCACAGTGTGAACCGGCAATGCTTTTTTTGCGGATCACGACGATACGAGCACATGCAAGCCGTGCGCATCAATGCAATGACACCTCGCCCGACACATGAGTCGCTGGCGCAAATCATGCCCCTTCATTGGACCTGAACATAGCAATCAAGGCACGAAAGAAGAAGACAAAGGTTCCAGCAAATTTTTGAATTTCGCGTGCGGTACGGAGCCCGTGCAGCCTGGCAGGCTTGGCAGGAAGCATGCCTCCTTGGCATGCCTCGTTGGCATGCTTCCTACCAGCTTCGCAGATCTGTCCCAGCTTCATAATCGGCAAGTATCCTACAAGAACTCCACTGGAATGCTGCCAGCCTCATGGTTTGCTCACGCAGCGTTTGCACACCGGTGGTACCTGCCTCAAGGAAAAAATGCAGGTATGTACTGCTGCACTGATCTGTGCAGCTCACAAACGTGTCTGGCTCTGTGCCAACAATCTGGTGGGCAAATGATTGGACGGTAACTTTTTTGAAACAAGACTTGTTCTAGTCTACTTTTGATTTGTATAAGTGCTTGCGCCTGTGCTATAACCTTGATGCTGGCAGATTGTACATATACAGGCGCTTGCAATGCAAAACAGTGCTGATGGGTCGTGCTGTTTTCATTTAGCAATAGTGTTCAGCACTGCTTCAGAAGACAGCTGTGTCATGTAAATAATATTTAATATTTTACTGCAACGAAATGTATTTCAAACTTTTTGGATCAAGAATTCAACCTCAACAAACATTCACGCAGTTGCAATAGTGACCTTTTTGGAAGCCATACTGTGTCATAATTGGCTCTGTATATACACGAGCACTTAAGTGGCTGAATCAGAGGTATGTACGGTCAGAACAAGCTGCTGTGAGTGAATGCAGCAAGTAACCACAGTCATCTTCGGTCGTTTTTGTGGCACACTGCACTACTGACTGCATGTGCAACAAACTAGCTTGGGATCTTTCAGTGAAGAGACTTAACCTATGCTGCATTGACAATGTCCCGTGCAGGCGGAACTGAACTTGATGTCACAAGCAAAAGCAGCATGTGCATTGGGTCGGGAAGAAGAAGACAAGACTCAACTTAAACAGCAAGGCTGTATGAACCTCACACTGTAGTCTGCAGAGTAGTTGCTTATGTAAACAATTTAGTGCTTTCTGTGTTCATGCTTACTTAGTCTGATATCGTGTGCATCTACGTGGTGCAAACGAAATTGAGGCAGTGTAATAGATTCGAAAATCGGCACGGCTGCTCAGTTGTAGGCTTGCGACAGTTTGATCTGGTACCCAAATCATATTTGGCTGACGTCAACACGTCAGCACAAGGCATGCAGGGAGCGCTCGGCCAGTCAGTGCACAGCTCTCATTGCAGCGTACAGACGCCAGATGCGGCAGCCAATTCACGTCTCTTTCGTGGTTCTAGAGCTTGGAAGCAGGTCAACACCTGCTCTTCCTTGTTAGCTGAGGCATGCAATAGGTCGCCGGCAGCACACTCGCAGCTCAACATCTGTCTGCGTACAGGTTCAAAGACGGAAAGCAAAAGCATTTTCCGCTTTTTCAACAAAAGCTCTGAAACACACTTCACAGCAACAAAGGTGTCAGGCAACTTTGCAGCTTGATCACGAGGCAACGAACAAGCACAGCTCTGAAGGTCAGAGCATACACCACTTTGCACCTACAAAATTGCTGCATTCCTGCACACAGCAGCAGATGCACATGTAAAAGACGTGAACTAGCTGCAGAACTGCATGACTTTGTGCACAGCATTGTTGTGGTGATGAAGGTGCTGAGGAGGCGCCCTCAAGCTCAGACAGCAGTGCCAGCTATTCGTGGACCAAACAATGGTACCCTGTGTCCATTGTCGAGGATTTGGAAACCTACAAGCCAAATGCTATTAAGCTTCTTGGCAAAAGTCTTGTGCTCTGGAAGGACACTGATGACCAGTGGCGATGCTTTGATGATGTCTGCCCACATAGGTGTGTGTACTGAGCTACTTCGCCGTCAACATCTGCCATGACAAACAGAACATCCAATGGTTTTAAAGCTCCTGTGAGACACAATCTTGCCTTTGCCCTGCAATGTCCTGTTGCAAAAACCTCAGAGAATGAGCTGCAGCACCATGTTTCCTGTCAATGAGCAAGCGTGCAATATCAAACATCAGCGCTTGAAATGCTTATGAACTACACAACTGAGCATGGTCTGACGCTGCCAAGCATGTTCACATCATGTAAAAGCACGCCCGGCTCTTGAGTACATTTGTTGAGTCTCCAACTTCCAATCAGCAAGACTGTTTGTGCTTGCAGTAGTGATGGCAGTATGTCAAAATGTAGTTTTTCTGATCAGAAGAAAGCTACTTTGAATGTGTATTGCAGGCTGGTGCCTTTGTCTGAAGGCAGGATAGAGACAGATGGGACTCTGCAGTGCGCCTACCATGGGTGGCGTTTCAATGCACATGGCACCTGCACTACAGTGCCTCAGGCTGAGGACCCAGATCAGAATCAAAAGGCAGCAGCGCATCCGAGGGCTTGTGTTGCCAGCTACCCTGTGCAGGCATGTTGCCAACACTGATGTCACAGCAATCTGCTCTTTAAGCTGCAGCAGCTGAGACATTCTTTGATTGCTGCATCTACTCTTGTGGCCAAACGCTTCCCTGCAGGTTGCAACAGGCCGTCGCTGACAAGCATGCTGCAGGCCACTGCCAGCACCTTTTGGTTTCTTGACTTTGCACATGTCCTGCCAATCAACAACTGCCATCACATTTAGTGATTGCATTCTGCCTGATGGTTTTATATGTACAACTTGCATCTGTACAGTCATCCCAGCTTGCAAACACACTCTATGGCGCTTCAACTCACATCCAAATCTTATACAGGACAGTGCAAAGCAGCTTCACAGCTACTGTTATCTGCTGCAGGTACAACACCATCTGCTGTGGGTATGGGCAGATGCAAGCCCGAATGCTCAGCTAGAGTGTTTGGCAAAGCAGCCCGCTGTGATAGATGAGCTACAGGAGGAAGATAAGGTCATTTACATGCACCCCTGGTAAGAAGCAACTGATGTTCCAGGGCTGGGCAGCATTGATGCAGCTTTGATCAACATGACTGTCATGGCTGCAGCCTGACTTTCCCTGATTAACTAATAATCAGGTTTCCAACACATTTTTGTCATTTGCATTTTTGAGCTATGCTTCACAGAGCGTTCTTGTTAGGCATTGCTGTCATGTAAAGTTTTGCAGTGATTGGAAGTACCCGGTAGTTTGAATTGCCTGCAAACATAGCTGTTGTGAACTAGAATTGTGATAACGGACTCGCATCTTTCCTGACACCTCTGCCCGGCTTTGACATTTGTGCACACTTGGTCCTTTGTCTATCTCACAGCACCATTGATATGATGCTCACTTTTCAGACTGCTGAAGATTTTTCTCAGTGTTCGCTGCTGTGCTGTGCAGGTTTGTGCGTGACATGCCCTTTGGTGCAGACATACTGCTAGAGAATGTGCTAGACCCTTCTCACGTCCCCTTCTCTCATCATGGGGTCATCGGCAACCGAGACAAGGTCCTGCCCCAAAGCATGCATGTGTTGGAACCAGCACAAGCAGAGTCTGGTTTTGTTGTTGGGGTTGAAGCCACAAAAAATGGCACAAACCGGACCCAACTGGGCACTGGCAAAATGACCAAGATCTTCTTTCAGCCGCCAACTCTGGTCAAGTAAGCTCTGTAGCAGTGCCATGCCACCAGACGTGAGAGTGTGAAATAACCAACAAAAGCTGCATCAACATGGTCTGACCTGCGTTCATACCAATTTCATAGCATGTCTTATGCATTCTTGCATGGTTGCGACCCAGGGCTTAAATCGCATCCTCCAGAAAAGAAATCCTTCCAAATTGTCCTTGACAAATTTTGCTACGTCGTGTACCTGCAATCTAGAGAGAAAATGCTCCCACGAAGATGTTGCTCTTGGTTTTTTTGAATAAGGATTATTCCACAATTTTGCAGCAGATGTTATTGATTGCAATCAAGCCGTTTTATCACATATCAATGTTTGTTGCAGCAGGCTTTGTAGAGATGTTACGCAGGTACAATTGTGCAGCAATTAGACTTTGTTCTGTCAGCGTTATGTGGCATGTCAAGTAATTTATTGTGTCATCGTCAATGAAGGCCTTGCCTGCACATGACTCAGCGCATATTACTCAGTGCACATGACTCAGTGCAAATGACCCAGTCTACATGACTCAATGCACACCCATGTCAGCAGGCTGTGTGGCGCTGACACATGCTGATAGCTCCACACGGTGAACTGTAACCGGCTTTGACAATCGTCTGCAGGTACAAGTTTGGTGGGCCTGGCATGCAGATGATCACCTACTGCACACCCACCTCACCTGGCCGCAGCAGACTCTTCTACTGCCTAGTTGCTGACAAAGAAAAGGCTCCCAAAGCTATGAAGCGCGCCATGGCCCTCCGCCCCAAGTGGCTGCTGTTCCTGAACCACTTCCAGCGTAACAATGTTCTGGATGGGGACACTGTCTTCCTGCATGGGCAGGTCAGCCTTCCAGCTTATGCTTGCTCATGCGCTTCCTCACATTTCCAGTCACCTCAGTCACCTTTGTCTTTAGAACAGGGACCACACAGCGGGTCAAGACGCAATCATCTAGCTGAAGATCTGTTGACCATTTGCTTGTGCTAATGCATTATGCAGCATCTCAAGAACTGGTCAGCATCTGCAGGCGTCCCTCAAGCATACAGCCAATTAGCAATATAACTATAATGACACCAAGTGTTGTAATCACATCATGTGTAAACATGTACTCACTCTAGCTGACCTGCATGTGCACAAACTCTGCAACAGTCACAAGACTCAAGAAGAGCAGCAGGCAGAAGTGCATCATGTCCATCTCAGTATGATCACCTCTTACAGTGAGTGTAGCTCAAACCCCATGTTTGCAATAGGACTGCTGCCTATGCAGCAGGCAGAAGTCTGTGTGTCGGCAGCTCAATCTGATAGAGGAGTTGCCGTCAGGATGGCAGCAGTCTGATGCATGAGGCAATGAGCTGACTTGCATCGCACTCATCTGATACCTGATGGCTAAGCCCGCTGTTTAGTAGTTATGATGATTGTTATTAGTCAGATGCACCACATGACCTCATTCACACCGTTTTGTGTCATGCATGCCCAGCTCCATGTTGCGTGTACACAATATTACTATCACCTGCATTAAGGGCACAATAGCCGGGAGTACATGCCACAAGTGTGTTGTCAGCATCTGGCATTGTTACATGTCCCACATCATGCATGCTTAGCTTACTGTTGTGTATGCAACACAGGACTGCTACATGCATCAAGGGGGCAGCAGCCAGAAGTACTACATGCCCACAACAATGGACAAGGGCATTGTCAGCCTCAGAAAGTGGCTTGGCAGCCTTGCCGGGCCTATTCCCTGGGGGACCTCAGCGACCCCGGACATCTGGGCTAAGCAGTATACCAGGGATGACATTCTGAGCAGATACAACCAGCATACTCAGCATTGCAAACACTGCTCAAAGGTGTGTGCATGTCTTTGTCTGTCTGTCTATCTGTCTGTCTGCCTGCCTGTCTGTCTGTTGTTTGCAGCCCATGCCTATTTGTCTCACTGTCTTTCTGTCTGCCCAGTCATTTTAGGTACCATGCCATACAGAACAAGGAGCTTATTGTGCCTTGTTCCTTGTGCTTGCAAGGTACAGCATGCAAGATTGCAGATGCGATGTCGTGTCATGACATGCGGTGGCAAGAAATCTGCATAGCAAGATTTGGTATACATTGAGGACTTTGATATCGGGGACCATCGTGAAGTCACAACACATCAGCAAATGCTTGCAGGTTCTAAATCGTAGGCAGAAGCTTCATCATGCCAGCGTGTCAGTGTCGGATGTAGTTTCATGGTTGTTGCATTTGACAACTCAGAAGTGTGTTTGATGTGTGTGTGTGTGCAGGCACTCAAGGTTGTCACTTGGTTCCAAAGAGCTGCAGTAGCGGCAACAGCAGTGTCTGCATTGCTTGCAGCAGCTGCTTTTGGAGCTGGTCAGTCTTCTATTTCTTTCTGGGCTGCTGTTGGTGTCAGCGCTGTTGCAGCTGCCTTTGCAGCATACAGACTTGCGCAAGTCCGGCAGAAGTTTATTTTTGTGGACTATATACAAGCAGATCATTGAGTGTAGCTTTTGTTTGCCTGAATCTGCGATTGTGCATGGCAGTGTCTACTCAGAGGCAATTAAATATTACCGTGCAAGCGCATGAAAATTGTGTGACGGAGACTGGGCTGAAGCAGCACATTGCGAATGACGAGTTGCAGATGCTTCCATTAGGGGAGGTATGACAAGCTCAAGCCATATGGTTGGTGTATTGGTGTTCAAGCAAACACACTATTTACGTTCAACTGCTGTTGTTGATGCCACACACGTGCTAAGCTGGATGAAGTATTTAAAGATTAGTATTTCTGTATGTTGCAGACCAACATTGCATACATACAATGGTCATGTGCAGCATTCCTGTGCTTGTAATCAGGAAAAACATTGACTCAGGAAGCAGAGCTCGCTAAAGTTATATTTGCAAACAACGATCTGTCGGTGGCATGATTGCAACAAACAGCCTGTCCCAGGCATTCTCAGCCCCAAGGTCTTCAGATCTTAGTGATCCACCTGTCTTATGTTTCGCGTCGTCGTGACGACTATCAGCCATTTCAATGGTACGATGTTTGTCGAGCCATGAAATACTTGAGGGGTACAGCTACTGAGATTATCTGATAAGAGTTGCTAAAACTGTTGAGACACAACAGTGCTGCAGCAATGATCACATCTGAGGAGAATGTGAAGCAATAGCCAAAGCGCATACATCGCAACCGCGCACGATTCTGAATGACGCAGTGAAAGGGCCAGCCAAAACAAAGAAAGCAAGAGCATGCATGTTGCTCGGAGGAGATCTTCAAATTCAAAAGATCGCTAGTAACCCTGCTAAAATTGCAACATCCTAGCTTGTGTTTGAGATACTCTTGCAAACCTCCGTGCGCCTTTCAGCAAACTCCTGCAAGCCGTCCTTCAGCATTGCAGGCTGGCAAGTCACAACTTTACAGCCACGCCAGCTACCAGAGTGGCTTCTGGTATCGGAAATGCTCCTGAGCTGTATAACTTGCCGCCCCCCTCTCGTCCAGCCTCCGCTGACTCCCTTGTACCACAAATGCAAAGGATCAAAGGCAGACATAGTACATCATCAAGCCAACTTCCTGGACAAGACATGACTCCCAGGAGTCCTCCCAAGCAGCAACAGGCAGGCACCACTCGCATATTCAGTCTACCAAAACAGCGACCTCAGGCATTAGTTGCACAAGAAGAAGAGCGCAACAGAGAGAACGCGCGGCAAGAAGGGAGCAGGGGACTCAGCAGAATCAGCGACAGGCAAATTGGAACCATCAGCAGCTACAGCCAACTGCTGTGCAGCGTCGTAGTCTATTTGATCAACAACATCAGAGGCGTCAGCTATTGTCCAGGCAGCAGACTCCGAAGCCACCAGCCATAAAAGCATTTGCTGGTCAGACGTCTCAGTCAGATTGTAACAATGGCAGACACACTGATGTGATCAATCTGACTGACAGCCCTGAACCTGCAAAAGCAGGCCAAGCTGGCAATGTGCAGCTTCCACAGCTGTGCTCACTCCTGCAGCCTCAGGTGTGTATCACACCATCGCTTTGTCCAAGCAATGTTGCATGCTCCCAGTCATGCCCAGGGCTCACTTTTCACTGTGCGCCACTATCTTCCCTCCGCATCTCCTCAGAATTTGGCAACTGCAGGGCCAAATTTCTAGCAGTGATCTTGCTTCTGCTGGCCAGGAAGGGGTCCTTCCAGTCAAGAAGGTTGGACGTGATCTTGAACAAGTTTATACAGCCAAGCCTAGCCCTCAGACATAAGCTGCTGGCCCTACGCCCAAGGTCTGACTGTTCAGATCTGTCACTTTTACTGTCGTATGTGCAGTTCTCTGTTCATCAAGAAGTCTCCTTGCAATGCATAGGCTCCGGTTGTCATGAACTTGGGGTGATTGATGGTTTACAGGTGGAAGGTGAGAGCCATAATGCAGTTGGTTCAGCTAGTGAAAGTGTGCAGCCTGCCCAGCAGCAGGACAGAACTTCACAGGTATTCCTTGCCACAGGCCTACAACTCTACTGCAATCATATACAACCGCTACAACCTTGGCAAGCGTGCCACATGGTCGTGTCTCATGTGTGTTTGCTTTGTTTAATGTGGCTTCACAACCTGATCAGGCATGTCGTGGAGGCACGCAGCAGCAGCAGCAGAGCATTGGTACCAGGGCTGAACAGGTACAGTTCACAATTCATGGCATCCTCCTTGGAACAAAAGTACCTTCATTTGGCAAGCCAGAAGTTCTGCATACAACAGAAGGTCTGACCCTTTGCTGGCGCATATGTCCTAGGTAGATTCCCACGGGGACAAACTAGCCACGGGACAAGGAGCAGGTCTGCAGCAAGAGCAGCACGTGGAACCCAAGCTCCTTGGTTGGGATTGGCTGGGACAGAGCGCACCATCGCAGGTCAAATCTGCTGCAGGCGTGAAGCCTGTGCTGCCCCAGGTCTGGTGAAACAAAAAGTTGCCACACTCTGTACATTTGCTGGGTTGCTATTGCAGCATTGAAACTTGCAGGACTGCATGGCAGACTGATGCAGCTTGACAGCTCCCTGTGCCTGTGCATTCCTGGGCAGAAGCACCTTTGGTTGCAACACCAAATGCATATGCAGAAGCCATTGCCATACAGGGTGCAGCTCACCTTGGTTTTTGTGCTCTGGACAAGCCAAATGTTTGACCTGTCCCAGTCAACAGTTTGACACAGTTCACAGTTTCAATGCAGACAAGACGTGATACTGAAGCAGCAGCCAGGGATACTGATGTCCATGGTGCATTTCAGGGTGACACACAACAGCCTGCTTTGCCCTGCTTAGCAAACATGGGTCCATCTGTGCCTAGATCACCTAGAATTTCGGCAAGCTTACCAGAGGCAAGGACCCAGACTGCTGGCAGCGAGGCACAGCACGTGGCAGGTATTCCTCTGATGCACAGGCACAATGAGCCTGCATACTCCACTGACATGAGGGATCATCTTGTCCAATGACTCAATGACTTGCTTGCTTCTGCAATCTTCTCTCATTGACTCCTTCGCATACCTCTTCAATTAGACTCCTTCAACCCCTCATGCACTTACTTGTGTACTCGCTCATGCATTTACTCAAGTACTCAGTCATTCAATCCCTCGCTCATATACTATCACTTAGCCACTCATGCACTTGCTTGATGGTTGCTTTACTCACTTGCCAACTCCCTCAGCACCATAAAAGCACTTTAGTGAACACTTGTACCAGCAGAAACTGCAGGTAATGCCTGCTTTGGGGACTGTTGTTACATCAGCCACCTATGCAAAACTGCCACAAGCTGACGTCTTGTCTCCCTACAGGCATGAGGCCTACAGTAAACCCCCCTCACGATGCACTACAAGATGCAGCAAGCACCATACCTTCTGATCCCTCAGCTGCCCCTGAGTTTCAACCTATGAAGGGAGCTGCCCCTCCCTCTGCCAAAGGTGTGATCACACCTTCTTCAGGGGCTTGTCCAATGGTCACTCCAGCAGCAGTTGCAGCACCTGCAGCTGAGTATGAGACTGCAAGCCTTTCAGAAGGTGATCTTCTTCAAAGCCGGGCCGTCTGGATCAACAGTGTGCATTCACCATGCACAGCTTCATGCTGTGGGTCATGATGACTGGCAGGTGTGTTAACACACCCCTGGACAGAGCTCCAATGCAACAAAAAACAAGTGGACCTGAGGGAAATCATGACATCATTATATTTGGGACAACAGCGGTTTTGGGAGCAATTCCTGGGGACTAAGTTCTGAGGCACCTGCAGCAGCAAAAGTCCCAGCCTGGAGCAATTGAAGACGTGTTTGTGCTGCAGACTTCTTGCTCTCTGCTGTACAGGTGTGGCATCCACAGAGAGCCGCTCACAGACTCCAGCACCAGGAGACAGCCCAGGCTTGCAGGATGGTGGTGACAAGAAAAAGAAGAGGAGACCTAAGAAGAAGAAGGATCCCAATGAGCCAAGAAAGCCCATGTCAGCATACATCCTCTTCTGTGCAGAGTTCAGGAGAAACTTGGACCCTCCCGCTTACTTCAATGAGACGGCTGCTTTGGTCTGTTCCAGCCTCTAGCCTCATCGTTGTGCTGTCATGCAGCATACGTGTCAGACAGCTATAGCAATTGAGCCATGCCTACTGAACAAAGCATGTCATCACCCGGTGCGTTGTGAGCGAAATTCTTGTGCCAAGGGTGTGACAGGCGTACTTTTCTTTTTCTTTCTACAAGATCATGTTGCAGCATCAAGGCCTGTCAACGGGCTTGATCAGTTGCATTTGTGCTGAGTTGGTCTCGTACTTCCTCAGGATCAATTATGCCTACTTTTCCTGAGCAACAAGCATTGTACTTTTATAAAGAAATGCTCAGTATTCCTCAGCTGGAATCTCCCCACAAGAAAACACAACAAATCATGTTCAAACAGCTAGCATCATTGAAACGGTCGTGCTTTCTTGTTGCAATGATAACTTCATTTAAAGATTTTTTTCCAAGTTGCTGCTGACAAGATTGAATGTGATGTAGGGATGCCAAGCTACATGTCGGAGACTATTGCCACCCGGCGAGACAAGGGTGACAACACGCTGTGTGCTGAGTGTGGCAGGCCCCACAACCTCAAGCTATGCTCGGGTATGCCCCACCTGCCTTGCATCGCTGCCTCATAAGAAATGTATGTAGTTATATTCAACTTGTACCATCAGTCCTGATGCCTGCTGATTGACCATCAGAAGCATGCTTGACAGCTTAGCCGCAAACAATGCCTGCTTCTCAAAGCCATATGCAAAGGGGATGACTCAAAAAAAAAAGTCAAGTGGCATGTTTTGACTTGCTGAGGCACCGAATGAGAGAAGCGCATGTGATTTTAAAATGACTGTGTTGCTTTGCATCAGCAACAATGCATGATAAACTGGAGATGTGCTTGCTGAGTTGTCAGACAGCAACTGACATGAAATGCCAGGTTAAGATATTACTCATAATGACCGTGACTTGTCCTTGAGTGGAGGCAAGTCAGGATGTGGTCATAAGCATTAGGGGCTGCATGCACCACATCTTATGCTTGCTGAAAGCTGCTTGATACTTGCGTTGTTCAGCCAGGGCTCTATCTTCGAATTTGGTCCCTTGAGAATAGCTTTGTGTCCCTTGAGGAGAAAAGACTTGCCCTGCACTTACCTAGCTCATCATGAGCCGGAAAGGGTCATTGTTGTTGTTGTTATTCTCAATTTTTGAAGAAAGGCCTGGTGCCCCAAAAGCTGAGACATTGTGATTTTTGCTTGTGACAGCATCATCAGGGAAACTTGAGTGCTGCAAAATTGGAGATTTAATTTTGTCAACGCCTGATTTCAAAACGTGTCGGGAGAAAAACTGGAGTCTGGGTTTTATTTTGGAAGCAGGATGGCAGCCGGTGAGACACAGGCTGCCTGACTTGTTAGGAACAAAGAGAATTGTGAGTGTGAGAGGGTTGACTGGAAGCATGATGCTCAGTACACTGCAGCATGACTAGAATATTTGTTGATGCTGATGGCCTGCAGGTTGCAAGAAGATCCGCTTCTGTGGAAAAGCCTGTCACAAGAGTGCATGGAAAGCCTGGCATAAAAAACAGTGCCTTGAGATACAGACTGACAAGACTCAGAACGCAGCACCCCAGCCATAGATCATCCACCTTGGGGATTTGTTAGCAAGGCCATGTTGAGCAGTAGAGGAAGCAGGATTTTGGAATGCACCTGGGCTTTGCGTGCGTCTGGTGTGTAAGTAGATGTACATCATTAGGCTGATGCATGCAGTTTGCATGCAACATTTACACTATAAGCTGTGTGCAGGTATTTGCAAAATTTGAAGACCAATCCCTAGCTATAGCATAAACTGTGCATGCGTGCCGTGGTCAGTGCTGATGCCTTGTGCCATCTTATCCTTATAAGTGTAGCATTGGGCGTCTTTAGGTGGTCACACGAATGCATTGTTAGCTATGGCACAGCGTTTGTTTAGCTTGGCTGGAGTGCATGCCTTTGTTGTAAGTATCAAGCAAAGAAGCTTCGTTTGAAAGAGAGTGCCACTGAGAGAGATTACAATGCTTTAGTCAGCCAACAAGTCTGATCACATATAGAAGAGAACAAAGGTCAAATCTGGAAGACATCAAGACAGCTTAGAACAAACTTGAAAACTTGCATGTGTTCTTGCGCGAAAAAGGACCTCGTGATGCCAATGTTGGTGGAAAACAAATAAGCATACTGCTGCCTAAGTGTGTGGAGAGCCGGACGTTCAAAAATCATGTGCATTTCATCTGCAACAGCCACACCACCACAATGTGTGCACACCCTACTGGCCCTGGCCCTCAGCAAAAAGGCCAAGAACAAATGTGAACTGATGAGAACCAAATCTCAACAGTTACTGTAGAACTTGCTGCATGCGCCTACCAGAAACAGGTAGCTGACCGCCTACGCTGGCTAAAAGGCCTAAACCAATAATGGTATATGCATGCGACAACCCCAAAAGTAGGGGCTGCCCTAGGACAATGCACGGCAAAGTCATGGGTGCCGCCCAAATGCTGACGCAGGGCTTTCACAATTGTACCCCGGGCTGCCCAACGGACTGCAATCGACTATTTCATGAGAAAATGGACTCTTTTCTGCAGTTTCAGTAAGTCGCACGTGACGCGGGTATTACATTATAGTGACTAACCTCTGCAGAGCAGCAGCTTCGCCATGTTCGTGAGCGTTGCCATCTGTCAGCTTGCGACCTGCGCCATGCAGGCTCGCGGTGCGCATGGTGATGGCTGTACCACAGTTTACATCTTGAACACAGTTTGTAAGTGTTTGTCGTCGCTGGCTGGCACCTGTTGATAAAGCAAATCGGCAGTGAGTCAACTGCGTGTCAACAATCAGCAAGCCACGCCGAATCGAGACAGAAGTATAGCACACGCACTACAGAACTCACACGAAACCAGCAGCTACATGCGCACGTGCTTGGGATGGGCATTGGTGCAAGCGCTCGTGTGTGCAGTCAGCGTCAGCGGGTTCAGCCTTTCAGACCTGATCTCAGACCTTGTACCCCTCAAAATAACCACTGGTAGCACCGCTCAGGAGTTTGAGGGCTGGGGGACTTCTTTGGCATGGTTTGCAGAGTATATCGGTTGTCTGGAAGGTGCGTACAATCCGTAGAACTAATTGACAGTCTCACTGCTGGGACTGAGTGTATATGCGGATGGTGAAAAAATCAGAACACAAAAAGGACCAACAGCTGGCAATGAAGCACAGAGGATTGGATGTGTACAGTTTTCCTGCTGAACTTGGCATGCCTTGCAGATTCACAGCAGGAGAGAGTGGCTGACCTGCTGTTTGATGCTGAGGCGGGCCTGGGTCTGCAAATTGTGAGATATAACATCGGCGGCAGCAACACCACACTGAATGCAACAAATAGCATGCGCCCCTTTGCTGCAGTGCCAAGCATGCTGCTGGCCAATGGCACATACAACTGGACTCTGGTGAGCCAGCCTGCCCTAGTTGATCACATCATCACCGCAGACATAGACGTACTCAATGCCACATCACCTGGTCAATGAATGCAACACTGCAGCAGACTGTGACACACATGCTACAAAGCTAAACAATGCAAACAAAGCAGCCCCCTTGCTGTTTAGTAAATGTACGTTCTGTGCATAGATTGTGCTGGAAATCAGTTCAAATACATAGCGCTGCTCAACAGCTAGCTCTGCAGAAACTTGCATGGTAAGCATTGGATGACATGGAGAGTGCAGTATTGGCATGTAGGACAGCAAACAGGCAGGGGTCATGGTTGCAGCACAAAATAGGGGAGCCCTCATCTTTGAGGCCTTCTCCAATTCACCCCCCTGGTTCATGACCATTTCTGGAGACCCTAGGTATGGCCTCAAAAGTTTTGCACCCTGCAACTTGGCATGTGCTGCTGGATTTGGTGCTGCTTCTTGTATGCTTACTCTTATACAACAAACGCTACTCTGCACCCCAACCACAAAATCCAAGCAACATGCGCTGATGTTCTGGGCTGTGCCGCAGCGGTAATGTAAATGGTGCATCAGACAATCTTGCGCCAGCCTATTATGTTGCCTTTGTGGATTACTTGACCGAAGTAGTGCAATATTATCGGGAGGAGATGAACATCACTTTCAGAACTGTGGAGCCGTTCAATGAGCCCAGCTCGACTGAGTGGCAGCTTGGCAACATTCAGGAAGGTTGTCATTACGATCTTTTGACACAGGACAGCATTCTTCAGGTATGCTGGCCCAGATCAAGCCATCCTGTCGTTTATGTCACTGCTTGTACAGTCATTCAAAGGCACATTCATTCAATCGTTGCCCAGTCATTCACCCACCCATTTGCTCCTTTGCTTGCACAGTTACTCGCCTGCTTGCTCATTCACTGAGTAACTTTGACCAGCTTGACCGTTTCAGACCTTTTTTTGAAGCTGCATATATGTCATGACACCAGTCGACCCCATCATGACTCAGTAAAGGTTCATCAACATTTTGCATTGCAGAAATTGGCTGCTAGTCTGGATGCCAAAGGCCTGTCCCCAGAAACAGGGATCAGTGCATCTGATGAAGATGAATATGGCACTTCCATTGCAACCTTCCTGCAATATGGCTCTGCCCTAAGCGTGATTGATCAGATTGGTACACATGCATACCAAGGTGTGGTGCCACCTGCAGCAACTTCAGCACAAAACCACTGCCTTTTGCCATGTCAATGTCTGAAGTGCATCTCAGCTTGCATACAGATAGCCAGGAATGCCTTGCTGAATGCTGATTCAAAAATGCCTTGGTGAATGCTGATCCCAATTAATAAAAGCTGATCAGGACCCAAGGATTCAGCTTGAGGTGGAAATCCAGGGCTGACAGGCTTTTGGCACTGCACAGAGTGAAACAGCACGTCCAGTCAATTTTCTCTTACAGCCGGCTTTGATTGTGGCCAGCATTGAGTCTGCCCTGTGCAACCCTCCATATATTGCCAGTTGTGGCTCTGCATTATATACAGATGTATGAATATACAACCATATCTGTTGCTAGACAACAGGTAATGCAACCCAATACATATGTACAAATGTTTGCAAGTTGATACACATCGGCATTTACTGCTGTGTTGCAGAAACACTGGAAACTGTGATTTCGATTCCTTTGGACCTGCTTGCCAGTCATGCTGGCAAGCGGCTGTGGATGACAGAGTATGCTGGTGGCACCTACAATGTGTCAGACATACGGACAGGCCTTGCCTTGTCCACTCAGGTAGAGTTCTGCCCATACGACAAGCATTGAAAAGATTTTGCCAGGTTGGCCACTGTGTAGAAGAGGACTGATAGTTGATTGAATGGTACTGGTTCACACCCGTGCCCCAACAACAGGCAGCCAGTGTGACTGTAGGTTGTGAGTTTGTCTGCAAAGGTCCTGGGTATGTTACAAGGCAGCGTCTGCAGAAGAATGCAGTGGCTGACAGCATTGACCCCAATGTATGACTACTGCAGATTTTGGGGGATCTGAAAAATGGAGGCGTGCAAGCCTGGATATACTGGCAGGTGAGCTGATGTGCAACAGTTTCCATGGCATTGCAAGTAAACATTATCCAGTTGCAACTGAATAAAGTTTACTTGCAATGCCTGTTGCGCTCCGATGCCTCTGATCACACCTTTGTGTTACTGAATGGCAATTTGTGCAGGACGACAACTTGTCTCATGCATGATGAAGCATTCAATGTTAGGCACAGCGCCCAGTCCCTTCAAGCTTATGAAGTTCATTCTTCAGGTCATGTGTTTGGCAGTGTGCATCTCGAGCAATGACTTGTGCAGCCTAAGCTTGGTTCTTTGTGGTGTTGACCGCATGATGCCAAGCTGTTTTCACAAGGACGCTTGGACATCTGTGTGCTGTCAGTAAAACCGCTGAGTGGGCAAGGATGCTTGTCCTTGTAAGTCTGCTTTGAGAAGATGTTCTTGCGTTACAGGCTGTTGAAAACATATATGGCCCTGGTGGTTTGTGGGGCTTCCTGCAGATGCCCTTTGGGGACTACGGCCCTCAAGACATCCCTTGGCCAAACATACCTATTCAGATCAGCAAGCAATACTACGCCATGATGCAGGCATGCGTCGGAGCTTTGTAGACCAGAGTTGGCTTTAGTGACTGTAGTCTCTGCCATGCATTGTGTCTGTCCTCAATGTTGTTGAAACAATTGTTGCACCAATTGGCTCCTGTGGTGAGGACCTTTGCCTAAGTACAAGCCAATGCTTTTGCCCATCTGTGTCAGACTTTTGCCCTGTCCCTTGGTCCATGTCTGCCATCTATGCTGCAGGATTGCCATTCCTTGACCCCTTGTCTCTGCACCTTGTGCCCTTCATACTAGCCTATCAGACGGTGGCTGACAGCATGTTCTGCTGTTCTGCAGTATAGCAAATTCATCAAAAACGGATGGACCATTTTGAATACAGACTCTGATGTTTGGACGCTGGCCGCCATGTACCAAGATGAGGATTCCAACACCGAGATTGCTGTTGTCACCACTAACACAGAATCAAGCAGCACCAACACAAACTGGCAGTTTGGTTCCATGTCATCACAGTACATTGTAGAGGTGTACAGAACTAGCGCCACCGAAAATTGTGCTCAGCTGGCAGATGTGGTTTTGCCAACAAATGGCGTTTTGCAATATACATTGCCGTCAAACTCTATCACTACTTTTCATTTTACTATAGAGGCAACAGCTGCTGCTGCCACAGCAGGATGACAAGCAGAGGCGCATGTGCACTGTACAAGTGCTATATACAAACATAGCGATAGGCTTTATCCTATCTTCATAATGAACCTCAATAGACTTTATTTGCTCCGGTATTGCAAGCAGCAAGGCTTGGTAACACCACACATCAGTTGTGCCAGGAGGAGGTTTGACTAGCCAGCTCAAAGTCCTGGATTTGAGCCATTCACAGTATGATACAGATGGAAGGCTGTTGATGGGGCTGCACAGCTGCAAGGCTGTTGATTGGGGCTGCAAGGCTGTTGATTAGGGCTGCATGGCTGTTGATTAGGGCTGCATGGCTGTTGATTGGGGCTGCATGGCTGTTGATGAGGGCTGCAAGGCTGTTGATTGAAGCTGCATGGCTGCAAGGCTGTTGATTAGGGCTGCATGGCTGTTGATTAGGGCTGCAAGGCTGTTGATTGAAGCTGCACGGCTGCAAGGCTGTTGATTGAAGCTACAGGGCTGCAAGGCTGTTGTTTGAAGCTGCACGGCTGCAAGGCTGTTGGTTGGGGCTGCAAGGCTACAAGGCTGTCTGAGCCGGTATTGCTGCAAATTGCTGCGCTGCTGGTGCAGCTGGGCTGCACCTGCTGAGCTGCTGCTGCCGCTGAGCTGCCAGAGCTGCACTGCCCCTTCTGCCATGGCTGCATTGCCTCTTCTGCCATGGCTGCACAGCCGCTGCCGCTACAGCTGAAGAGCTGGAAGGGCTGCATTGCCGAGCTTGTGCCCAATTTTTAGGGTCCCTCTTGCAGACATTGGAACTTGAGGCGGGAAAGGGATAAGTATGGGATCGACCAGCCCTGCTGAGTCTAAGGGCTCGGGATGAGGTTCGCTGGCTCAGCGAGCTCCATCGCTGCTGCACCTTGTCACGTCTGTCGTGCTTGACATTGAAAAGGCTGCTTGTTCCACTTGACGTGCTCGTGTGCCAAAGGTCTCTTTCGGTCTTGCTGTTTATGGTGTAGCGTATGCAGCCTTGTGGCAAATTGGATCTCTCTTTCACCGCCTGGTCGTGTTGTCGACGTCGGTCACAGGTCCAGTGCAGCAACATGTGCTTTGACGAATCTGCACCTCTTTGCCGTCCGCTGGCCCCAGCTGGTGTTCGCATGCTTTGTGAAACTTGTTGGACAAAAGCTTGAGCGCCAGCGGATTCGAGCAAGCACCCAAGTGCAATGTAGCCTGTCTAAGGTACATTTTGACACTGCTGTGCCAGTTGCGGATTATAGACAGGTATGCAGATTGAACTGACTTCTTATGTGAACAGATTGCTTGTCTTTGCCTGGGTGAGAGGTGTCTCCCTGTTGCAGATAGATTCCCATCAGTATCCAAGCTTGTCGTCAACTTGTGCAGAGGTTGCAGCACTGTTGCAGCCTATGAAAGGCTTGCCTTTGCTGCGCCACACTACTCAACACAGCTGTTGGTTGCAGGAGCCAATGTTCAAAGCCACACTGGTGAGGCTGATCTGCAACAGTGCAAGCGAAATGTGCGCCTGCTTGTCATGCAATGGGCATGCACCTTTCATGTGGCATTGGCATGCATGCTACGGGTTTGCACCGCCCAACAGCTGAATTGTCCAGCTTGTGCAGAGGCATATGGCGCAACCTTGAGAACTGCTTCGAGAACAGCTGCTGCATCATACTTGGCTGCAAGCTGCAAAATGGATATCTTCATCTGGCTTGAGTGGCTCACGATGTGACAAGTGATACTTTGCACCTCACTTCAGCATCCACGTTTTATCAACAACACAAACACCTTCTTGATTATATGACTTCTGAACCTTGTTGACCCTGCTTCTGAAGTTTGTGGCTTGCAAAAAAAAAAAAAAATGTATGCTGAGGTTCCTCCCTTTGGCATTGGTTCATATGCTGTTTGTCAAGTGAGCTCTATCTTGGACGGAGATGTGCAGATGTGTAACAGGGTCGCTAATATGCATAACACACCAGCATTGGTTTTGTAGCTCCTGCCCTGTGAGCAGCTCTGGACGTTTAGGCATCAACTGTTGATGCTTTACCTTAGGGCTGTTGCATAAGGGGGGTCCCGTCATGACGGCTGAACAGCATAGACTCAACTCTTTTTCCTGTACATGCTGTACAGTCTGTAGGTAACATCCAGATGCATCTCTCGCAAGGTGTGAGTTCAGGTTTACAAGCAGAGCAGCCTACAGAATAGGCTAAAAAAACCGGCTTTCTTGTTGTTTTGATGCCATTGGTACCTTGGTGTTGAGACCTAGTGAACCTGCCACACTAACAAACACTTCATTGGGAAAAAAGACGCACAAGCAGCGCCTGCAAAGCTACAGTCCATCTAATGGAACTTTACTGAGTGGTGCACATGCGTGACCATTAGCACAGTAATGTACAAATTTGCCACACAGCCCAGATTACAAGTCACGCACCCTGCACTGCATTCTGTGCACTAATCCAATGGGCATTGTGGAGCACTCAACGCAACTTCAGGGAATGTATAGCTTGGCTCAAATGTTTCGACTCAACATTTTCATGATGTCGTAATTGCTTTAGTCACAGGGATGGAATGGGGTAATCTGCTGTAGCCAACAGACTGATCAGAGCAGCAGCTTGGTGTCAAATGTGCTCAGACTGATAGCAAAAGCTTGAATGGCAGTGATCTCTGCTGGATTGTAATCCATGATGTAAGTGTACGAGTCCACTTTACCAAACTGCACACAAAACACCGCAATGAAGCCATGACTGGCAATGAAGTCCAGTGCTGACACCACATGTGTCAGCAGATGTTGAAATGAATGCTTGTTTGCAGCCTTTGCAAGTGCAAATGACTTGAAAATACTAAACACACATGAAAACATAAAATTCACAAGGCAAAGCAGCGTGTGTCTGCAGAGCATTGTGCAATGGGAACTGACAGGAGAAGACACGTTGTGCTGCAGCTCACATTTCTGTGCAAGGCCATGAAGCGCCTGTCTCAACCAATATATGCACATTGTTTGACAGAAAGCATGCTGACCTGCATGACAATGGCCATGTTTGGATCCTCTGCCTTGATCAGCTGGAAGTTCTTCACGGATGCCAGCTTCACTCTCCCACGAAAGTTCAAACACCAACAACGCAAAGTATCATTCCAGTGTGGAGGCTTATTTTGTAGCTCTATGCCTTTCTGAGATGGGGCCAGGGAGGGTCTGGGTGGGGTGACTGGGGACTGGGAGTCTGTCTGTGAGGGTGTGAGTGTGCCAGGCGTCATCGGGGCCACATGTGTCAGAGATGACGCTGCAGAAGTTTCTGGGGACTCCTGATCTGCTTGGGGATAGTTGGGGCTGCTCGGGGACTGAACCTGGGGCTCATGTGCTCCTGCAACAGTGCACAATAACACCAAACTTGCTAATTGCATAATGCCTTAATAATTACAAATCCTGCCCTGGGGCTTGCAGCATGAAGCTGCAGCTATGCTGTAAGAATTGCTTGGGGTTAAATTACTCCCTGTGGCTAAAAATATTGTATGAAAGTGTGCACAACTGATACATGCAAGATCACATGATATCATTGGTGAATTGCAAACGCCAGACCATCCTGTGACTAATGAGCGACCTGCATCTGTACTGCAGAAGCAGGAAGTGCCATCAACAGCTGACAAATGAGTTGATTAAACATCAAAACTGATAACGTCACAAGTCAGCTGTCATCGCTTTGAGCATACCTGTCTGACTAGATGACTGTCTGAGGCCATCTGCGCTGAAGGCAGAGGTCACAAGGAGGGAGGCAGGCAATCTGTTGCTGAGCTCCTCTGAGGAGGACCTGCTGCAGCAGCTGCTTGAGGCTGTGGTGTCAAAACATGCCAGAGATGATGGGTCTGGCAAAGTCACCTTCATCCTGCAAAAGCATAAACAGATGTCAGCTAGATCGCCTTTCTATCAGACCAGTTTAGTTGAGACTGCAGAGCCTGCTGCAGCAGCATGATGGCTTGTGATCTCAAGCCAGGCAGCAGCCCTGTGAGTCAGGCAGAACAATCTGAGTTCTGCAGAAGATCAAGGGTGAAAGTGTTTCAAACTTTGGGGACAGATCAAACAGGCTTGCGTCCAATCAGCAATGATGGCGCCAGCTTGAAGCTGTCTAGAACTAGCAAGCAACAAGCGTCAGCATATGAGCTTGAGTTCTGCTTGTACCTGCGAGGACACATGAACCCTCTTATGCGAGTTTTATACTGAACGCCCCCTACAGTCTTAGGCACCACGTGGCAGGAGCAGGGAGGGCTCTCAGAACCGCCCTCAACAGGGCTACTGCCCTCGACCCAGGCTGACCGGGACCGGGCAAACAAAGCTTCTGAAGCCGATGAAGAAGGGTTTGTTGGCGGGAGATTGGTGCCAGAATGTGCCTGACCGTAGATAAACCCCTCCCTTGCTGATTGACACCTGGCAAGGAAGCTGGAGGAAGCTGAGGGTGAGGTGACTGCTGACGGGAGGCTGGCACCAATCTGCTGCTCTGCTGAGTCGCTTGTCATGGCAGCAAAGGGTGACTGGAGGGCTGAGTTGGATCTGGCCTGAGATGTTCGAAACCTACTGAGGAAGCTACCAGATGCTGCAGGGAACGGAGGGAGATCAGACCAGGTACCCCTTGTAAGTTCTGGCTGAGTCAGCATATTTGAATTAGCTGAGACAGTGTCATCTGGTGACAACTCTGTGTGGATTGCTGCTACTGCTTGAGGGAGCAAAGCATTCCCGCCAAAGTTGTCACAAGAGGTAGAGGGTGTGGCTGGCGCAAAAGCAGTCTGAGAAGTGGAGGGAAGGTCGATCACTGGCACATCAAAATTGTAGTTACCGCTCTGCGCGCTTTGCATGCTCTGCGCACGCTCCACGCTGGGTAGCTTGTCAAAGGTCATGGGAGCTGTGTGACTGTGCGTAGCTTCATGCTGAGCAAATGGCTGGACTGTGCTGTCCAGCACGACCTCGTATCTTGTTCCAAGGAGGTTAGTCTCAATCCGAGCACATGGCGTGCCAATGCATGACGATGTGAGATACATCTTGAAGTCCAGCCTGCGAATCTGAGTTACTTTAGGTTGCTTTAGGTAGAGGATTGCAAATGCCCATTTCATGGCCTGGTTGGACACTGCTATGCAATTACAGACAGCAGGCTTTGCAAAACAAGTGTGTGCTTCAGCACTGAACAAATGTTTTTTGCTGAATCAGATGCTGAAGAAAACCTGGAAGAATCGTGCTTGATGGCAACTGCAGACAAGACCATGCCATGCAATGTTACTCCTCATGCCTCACACACCTGGATCCCTGCAGTGCTGCCATCATGCAAGTGCTGTTGCTCATTTTGTCACCAAGCCTCAGTGTATACTTCACAGCCTTGGGCCGAGTTGAGGCACACTCCCTCTTCATGACACATTTTACCAAGTGATTGGACACATTCTCAGGACTCTGCATGCAACCCTCATACAATCAGCAGCTTGTAGCTATACTGCATGTGAGTATTACCTTCAAAGTACAAGTTAGCGTTTGACCACATGCTCCTGCAGCTTGTGTGCGAGTGCTGTGAGTACATGCTGCTTCAAAACTACTTTGTGCATCCAAACAGCACCAAAGCAGGTGAAGCCCATTGCAAATTAAGGCCTCGCAAATTGAGATGTCACTGCAGATGATGGGCGCATCAGCAAGCTACAAAATGCATATTGTAAAAGAGCACGCACCAGGCCAAACAGCTGCACAGGATGGGTTATCGCCCCTGAGGAGTCCCACAGCCCTTTAAAGAAGGCCCTTCTGCCGATCTGACGCCAGTTCTTTGACACAGAGGTGATAGCAAACTGCGTCTGCAAAGAACAGAACATGTTGTTGTTTTAACGAGTGACTCTGCCAAGATTCAACGTGAAACCTCAAGTGAAATGCAAGGTTTAGGTGCAGCCTTTGTGTTGCACTAAACAATGCTACAGACTGCAGCAATAATCTGCAGACCTGGCGAGATGTCTTGCTGCTGTGATGCATAGGAGGCGGTATCTCTGTCTGCAGCATCTCCATGACGCTTTCGATCAGGTGCTCAGGTAGGGTGCTCCAAGCACTGCCAGACTCAGCAGGAATGCCTGAGTCATGACCTTCGTCTTCAGTTATGAAGGTCTGTGGGGGAATTCTAGGCTTTGCGACAGGCAAGTCCTGCGTGGCTTGCTGAGTTAATGGACTGACGGTCTTCTGTGGGCGAAAGAAGCCAAAAAGACCGGAACGGGTGCGGATGCTTTTGGCATTGGCTTCTTGGCTGACGCTTCCGGAACGAGCGAGGTCCGATGCATTGGGCGGCACAGACATGCGCATGTTTGGATCGCCGCACGATGCTCGATGCTTGGCTGCAAGTGAGCAGTGACTTTAGTGTGAGTACTTTGCATGCACGCGTGTGACTGGTAAGGTCAGTCGTTTATGGAAAATGCGATGTCGCTTTGTTGCCACAGCTTGCATGTTCAGTACATTGCACTGAAAGACATGTCAGCTTGAACAAGCACTGGGGCGCCGGTGCAGAGGCGCTGGGAGTGTCGAAAAGCTCTCGTTCGTTCCAGTATGCGTTACCGTACTTGGCAGTCTTGCGTTGTACAGAAGGCCTCAGTCTGAATGTCAGTATGCTGAATATTTTTCTACTGTCATCGTTTTGCCAATAAGAGGTTGCTAAGCAGATTCAGATGTGGCTGTCGTGATCAAGATCTACATGTTGACACAGGACATTGGTAGCCACTGAAAGACTGTGTCAGGTGTGTCATTTGCTACAGGATGTAGAGGATGAACAACATTTCATCTTTGATCGTCCGGCTTACAGTCACATCAGGAACAAGCGTGCAAATCTTTTTCAGCAAACTTGTACAGTACCAGGCTTCATAGCTAAGTGTGAGCCACAGGCATGTGGTACCTGGTCCAGCTGTAGCGGCAGCTACAACTGCAAAGCGTTACAAAGCATGACAAGCCGAACCTCCTCACCACACTCAGCTCGCGCGTGCATAGCAAGGCAATGTGCAACATACAAATCTTGATGCATATCATGGTTACTAAGGGCCTAACCAGTTCTGATTTCAGTGCAGATAACATGCTGATGTATTCGACAGCACTGCTTGTATGTGAGGACAAAACAATTGTTGATTTGCAAATCAGACGGATGTCTGTTAGGCACTGCATGAAGCCCATAGCCGCAAGTGAATAAGGCTCAGTACTGGTCCCTCATTCAAATTAAGCACTTGAGTGTGCAGCTGAGGTCGACGAATGCCGAATTGCTGACAGAAGGTCCACGACCAAAGTCATTTGTTGCCGGACCTGCTGGCTCATTGCCACCCTGTTGGCATGTTGTGCACATTGCAACAACACATTCTTACTGTCTTTGACAGTATTAAGGGTTTCTTGGAGAGTCTCAGACAAGCGTATCAGCGCAGCCTTGCGAAAGGCTGCCACTCTTACTGACTGCGGCACCTTCAACACAAGGACATTCTGTGAAGTCATGATGAACGCTGTAGCATACCCAAAGTGAAACTGTAGCACGGTGATTCAGACCTCTATATGTTGCAAATCCACGATACTTGCAGCAAAGCAGGCATACTTGATATAACAAATGCATAGAAAGAATAGCAGAGCATGCGCTCAGCATGCATAAGCGCGAGGTTCGTGTCACCTTGCCAGCTGTTATAGTCAGAACAATGCAGAGTACATACATGATTGTGCATCGACGTCACTTGTGCATCTGTTGAAAACAGATTTCACCTGAAGGACATCATGTTGTATCATCTGAAGGCTCATCCGTTGCTCTGCTGCTTGCCTCTTCAGGCTGGCCACTTCTGCCCTCAGCAGCTTCTTCTCAGCTGCCGTCTCTTCCTGGTCACCTGCAATGTTGCCATGCTCAAGGTTAGCCAACACTGCAGTCATTACAGTCATGAAGATGATGACAACTGATAGTGGCAAAAATAGCAGAATCACATGCTGAAGATCTGCCAGTGCATATGTCAATACTACACACCACCAACAACATAGCATACCTGCATTATCAGACTTTGGGTGCTGCATGTCAGCAGCTTCGGTCTGGATGCTGCATGACGCGTGATTAGGTTTGAGCATGGCCTGCCTGCATTGATCCTGTGCAAGTGCCAGCTCTGCCTGAACAGCTGCCAGCTGCCTCTCCAGAGCAGCAGTTGTTTCAACCCGGTGCCTAGCTTCTGCTTGAGTAGCCTGCAACAAGTTGTTGCCAACAACCACAAAGCAGCTTCATCATGTTGTGTGATGCAAGCCAATTACACACTGCGATGGAGCCATTACATTAAGCATACAGTTAATCATATGAGCTTGCCGCCAGCATGATCACAAAGGGCTTGTGTGGGAAACTGAGGTGCCTTAGCAAACAGTGATGGGGCAGCAAAAGTGCCGCAAGTGCTAAAAGCGGCACTCTTCCATCACCATGGCAATGCATGCAGAGTCTAACAAGCTTCAGATGGACACCGCACTTCTGGCAGGGGGGGGGCGGGGGGGGGATGGTATGCAGCAGAGCCTGCACCTCATCCTGAAAGGTCTGCTGAGCTTGTGCAGCCGCTGCACTGCGCTCTGCTTCTTCAGCGACGTTAGCCTGCAGCTTCATGATCTCCTGATTGGCCTGCATTGCATGCACAATGTTGTTCAACACTGAACTAGCACAAAACTTTGCTCCTGATGCACGACAAACTGGTTGCCTGGCAAGTGGCGCGTATAGATGTTGCTCTGAACACTCATAGAGCAACAAATCATAGGGCCACAGTGAGTTTGGAATCTGAAGCTTGATGACTGTGCAAGCTTAGTCTGACAGGCAGACAGTCATATAGCACAAGGATAATCTGACAGTCAAGGGAAACAAACATACAGACAAACATTTGTTGAGCAGATGCAGCATCACCTTGACAAGCGCCTCCTTCAGCCTGTTCTGCATGTGCTGCAGCTGCTGCTTGTCGGTCTGCAGGTCTGCAGCATGCTGGCGTGCATCCCTCAACAGCATTTGCATGCTTTCCAGCTGACTGCCTCCAGACTGCACCACAGCAGCGACCATGGTCAGCTTGCAGTGTCGCATCAACTCATGCCTGTTAAGCTTTGGGAGGATGCAAGAATGCAAATGCATCACAACATGCAATGTGAAGTTTCTGCAGACATCAGGCTGCATTTGTACGCAAGCCTGATGGAAACTGGCTTCTGTTCAGAGACATTGACGCATGGAGCTGTCGTTTCATCTTAGTCATATGGTCAAAGCGCAGGTGTGCATCAACAATGTTGATGCAATTCAGATATGCTCCATCAATGCAGGCTATCTTCACTGTGGCACCCTGAGCAAAGTCATGGAACGCTGCAATGACCTCAGGAGGCTTGCAGCCAGTCAGCCTATATCAGCAGCTTAGCACCTGCAGTTCCAGCTGTTGACTCTGAAACAGGGTCATGCTGTGGTGCGTGCCCGCCAGCTGCCCCTGCAGCTTCCGTACTTGGTCACCCAGATGCAGGCACAGCGCCTCTGCCTCTTGCTTGGCCCTTGTGGCAGCGTCCAGTCTGGTCTGCAGTGACTGGGCCTTGTCTTGGGATGACTGGAGAGCATGTTGGATCTGATGCAGGCTGGCTTGAGTCTCTTGGAGCTTGCAGCATGCATCTGAACAGACATCACAAGCTTTCTAGCAGTGTTGGCTTATGCACTGAGGATATGCCTTGTGCCTGTTCGCTCGTTTGTGCAGACGTCTGTTGCATTGTTGCAGCAAAGTCATGAGCACTCATCAGTCATCCTTTGGCACCTTAAGTGCTGTCTGGCTCACCAGTTGGGCAAGTGCCTAAGCGCCTGAGTGAATCTGAGCTTACGCTTAGAGATACAACAGGAAGTGCATGCAAACCACAGAATGCACAACATATGCAATGTGCAGCTTTCACCCCAAAGTAGCGCAGACAACACTTGGCAGCTCTGCAGCCATATGTGCAGCACTGCAGGCACACTTCTGATACCTTCAAGCTGATCCTGTTTGGCATGGAACGCCTGCTGCGTCAAGCGCAGCTCATCTTGCAGACTGGACATGGAAATCTGCGCATCTGTCTCCCTTTGTTGTTGTTCGCCCTGAAACCAAGTCACAGGTCAGCCTTGCCAACCACAAATTCCTTTTTTGTGCTCCTGTTTTCCGAGATTTGCCTCTGCTTTTTTAATCTTTTGTGTTGGATTTCTCACAACACCTTGCAGTTCAGCAGCAGCTTGGCAGACACAGGTTGCAGGTTTTATGCAGACAGTTAGCGTTTATACAACTCAGCAGACGGCTTGCAAGCACAGTGTGCTGCACCTCAAGTTTGCTGAGCTCCTGTTGGCATGTCTCCATCCTACCCTGAAGGTATCCTGCTTGCTGCTTGCGCGTCAAGCCCTCATCTGTCAGCTTCCCATTGAGCGTCTCTAGATCTGCGACCTGTCAGGACACTCAGTGAGTCCACCGTCAGGCTGCAGCTGCAGGGTGCATGCAGAGACACACTCGTGCCACTACAGTACTGCTGTGGTAACCGTCACCTCAAGCTGAGAGTCTCAAGTCCGATAACATCACCATACAAGCAGTGCATGCTTGTGATGCTTGCAGAGGTCATGGATGTGCAAAGCAGAAGCTGCTTTGCAAATAAATCATTGCAGTACCTGCACGTACCTAGCTCATCATGAGCCGGAAAACGCAAACATTTGTGTTATTACTGTTACTGCAGTACCTGCATGACGTAAGTGCGCAGCTGTTCCTTGACAGCATGCAGCTCAGACGTCACAACTTCATGCTCAGCTTCCATCTGCACAGCATGAGCTTCCCACGCACTCACATCCCGCCTGCTCAACACAACCTGCTTCAGCTGCTGCCTGGCATGACTGCTTGCGGCTTGCTGCTGGACCAACTCTGAGCGCAGAGCGTCATGCTGAGACTGAAGCAAGCTGAGTTCTGCCTGCAGCTGCATCGCTTGAGTCTCCCAATCTTGAGTGCCCTCGCCCACATGACTCACAGCAAAGTCATCAAACTGCACACTGAGTCTGCTGTTGCTATGCTGCTGTGCTGCATGCTGTCTAGCATCAGAGGCGTGTACACGAGCCTGATGGTGGTCACTGTATATGCTGTCCTTCTGTTGCAGGGTCACCACCTGCCTGCCATCAGCAGCCTGTGTGTGTGTCTGTTGCTGGGCTAGCAACAAACGCAAGTTGGCGTTGTCTGACTGCTGCTGAGCAAGCAGGCTGCGTTCATGTGCTAGTAGTCCTTCCAGATGAATGCGCTCGTCCTGCAGCCGCTGCATACGGCGGTGCAGGCGCTGCAGGCTGTGCCCGTCTATCTCAGGAAGCTCAGCAGAATTTGGGATCTGCACACAACAAAGCTTGGTTGTGAAACCAGACCCATAGCGTGTCATGCTTAGCAGGGCAGGCAAGCTGATGGCATTACGGCCAATGCTTTTCAAGTCTCAAATCAAGTGGATGGAAGTGAAGTCAGTGAGTAAGCTTCATGTGCTATGCCACTGCCAGACAAAAAATACTGTACCAGGGGCGAATGCTGGAAACATGATGGCTTGGTGCTATAAGGCACATAAGAGCGATTTGAGCATAAAGATGAGCTGCAGCACTGATGGCTCGGACATGCGTGAGAGTTGTGCTTGACCTGGTGGGAGTGTGCAGGCAGTGGTGATCCCTGGAGTGATGTTGATGGCAGAGAGCCATGCTGCATTTGCAGCAGCTGCTGCTCAGCCTGCTGCCTCCTATTTACCTCTTCTCTTAGCCTCACCTGCCAGATTAACATACTCAGTCACCATGAAAAGGTGCGAACAGAGCACAGGCATACAGATTGTGGCGGGCACTGCTTAGCCTGTCTGATTTATTCGACGTGTATCATTGAGACTCCCTCTCAAGCTTGGATTTGTGCAATCTGAAACACTAAGAAGGCACAATTTAGAAAATCCTAAAAATTGGTTAAGTTTTTTCACAAACTGCCAACATGAGGATTGTCAGTCCTCTGCTCTGCTATGCTGGGTGTGCTATCAAACCCGTGTTCCACCTACTGACTGAGCAGGCACAATATGCACCTCATGACGCTTGCAGAATTATGCCAGATTGTGACAGGATGTCTGAGTTGCAGCATGCAGCGTCTATGCTGCTATGCCATCAGCGCATTACCTTGAGATGTGCAACCTTCTGCAGCTGTTGCTGCTCATCATCAGCAGCAGCTTGGTGTGGTCCAGCGTCACCATACGCACTGGGATCTGTTACACTGGGCAACAGCAACAGCTGCTCAGCATGTGCAGTCTGCATGGAGGGCGAGTCATGAAACTTGAATCCTGCTGGTGCAGCGTGGTTGCTGCCGCTGCTCTCCATACTGGTGCCTGCTGGGCTGCCCTTACCTTCCTGCAGCACAATCAAAACATAAACATAGTAATGTTAAGAACAAAAACAACAATTCAAACGTAAGCTTGACATCAGGTGTGTGCGTCAATATAGATGCTCGTCGTGTGGGGACACAACAGAGTGCTTGAGTCTGTCAATGCTTTGCTGCAGACTGGGATGGGCTGTTAGCCATGCTTGATGTCAACTGCAACTATACAGATCACCAAGAGTTGGCTAATTGGGCCTGAAACATATCTCACATGCGCGTTGCTATGTGGCTTGTCAACTGGATGCACGATAATCCAGCCAAGAGGGTGTCATGCACAAGGCAAGCATCTGCAAGCCGCCATCAGCACATCATCTGTCTTTTAAATTGTTTAGATGCAGGCACCAGAATCACAATGTCAAGGACCAAGTCTGACCTGCAAATTCTCCTTTTGCCCTGCATTACTGACGCTATCGGCTACACTGCCCCGTGCTTGTTGATGCTGGCTGGGACTCACAGCCTCCTTAAGCTCCAATGGGTGACCACTCCCCGTGTGACGCACTAAGTCAAACATAATCTGCTGATCGTCCAGCTCGTCCTGGCTGATCATGCTCTGATCCTGACTGAGTCTTATGAAGTGCATCTGCCTGCCCTCCAGCTGTGACCGGGCTTCTGATAGCTGGGCTGAAACCTCGTCATAAGCCTGCTGTGCTGTGGCCACCTCAGCATGCAAAGCATGCAGACTCCTCTGCAGGCTGCTGAGCTCATGCTGAGAGTCAGCTACTTCGGCCCTGAGGGCCTCAGCCATACACTGCTTGCGTTGCAGCTCCTCCTCTGCTGCTTTGAGATCAGACTGCACAGCTTTGAGGTCCTCACATGCCTGCTTCTGATGACTTGCAGCAGTTTCAGCCTCCCTGTTGAGCCTGATCATCACCTGATCCTGCACAGACAATCAGAACCACGTGATCACTCTGCTGGCAATGTCAGGAAAGCAGACGTTGCTGTTGCCATATATACAAGATGCATTGCTGGTGCGGTTTCCCTGGTATTGCTGCTGCAAGTCAGGTTTGTATTGCTGGTGCAAAAGGGCAAGCTGACGGCAACAATGGTCACAGCAGTATGCGCGACTGCAACCATCAGCATATTGCTCTACGTCTGAATGGAGTGATGCTCAAAACAGCAAAACAGGTGATGCGTGCAACAAGTTTGTGGGAGCTGACCTGGTCCTTCTGCTGTTCTGCATGGCGCTGCCTGCTGGCTTTTAGAGCCTGGAGCTCTGCCTGCACCTCTGCCATCTGGTATTTCACATGTGCGTCAGCCTGCGGATGCAGCTGCCATCAATCATGCATGCATGCATGCGTCCTTTGGGCAGCTTGCAAGATGGGGACATTTCTGACGGTCTTGTATGCACCAGATTTGTTTTGTTTGGAGCAATGCTGGGATGTTCTGATGCCGTGTCTGCTCATTGGCTCATTGTGTTTTGGAAGCAAGTACTAACTGAGATAGCAAGCATGTGGGAGCCTTCAGATGGCCAAAATCTGCCTACGCTCTTGCTTCAAAGACAATCTGTGTGAACGACAACCAAGACTGGCAGGCAGGAGAGCCAGCTCTTGGGTACAATGCAGCGGCAGCCATGCAAGTCTAGGCTTGCAGGAATCCCTGGCAAAGCATTATTTCATGGTGTTGACAAAGCCCATTTGCAAGGTGTTGTCATGCATGACTTGCACTGAAGCTTGCTGCAGCTACAAGTCATGCATGACAAGAGCAAGCTTCAGATTTCTTGGATTGCACTTGTACTGAAGCTTGCTCTTGTCATGCATGACTTGTAGCTGCAGCAAGCTTCAGTACAAGTGCAATCCAAGAAATCTGTCTTTGTACATCCCATTGCTCTCAGTCTGCCAGTGCACTGGTTAGTGATGACATCAAAACAATGCAGCACCAACCAACTGAACAGTCACATGAAAGCAGAAGGTTGGGAAAAGTTAAGAATACACACCTGCAGTGTATCCTCATGCTGGTGCTTGAGCTGGGCAATCTTGCGCTGCTCTTCTTGTTGCTCATGCCTGGCAGCCGTCACTCCCGCCAGCACGCCATGCAGCTCCGCCTGCATGCTGCGTACCTCCTCTTCTTTCTGCAGGCACATCGTGACCTGGTGCTGAGCGCAGCAAGCTTGAGGCAAGCAGACACAGAACAACCACCTGATAAGACTTGGGCGTTAGTATTGTGGGATAAGCGACCTTTTGTGAGCCCACAGAGTTTGCACAATATAAAACCAGATTGAAATAACACCCACAATCTAATGGGACGGGGGCATGATACTGAAGGCCACTGACTACTGCAAGACAAAGCTTCTCATCCCACCATCTAGCATGGACAACCACGCCAATTTAAGCTACACCAGGTGCAGCAAAATGGATGCTTGCACCCATTTGGAAGCAAAGCACAGGAGTTGATCCAACAGACTGTATCAAGCACATACAGCTGCACACAGAAAAAGGCTTGAGGGTGTAGGCAGGGTGAACCTTCTGCAGGGTCTTCTCAGCAGCTTGGGTGTGGTGTGCCAGCTGGCTGACACGCCCCTGCAGGTCCAGCAGCTGCTGCGTGGCGCTGTGCAGCTGACCTTCAACTCGGTCTAGCTCTCCTGATGCTTCTTCAATTAAGTCATCATACTTAGCCACCTGGCTGGCGCCTGCAATTTGAAGTTTAGGGTTTTAGGGTTCAGGGGTTATGGTTTAGATTTTAGATTTATGGCAATGATTTCTACATCAAAGCATGGAGAGCAGTTGATCAAGACAGTGTTGGCAGTGTTTCCTGGCACTGATGCAGATGGCTGCAAAATGCGATGGACGCTATGTCGACACATGTAGCATGGCCCTTACACTGCATAGCTTCTCCTCTTCACTCACGCAAGCAAGCAAGCAAGCAAAGCAAGCAAGCAAGCAAAGCAAGCAAGCAAGCAAAGCAAGCAAAGCAAGCCCACTTCAAAACAGGCGTGACTTGTCTCACTTGCAGGCATGCTCCTCATGTGGTCAGCGACAGCGCTGCGCACGCTCTGCTTTGCCGCCACAAGCTCTGCCTCCTTCTGATGCATGGTCAGCTGGTGCTCCTGGGCTGCAGTCATGGCCAGCTGCTGCAGAGCCTCCAGCGCAGTGATGCGCTTGGCAGCTGCCTGATATTGACCCTTCACCCTGCAGCACATGCCGCCAAATGTGATGACATTGTTTGATGTTGCTTGGCATTGTTGATTGCGCCTGACGCATCTCAAGTGTGATGATGCTTTGCACTGGTGACTAGGATTTCAGCATTCCGAGCCGAGCCGGCCAAAAAAATAAAATAAAATAAAAAATGATGATGCTCGGCTCTGTTGTTGGTGACTAATGCATTTTAGTTGTGGATAATGCTCTGCACTGCTGATTGTGAATGGGGCGTTTTTACCAACAGAGGTATTCCACAACAACATGAAGCCAGACTGCGGCTCTACAGGAAACAGTGCAGAAAGATGTTTGCACTCTGTATTGACTGTTGCAACTGGGCGTGATTGGCAACAGGCACTTGGTATGTCTGGCAAACTCTGCATGAGATGAGTCATCTCAGTGCACGTCATTCAATTGCAAGCAACAACAGCTAGAGTTCCTACAACAAGCAGATCGAATGGGAACAGGTAGTAAGGGAAGGCGCTGTGTCCCTACCTAGTATATGCAGCTTGCAGCGTTTGACTTGCAGCGTTGGACTCCAGCTCTGTTGTTGACTTGTCGTCAAACCCAGCCCAGGGCGTTTCAGCTGGTGGGGTTTCATCAAGAGACTGCCTGCTAGCCTCCTGCCAGAGTCCTGCTTGCAGCCTGCAGAAAACGACTTCTGCTCTGTTTTTGCACTTTTCATGCTTCGTTTTTGCTTTTTGTTTGCTTCCAGACTGGAGGAATCAAAGTGCTCTTGTAACACACATGTGGTAAGGCATGCAGTCGTGCATTTTAGCACAAGGTTTGTGGTCATTGGCCCCCTTCAGCCATGGTTGCATTCAGGACTCACAGCTTGGAATGAGACCTCACCTGTGCAGATGGTGCTCTTCCTCCTTTTTAGCTGCATGCAGCTGCTGCAGTGACTGCTGCTGATCCTGCAGCTGGGTCTCATTATCTTCTAGCTGCTGCCTGAACCCCAGTCAACGAATAATTTGTTGTGCCTTGCACGGTCAACATGGCTTGACATTGACAATGTGAATGGCATGTGAAATTGTAGGATGAGCGATGTGAAGCAGGGCTTGAAGCAGGTCTTTCTTTGCAGTGCTGTGAAGGGGAGGATTGTTGAAAAGTTGTGATGATGGTCTCCAAGAGGAGGTCTCCATGGTCAGGTGGTCAGCACATGGCATCTTGGACTGGAAGCAGGCTGTTGCTCATAGTGTGTACCACACTTGTGAATGATATTTTCCTGCCAAAAATCTTGATAGAGCCAGACCAGGCTGGGTTTGGATGGCTGTTTGACACAATGGCATCAACAGTGTGGAAGGAATGATTGTTGCAATGTAGACACATTACCATCAGCAGCATGAAAAGCATGACTGTTACAAGGTGCGAGAGGAGGAACGCAGCAAGGTGGCTTTAAACTTGCACCTTTGGGCTGCCAGCTGCCTCTGCAGCTCAAACGCTTCCTCCTGCAGCGCCTTGACACGCTGCACTTTGTCGTCTGCCTCCTTGCTGAATTGGGCAGACTGTCTCTCGTGCTGCTCATGCTGCTGAGCCAAGGTTGTCTGCAGGCTGGCCAGCTGTCCTTCAGTGTCACGCACCCTGTGCCTGTGGCAACAAAATACAATGAAGGGTGGAAAATAACATGAAGGATAAGTAACAACGCCTGAATGAAAAGATCCCTAGATGTTTGACTGCTTGGATCTCACTCTCCTGTTGCATTGTACTGATGCTCTGAGCATGCATGGATTGTCCATGGACAGGGCTGGGTGGGTCATGCAGTCTAGAAGAGTTGGAGGCCAGTGCAACCAGCAGTCGCACAAGCCACAGCATGAGTACCTGCACGGACAGTTGGTCAGCAACAGCGGCAGAAGCAGCCGTGAAGCAAGCAGCCACATCAGCAAGAAGTTTGAACAGCAGTATGAGCATAAGCAATGAGGCCCAAAAGCATGTCAACATGATGAGGCAAACACAAGGTCACAGCATGCATATGAAAATAGAACGGATACAGCATCAAGAGGACAAAGGGAGCAAATTGCACAGTCTGGTATGATCCCCAACTCACATGGTGTCAGCCTCTTGCTGCTTGGCGGCTGCAAGGCCCTCCTTCAGGTGTTGCAGCTCCCATTGCATTGCTGCAGCACCATGTGTAAGTGGCACAGGCACATCCTGAAGGCTTGCTGCAGGATCTGGCAGATGCCCAGGCTCCAGCACTGCTTCAGCAAACATCTGCAAGCAAAGACATGGTAACAGGTGACCGTTTTGCGCTGAAGCCAGACACAGATGGACATAGAGATCTTGCTCTGTAGTCTGCATTCATCTGTCAGCCACAGATGAATGCATGGACCTTGCTGTGAAGTCAGCCACAAATGAATGCATGTCATCATGCAGAGGGATGTTGAAATGCATGTCACTCTGTTGTCAGACGATTTGGCCAAACAAACAGATTCAGCAATGACATGGCAGGCAAATTTGCGTCAGCTTTTCAGCATGCCAATGGCCAGGCAGCTGCATGCAAGCACAAGCAGCGCGTCTGTTGTACAACCCTAGATAGGTTTGAATGGCAACAAGGTCTGCAGAGAAGCATACCCTTTGTTGCTGAGCGGCTTGCAGAAGCTCCATGAAACTCTGTTCTGAGTCCTCTGTCATTAGTATAGCACTTCCGTGAACCTTCTCAGCTGCTGCTGGAGCTTCCAAAGCTGCTTGCTTTGTGCCAAGGCCGACAGAAGCTAGGAGGGGAAGACCACCTACAGCCTTTTGGTAGACAGACTCTTGTCTATGAGCATTGGAACAGTAGGGATGGTTGTCAATCTGCCCACGAGGAGGTGATCCAAATAAGCACTCGTCTGCAGGCAGCTGCCTAGACATACCATGAGTCATCCTGTCAATCTCAAACTGACCTGACGGCTGACTAAGCAGGTGATCAGGAAATTGACTAGGATGAGCAGCCAATGCTGAGGTGGCGGGCACTGGCAGCAGTCTGACTGGCATCTGTGTGTCTGTCACCTCTGCTGCTGACCAGCTGTGCATTGCTCGATGATTTTGCAGTGGCTGGGCCATCACATCGGCGCTTCTGTATGCCCTGTTCAGTGGCCCAGGGCTTTTGCTTGATGCCTCATCAGGTGAGACACCTCCAAACTTATGTCCGGATCTGTCAACATTTCCCATGGCAAATTGGCTCTTCAAGCAGGGCTGCAGAGGACTGTCTACGGGTGCCACATTCTCCTTGGTATCGTCTGATGGATGAGCTGCTTTCAAGCCTGACATGGGAATCATCAAGCTGTACAGCCTTCCTGTGGGACTGTCTGAGGTTTCTGGCGAGCCATACAATGCATTGCAGCAGATCTCTACATTGTGTTCGCTGATCATGAAAGCCTTGTCTGACTTGCTTGCCTGCTTTGTGCCAGACGGTGACACACTATCGGACTGTTGTCCTTGCACAACATCTGTACCGCTGACTGACAGAGGATTCACCAAATGTGAGGGTGTGGTGGCTGGAGACGGGTTTGCTGGGAGCCTGTCTGACTGGATCTACAACACAGCAGGTCTACTGGTCCAAGAGAGCGATCAACTGTTGTGCCACGGACGACAATCAGGGAGGATTGAGTCATGCACATTGTACAGGAAGAGACACTGTTTCTTTGAGCATATAGACTGGAAATCTTGGCTTGCATACTCAACTCACACACAGATGGAGTATTGCCAACTGCCAAATCACAAATGGCGTGTGTATGGCAAGTTCGGCAAAGGCTTTGACCATAAAGTGACTTCCGTGATTACAAAATGCCGCAAGTGCACTCTGCAGAGAATTTCTTTCCTATGATTGCTTTTGCTGCAGAGCTTGGCGCAGTGCATGTTACTTATTGCACGCTCTGCTGGTTCCTACCTGTTTGCCCAAGTCAGCCAAAGCCAACCTCAGCTCATGAGCTATCTTCTCATGCTCATCCCGCTGCTGAGTCACCTCCTGCAGCTGACTCAGCAGCTGCTCCCCCAACACAGCCTGCAGCTGCGCACATTGCTGCGCTTCTTCCTCTCTGCCATGACTCACAGCGAGCTGACTTCGCAACTCTTCTGCTTCACCGCGGCTCTGCTCGAGTTGGATCTGCAGTGTCGTGGCCACACCCTGCTGCTCCCTCAAGCTTTGTTCTAACCTCTCTTTAGCCTCCTGTTGCTGCTGCAGTTGCCCCTGAAGTTGATCAGCTAATACCTCATGCAGCTGCACCCGCTGTTGGACATCTGTTACCTCATGGTTGGTGTCATGATCAGCTGACTTGGTTTCAGAGCTGACCAGCCATTCCTCTTGGTTCTCGCTGCCTCTGGAAGTGTTGACTACGTCTGGGCTGGTGCCAGAGGGCGGGAGAAGCTCCCTCAGCAGCCGCTCATCCTGCAAGAACAGCCGTTACACTAGAATGTGCCTAAATATAGCAGTATATGCCCCAGACACACTAGTATGGCAATGCATATGTAGTCGTCATACAGCAATACGCCTTGAGGTATACTGTTTGAGTCTGTTGCCCCGGGGGAGCCGCAAAGGGTCCACTGCAGACCCTCCAACAAACAAAATCTGCATCACAGTGATTTGATCCAAAGTGCACAATGCCTGCTCAGAGAAGAGGCGCAGCCTTGAGAGTTGTGTGCCATCGATGCCTTCCATATCAGCAAGATGACTGTACCAGAGTGTTTGCAGTACACTTGGTGCACCAGCACTGATGTGAGCATCATCTGATGACCATATGCACAGAGGGAGCTGGCACTGCTGCAAGGCTTTGAGAAACAGAAGCAAACACATTGCATTGGTCTCAATCACTCAATCTCAGTCATGTGTAGCCGTCCTGTTTGGCAGAGAGCATATAGCACATTGATTGAGCAACAACAAGTACTGTCAGCACACCTCCTGCTGATCCAGCCGTTGTTGCAGCGCTTCAAGGGCAGCATCTTTAGTCTGCAGCTGTGCCATCAGTGCGCTGCAGTTCTGACATTGTGCCTCAAGCTCTTGAATCCTCTGCAGTATCAGCTATAGTTCTTCACAGTACAATTGTCATGAAACAGCTCGTGTTTCACACCTTCTTCACAGCTTGCTAAACATCACTACAGCTGGCTTTGTTTGTGCAAACCACTCAAGCTGGTCTGGCCAGACACCAACTCAAGCCTGCAACTGATCCGTGTGGCTCTACACTGCTGTAGCATGCGTGTGTTTTGAGTCTGTCAGGCTGTTACACCAGTTGCATCGTATGAAGGGCCTGTGTCAACACTATGCGTGACAAGCTTGACATGCGGCAATCATGCAAGGCAGGTTCAGTACACAAGTGGGGTGGCCAATATTGCAATACGTCAAGCGAGCAGAGAGGCAGAAAGCATGGTGCGTGAGCTTGCCTGTGTCTGCTGCTCAGAGGCAGACTCACACTCCTGAAGCTGCAGCTGCAGGAACTCATAGTCCATGTGCTCAGCATGCGCTGCATCCAGAGCTTGCTGCAAGTCAGTCACTTGCTTTCTGCACGAATGGCAAACTTACATTGGCAGGAATCTAGCATGCTGGTAGAGTAACTGTCCAAAATGAACGAACAACAAACAAAACCATGTGCTGATTATGGATCGTTCACACTGTTTTGATTGTCACAGTGTTATCTAGGCCTCACAGTGAATGGCTAACATGGGCAGTTCAGCATGAATCTTGATGTGCTGTGTGATGAAACGCACCTAAAGATGCTGAGCTGATCACTGTGCTGCTGTGCCTCACCAGATGCTGTGCGCTGCTCTGCATGCAGATGCTGCTGCAGCTGTACAGGCAACTGAGGGCCAGCCTGTGCCAAACATTGACCATGTGAGACACACTGCCTGCAGCCTGTTGTGACATACTGCGGGAGCGACTGAGACAACCTCTGGGTCTTGCTCAGCAGTACAAGCAGCATCATCTTTGTCACTGCTTCCAGCAGATTGGTAGCAAGCAGCCGGATTGTCGGCTGCCTCAGATGATGACAACAGGCATGATTGCAGCTTTGCCTTGCGCAGGTATAGGGAGTGCAAGATCATGCATATTTCTGACAACACATGGTTGTTGAACACACAGAGCAGTCTTGTCCTGCATTGCTGAATTTGTATGTTCAATTTTGCTTGTTCTGCAGCATGCGTGGACCTGCTGTCTGGCTGCTGAAGAAGCTGCGCTCTGATCTGGAGAAGGCTGATCAGATCAAGGGCAGCTTGTCTTGAGGAGGTGTTGCAGCTACTTGCTTCGTCATCTTGCCCGACATGACGGAGCAACGCGTCCTCAGCATCAGCAATATCACAGAGGAACTGCTGCGACACAGCTGTTGCAAAACCCGACTCAGGTGGGTTCTGCACCGCACGCCAGTCCCGGCTTAGGCAAGACTGCAATTCCCATGTCATATATGCGGTATGAATGACACACCAGATCTTTTTGACCAGGACATACAGCCCCTGCGCGGCTGTCCAGATAGCTGACCTAGATAAATCAGTGAACATCAGTGTTGGATGCGACGGTTTATCTCCTGTGAACTTGAATGCATGCCGGGGAGAGAACGCTTGTAGATGTCTTGATCAGTTGCCAGCTGGTTGGGCCCCTGAGTGCAACATTGGTCATGCTACTCGATTAGAAGATCTTTGAAAAGGAGTTCTGTATTCCTCCACTCAAACCAAACCCGCCTAAAAGAGTCCGTACTAAAGTACATCCAGAAACTAAAGAGAGAGTAATTGTGCAGGATGAAGGGGCTGATGTACCACAACTGGTGCTGAACTTGTCCTAGAGTCTCCCGCTGTTCTGATGCGCAGCCAGGTACAACCTCTCCAGCCTGTGCCTGATGTTGCATCTCCTGAACCTGCTGAACCTGAGTCTGAATCTGAGACAGAAGCTGCAGCTGAAGCTAAACCTGAAGCTGCCACTGTGGGCTGGAGCATGCACCCTGGCTGAGCTCCAGCAGAAGTGCAATGCTGGTTATGCTAAGGACCCTTAGCCCCACATATGCCAGTGCTTCCGACGTCGATAAGCCCCTAGCAACTCCCACAACAAGTCTGCAGGCTGGCGCAGGATATCACGTCAGAGTAAGGGCTTGGCAACCAGAACACTAAATTTAAAGAGCTCCTGCTCGTACCTTTTGTAAGTCAGTTGATCCAGTAATGGCACCCACACTAGACAGTTGATAAGCAATATGCAGCAAGTAAGTGCACTGGTGGCTAGTCAAAAAATATCCCATTGTCAGGATCAAGCACCCTTCACAATCAGGCTCAACTATACAGCCTTGCAGCGCTGTTGAGGCCTAGCTGCGCTCTGTCTGCACACTCGTGCTTGCGGCAAGGCATTAAGCACTATGTCACCCGAAATGCACATCCAGGCTGCTACAGAGCATTGTGTACAGAAGGATCTGTCAAAGCTCTACCAGCTGGCGCTTGATACCAGCAAGGCTGCAGACAATCAACCATAAGCTGCTTCTCCTGGTCAGTGTGTTCTCAATGCGTCTGGTAGAACAACTTTGTTGCTGTCACTTCTCATGAGCGGCAGGGAGTAACCTACACAGCATGTCCTTCCTTGAGTAGGTGCATCATCTGTATTACTCAGCAACTGTGTGCAAGCTTTTACAGAACCAAGCTGCAATTGCAGATGCAATTCAAGGCTCTTGTCTTCATCTGCACTTGCAATCAAGCAAAGCACGGCATTGATGGCTGTGCATCTGACTCCCTCCAGCAAAATGCACTCAGCTTGCAGCAACACAGTGTGCGTGCTAGGCAGGTGATGAGCAATCCCATGACTGTTTATTGGCTGAGTGCAAAACCCACGTGCAGCGAAACCCGCTGCACCCATGAGGCAGGCTTGTTAGCTACAAACTGCCTCTGTCACACTGTGCAATGCTGCACAAACAGGACCTGAGGGAAAGGGCAAAGTGTTGTTCGTGGCTTATTGTGTGTGCAGCAGTTGAGCCAGGCAGCCAAGCAGGCAGGGCACTGACTGAAATTGCAGCTCTCCAAAATTAAAAAGCTGTTTAAACAACCATGATGAAAGAAAGTCCTTAGGCAAATCATCTGTGTCTAAAACTGAAATTGCAAGAAGAGCTGCAAACTCTCAGATTTTTCTGCAGCTGACCTAAAAGCAGCTGTGACTCAACTGGAAACTGCCATTGCCAAGAATTACTGATCTCCAGAGATTTGAGGTTTGGCCATTTTGCAAGGCATAGTATGCTGTCGCTCAAGTAAAAAGCAGGCTTGTTGCAGGAGACACATAAACTCTTAAGCTGAGACAGGTGCAGAAGGCAGGCTGGGAATTGGGCAAAGCTGCATCCACTTATGATCAGGCCCTTAAGGTGAGTCAAAACTGAAAAGCTAGATGGAAGCGTTGGCTGCTGGTAATCTGATACATACAGACACTGCAAGCTACTACATAGCGAGAGAGTCTGAAGCAAAGCACGACTTGGGCTCATGAACTGCAGTTGGGTCAGAAAAGGCAAAGCTGACAAGTTAGCTTGCTCAATGTTTTGGGGAGATGCGCTGTACAAGCTCATCTCCTCAAGACGAGTTGCAAAGGTGAGATTTTTGAGATGGAAGGATATGCTCATGGCAAGGACCCCATATGTCAAGACTGTGCAGCTTGACACCATTGCCGAATGGCAATAGGATTTCCTTCACTCTATCCTTATGGTATATAGAGATCCGCAGATGGGTAAGCTGTGTGTAGCTTTCAATGTTGCAAACCTCTTCTTAAATTCCATGCAACCTCAGGCTCTGTACAAACTTGAAATTGTGGACGTGACTGGATACTGCGGACAGCCTGGACAGCCTAAGTGTCTGCAGAAGGGAAAGTTGCTGAAGCTCCTCCAGAGAGCCAAGCTCAGATTTGGCAGTACAAGACAGGCGACCAGACAAGTTCCGAAACCATGCATAATGCAGTCACAGGTTTCAGAGTTTCACGTGTCATAGTCAGGACTCAGGGCTTTCAGAGTTCACATGTCGTAGTCAATGACTACATGCGCAGCTAGAAAGATCGGCTTGCACTAGAATCATGACTTTGCCCTGGATTCTGCACTGTCAGACTCGTCATGACGTCTGATTGGAGTCTCCTCAGCCAGATTGCAGCTGCCTCTTACGCTCACAAATTGTGATCCTTGCAAATGCAGGCATGGAAGAGACGCTGTTGGGACACTAGACTCACCTGATGTGGACGTTTCCCAATGTCAAATCACACTGACACAGAAGCACAAGACTCAAACACAGTCCAGTAAAACAGGCCTTGACAGGCAAAACCGCAGCAATAACAAAAGGCTGAGTGCAAACCAACAAGAAACGAGATGCTGATTAAGATCATATCCACATGCTGGACCATCTGCAGATGCAGCGTATGGGCAGGAACAAAAGCATCATGTTGTAGAACAACATCGAACCTACAAAGCAACAGAGTCTGTTTGCGTGTAGTAGAGGTAGCGCTGGTGAAGAATAGAAAACAAAGGACACAAGGGGTGAATCATATGTGCTTGTCGTTCTGCGTCAGGTTTGATGATATACTTGCACTATATAGCTGCACTATACACCTGCACAAACAATGTCAGGTAACACACTTGCTGGTAGCCTCTGGACATTAGGCAAGCTGAAATATATCTGTATCTTGAGTATGCAGAAGCAGATATCTAGATGGTGACATTTCCAGTGCCAAGAGTGCACCATTTGTAGACCCAGTATACACGTAATCTGACTCTGTTGTTTCTAGGCTCTGCATGCAGATCAGTCTACAATCTACAGCTAGCTATACACAATAAGAAGAGGAGTAGCTGCAGTCGTGGGCAAGAAATACTAGTCCGTGAAGACAGCCATTCCTGACAGCAAACTGACCTGAGCTAGCTGAATTCTCAGGAATTGGGCCCTAATTGTATAAAAGGTCATGCATTTTGCTGCACTGCAAAGGGAAGCCTGCACAAGATGTCAACAAGGAGATGCAGCAGAAGCCACAGGTTGGGCAATGGAGTTGTGTAACGATCAACTGCTGGTCCCGCAAGCTGCTGACCTTAAAGAAGCTAGTACCAGTACCTCCATGAAGACCACTGCCTAAAGATGGTAGACATTACAGGACCTGATGCCAGCCCAGCGATGCTATCATGATCACATGGACTCAAATAAGAGCCAACATGTGCAGCAACTCCAGGCAGTCTAAGACACATTGAAAGACCAAGACCCTACAACTAGCAATGCCACACCACTTACTACCTTCCCCTAGAAAACACAGTCTGATTACGTAACCTGTTGAGGTCATGCAAGCTGGTGAGACCCTTTCACCCCCTAAGAGTCGTGCAGCACATGCCAAAACTCTGGCATCTAGCAACGACTTTGATCATACTTGCAGCCATGATGCGCATGTTCAGTACCGCGGTCAACATGTTTCACGGAAGCAGTAGCACTCAAACTCCGTACTCGAACCTTCATGAGCTCACTGCTCGAGATATTGATCTGAACAACTTCAACTTCTCCAGCTTGGCGAACAAGGTACGCGCTTCGCCCAAAGGTTGGATCAGCAGCTTCAGATTGTGTCATGTGTCTGCTTGTCAGCTCTTGCATGTAATAGGCTCGGTCTGACTCGTAGGTCACCTTGGTGGTGAACGTCGCGTCGAAGTGAGGCAGGACGGAAGCTAATTACAAGGTACAGCTCAATGGTGCTGATCAGAAACTTCGTCGTGCGCATCAACCTCTCAAAAGCCTGTATCTTGGACTGCAGGACTTTGCAACTCTTGAGGAAAAATTTGCTGGCCAAGGCCTCATGATTGTTGCATTTTCTTGGTAAGAGAGAATGCAATAAACACTCTTTGCTGCAATTTGGCACTGGCTCAGCTCAAACCCAAAAACCAGAGGGTTTTGCCTCAGCGCTTTGTGTGGTTCAGTAATCAGTTTCTGTCTCAAGAGCCCGGCAGCAACAAAGACATCAAGGAGTTTGCACGCAACAAGGGCTTCAAGGGAGTTCTGATGGACAAGATTGATGTGAATGGCCCCGAAGCCTCTCCTGTGTACACCTTCCTGAAGGCATGCTTCCCAGCTATGGCTTTGCCTTCGCCATTTCCTGCCTTCTGTTTGCATCCTTGCTTCAGTCCATCATGGGTCACTGGAAAATCCGCGACAGAGTAATATTGACGCCTCCACTCTTCTGGCCTAGTGCCCATGCATATCCGACTTGTTTGACATGTCTTACTGCAGCCTCTTGCACTCTCACGGCAAGTGTTATGGCTGACCTGACAGCTTAGGCGGCCAACTTAGACACGTTCATCATGACCCGTCATGAAACCTGTTATGATAACGAGCTTGTCTCTGACAAGCTGTCAAACCTGCAGGCAGCCAGTGGTGACACAAGCCCAATCTCCTGGAATTTTGCAAAGTTTCTGGTGAAGAAGGATGGCACTGTGTTTGGCAGGTGTAGTGCGCTGAAGGGCTGAATAATACTTGAACATGCCAGTGTCTGTTGCTTTCTTGTTTATCTCGATCTGCACACTGCATCATAGGCCTCAACATCCTCCTGTGGCGCACAGATTTTGCTCTGACAGACTCACAAGTATGTTGCATCTGATCTGTGGAAACTCTTGCTTGTGTGGGCGTTTGTCTGCAGGCTATGCAAACTTGTGACATCAATGCTTGCAGGTATGGACCTTCATCAACAGCTGTGGAACTGACTCCTCACATTGAGAAGCTGCTTGCTGAGGACAAGTAGGGTGGGGTGTTCTTTTTTAGGGGAACCCAGAAACGAACATCACAGCATTTGCACTGCAGGTCCCTTGTCCTGCTTTGAGCCGCGCATGACAGTTTGCAAACCACCAGCTTTCGAAGCTGCCTTGTGAGCTTGAACTAGCTGCACTGAGCAAGAGTTGAGAGACCATGTAGGGCACTGCTTCTGCTTTTGAAATTTTGCCTGTCGACTGTCCATAATGCTACATAATATTTTGCAAGTCTTTGTAAAACAGTGATGAATCACACGACCCAGAAACATGTTTTGCAGTTTCAAAAGCAACTGCATCAGTGTTCACACTATGCCATTAGTAATGCTTACAGCAGCAATCCCCTGACTCCTGTTAAATGCAAGGCATTGATAATCGGAACATGATTGACACCGGAAAGTGCTACACCATGTTGACCTTGTCTGTACTAGAAAACCGCCATACCTTACAACAAAGGAGGCTTGCATCAAAATCAGGCTATCACAACACAATGCAGTGCACTTCTGGGGCAACAAAGCACAAAATCAACGACAAGCCTGTGACAATGACAAAGTCAAAGCACACGCAGATTCAAACACGTAAGTCAGTGTGAATCGTTACCACAAAGCAGTCATCCCTGCACTGACAGTTGAACTGTACTGACATTCACCGTAACCTCACAACAGCAATTCTGCTATTTGTACAG
>JAABUO010000717.1_pt1 | contig 54278 bp, 83 predicted proteins | sample 5559291 | NCBI WGS metagenome assembly JAABUO01 (sample SAMN10711878, study PRJNA513372) | rock metagenome | isolation source: Antarctica rocks | place: Antarctica: Victoria Land, Finger Mt sud | reverse complement strand
ATCAGGTTTCACAACTTGTTTGACGGGCAAGTCAGGGCTGTCTGGATGGACTTTGACGGCCATGAGGTGAACTGTCCAGGTTGCGTAGACAGCATATGCTAGCCGAAGCTTTCTGCGGCCCCGACCATGGGTGTGCCAGGATAACTTTCAAAAAAGATACGTGAATGAATTGCTGCAAGTTCAGTAGGTGTTGTTGCAGGTTGCTTACTCTACATTAAACCCAGGAGAGGATAGACTGTAAGCAGTTGCTTCCAGAAAAAACTGATGCACTCTCAACAGACACTGTAGCAGCTGGACTCATGCTTCATTGGCCCAGGTACCTGACATATCACAATCACTGCTGGATTTTCCGGGAACTGGTAACAGGCAGACGTATGAATATTGGAAAATGCCAGGTGTGCTATGGCTGCTGGTGAATTACCATAGTGGAGTCTTAGGCGTTGCCAACGATGTGCCAGCTGCTGCAGGCAGTGTTTGCAAAGAAAGACTTTACACAGAAAGTATGCATTCAAGCTCCTCCGCTGCTGACATGGCAGGTGAGGCCAAATTGCTTACTGTGATCAGGCGGTCACACTGTGAACCCAAACTCACCCAATCCAGCAGCAGTCTGTGCAAACAGAAGATTACAAACTGACAGCCCCTTTTTTGCGCCCCAGGACAGTCACCATGTTGGCTTTCCTGAGGCATTCAGGCTGTCTACCAAAATGCTGCTCTTCTGCCACAACAGCCTTAGTAAGCAAATGCAAGTGGACCCTTGTGATTTACCCATGCACAGTTGCATGGAGAACAGGTACGTCAAGTCACTTATCCACTGGCGGATTGCTTCTGGACAGGCTGACATTGCCATTGTATGCTTTATTACTGGGTGAAGATGACACCCATACAACATTGTGCAGCTGCTAAATGGACACATGGCACACCTGGCTTCAACAATTTACATCTTTGCTTGACTGTTTTGTGAGTATTCACTCAGATGTTCACACCTTGAGACAGGGACTGCTGCTGGGGTTCACATAAAGTAAGTGTGCTGCAGAGACAATAATCTACCTGAAATTGACGGCAAACAGGCCAGCTGCAATGCCATGCTGCCTGATAGGAAGCGCAGTCATGCAGACAGTTTGAAGACGTGGGACGACATGAAGAGGTCTCCATGTCTGAAGCTACCTGCCCCCCTGTTACAGTCCAATCTTGGCTGCATACCCATGCACATTGTAAGGGCCCATGTAATGCAAGCTGTCTGTCACAATACCAGTCATCATTGCCAGAACATGTCAAAAGCTTGTTTCCTTGGCGCAGCTGCAGGACATTGTACAGCTCACAGCGCCCACCGATGTTTGGCAAGATGCTGGCTGTCTTGGAGCATGCCCTGACATCCTCCCCGCATTGGCTCCTTGTGGAGTCATTGCTCAGGTTACCTTTTAAGCAAGCAAACATTGTCGTGATGCAACCTGATTTGAGTAGGCAGTCTGCATGTGGCAGGTCAATGTCCTTCAGTCTTGCTTCATATTGTATAAAGTATGTACAGGTCAGCTTGATGCCTTTCACACTGAATGCGTTTCCAGTTTTGTATTGTACAGACAGACATCACTCCTGCATAACGTTGGCATTATTGCACCAAGGCATGTCGTACATGCTGTGCAGGTGTTTGATGACTCCACATAGATGTTGCTGTATTACAGATGACTGTCAACTTTGTAATTATGCAATAATGACCGTGCACAAGAGGACAAAAATGGTTCCTTCTTTATTAGCAATGTTGCACTGCCTTGCATACAAGGTGATAAGACGGAGTGCCTCTACCAAGTTAACATTACTACGCAAGAGCTTTAATTACCTTCTCAGACCGACATTTTCATAATCAGAAAAAGCCAGAGTGCCATTACCTATGGACATCCTCGATTCCTGTAGGGCCATGACTACAGAACATGTATGCCCATTTGCATATTGCACCAAGCTATACACTAAAAGTGCAGCATGCAGATTCTCAAGCTTCAGGGCTCATCGCACACAAAGTGCTCCAGTCTGTTGCACATCTCATGACTGTCATTCACCCTCATCTGTTCTAACCATGATCTTTGATGCCTTGCAACCATAAAAGTACATACACTTATCTGCTCTAGCACAAGTCATGAGCGCTGAACTAAGGCAGAAAGGGCGGGCAAGAATACCATATTCTGCAGGAAAGGGCCATCAAACTTGATCATGAGCATTTTGTGCTGCCAGTTACACTCTCATAGACACTATTGCCTGAGAGCCTCAGTATTCTTATTGTGGTAGACATCACAGCTGTGTTGTGTATCAAAAAGCTTCATCCAGGACGGCCTCTGTGAGTCTGCAAGCTTACATGCAGAAGCTTATCTCCCAGCTTAGAGCCATGCATGGCATGTATTGCCTTCAAAGCCCCGTTGGCATCACCGTAATTTACAAAGCCGACCCCGCGACACTTTCCAGACTGCTCATCTGATAGAATCTTGACACTGTGGACAGCACCATGTGGCGCAAACTTCTCATACAGGAACAGCCGATCAGCATCTAACGGCAGATTCTTCACGTATAGACTGCATGGTGTACTGTGTAGGGATGGCAGCTGTGGACTGGCACATGGGTTCAAATACCCATCAACAGCATTGCCACCATTGTGTGCAGAAATGGGTTGTGGAGGCAGGTGCTGGCTAAGCGACATGTCAAGACCCAGACCCAGGTTGTTCATGGGTGGGGGGGGTGTCATACTCCTGAGCCCAGCCAATGCAGGTGAATTGGACAAGACGTTGTTGAGGTCATGGCCGAATTGAGAAAAGGGGGAGTCGCTGTTGGCAAAGTTCCCTGGGGGGCCCACATGACTGGAGGGGGTAGTGACTCCCAGAGCATGGTCTGTGAAAGGCGACTGCGTTGGCTGTTCAGGGAAGGGTGCGCTGATTGAGCCATCAGGATGCCGGGCAGCTATGCTGACATGATTTTGACGTCCTGTCAGTAACAGAGCAAGTGATGCGCATTGATGATTGCTGTGTATATGCATACTCAACATGCTGTCGTCACATGCCCTGAATGCTGCAGCCTGGAAGAATACAGTCAATACTCACTTGAGCTGTCAGCATGGTGCCTGGCAAGAGATCTTCCGAAAGCAGGCAACAGACCCATTTCGCAAGGGTTGGCATGACATTGACGTATAAATGTGGCAGAATGCGCACCGTTGGCATCTGGCGTTCCTGCTGCAGTGAATGCTGTGAAGCCGGCAGGGAGGCCTGGGTGCATGCCATCCATTGACAGCTGGTACTGACCAGCAATGCTCTGAAGGAGGTCAAAGGAGGGAAATTTGCTAGGGGGTAGACAAGCTTTCTTGGCTAGCTTCCTTGCCTTCTCCTCTGGTGTGTCAGCAAACCTGCACATTCACTGGGGAAGTTTGTCAAGCTTGCTCCCGCACAATGCTGCTGATAGTGCAAGGACTGATAGTGTCACATCCTGACTTTATCGCACAGCATCTTATGCAGTGCAACATGAGACTTGTTAGCAATATGAGTGCTGCTGGCAAGCAATTTAAAACATCTGTTCGACATGCACATCAGCGGGCAAAAATGTGATTCGCTTCCCAAATTGCGAGTCATGTCCCTGCCGTGACCTACAAACAATCAATTATGTTCATCTGACCTGGCGATGATACTGGAATACCGCTGAACACTACAGGTAATGCAATGCACAAAACAAGGCAGCAGGTGCTGCCTGTACTGATTCAAGCTGAAGCTTTGCTGGGAGTGCAAGGATGGCAATGATGCAGGGGATGGTTGTACCTCACAAGGAGAGGCAGTCCTGTGCCATTGCTGACATTGTTCAGGGCTTCAATTGCAGCAGAGGCTTGCTGCAAAGTGCTCATTCTGACGAGAGCCCCAGCACCCCTTGTCATGTCACCATTGTGCAGCACACGACACTCCAGGACAGACCCATACTGTGCAAACAACTGGGCAAGTTCCATGTCACCCCAGTTGTTTGGCAGATTCTGCATCACACTGACAGCATCCTGATTTGTGTCACAGCAGTTGTGGCTGCTCAGCATTTATGAGATACACGGCGGACAGACTTACCCTGACGTACAGGTTGTCACTTGGTGTAGCTCCACTGCCTGTATCACATTGACAGCAGTCAGGCTCAGCAGGAAATGACTGCAATCGCTGACTATACTTGATAGCAACAACTATGTGGAAAGGCACCTGACAGAGGAGGTCCAGCATCTTGATCTGCAAACTTGACCTCTAGCTGATAGCTGTTCCAGTTGAAGCCATTGAATGCTTGTATGGCGTCCATGGCTTGTTGGACATGCTGATACTTCACAAAACCATACCCCTTGCTAGTCTGAGCCTTCGATCTGACAACTCTTGCTGCAGGCGACAAATAAAAAGGGTTAGGCAGACGTGAGACATGGGAACAACCGATGTGGCTCTGCGAGACACCTTACAGGCGACACACACGCATAAGCTGATGCAAACTGCTCAGTGCCGGTCGAGCACGCGTAAACCTAATGCCTAACACAACGGTAATTGGCAGAACAGCTGTTATGTGCGTCAATGTGAGATGCTATCCACCGTCAGCAACGAGTTCTGCATCGCAATCAGCCACGGGCGCGAGGACCCGCAATGGTAAGTGCCATACATGGCCTGCTGGTAGGCTTGCCACAAAGCGATTCCCCTTCTTGACAAACGACGCAAGTGAATCGATCAACATCAGGAAGTGCATGCAGGACTTGCAATCTGCAGTGCTTCTGAGGCGCACCTGCTTCGATCGTACCACACCGCGAAAACAGTTGCCAAAGTGCAGGTTCGTCTATATCTGCCGGCAAATTTTTGACGTACAGGTTCGAGTGACCAGTCTGTTGCCCAATCTCGTTCACGCCCGGAGGTGTGCTCACATCCAAACCGGATAGCGTGCCGGAAAGCTCCGTATCCATCACAGGCAGCCTTATGGAACTGACTGATCTAGAGCTACAAGCGTCATGAGACTAGTGTGCGTTATCCTTTGCTAATATCAAAGGATTTGGAGCGTCTGCCAACAGAATCAGATCGCGTGCAGGGCATGATCTGAAGCCAAAGGAACAGGAACAGGCAAGCCAAGGGACCAAGGCGAAGAGCTCACAAGTAGGTTGACAGAGTCAACTCAGCGGCAGTACATTGAGGGCCAGGATTATAAACGATCTCATGCATAATCGCCAAGTCCCAAGCTCTGTCCCGAAAACTTTATTTAGCACATGAAACTACCACATGGAGTACAAGACGATTGAGACAAAGCTTGTCTTTTGCGATCAAAGAATCCTGCGACAAGAACGGGCTTCAGCGCACGCACGATTGCGTTGAAACTACAGCAGCTTCAACGTAGGTGTGAGGATGCCTGTGCATTTGATCAGTTGTCCATTTTGAAAATATCTTACTTGGCACATGCAAATCTCCTTTGATGTGGGGCCCACCTGGCTGACCTTTGCTGGTGGCCTGTTATTTGGTACCTTCACGGCTGCAGCTGTCGCTTACGTCTTCTTGCGTAATCAAGGTGCCATTTCGGAACCGATTCGTTCCAAGGTCAAGGCTTCCAGGTAGCCGTACTCACAACCAAGGCGACTTTACTGCTTTGTGCGTGTTGGCTTGATCGCGCACCGTTTGATCGTGGGCCCAAGCTTGCACGTAGTTGTGAGGTGTGTTGCCATGCACATGTAAGGGCTAACCCGTCCTAAGTCCTGCGGCCATGCACACTTTCTCCTTCAACTTTGACTGTTTTGTCAAGGGTTCTGTGGTTGCGAACCCGACTGACATACATGGCTCTTGAGCGATACGTGCAAGTCCACGTCAGAGCACTCTCCAGACAGTGTTGTCCCTTCTGACCTTGTCTCTTCTTGCAGGTCATACAGCCCGCGCCGGGTCAGAGCCCGCCGCGGGGATGTCTACGAGCAGGATACTGTGCCAGGGTCTCCTCAGAGCAGAGGTAGTGCACACAAGAATGGGCAGAGACACCAGCACAAGCTAGATTCTGCTGTAAGTTCTATTGCTGCCTCATAGGCTACCAGCTTGTATTGCTTCACAGTTTTATTGCTCATACTCTCTGCACAACACAGGTATCCCTGGACGTGGCTGACCCTACTGTGTCCCCAAGGCGAGCAGCTGCTGTGCGTGGCGAGGTCACCGAGGATGAATGGGGCTCAACACACCGCTCTGACCCCTTGGGAATTGTCAAAGCTGGACGCTATGGGGTATGCATGTCTAAAAAGGCCTCCTCACAATGTTCATCAGCACCTGAGTTTGGTGAGTTGTAGATCTCATGCAAATCAACCTGCAAGACATGCAACAAATGTCATTGAACACAGGAGGAAAGCGCTCATCCAAGCAAGCCTGCTCATGCCTACAAAGGGTCCCCAGACCGCAGCAATCATGGCGCAAGGGAGTATGCAAATGACCATTTCAAGCAGGTACTGCTCAGTAGTGCAGCAATGGCTGTCAACACATGCCTGCTGAAATTGCTACTAAGCCGTACAGCTCATGGCTGGTTTCGTTCGGATGTCTTGTTGACTGTGCCATGCAGTTCCGCAGTGATCATGCATCATGCCTCACAATCTTGAGGGCATTGTTGGAATGCTCCGATTCAACAGAACACAAAAGAACCATGTTTGCTTGCAGACAAATGGTCCAGCGGTAGCAACACCTCCTCCATACGTCCCAGTCAGCACCGGTTATGGACCACACCCCATTCCAGCATATGCTCACCAGGCGCCCCCTCCAGCTCCCCCACCCGCCCACACCCTCAGCACTGCTGTGGACCTCATGAACACTGGCAAGGTACCGCGGCAACCCATGATCACCCATGCACTCATTTTGTCTGGCAACACCTGTATAATACCATGCCCTGACAGTATGATGCGTGCACTGTTGCCTTGTGTGCACCACCTGCAGAGACTGCCTCACAACAGCCTGGGCCCGCATCTTAAGCTAACAGTGGCATGCAGATCATTGAGGATGCTGCCATGCATGATCAGTACTGCCGTGTGATCACTCCAGAGCCGGCAATCAACGAGGAGACAGAGGAGGTGTGCACTCTACTGAAGCAATGTTACGCCCTCAGGTGGGCACCCTCTCTTTAGTTCTTTCCCGTCGCTCTGCATTACTAAGGCTGAGTCTGCTTGCTGTGCTCTGGAGAGCTGTCTTGATGTCTTCACTCAACAGCCACCCAGAGGCACTGCTTGACAGGCACTGCTTTGAAGGGGTATCATTGCTCGTGTATGCATTGGAAGCTTTCAAGTCACTAGGGGGGGCACTTCACAGATCACCGGAGCAAGAGGTTAGTCGTGCTGCAGGTTGACGCCACAGCCTTGCTCACACGTCTTTGGTGTCAACCTGCAGCACGACTGACCTCTTGCTCCGGCAATCTGTGAAGTGCTCTTCCATCCAAGCGCAAATCAAGGGTGCATGCATGAAAGATGGAACACCAACACCTTTGTTGCCTGCAGGGACAAATGGCTGTTCACTGCCAGGGTGTCTCCAGCGGAGCAGCACCCAGGCATGCCAGAAGTTGCCGCCCCCTCACTCATCAATGGGGACCCCTTCAAGTGGGAACCCCAGCCGGTGGCCCCCTACGATTTTGAGATGCAAGACGGAGTGTTCCGGGTGTATGACAACGCTGCGCACACCTCAGAGCCCTTTCCTGTTCCTGGCAACTCCTTCGACTTCTTCTCAGACATGAGCAGGTGTGTGTCTCTTGTTTACAATCAAGCCAAGCGTTAAGTCAGACTTGTTCACGGCAGCAGGTCACTTCCCAGACACCAATTGAAACTGCTGTCTTGCTACCTGCATGCGTATCATCATCATGATTTAGCTAAGTGAGCATTTGCCACAAGCCTGCTTCAGCCTGAGTAGGTATGTGATGCACAGACCTGTGGCTATGTGACTGATTCACTGCATTGGGCATCATGTAATGAATGTAGTTCTGTGAATGCTCAAATTGCCAACTGCAGGATGTGCAAGATTGCAGCCATGGGACCCATCAAGAGTTTCTGCCACCACCGCCTGATGCTGCTGGAGCAGAAGTTCAATCTGCATGTCATGCTCAATGCCGACAAGGAGTTCCTGGCTCAGAAGACTGCACCTCACAGGGACTTCTACAATGTCCGCAAGGTCATACAGCATAATCCTGCACCCTCATGCCTGGCTGGACCGTCATCTCCACTGTGCTCAGCCTTTCATCTGCAGCCTTGGCAATGGCACTTTCACGTCAGTGGCGCATGATTTGATTCGGCAAGGCTCTCTTGGCAGTCCCCTGCAGCAATTAACCTGCTTAGCTGTGCATGTTGTATTGTCATTTGCCTAAGCTTTGTTGCATGAATTCGTGTGCAGGTGGACACCCATGTGCATCACAGTGCCTGCATGCACCAGAAGCACTTGCTGCGCTTCATCAAAAGCAAGCTGCGCAAAGAGCCTGGCGAGGTGGTCATCTTCAGAGATGGCAAGTACCTCACCCTGCAGGAAGTCTTTGAGTCCCTCAAACTAACCGGGTAAGGCTTGTGAACCCAGGACCATCTGTGCTGTGCACACCCAGCTTTATCACTTGATTAAAGCAGACCAAAGAAAGTTCCCATGTCATGGGTGTGAGCAAAGCGCTGTGCAAAACAGGTGTTAGCTGTGAGTAAGTGTTAGCTGTGAGAAAATGCAGCCCATGGGGATCAAAGCAAACAACAGTTGCACACAAGCCGCTTGCATTGGTCTCACCACTGCTGTCGACGGAGCATAACACAAACACAGGCACGTCTTATGAACAGAACCAGCTCCCTTGTGAACAGGCAAAACATCAAAACACCGCTTTTGCAGCAAGTGTTGAGTTGTCTGCAGGTATGATCTGAATGTGGATACCCTTGACATGCATGCCGGTAAGGAGTCCTTCCACCGCTTTGACCGCTTCAACCTGAAGTACAACCCCTTTGGTCAGAGCAGACTGCGTGAGATCTTCATCAAGCAGGTATGCAACCACCCCACTGACGCCTCTGACTGCAATCACCATTCACCAGTTACAACACGTACAGTCAGAAAGGCATCGCCCAATCTGATCTTACCTACGAGTTGAGGTGTAGTTAATGGCAACAAGCTGAGTGTCATCATACAATGTTCACGTCGGCATATTGCCAATGCTTTCACCTCAGCATGTCAAGGCCAAGGTGAAGTTGGTGGCGATGTGCCAACATGTACATTGTATGAGGTCACTCTGCATATTGCTGCTGACTACACCTCAACCCATGGGTAAGGCCAAATTGGTGGATGCAAGCCTCTCTGAATTCACTGCGTGCTAACAGCCAGATCTGCACACGTGCGTTCACCGGCAGTTCAACACACACCAGGGCTTGCTCGTGAAGTGAGCTGGAGCCACCTACCACGTGTTGAATGTGATATACGGTTGTCATATCTGGTCACAGCTACCTTGACTGGGGGGCTCATGGCAACAGCCTGCATGGTGAATGCACATTTGTCACAGTTTGGCCTGTTGATTGGCAACAGGACAACATCCTGCATGGGCGGTACCTGGCAGAGCTGACCAAGGAGGTGCTGGTTGATCTGGAGGCCAGCAAGTATCAGCATGCTGAGTACCGCATCTCCATCTACGGCCGCAAGTATGTTGAGTGGGACATTCTGGCTGCCTGGTACTGCCAGAACAAGCTCTACTCAGACAATGTCCTCTGGCTCATCCAGGTATGGTATCTTGTGCTGTCGACTGTGTTGCTAGAAGCTGCTCAGGTCATCCATGTGCTCGTACAGCCTTGCGTGGACAGCTAACTACATGTCTGTTTTGAGTGAAGAACGGTTGTCTAATGAGCTGTATAGTGCTGGCTGTGACTAGGCAAGCGTCGCAATCAATGACAAGTGTCAGCATCTATCAGCAGCACCTATCAGCATCCTCTGCACCATGGTGCAATGCACCATGATACAATGCACCATGATACTGTGTGCATCGTCTACGGCTGATCACCTTGAGCAAGCTGGCAGTGTTGTTAGACCTCTGAACTAGGGGATATTGCTTCCTTTCTGTTTGCCAATAGCCCTCAACAGGATTGAGCACAGCCGACCTGTTCCTGCCCTAAATGATGTGCAAAGAATGCTTATTGAAATCTCTGCTCAGGTGGCTTAGTCTGTTGCATTACACTGCAGCTGCCAAGGCTGTACAATGTGTACAAGGAGCAGGGCATCATAGAAAACTTTGAGCAGCTGCTGGACAACATCTTCCAGCCTCTGTTTGAAGTCACTAAGGACCCCAACTCGCACCCCCAGCTGCACCTGTTCCTCAAGAATGTAAGCCAAGCTCTCAAACTCATCAGTTGACACTTGCTGGTTCTGCTGAGGAGCCGTGTGCTTGCTGCTCTGTGCTGTGCCGACCTGCAAGTTGCACCAGCTTGCTTTTGCGCTGTGGTTCAAAGGCAGCTGAGGTGTGCGGTGATTGCCACTTCTACTGCGCAGGCCTCAGCCAATTATGCAAGATATGCCTTGTCAGAGTTTTTTTGTTCACACTGAAACTATATGCGTAGCACTGACATGACCCAACTGCTGCCAGTGGTCACAGCATCCATGTCAGTCTGTTGACAACTATGTATGCATGAAACTGTGCCCTATTGCAGTTATGCTCATAAGGGGCACAGCTGTTTCAAGAGTATGAGGCAAAGCTTGTGCTGCAACAAACACATCAATACCAACTGCATTGGAGGCAGCAGCGCGGCCCCCTTGTAAGCTCAACATGCTGGTGTGCAGGTTGTGGGGCTGGACATGGTGGATGATGAGAGCAAGCCAGAGCGGCGGCCAGCCAAGCACATGCAGACCCCGGCAGAGTGGAACCTCAAGCACAACCCAGCCTACTCCTACTATGCATACTACGTGTATGCTAACCTGTTCACCTTGAACAAGCTGCGAGAGGCACGTGGGCTCAACACCATTGCTTTCAGACCGCATGCTGGTAGGCTCTCACTCTCTTGCATGGTATGCAATGTTGTTTTCTCACGTCACTGACCGGGCATGGTTATGGCCTGAGGACAATGCATCTCTGCTCTGCTGGGCTCCAGCTTCTGTCTGTTGTGGTATGTTGAGCCACCACTGCACATGTATCTTGCTGCAAAAATGACACCTGTACCTTGCTGCAATAATGGCAACCGTCTTCAACAGCCAATGTAGATTTCAGCTTGCTAAGCAAGTAGAGACTGGTAATATGTGTAAGTTTTGCAGGAGAGGCTGGCGACACAGATCACCTGGTCAGCGCTTTCATGCTGTGTGAGAACATTGCACATGGGATCAATCTGCGCAAATCGCCATGCATGCAGTACCTCTACTACATGAAGCAGGTGACTCCTCCACACATGCATTGCTATGTGATCATACTCAACAGCTGATGGTTGCAACCGGTGTGCATGAGGTCAGAACAAAAGTATGTCCAGCTGCTATGGCATGCATCGTGAGTGCAGTATGGTGAATCCATAGCTGCTAGTCGCAACCTTGCAGCCAGCCTTGCTCTACCCCACTTTTCCCCCCCTCCACCACCCTATGCATCGCTGAATGCGCACCCTGCCAGGATCACACAATATTTGACGACTGTGCTGTCACCTGCTGTGACTGCACAGGTAGGCCTGTGCATGAGCCCGCTGTCCAACAACAGTTTGTTCTTGGACTACCACCGCAATCCATTCCCCACCTTCTTTGCCAGAGGGATGAATGTCAGCCTCAGCACAGATGACCCGCTGCAGATCCACCTCACAAAGGAGCCCCTGGTGGAGGAGTATAGTGTGGCAGCGCAGGTCAGCTTGTTTTGCACCACCACCTGCTGTTTTGCTGTTGCTTGCAGGCAGCCCTGCTTGTGCTGCATGTGTCATTCTGTTCCATGCTGGCAGATACCAGATGTTGTCATTGTGCTGCATGTGTCATTTTGTCCATGCTGGCAGACACCATATGTTGAGTGATTGGCAGGGCTATAGTGCCTCTGGCCACTCTGACTTATTTTTTAAGATCAGCCATTTTTAAGGGAACATGATCAACCAAAACATACTAGTTATGTTTATATTTCACATCCAACAATACCTGTCCTTCCAAGGGTGCCTCTTTCTGTCGTTTGAACGCAGCTTGTTATGCCCAAAATGGCTGCTTTGCTTGACATTTGGCCTTGTCCAGCTGTATGAGTGCAACCTTATGTGCAGCGATTCTTGGTCAGCTGTTACGCTTGCCGGGCCAGCACTGCTACTCTGGTCACAATGAGCAAGCACATCAATGTATCTGGGTCGCAGCAGTTCCGCTTGTCTCCAAAGCTGTAATGTGGTGCAGGTGTGGAAGCTGAGTGCCACCGACTTGTGCGAGGTTGCACGCAACAGTGTTCTTCACAGCGGATTCCCTCACCAGGTGAAGGCCGTGCTCTCTTGTGACAATTGCCGCATGTCATGGTTGCATGCCAGGAGACCACATGACTGCAAGGCATGGCCAGCCAAAAGGTTGCCTTGGTACAGTGAAGATTTATCCTTGATCAACGACATCAGATGAAGTGGGTAATGTCTTCACACGCGAGGGCTAATTCTCTGGTTCAGCACTGCTGCATTGTGACAGTAGCAAAGTCAAGAAAGCAGCGTGGTTAGTGATGATGTCTTATGTGATGCTTTGCTACTGTGCAGATAAAGATGCATTGGGTGTGCAAGGACTACTGGAAGCCTGGGCCTGATGGAAATGACATTCACAAGACAAATGTGCCCAACCTGAGGATGCGATTCAGATATGACTGCCACAGCGAGGAGCTCAATTTGGTGATGTCTGGTGCTGCAGCACATGAAGCACGCAGACATGCAAAAAGCAGAGAGTAGTTCGTAGTATGCCAGCGGTAGCTATCGTTTCATTGAAGTGAACAATATCATTTACTAGACACATGAACAATTCCAGCTTTGGCTTTTCTTGTCTGCTTATGTGTCTGCTGATGTCTGTTTTTGTTCTGACTGTTCTTACCTTGCAGTGCATGCTGTTTTCCTGGCAGACACTTGCTTCAGTTCTGGTTCTGCTAGCAGCGAAACTATTCACCTGAGACCAACTACTTCTTGAGAGTACTCAAATCCTGTTCTGGTGATAAGCGTATATCTGCCTATGTCAAAGTCTGGGTAGGCACCGAGCCATGGTAGGCTAAGAGCAATCCACACAGCAGACGCAACAGCGTGTCTGGAACAAGGAGCAAGAATGACCATACGCACTCAAGCCTGTAGAACCCTGGGAGAGTCCTCTTTTGGCAACATCGTTCAGATTCATTTCCGTGCAGACTTGGGACTTGCCGCGAATGCCTGATCTGATGCCTGTCGATCGTTAGCACTATCTTGCCTTGGGACCTCGAGCACGCTTCAAACAATACGTGTGGGTACCTTGGTCCGTAAAAATCATGGCAGCCTTGGCGCAAGAACCCGAAGACATCAAAGATATGGAAGCCTTTCTGAAGATGGCTAAGTATCCCCTGGTGAAACATACTGACATGACCGCAGAAATGCGCGAGGAAGCAATGGACACATGCATCACTGCGGTGGAAAAACATCATGCAGATATGGAGAAGTGCACGCAAGTCAGTCTGACAGTGACTTAATAAACTGGGCGTCCTTGCTGTCTGCCTGCACAGTCTGCAAGGCAGCTGATGTGCTGCTTCGTGTGTATTCAAGCCAAGCTGCGCGCGCGCAGATGATCAAAGAAACCATGGACAAAAAATTTGGTGCTCCCTGGCACGTAGTTGCTGGTGGATACTTCTCATATGACATCACTTTTGAGGTAAGATGTGTTTGCTGTCCTCAGTCCTGCACCTCAGCAGGCGGCCTCAGGTGCAAAAAAGATGTTGAATGCAGTGCAAGAATTTGCTTTACATTTACCTTGGTGGGACAACTGGAGTGCTGCTGTGGAAGATGTAGACCTTGATTAGTCGAGCATGCTCATCTGTCTCTGTGAGTCCAGTGTATCTTTAAATAAAGGCCCAGAAGCACTATGGCACACCCTTGGCAGCAGTTGCTGCATGCTGTGTGGTACACATCACTTCACACAGCTTTTCAGGCCTCAGATTGTCAAGGCTGACTAATGGCAATGTTTTGATGTTCTGTGCAAGCAAGAGACAGCATACATGTCCAAAGCATGCAACCGCTTGATTGTACCAGCGATTTGCAGGAGGCAATGGACTGCGTGACTGGTCTTCTTGCTGTCGATCTAGTGAGGGCCCTGTTCACAAAGCAGTGCAGCTGTGTTTTGTTGGCCTTTTCTACGATGTCTCAGAAGCAGTTCCAGAACAGATGCAAGAGTGTGACAAACATAGCTGATCTCACTACATCCTCTCAATTGGAATCATAGTGATGCCTAACACCAGTCCAGGAATCTGGGATGTGTACACATGACTCACCCTCAGAGTTAGACGACTGTCTAGACGTCGGTACCTTTGTGCCAGCTGGTTGAGCAGGTTGTGCCGCATCGTCTATGCACAATCCAAAAGTGTATAGGTCTTACAGGCTGCTGAGCACAATGAGATGCAAGCACAAACGGCGTTCTTTTTAAGCTTGCCTTGCTTCGTAATGAGTCGGCTGTTGTGTGACGACATGTGCATACGTAAGAGCCCAAACCGGTATGGAAAATAATGTGCAAATGGCGCTAAATTGGTGCAAACAGCTATGCAAACTCACCAGCTGACATCTCTACCAATCTGCAGGAGCCAGATCTTGTACATCCGCCTGATGCAACTCACTTGACTGGAGAGGATTGTGAGCAACAGCAAGAGCCAACCCCTATCTGAAATTTGGCCCCTCTAGCTTTGCACTGTGTGCCCTAGCTACTTCAGCTGCTCCTGACTGCTAGTCCAGGGATCTCAGTCATTGTTGAGGTGACTATGTGTGCCGTGGCTATGTTGGGGTTTGTATCAGTCATGGCGTCGTTCCAGTACTGTGTGAGTGACTGACAAAGCTGTGAGCACACAATTTTTCTATTGTTGCTGTAATTGATGAGCTCATGTGTGGTATTTAATGCAGCATCGAAATGTTGTCACTCCATCAATTAGTGCTTAGCTGAGCTGTGAGGGGCCAAGTATCAATGCCAGCATCAGTCTAAGTTGTGAGCATATAGCATCAAGGTACCCCTGCAACCTTTTGTTTGTGGAAGGACATACATCACCTTTAGACTTGCAGTCAGACATGTAGATCTGCTGTCAGGACTGCTCTAAGTAATCACAGCTTGGACGTCATTGTGTTGAGTATGGTATGCTTGCTGATGTGTCCAGTGCAAAATGCTGTTTTGGATGTATCACACAATGCTGAAGGCTATTGGCTTGCTGAAAGACACTTTCCAGAGGATTGTGCATCCCAGACTCTGGCAAGAACAATACAGACTGCTCAGGATGTACTAGTGCAGAGTACTCTGCATTCTTTTCGAGTGCTGTCATGATGATGTGCTGCTCATTAGTACGTCTGGAACAAACTTACACCAGAGTCCAGGGGATCACTACCTGGGCCAAAAACCAGTTATGATGCATGTTGGTCCAGGGTTTCTTATCCACGTAAGTGTCTAGTTCAATCAAGCACAGTTCTGCATGTGAACACATCATGCCCAGAGTAGCTTGCCAGGCTTGAGTAATACTGAGGTCACAGTCAACCTACACCAGCACTGCAACAAATCTCAACTCGCCTGAGTGCACTACCCAACTGTTACTGGTATGGGCTTCAGAGGTGGATATGATGACTGTCTGATTGCTGCTGTGCAAGCTGCATGAGGGCTTCAGCTACCAGCGTTGCAGCCTTCTGACGGCTGTCTTGCCAGTCAAAAGTTGTCTCATCAAATGTCATGTTGGTAACAAAGAGACACTGATGCACGAATGTTTGCCAGCAGCCAGAATCTGTGTAGTTTGGGCCAACTGGCTTACACTGGATTCACGCCCAGAAGGAAGGTTATGCATGAACCTAATCACAAGCTGGCTTGATGCACCTGCAGCACCTCATGCCTTTCAGACCAGGATTCTGTTGCATGTGCTCTCATTGGATGGTGAATGAAGTCCAATCCCAAGTCAAACAGCTTCTGTTCTGTATTGGTGGCCATCTCAAACGGCGATCTGAATCGCCATCTCTGACCCTGACGACGTCTTAGGGCTTGGTACCCTACCTCTTGAATCCTAGTTTGCGAGGCACGTCAATACTCGAGTACTGTTTCTTTGCAACTGCAAACATAACTGAATCATGATCTACATCGACTTCTACTGCGACAAGAGCGATTTAGACCGGTGGCGTCAGTGGTGCACAGAAAATGAAATCGACGACGACGATGAGCCGGAATGTCGAACCGGTTACATAGAGCGAGGAGCGGGTGTGATGGACTATTATTTCCGGCTGTTGTGCATTGCAGCCTATCGTCGCATCAGCAACAGCTCTCAAGTGAGTTCGTCTTCTTTGTAACCTTGGAGGACATGAGAGTGATAGCACACAACGATGGACGCTCATCTTCTCGATGCTTGCATTTTTGTCCAACAATCGGTCAACAATCGGTTCGTCGCAGGACGACTTCAAAGGTTACAAAAAGAAGGAGATCTGCACTGCTCTTCTAGATGTGTGCCCACCAGATCCCGCAACATTACGTAACTGTCATCAAGACCAAAAAACGCAGACGCAGCATAACATGTTAAAATTGATGATCCCGTCAGGTAAAGGTGCTCTGCAACGCAACGTCCAGTCCTGTGTTGATGTCAACACGAGCTGTCTGAAAGTATCATGTGGTGACATCACTGATCACCAGGAATAATATTAGTGGTATCTCTATTCAACTCAACATGACACAGGATGGAGTCGGTACGATCAGCCACCCAAGGTGGACATGGCAGCACTCGAGAGCAATCCCAGTCTCAGAGGCAAATTGGCCGCCATCGGTTTGGAGCCAATGGCAGATTGGGTCACGCATGGTTGTCAAACTGGCGCAATACCTGGTTGGATCATAGTGGCGTGTGCAGCTAAATTCACGGAATATCTCGGTGAGGTTCCTCAGACGCAGGAAGAATTAGAAGGCACACCTTATCTCAAGACGCAAGACATTGCTGATAATTTGGAAGACAATGGATGCGTCCATTACAGAAACACGCTCGAGCCTTGTTTCCGCAACACAGCACATTTTGGTACGCGCACTTACGGCACGCACTGCTGAACATTTCTGGTCATCTTTTCGCTGGTTTGTTCAGCCATGGTATAAAAAGGTTACGCTTTTCAGCGATCATATCCGGAGCCTTCTAGGGCGGCAGCCGGGAGCTATGACCATAAGCCATAGTCCAAAGGGAAAGGAAGACTAAGGCGGTCACGCCTATTCTGTCTGGGTTTGTGTGTCTTCTCCCTCTCGAGTACTCTCCTAGATGTAAGAATCTTGTGAAATGTCACACAGAGTGTTTTCATGCAATTCTGGACATAACTTTGCTTGCACCTGCATGTTATATAGCAATCTTTGCTAAAGCATAAGACGTAGTGTGATATTATGACCCAGATTGTGCTATGATTATAGGCAGTGTGGTAACATTGCATCCATAGCCCTCCCATGCTTTTCCCTGTATCTTGCATCAGGGCAATATCCTCCTTCGACACTCTTTTGCTCCTTGGATTTCCATTAGGCATCACTGGTGTTAAGGCTGTCAGTCTGGATTCAGAATGGTCATCATGGCGCAAGTACTGCTGTTGTTCTGCCGTTGTCATTTCTGCTATCATCATGTTCGGCCTCATCTTGCTCCGCGTGTCTGCTGCCTCCCTCTGCAAGAAACCCCTCTTCACCGTAGGGTCTAAGCCCCTTGCTTGTGAACTACTGTTTGGGAGTACAAACGCTGAAACTTTCTTGTTGTGCATGCCTACATTTTTGAGTCCTGCCATCTTTTGTACATTTGCAATCAGGTAGTGCACTACCCATGCTGCCCTTTTAGTGAAAGCTTGGATGATTGTTCTCATTGCTTTACCATTTCTAGCTATGTATTGTTTGCTCATGTCTGGGTGCATGCGGCTCACAAAGATGTAACCCTGAGAGTCATTGCCTCTGCAGAGCGGGCAGCGTGTGTCCATGGCTGTTTGTTGCCCAGGCATGCACGGCACATGCCTCTGAAAGGCCATGTTTTTATTCCAGCTTTGGACTATCCTATAAGGGCTCAAGCCGGTATAGAAATTACCATCTGCTGTGTATTCAATGCCATGCAAAGGCAGCAGTGCCTAGATTACAGCAAGAAATATTGTAGCAGAGAACATCGTAACAATATTGGGATCAGAGACAAGTTGACTCTCTCCAGCACCAGGTGCATTTATTGTTTGTTTACTGTGTGTCTTTCTGCAAGGTGTAGTTGACTACCACAAATTGGTGAAACCTAGCTGTCGAAGCTGATGATAAATGCAGGGCGCCACCATTTCAATTCTGGCAACAACCCTATCATGGGCTCAACTTACTATACAGACTTGTCTGCGCAAATGTTACATCTGCGAAAATTTGTGCATAACAATGTGCTTGAAGCCATGCAAGTATGCTTGGCATATGTAGTACAACAACAAGGCAAAGAACAACACATTAACAACTCCCATGCCAATCCCAACAACCCCCAGACCACCCTTGGAGGCTTCATTGCCATAGTTTTGCAAGAACAGGCTTGCCAGGCCTCAAAAAATTATGACAGCTACAGTGACGACCTGAATGAGCTGAAGTGCAGCAAAGCAATAAGGGTGCCAAAACATCTGGTAAAGCAGCTCAAGAATAAATATACAAAGCACCATCAGTATCTGCAAATAACCACCGAGTGGCTTGCCGTTCACAATCACCAGCAGCAATGCTAACAACTTGAGCTGCAAAGCAGACTGCTCCCACCAACATGATAACCTACAATAGACACAAGACGTATCCCATTGCATGGCATGCACGTTAACGTGAGGTAACGTTGAGGTCAGAACCAAAGCTACAGCTGTTCTGTGCCTACAGTACAGCAATGGCAGTACAGGGCAGGGCCATGGCAGTACAGGGCAGGGCCATGGCAGACTACGCAGACACAGGCAGTATGCCATGAGCGGTAAAGCCTTAAGAGATCACTCGGATAACTTGAACTTTGTGCCATGGAGCGTGCCAGGTAGTGCATTCATACAGATGCATCATATGTGTAGGCATACGACTTGTACACACATGTCTAACTTTTGCTGTAGCTGATCAACCTTCCGGCTACAAATGATGTGCTGAACTAGGCAGCAGTGTGACAACAGCTTCGCACCTGTAACTTCTATATGCGTACCCACATTCTTGTTTACACCTAACAGTCGCTAGCTGGTGTCGCTTGCTCCTCAATGATGCTGCCGAAAGGATTGGAATGCCGACACAGAACGCAATCAGGGTTGGCAGACCAAGACCAAGTGTCAAGGTCAAATGCCACCCAACAAAGCACTCGTGCCTCATGTCAGGAATCCAATACCCCGATGAAGAATTAGCCGGCATGTGTTGCAACAAGCTTGCTATGACTCAATCAATGCAAGGCAGTGCTTGCAAGGTGCACATGTGCAAATGAGCAATGTTTAGATGTGTAAGTACAAGTGTCACTAGCAACAGCTGTGAACCGCATACAAATGCATTGCTGTGTGCTACAAACAATTAACGTCTGTGTTAGCCAGACATACTGGGAGTAGCAATATGGAGGACTGCTTTTGATGACAATGCAGCTTAGGACCAGGAAGGCCTGTCAAGTTCCATCTGAGCCAGCAAATCACCTGTGCTAATGATACATACGGGGTTTGAGAGGGTATGGGGTGGTCAATGGTCAAACAGGAGAACACGCTGAGAGCGGCTTGAGTGAGAGACAAATAGTAGTAGCCCAGCACAGAGTAGGCAGTCAGCTCCAGCCTTCTGACAAGGCGGCTGACATTGAAGGTGCCACTCTGGCTTTTCTCCCACGTTTGAAGGATAATCCAGGCTAAGCATGAAGCAGCCAAGACAGCAAAGGGAATGAAGATTTGCAACAGGATAAGAGATATTGCCACTGGCAGGGCCTGACTCTGTCTTGCCAGTAAACAACTTGCTGTCGCATTCTGCAAGACAAACCAAGATGTCAGAAACTGGCTGTCAACACCTCAAGGCTGATGCTAGGGCAGCAATTGACATTCAGCAATGCATCAAGACATGGCAGCACCACCATGCATTGCAACTGTTGAATGATGGCAGATACGCACGCACACGCAGACGTCAAAGAGTCTGCACACCACACACCCTATGTCGGGGGTCTGCACACACACCCTATGTTGGGGGTCTGCACACACACCCTACGTTGGGGGTCTGCACACACACCACGCAAAGGGTCTGCATATGTAGCGTCAAGCAGAAAGGGTTATGGTCTCATGACATAGCATGATGTTTTGGCCACACCTGTGGAGACACTTGCATAATCCAAGAAGCAGCCTTGAAGAGGCCCCCCAGCACAGAGGGCCATTGGATGTCTAGCAGTCCAAGCAATGACGCAAACTGCACATAGGTCATCAGTGCCTGCAGTGGCACAGCACAGCAAAGTATGAGTTTCCAGAGCATTTTGCATTGCAGACACAACTTTTTTGCAAGGGCACATGAAGGGGTTTCCCAAAGTGTGAGAAGACAGCAAACTTCGGCGTGAGCAGATGGCAAGCAGGCCAGCTCAATACTGTGTCACATGTCAGGTCACATCAGGGCCCGGCAGAACATTTCATGTTTTGCATGTGTCAGCCAACCCTGACAGCAAGTACCTCAACATAATCAGAACCTTCCACCACATCCCAGCTAGCCACATCTTGTCGCAGTAAACGCCAAATGAGGAAGATGTTCAGCAATATTGCTGCAAGCAGGATCAGAAAGTATTCAAACGCTCCCATCTGTGCGCTCTGACATTCATCGCACTTGAACCTTCCTGCAACACCAGCAGACTTGGGATATCAGGACTCCTTGCAGCGCACCTAAATCCTGCATATGCACCAAACATAGTGCATCCATCGTCAAGCTTGTTGTGAAAGCCAATGTCTTACTCAGTCCCATTTGTGCAGACCAGTCCCAGGTGCAAACATATGCAGATGTTCCAAGCATATGTCTGAGGCAGCTCCCTTCAAGATGACTGACCTGAGATGCCATGATCTTTCTGGCATATGCTACACAAGGGGCCTCGGTAGCCTGTGCTGCACTGCATATCCAGATATGTTGCAACTGATGCATTGGATCCTGCCATAGATGGGCACATGCTGGTTGCACTGGCTGCCACATCTGGGGCAGTGCCCATGAACAAGCTGCCACTGATGTTTACTTGCAATTGGTTTGAGATGACATACAATGCACTACCAAGACTGGCTGTGTTTTGCACAAATTTGCTTGACGTGACCAAAACGGCACAGTCTTGGGCCTGCTTGCATGTCCCAGGAATGACAGTTGAGTTGACTGCAACAGCTGCTCCATTGCCTCCTGCAATGCAATAGGATTGCATGATTACGAGTCACTCAAGTGAGCATGTGTATCAAAGCATACCTCATATATCCTGCGCTTGCAATTGCAGTCAGCAGTTGATGAGAGTTCTATACAAGCTTGACACACCTAAAAACAATTTGTGCTTATGTGCGTATGTGTAAGACACACGGTGCGACCCATGACGCATGGCTCGCTGAACAAGTTGCTCTTATAGTCATCATGCGCAAAAACCACTGTGCCACTGATTTCATGCATTGTTTGCCAGAGATCACACTTGTGCATTTGCGCTCACCAATGTTTTGTCCAAAAGTGCATGTATTGATCAGAAACATTATGACACTGTCCACACTCACGCCACCCACTCCGTGCTCTGCATAGTTGTCGACTATTTGACAATCCACACAAGGGTGACGTTTGATGCAGACGCATAAAGTGCAGCAACAAGCCCCGCAGAGTTGTTGACAAATATTGATCCTGTAGCTTGCATTGACATTCGCAAGGGGCTTTGTTCCGAGATGCCTCTCATGAACACAGCGCCAAAGTCTCCTTGAGCTGTGTTGCTTGTGAAGCTGCTGTTCTCAAGCAAGACCTGTGCAGGACCAGCAAATATGATGTACTCAGTGTGTTTAATCATTGATTGCAACCGTGCATGACAATCGGAAGGAGCATAACCACGCATGCCAATTGGGAACAATGCATGTGTTGCATCACATTGTGAAAGCTGATGCACACATGAGTCACATTCAGTGAAGACATGGGAAATAGCAATACGACAACCATCACCATGGCCCGGAGTTCCTAATGCATATAACAACAACAGCTCATGGGTTGAATAACAAACAACACCGACAGACTGTCTATAAGGAAGGACAGACAAGCCTTGAAGATTCACTACAAAAAACAGGCAATCATACCTGCAAGGCATCTGTTTGAATGCCCAGAGCGCCACTTGTGGACGCCATGTTGCTTGAGAAAGAGCTATATGTGACAAATATGTGACAAATATGGCAGCACCTTGACTGCCTGCATGTGGGGCAAGAGCGTACTAGCAGAGTAATTGTCACCCCCAAGATCACTGCTGGCGCTGTTACCATAGAAGCTGCAGTTCAGTAGCTGGACTTCAGAAGCAGAAGTATACAATGCACCAGCCAGGCCAGCTGTATTGTTGCCAAGGATTGTCCCCGTCGCATGCAATGACAATGTCCCTGTACTACCCTCATGATTCCTCTCAATACCCAATGCTCCAAACTGCCTCTGAGCAGAGTTGTTTGCAAAGATGTTGTTGGTCAATGAGGCTTGGACGCTGTCTGCAAGAGTTGCAACAGCACCAGCATCGGCTGCTGTGTTGTTTATGAAGGTACTCTGGCTGATGTTGACGATGCAGTTTGGCAAGAATGTGCAATCTGAGGCTGCAGAAGAATAGAACACAGCTGCTCCACCAGCGCCTGCCAACCAAGCATTTGCTAAGCGTCCAGCTGAGTTTGCATGCATACATGGTCAAGGTACACGAAAGATACAAGCTTGCAAGGAAGGCAGCATTGCGGGATGTGGTCAGGGCTTGATCCAAACAATGCCTGTGACATGACATGACTGCAAGATACAGACCAAACAATGCACCTTAAGGCTTGCTTGACGATGACAATGTCAACGAAGAAGTCATGACCTCATACAGGCTCCAGCTTCACCTGAGTTACTGGTAAATGTGCAATTGTCAATAGCCAAGAATGGGACGCCGTGGGTTGCAATGACGCTTGATTGAGTCGGTGAGTTGTCTTGAAACACTGAGTTCACAATTGTGACAGTGCTGTTCTCGAAGAAGATCATTGCACCAATGTCTGTGGACACTCCTTGTACGTTGGAACTGGTTACAGTGACGTCAGCATCAAGGAAGGTGAGCAGTGCTGGTTTCTGGTTTGTCTGTAGTGGCATGACACTGACACGTGTGAAACATACACAGAAAAAGGCCTTAGGACCTGCTGATGGCTCCTAGGACCTGCTGGTGGCTTTGTGCACACAGCCCAACGCAAATGTCAGGACAACAGGGAAAATAAGTATCAGCAGCAAGTGCGGAATGTTAGCGGTACCTGTAAAGGACTGATCAAAGGGCAGAGTCTCTGGCGACGCGAAGATGGTCACCGGCTTGTTTCCCATACACTGCACGGAGGCTTTACCCACAGAGCGCGCGTTGCTGGCTGCAATCACAGTCACGACGCAGCTAGCGGTAATTCTAGTGCTGCTGGCGGACTCAGCAGTGCTAAAAGCGTATACAAGACAGTTCAGCATCAGTATCCACTGCCGGTCTGTAGAAATGGATTGACAGCGGCTCTTCATCTCTGCACGCAATGTTTATTTACCACCAACGACAAGGTCTGCTTGTCGTCAATCGTGTGGCAGATCAACTATTCAACCACGGCGACGGTGAACGCGTCAAAGACCAAGCCATTCGCCTACACGGCATCGACTGAAGCTGCAACCTCTGAAGGCCTGGTCTGAGGAGCTGCATCCTGTTCCACATAGTTGCACCAGCGTAACACTATGACGTTGCGGGCACATGAGTGTATTCCACAGGCAGCTATGTCAACCTGTAACCCGCAACGGAAGCTGATTACTAACGGCTACACATGGTTTCGGAGCTTGTACCAAATCTTTCAGCTACTACCATGTGTCCATACCAGCTGGAGCCTGCAGGCTCTGCAGATCAGTGCATGCTTGGGGACATGTTTCTGGGACCAGCAATTCAGGAAAGCTTGCTATTCACATGAGGCACGAGCAGGCAGCTGTCTGCCAATTATTGGCCGTTAAGGTTCCACCATCAGTCCCGTACCTTGCCCCACAGTGAACGGATTTGTTCACAGAGCGCTAGTGAAAGAAGTGAGCGTATCAATCAACCAGCCTGCTGCATGTCCACCTCAAGCATTGTGGTGGTACTCCATGGCTGTGGTTATATATATATTTGCCTAATGTGTTCGCTGTCTACTCCTTCAGATCTGCTGCCGACAAGCATAACTACGCTCAGGGTTTATTAGCCTACTCCTCTCATGAGCTCTTAGAGGTTTCACTTGTATATCGCCTGCGCTTGTGGTATTTTCACTCTGCACAGGATACAATGTATGCTGCAGTGTGTATTTGAAATTTATAGCAAAACCCACCTTCTTGTCTGGCAAGACTCTATAGGTGTCGCCATTGCAAGCTGCAATCATGTTCACAAATAAGGCATGCAGCGCACATGAAACCTGCCTGTCACTGCCTGTTCCCAACTTTAGTTTCCCTAGTTAGAATCTGCAACAGTGCCGCCGTTCAACCAACTTTTGGGTCAAAAGACGATACCAACATCGCGGCATACGTTGTTGCCACGCCAGACACGCGCTGACCTGGTTGGCTCTGATATGAGCGACAGCGGAAGCGAGGCAAGCGTGATACTACTAGGCTTTCGAAGCAAAGAAGTTTACTGCTAGACAAACTAATCGTGATCATACCGCGCAGGATGATAATCATTCCATGTGGTCTAGACCTTTCACTTTTGGAGGCAGGCAGGTGCGGGTTGAGGAGGGATGGGGCGTAGGAATAGGTGACGGAGAAATACCAGAAACCTGTACCTGCTCGGGCGAGTGCCAGTGTGCCTCCTGTGAGCGTGCTTTCTGTTGCTTGCAGGAGGAACTGTATGGGAAGGTGGTGTGCTGTTGGCTCGGTACTTAAGGTATGTTACCTCCACTTGCTAACAGCACCACTGTGATGTGCTGCGCTTGACATGGCTGTTTAGTCTGCTGCAGTAGCACAGCATTTGCTGCTGAAAAGTATCAAGGAGCAAGGTGTTTGGAGCTAGGAGCTGGGGCCACAGGCCTTCCTGGCATTGTCGCTGCGCAGCTGGGCTGCTTTTCACAGGTATCAATCAAGCTTGGCAATCCGTTTGTGGCAATTTTGTCCTACTCACTCCGGCGCGCCACAGGAACCCCTCGTGCTATTCTGCACAATGCACGCTCAACAGGTACTTGAAAACAACGAAGGCAAGCTGGCCTGCCCGGCATGCATCCAGAGCCAGAACATCGATATCACCAACTCAACTGCCAGCCTGCAGGCAGTTCCTTCCTGCGATGCAGATTGCTGCCTGTGCAGGTTGTTATCACAGATGTGGACGAGTGCCTAGAGGCGCTGCACGAGAATGTCAGCACCAACTTGCCATGTCATTGCACCCTAGCTCCCAAGTGTTTGCCACAAACGCAGCTAGCAGCCCAAAAATGCAAACCTTGTGATACGCAGCCATGTACAGACAGTGGTCCTGCTTGTCTTGGTACTGATAGCAACAACAGCATGCAAAATTCCGAGCAGCCTGCCAATCACCAGCACCGAGACAATGCAGACAGTACAGCACAGCAGCACACTGACAGACAATCATCAACAATGCAAGCTACCGAAGTGCTTGTGGCAGAGCTGGATTGGGCACGTGATGCTAGTGCTCTTTCGCTCCCGTTCGACGTTGTGCTCCTTGCAGATGTGGTGAGCTCACATTTCTTTGTCCCCTGTCGCAATACAATCAGCTCATGTATTTTGCTGCCAATGAGTTTGTCTGTTGTGTTATGTTTGTCAACCAGCATCATTGCTCCTGCGTGGTGGCATTTCTACTTGAGGCACCATGAGCACATCCATTAGCACCTTGCGGTATTGCTTGGTTGCTTTGCTACCAACAGATGGTGCATGATCTGCAACCCTAATTGTGATGTCATGCACTGGGAGCATAGTTGCGTGTCCTAGAAGTGCATCTGCAATTTGAGACCACTCACTTGTGATTGTATGCAAGTTGACGTCCATGTTTGTTTGTCTGCAGGTGTATGTGCCTGAGGCAATGCAGTCTTTGCTTGAATGTATACATGCAACATCAGGTCCTGTGAGTACAATCCTGCTAGCATACTACAAGCGTTTTGCCCAAGCAGGCGAGCAATTTTGGAAGCTTCTTCCAGACTATTTTGACTTTGAGAAGATACCAGAAGCAACCTTTGGAGCCAAGGCACAACCTGACAATCTAGGCCTCTTTAAGCTGACATGGAAGGCTAGGTGAAGACTGTGCCTTTTCCTTGATGGGACAAACCCTGGTGCCATTGGGTGTTTGACCTTGGTTTCAGTCGGAGATGATGCATGGCCCAGGACACACTGAACAGACTGCATGTGCAACTCAGCCTGTGCTTTGATGACAAAGACAGCTGGTGCAAACTTGGAAGTTTACACATGTACTGTTTGTCCAGTGTGCACATCATCAGCTCTCGGTTGTGTTGTCAAGCTTCTGGCTTCCTTTAAGATTGCAACTGCACAACTTTCCTAGCAAACTCAACAATACAAATCTGACAGGGCCGACACATTTGCGTAGCTGTCTCAATTTTATCCTACTGCACTGCGCATGGCTTGAACTCAAATGCTGGCTGAAGCCACTCGTGGTGACTGTCACTGATGCAGTATAACAACTTTCAATAGAAGGCACTTGAAGCAAGCTCAAGTGACCTTCAACAGCTAGGACCCCTTCTTTGGCTGAGCATATGACACCTTAACCTGTCGCCCATGTAATGGTGAGCCATTAAATTGTAGAGCCCTGCATAGTAACAATATTACAATGTCAGAAACAACATGCAACACATATCGTATACAGCCATACACACACAATGGAATACAGGAGCCACTGTGTAAGACTCTGCCAGCTGCAACACGCAACTGGCAGAGCAGCAAGTGCAGCAGTCTGCAAGAGGGCTTACTTGTCTAAGCTTGGCTCGTCCAAGAAATGCACATGTGCAAAGCCTCTGGATTTCCCAGTGTTCTTGTCTGTGTGCAAGCGCACTTTTGTCACATTGCAGTCGGGGAACAGCTGCTGAATCTCAGCATCAGTGGCTTCAAAAGCTAAATTACCCACATATGCCACATGATAGCCAGCAACCTGCATGCAGCGCCAGCACCATGCCTGTCAGGCCAATACTGTGTGTGTGCATCCAAACAGCAATGATATGGTACCTCTGTGACTCATATTGTCAGCTGGCACCCATCAAACAATCAATCCTTGCTCACAGCAGCACAAGCTGCTGCAAGGATGTGTACAGTCTCAGGCAGGCAGGTAGGCAGACACCACTGACCTTGGGGGCGGGCGACTGTTGCTGTTGTGCTGGAGATGCAACAGCATCTGGTGCAGCTGCCATCTGCTTCTTCTTTGGCACATGCGCCCCAGCTGACATGCACTTCTGTACTCTCAGCTGCTGCCCATCAAGATCTGTGCCATTGCATTTCAGAGCCTCCAGATATCCCTCCTCCTGCGTTTGATCCAACACAATGTCATAGGCACATCAACTGGCGAGTGACTACCTTCTAGTCTCTTACAGCTGCCGTCTGCAGTGTCCACCAAGACTGCTGCATAGTGGACAATAGAGAGCTCACTTGAATACTGCATAGTGATTGCAGGCAGCAGGTTCTGCCTGGTGCTGAGTGCTGGTACGTGTATCACCATGCTTTTACGTGTATCACCATGCTTGTACATGTATCACCATGCTTGTACGTGTATCACCATGCTTTTACGTGTATCACCATGCTTGTACATGTATCACCATGCTTGTACGTGTATCACCATGCTTGTACGTGTATCACCATGCTTGTGCATGTATCATCATGCTTGTAACCACTGCTGATGCCAATGATGCTCACAATACATTGGACCTAACACTGTCACGCTGCATGTGGCTGCCAGCCAAACATACTGCACCCTGATGCCACAGTAGCAGGCACATTCAACATGTCAGGTGTCTTACACTTGCATACGTGATGAAAGCAATGCCCTTGAATCTGCCGGTGTCGGGAAACCTCATGACATCCAAATCCTCTATCTCACCACAGAAGCTCCAATACTCACGAATAGCATCCACCTGCAACACAGGTTGCATCATGAGAAAAGTCATTCCACTACTGCTTTACTGATGGCGTTCACGGCATACCCATGGCAATTCTGCATGCGCATGCAAAGTCAACAGCAAGAATTTTTGCAGCAAGTTTGTTCTGCCAATTGTTCAAAGTCCAATGTGTTTCGTGTTTGGCAGGCCCAGCAGCTTTGCAGTGATTTGACAGGCCTCTGACTAGCTTGCGTGCAGGTTTTGTTTCTTGGTGGCAACAATTGTCACCCAATCTTATGCTTTGTGACATCAAAGCATGCAAAACACATTGCCCCTCACACACTTGTGCTCAAGCACACTACACCACAAGGCAATGAGTAACAGTCCCTTGCCAGAACAGGGGGACTCTGACCTCGTAGCTGAAAGGCATTCCACCCACAAAGACACGGCGGGCAACATATTCTGAGGGGGCTGGCCCAGCAGGAGGTGCAGGCAAGGCCTCCTCAACCCCTGCTTGTGCAGCTGCTGTTGGCGCACCTGTCTGTGTAACTGCCGGTGTGCCTGTGGGAGCAGCAGCAGCAGGGCTGTCACCTGCAAAGCCAAACCTGAATGTGGCTTGTTGCTGAGGCTGTATGGGTGGCTGCTGTGGCTGCTGCTGTGGTTGCTGCTGTGGTTGCTGCTGTGGCTGCTGCTGTGGTTGCTGCTGCAGCTGCTGCTGTGGTTGCTGCTGTACTGCAAGCTGAGGTTGCTGTACTTGTGCCTGCTGCTGCTGCTGCTGGACTTGTGCTTGCTGTGGCTGCTGCACTTGTGCAGGCTGCTGCATCACCTGTTGTGGCTGCGCTTGTGGCTGTGCCGCTGCCAGGGATGCTGAAGAGGGGTGAGCAGGGTCGGTGAGGGGTGTGGCATTGATTGCTGGGGGGGTGGCTGTGAAGCCAAGCACATTGCGCATAAGTTGGGCCTCTTCAGCATTGCTGGGGCCAGAAACCTTCACAATGGGGTCTTCTTTTACCTTACGCTTCTTCTTCTTTGGTTTCCTGTCGAATGAACTGATGCTACTGAGGTATGGTACAAAATCCAGCAACACAGCAAATTTGTTGTCTCCTGATGGAAGAACATTGCCTGTTTCTTATGTGGGAAACTGTGACAATGTTGCGAACCAGGCTGAATGCAAGACTTTGGGGTTGCAAAAATACAATGGGGCTTACTTCACATCCTCGCTGGCTTGGACTGCTTCAGGCACTTGCAGGAGTGGCTGCTGTACAGGTTGCAACACTGGCGGAGATGCAGCCTGAACATGGGCTGGAGCCAGTGAGACTTGCACTGGCAACGTGTGCTGCTGGGCCTTGATAATGCTGCCTGTGACAGCACATTGCGCCAGCTGAAGCGAAGACAAGGGGAGAGTAATACTGTTTTTGCAGCCAGACGGATGGGAGTAAACCTCATACAGCTCAGCAAGCGCTACCTGTGTTGACCTGAGTAGCAGTGACAGGCACGGCAGCCCCATCTGGATACTGCAAAGAAAGAGCACAACTCACGACAGGGCAACTAGGTCAACGAAATCGAGCTGCAAGAGGAAACCTTACCAGGAATGCATCCGACAAAGACCGGTATCGTGGGTACAGCAGTTGGGACGCGCTTTCCATCCGCTCGGTACGACCCAAGAACGGAGACTGCAGCCGATACACTTGGTCAACTCCCAGCAAGGACACAGAACAAGCCTTTTCGTTGCAGCCTAAGTTGTCTCTCACCTTCTTGCCTCCTCGTTGCATGCTGACGGTCAATTCAGATGCCAATGTCTATCGCTGACGTGCTGGTAGTGCTGGTACACTGGTTGTTCATAACGCTGCCGCCTTGGCAATGTTTAAAACCCTTGCTAGCGTTACGTCGACTTCGTATTGCGGGCATCAAGCAGCGGTGAGAACGGCAGTTATAACGGCATGGAAGTGGTGCAGGAGCACGTCAGCGCAGGATGCAATAGGGTCGTGGGAGCCCTTAACTGGGGTAGAAATGGTCTGGTTGCTTACGCTGCTCACAATCTGGTCGTTCTGTATGATGCCGAGGTACGGTTGCTTCCATCGCCAATAGCGGCGAAATCTTGATCACCCATCCATGTGTGACATGATTTTGTATCATTGGCTTGAATTGGTACATGAGTGGTGATGCTGATTGACGACACGTTGGCAGCACTTTCAGACCTAACTTTGCAGCCGTTCATGCATGAAGCTTGCTGGACCTATGTAGGCAGCAAAAATCTTGGCGACTATGGTGGGCCACACAGACAGGGTGAACTGTGTCGAGTCATTGCCAACAGCAGGTACTGTTGAGCTACTCTTGTGCTGAACATGGTCATCGCGAGCGTCAACACACCTCAACTTCATCGTTTGCAGATGATACTGCCGGGATTTCTGGTGCAATAGCTTCTGGGGCAGCTGACAATCATGTCATCATTTGGCTGAGCCATTTAGATGATCCTGACAAGCCATGGAGTATTGCTGCAAAGCTGCAGGTAGCTTGATCTCATGCCTGCACAGCAAAATGGATCAGCAAACTATTCTGCTCAGCAGGATGCATGCATGCATGTCTAACATATTGGCAGAAAAGCATATGTCACCATGATTAGCACCATGCAGGCATAGTCAACTTGATAGAACAATGTTACTAAGACAGCATCATGCATGCATGGCAGACATTTTGCTTGCACATCACTGCTGAAAGGTGCCACTTGTCACAACAGCCAAAAGCTGAGTCAAAACCAGAATGCATTTGCGCACTCCCATAGCAAGGTAGCACGCAGTTTGTGTAGGTGTGACTGAATGGGTTCATGATCCCAGGGTCATACTGGTGCTATCATAGCGCTGTCTCATGTCCTGGTAGGCGACACTCTTCTCCTTTTCAGCTCAGCAGAAGACCAGCAGGTGCTAGTCTTGGAATGCAAACTAGGGTCTCACCAAGATGGCAGCAACCCGTACAGTCAATGGAATCTGCAACAGAAGTTAGAGATGGGGAGTGGGCTGCAGCATTGCCTGGCTGTGTCACAGCTACCAGACCAGCCTGGCTGGTAAGCCTGCCACCACCTGCCTCGTGCCTACCATTACTGGTCATGCATACGCAAGCTGTCGCATGTGCAATTGACAGGCGCATACAGCGCTGCAAGCCTCTGCTGCACTTGAACAAACCATGTTGCTTGTCAATGACCTGCGGCTTGACAAGGCAGGATTGTGATTCTGACTTGCTGCTGCCATATTAGAGTGTGCAAGGTGCTTTGCCACTCTCTGAGACACATTCCCATGTTGTAGCACCTGCACAACAGGCAACTTGCTGCTGTCGAGATGGCCAACGCTCATGCACATCTGCTGCTGCATCATGTGGATCTCAACACAGCCCTTCAGCGCAAGCCTACATCAAGTATACAGTGATGTCACAGACATGCCTAGAAAGTTCATGCTGCTCAAATCCTTTCTCACTGGATATTTAGGTTGCTTTTGGCGCTAGGGGGGGTGGACTGCACCATCAGGCTGCTGCTGGCCAGTCCTGGAGGAGACTTCAAGCAGGTTTGCTGCTTGACAGGGCATGCAGACTGGGTGCGCTCCCTGGCCTTTACCCACCTCCCCTCCTCTCAAACTGACCCAAACCCAGGTTAGCATCTGCTGTGGACATGAGTGACATTAACCACCTTTTCATATTGTGCGTGCTGCGATGCACGTGGCAGCAGCGGCGCCCTGGATTTTGCGGACATGTTAGTTGGATATGTAGGAAGGCTCATGCTGCCTGATCAGGTCCATGCGGCTCGGTGTGCTTGCGTCTGTGAGTACAAGTTACAAGAGTCATGTTGGCCCCACAGACATGAGGTCTAACCACTGAGACAGGTGGCTGCTTTACAATGCAGGTCTGGGACATGTGCTGCTGGCTAGTGCTTCGCAAGACAAGTACTTGAGGGTGTGGCGCATACAGCCCCAGGCCACAACTAGGCAACCATCAGCATCCAGTCAGGAGGCTCCCACCAATAGCAGCATTGCGAATGACATTGCCAGGTGACACCACACACATCAAACGCTTGTCACCACGCATGTTCATACTTGCTGGTCCTGAGCTGCATTAGAATATGCCATGACTGGTTTGTGGGCATGAGAAGAAGGCTGGATTGGATAGTATAGCTTGCTTCTGTGTGCATGCTTTGCCAATTGCTGTCATGCTGCTTGCACTGAGATCAGTGACCAGAGTCTGGTTGGCTGCCAGCAGATGCCGGCATTACTGCTTCTGCATCTGCATTCTTCTGCAGCTGTGTACAGCCAGGCTGACTGCACAATGGCTTATCTGCTGAAGCACCGAGCACCATGGATTCATAATTCAAATTTCGCCTGTGTTTGCTTGGTGGACTGATTGCAACAAGTGCAACCAACTTGTATACACATGAGGTCATGCCTTCCCCTGATAGTTTGTTTGCTGGGCCCACAGCAGGGCCTCTACATGCCTCAACACAGCTATGTTGCAATAAAGCCTTTGACTTTGGGAAGACATGTGTCACAGTGAATGGAAGGGATATGAATGCAGCTGTATACGCCGCTCAAGCTGCTATTGCTGTGGCAGGTATGCGCCTAAACCCCAATTCAGCACTCTAAAAGGGCAATATACTGCTTTCTTGGAGGCTCTGCTAGTGGGACATGAAGACTGGGTGCATAGTGTGCAGTGGCAGCCCCCACAGCCCACTCACTCCCCACCCAAAGATCCCCAGCCAGCACAGCCTCTGTGCCTGCTGTCCACCTCAATGGACCGCACTATGATGCTGTGGCGTCCAGACTCAGCCACAGGTCTCCTCCTCTCATCTCAGTTTTGCTTGCATATACTGTAACAGTCTTGTCTGTAAGGATGAACAGGAGGCCTGGCAGACCCCATGCAAATCTGTGGACAATGACTGCAACAATGAGCATCGTTTGATTTTGTCGTATCATATCATGCTTGGCTGTATGAACAACACAGCAGGTGTGTAAATGTGGGGTATGACACCGTCACTGTCCAGTGCATCTGTTTCCGTGTCAGCATCGCAGCCCTGCTTGAGGGCTTTGAGGATAGTTGTGATGGTCATGCAGGGTTGTGGATGAGTGAAGAGAGTGTGGGTGATGCTGGTGCAAACCACCTGGGCTACTTTACCGGCTGCTTCAGTCCTGATGGTAGCAGCATTATGGCACATGGATACACTGGTGCTCTGCACCTATGGAGGCGCCCAGGTGACATGCTTGCCTCATGCATGATAATAATAATAATGTTCACGCTCTCCAGCTCATGATGAGCTAGGTACGTGCAGGGCAAGTCTTGTTTCCCCAGAGCAAACTGTATTGAGCATCCCTATGAGGTCTTCTGATACAACAGTTTTGACAGTCCTTATGCATGTGTTTTGCCAGCATTGTGCATGCCGCCAAGACAGCATGTCTCATGCCGCATCAGCTTGCATATATAGAGATAGAAAGAGACATAGGCATGCAAGGTGCATGCTGGTGTGAAGTGTAGTGTCTCATTGTGGGCTAATCAGCCATGCATATGCTACAAGCCTGCACCTGATTGTGTATGCTTGCTGTCATGAAAGTCCTGGCAACTGAGACATGCTGAGAGCAATCCTGTTGTGACTTGCCACTGTTGCTTTTGCAAATCAAATGGATTGTGCACAGACTACAGAGTGTTTTTGCCAGACCTGCGACAGCCCTGTCTGAGAACCCCTTCCCCCTTTGTGACCCCTAACATGCACATCCCGCTGATGTCAAATTTGCAGCCAAGAAAAGCATCATCCCATGGGCTGTGGTTTTGCCAAGTGCTCATTTCATGCACACCCATTGTGTGCATGCCAGGCCAAATGCTGTTGTGCATTTGTGCACTAATGTTTGGCAAGTGCCTCACATCTGCTGCTTATACTCGGCTGTTTGCCTTTGCTTAGCAAGCTTGCTGTGTATGCAGAGGGGCAGGGGCAGGGCTGGGTGCCAGGACATGCCCTGGGGGGGCATTATGGCGCAGTGGTGGACATGTGTTGGGGTGTGGATGGCAGCTGCCTGCTGACTGCCAGCACTGATCAGACCTGCCGTATCACTGTCCAAAACAAAGGCACATGGTCAGAATTGGCTCGCCCTCAGGCAAGACTTATAACATGTTCAGAGACGCACCATCACAAACACCTCGAACTTTGCACTGTGCAATATCATGTAGCATCAAGTGATCCCAACAAAAGTGTCCAAGGCATTTTTCAGGCATGTTCTGTCGCGCTACATGCATGCAATCCTCACAGAAGCGTGCAATTCCCTTGTCGCGTCCCCATGCATGAGCATCCATAATTGATCACATTCCACCTCCTGTCTGACATGTCTGTGCATGCACACAGGTACATGGACATGATATGTCTTGTCTGACATACATTCCCAACAGCTCCTGCTATGTGAGTGGCGCGGAGGAGAAGGTGCTGCGAGTGTTTCAAGCACCTCAGGCCTTCACTCAGACTCTGGCCATGGCTCTCGGTCAGCCTCCACGGCCAGCCCCCAACTCCACCTCCCATGCTTCCCAGGTACACAAGCAATCACATACCACAGCCAGCCTGCAAAAAGAGAGGGCAGGAGCTGGATGATTTGCATGTTTGGATATTGGTGCAGTGGCATCTGTCTTGCTATTGCTTCCAAGGAAAACACGAATTGCAGCTCCTGTGGACACCAACTGACATGGGGTGCGTCTTGGGTCTGGTGTGCTGAAGCCTGTGCACATTGGCAAGCCATCGCTCTTTGCAGGTCACCTCCCACAGCATCAGAGGTGGGGGAACCAGTGCTGCTTTGCGTCATAGTGTGGTCAGAAGGTCTCCTTGAACCACTCTTTAGACGGCTCCGGAGCTGACAGCCGGAGATACCAGCCAACTTGAGTGTGACTGCAAAGAGCCCAAATGCTGGTCAAGTCTTGCTGATGTTGTACGTATGCTCATCATAGACCTGCGTTGCAGGGACCAGCCCTAGGGGCAGCTGTGGCAGCCCTGGGCTTGTCCAACAAGGCTGTGTATGCTGACCAAGTGCAAGACAGCAATGGAGGGGTGGCGTCAGGCGTGGAGGGAGGCAGCTACACAGATGGTCCGGATCTAGCTCCCAATGCCATGCCAGCAGCTGTCTCAGGTAAAACGCACAGAAGCAAACACATGGCATTGCATATTTGGTACCGCATGTCTAGCTTGTGATGGTGAGCTGAGTACACTGTTCAGGGAATCTGAGTGGGTTCTGTTTGCTTGAGTGATGTCATGCTGTATCTCTGCCTTTACACCCACTATCAAAGGATGGCTCAGCGTGTTCCTTGTGCATCCTGTGCAGTAATTGTTGATGCAATGCCTACAGCCTTGTATGCCTGCATGCACTTCTGCATCAACAACATTGCTCCTTGCTTTGTACATGCAATCCCCGCTTCTCAATAGCTTTGCTATCATCAATGCTATGCATCAGGGAGGCAAAACCTGACATGCCCCCCATACTTCGCCCTGTCTCAAGCAATCTTGCCCAAAAGCAATTTCTGCTGCTCTGCACAACCTGGTTTATTTTACAAGTCATCAGCAGAATTTCCATGCATTACAAGTTCAGGTCCACCACTGGAGGAACATCTGGCCCAGAGCAGTCTGTGGCCAGAGGTAGCAAAGCTGTACGGTCATGGAGCTGAGCTCTTCTGTGTGGCTGCCTCCCCCTCTGGTGACATCCTTGCCTCAGCATGCAAAGCGCAGACCACCGCCACAGCAGCTGTGTGGCTGTGGGACACAACCACATGGGCTGCTTTAGGCTCCCTCACCGCACACAGTCTCACAGTCACCCAGTTGCAGTTCTCGCCTGACGGTAGCAGTCTGCTGTCTGCTAGCAGAGACAGGACAATTGCTTTGTACACCAAGGCTTCAGGTGAGGCTCAAGCCAGCAGAACCATGTGGCACCATGACATGTGATCCTGACTGCATGAATGTTCATGCATGAGCCGTGGCATCGAGTCACGCTCATGTGACAGCTAGCATACTGTGATTTTTCTGCTTTCATACAGTCAAAAAGTGGTTCTCGTGTGCAGGGCCTGTGCCATTTGTGCTCCAGCATAGAATCAAGGCTCATGCACGCATCATATGGGGCGTGTCATGGAGTTGGGACAGCACATTGTTTGCCACAGCTTCAAGAGATGGCACCGTAAAGGTTTGGTTCAAGACAGGCCTCAACAGCAGTTCAAAACCCATTGCAACAATTCCAGTTGGTCAGCCAGTCACAGCTGTAGCCTTTGCCCAACAGGGTGGTGCAAATGCATCAAGTAAAAAGCACGAATCACAGACTCATCAGTATATGCTGGCTTTGGGAACAGAGACAGGCATTGTGAGCATATGGCAGGTGCAGCACCGTGCAGAAGAGGCCTCGTCAAGCTGTGTCTGGCAATTGTTCCTGAAAACCAGTCATTGTGCACCTCTCAGAAGATTGTGCTGGCAAAGCAACGCTGAGGGTTCCAATGGTGTGCACTCTCATCAAAGACAGTCTCGCTTAGCCACCTGTGCTGACGATCATTGCATTCGGGTTTTCAATGTTTATGAACCAAGTTGATGCAGTTGCATTGAAGTCCTCTCGTAACTGCGGCAAATCCAATATGTACAAGCTTGTACTCTTAAGTGACCACAGTGACAAGCGCCTGACTGCAACAACATTATGCAGATGATGTTCCAACAGAACATGTTCATAGAGAGCAACCCATGCAAACAGCACAGAGATCTCTTTTGGACATCTGAACATAAAGACGTGTGCAGACGGTGCATAGTCTGGCCATGTAGAATTCAAGATTGCTGACAGCAACGTGGGAAACTCTCTGTGCATCCAGAACAGGCATAAGTTCAGTCTGAAGGCCTGCAATTCTCCTGGACCAAGCAGCATGCAGTGTTCCAAAACACAATGTCTCGCCAAGCAGGGCAGCTGACATATCAAAGTTCGCAGACTGTTGTCAGCCTGAGGATGACGGGTGCTGCAGAACAGCCATGCATGCGGTATTTTGAGCTTTTTATCAGTGCTCACTTCTATTCCTCCTCGCCTGATGATATATCAGGAAGGTCTCCAGCGTTTCTGATAGTGGCGGGAATGTTGTGTCTGAATGGGTTCATAATCACTGGGTCATCAGGTGCTGCCTCCCGTTCCTGAAACAAGAAATAAGCAGGCTGACGGTTGAATGCAACGTAGATGAGCCAAACAGACCGAGACAAAAGCAAAAATAGCATGTCACCATATTCAAGAAACGCCTCTTCTCAGCCTCCTTGTGCTCGGGTTTCCACGTGTTCATGTCTCTGCTTGGCAGATTTCCTCCTAGAACTTTCAGATGTTGCTGCGAGTAAAAGGCTGCAAAGGATAAGCCAACCAGCAATGATGCCTTCGGCAGGAACGCCGACATGAAGCTGACAGATGGCTCTACCATGATGCCGATTGTTGATGCCGCAGACTGCTTCAGCAGATCGTAGCGATGCAGGATGCAAATGCAGTTTTCTGTATAGCAAGATGCATTTATTATCACAGGCAGTAAGACATTCCTGCTTGCCAAGCTTCTGCATACCTTGTACCGCGCAGCGTGTATGAAGCCTCCACTGCCACAGCTTGGCCGTTGACGTACAGCAGACTTCCGCGCTATCCGAATCAGCCTGCACTCAGCCGTCAGATCGTTAGGAGGGTGTGCTGCAGTGTATTGAACCAAGCCGGCAGGCCAGTACTTCAACATGGAGATGCACCACAAGCTCCGCAGAGATCCAGCCTGGCCTTCAAACGCTTGCAACTTGTGCGGTCAGGTACAATTTACAGCCGGTGTTGCCGTGACACTTTACCTTGTGAGATCTGCTGTGAACTTTGTTGTACACAGTGTTTCAGCACTGCGTTGACTTGTTGACAGGTAGGACATCAGGCAGCACAGTGCACAAATGGCACCATTAATTGGAAAGGTATATATGGGGAGGATGCCTTTAAGCTCAGGGACCCCTTGTATCACTCTGACTACAGCAGAATAGCTCAAGAAAAGAAGGTGGACTTGACAGCCCTTGAGGCACGAGCCCGACAGTACGCCAAGGTCAGCTACTGGCAATGTCCTGGCTACATCGATCTTGGCTGCCCCTTGGCTTGACCACATTGTTCTTTTGCAGGAAAAATGTGTAGCAGCTGGCATGGACTATGATCAGGTACTTGATAAATCAGCTGTGTGGCAAGGGCCAGTATCTATAGCAAACACAGCCAATGGAGCTACTGTTAAGCAGGATGGTGATGCAGCTGCTAAACCTGGTAAGCACATGCACCCTGACACATGAAAATAATTGTCAAGCCATATCTTGAGAGCTTAACACTCGACTGAACCTGCCTGCTGTAACATGCAGGTGGTGCGCAAGAGCCTCTGCCAGAAGGATGGTCTGAAGCCAAAGATCAGCAGCAACGTACATACTACTGGCATACCAAAACAAAGAAAGTGCAGTGGGACCGTCCATCAGCAGCCACCCCAGCTTGAACACCTATAGCCAACGTCGATCAGGCTTATCGCATGTTGGCATCAGCTTCTTTTCTCAGAGACTGTACTTCAGATTGAGCAGAAGCCTATCCCAAACAGCTGCTGCTGCTCCGCTTCATGTGTGTGTTCTCCTCGTTCATGCAGACATGGGGCGCCCATGAAACTGAGTCTATACAACTTGACCTGCTTAGAATTAGATAGCACATGATGTCTGTGGCAGACTGTCTACTGCTCTGCACAGCACGCATTCCTCTTTGTTGTGATGATTGTTCTTACAGGCATTTAGGTGCAGCTAAATCGTGTCAGAGGGTTACCAGATGCTCTTGCAATTTCCGCGTGTTGTCTGTCTTTTATCAACATACCCTTTGAAGTGCCAAGCATCAGCTGTCGCTTTAATTGTGCCAGTTCCCTTGCTGCTCAGATGTGTGTATTGTGCATGTATTCTAGTCAAAGCTGGGACTGACTGGGAGCCCCCATGGGGCCAGGCAATAGAAGTATGCTGACCTAGCATGGTATGATACGACACATGCATAACACACTCGTGCAGCTGGCATACTTCAAACAATCTTCCTCGTTACATGATCGGGCTGAGCAGGCAAACAGGCATAGTGCACTAGATGGGAAATCGTGTTTGAGTGAGTGCTCGAAATCTGATTGTCAAGCTGTATTGGCAAAAGCATATCATGGCACTTAGCTGCCAGGCAAATAACCTGAGCAATTCTTTGTGCAACAGACACAGCAACGCCTGTGACTGCTTTTTAGTTTGACAAGTGGGCCAGCTTGGGGTGCATGTAGATCCTTAGCTGCATATACTATTGGCACCACGCTATCAGCTGATGCTGATCCACCATAGGAAAATGTCATCTCGTCCCCAGTCAGGATGTCTTTGCTTGCAAAAATTGCAACATGAGGCAGCGGGCTGCCTCGTGAGCGTACTATTTCCAGCCTCAGATTCCCTCCATCACAGCTGCAGTCACACACACCAAGCAAGTATACCATGCTGCATGGTACCATTTGCAGGGTACCATACATCCTTCATAAACTCGCAGGCTTACATAATGAAAGTTGTAATAAAAATTGTCCCACAGCTATTCCACACATCGCATACCATGTAAGCACTACATACTTTCATATGTATGTGCTTGTTTATGATGCATAACAGGGAGTATTGCAGCATTGGCAATTATAATCACAACCCATAGGGCAGCAATGGCTTACTGCAAGTTGATGTTGACAGCATACGCTACAATCAAAAAGCTTGGCAGGGTTACCTGTGATTGAAAAAGCGAGCTATATTCCCAATGCGAGTTGCATCAATGTTGAACCGTAGGCAAGCTGTGCCAGATGGAAGGGTCTCCCTCACAACCTGTTCACCACGAATTTTTTAAGAAGCCAATCTCTGCTGCTTGCAACCTATATCAGCTGAAAAGTTGCAAAATGCAAACCCACGTGATCCTGAAGGAGGTTTTGAGGCTCAATAGAGCAAGCTGATGCATGTGCGCAGGCATGCCAGCTGCATGAAGTACCAGTAATGCATGCCCTACTCCAGCTTGACTGGCATCGTATTCTGCAAGTCGCCGGTCAGCTTCACCGTTGGTCAGCATCTCACCAGCATATTGGGCCACAAATTGGCCCTGGTCAATGTTTTGGCTCGCAATGACAGACATGCCCTGCGTATACATGTATACTGGCCCTTCTTGCTGATAGAAGTACATGAAGATACAATGCCAGATGCGATTCCAGAAATATATCTGCACCTTGTCAGAAGTTTGCAAAGCGACACCCACTGACAGTCCTCGCTGACTCTCCCGAAAGGGACATTGAAATCCACAGCTGCAGGCAGGCCCACATTCTAGCATAGCATGGTCATAAGATGCTGGTGCCTGAAGGTCAGAACATGGTAGGCAACTGAGATGCTGACTGCCTGAATAATAAGCTGTACATCTCCTTTATTGACGACAAGGACTAATTGACACTCACTTGTCCTGTGTTTGGTAAGCTGCCGCGGCGTGCTTGTCCACATTCGCACATCAAGCATGAAAAGTTTCCGCTGCATTAAGCATGCCATATTGAGTGCTTGAAGCAGAAGACAAGAGCAGGTACATATTGGCAAGGTGGCTTACAGCTTGGGGGTACAGGCACATCCCTTGGCTGATTGAAACCTCTCCAGTGATCCTGGGAGCACGTTCTGTCTAGTGTAGGTAAAACCTAGAAAGTTATAGGGACTGCTGCATACAGAATACAGGCTCGATTCCGTTAAAGCACTGCCGAAAGCACTTGCTATTCTATATTTGACTTACAAGGGCAGGTCGTTTGCCCTGCAGAAGCTTATTGCCCTGGACACGGTGGACAGTGACGTCGGACATGGAACTGCATTTGTTTCGTGACCCGCTGAGACATCCTGGGCTTGAGGCAGTAAAAGAACACAGATGACCTCCTTGCAAGCCTGACAGGTGCCAGCCAAATTCAGCAAGTCCCTGTGAGACAAGCTATGTAACACGTGTCCAGGTCGCGTTTGCAACACGAAAACAAACAAATTGCCATCCAGCATACGGGTTTCGCACTGCGACGCATGCTCAAAATGTGGCAGACTCGCGCAAGATGATGCCATAGGGTCAAAGCTGAGTCAGCAAACATCATTGTGAGCAAGCGCAGTGCTGAGTCAGCACTGCTGACCTTTCTTCTGGGGAGCTGCAGCTTTGCTTCTTGCGAACCAGCTTCTTGGGAAGGAGTGTATTTTGTGTATATGTGACTGCTTATGGCACGTTGCTTTGCTTGTTCGAGTTCACTGCGCTGATCTCGTTTCATGGAGTACACTGTGGAACGCGGCGATACAGTGGTCAGGATCGCTCAGAGGCACGGTACTTTGTCGTCGAATGTGGTCACAGCAGAAGGACAGCTTCCAAACCCTTACCGCCTATTCCCCGGGCAGATATTGTACGTGCGACCCATAAGTGAACCTAAGCCTACAACTCATATCGTGGTGCCTGGGGAAACTCTTCCAAAGATAGCAGCACAGCATAAGGTTTCAGCACAAGCAATTTTGGCTGTCAATCCTGGGGTAGATTTCAGCCTGATTATAGCCGGCCAAACTGTGCACGTGCCATCTGATGCAGGTAAGCCGAGGCAATTGCCTCGCTGCCTTGCTTTGCAATTTGCAGAGATGGTGTTAGCTCTCCTGGTACTGCAGGCACAAGCTGGCCAAATGCAAGCGCTGCAGACCCAACCTCTACAGGAGCTTGAAAAACTTGCAAGTGATCTTGCAGACAATGTCTCAGAGCATTTGAAGGCTGAAAAGGGTTTCAAGGCAGCTGCAAATTTGTTGGCAGCTTTGCAAGGAGCGGGAACATTGGCTGTTGCTATTCTAGGCATCTGCGCAGCTGTGCATCCACACCGTGGTCTGGCAATAGCAACAGCAGTACTAGGTGCCGTAGCGACCAGTCTCTCTGGTTTGTCTAGTGTGTGCAATTTTGCAGGCAGAGCCACGCAGAATGAAGATGCTGTGATGTACTATTCAGAAGGGCAAAACACAGCACTGCGGCGCCTCAAGTTGCTTATTCGTAGTCTCAATGTGGATCCAGATGATGTTATCCAAGCATGTACTGATGTTAATGAGTATGTGGATCCATCTAGCTCAGCAGGGCGGAAATATCAGAGTGAGAGAAAGACTGGCTGGACTTTCAATCTTAAGCCATACTTTTGTCTGGATCATTGTTGATGACCTGTATATTGTACACAATGGCTTGCTCCCAAGCATGGAGGTGCCAATTCCTGGCAATAATGCATACACACACTATTTTTGGCAAGATACGCATGGACAAGGCTGTGCTGCTCCAAGCCAATTATTGCAAGTTGACAAAAGACTCGCTGATGCAGGGAGTGTACGGAGGAGCTTGGATGCATGGGACACGCAGCAGTTGGCCATAAGCAAAACCTTGTTGACGCTCAGTGAAATTAGCACAGCACTGATAGGCTCGATGATACCAAGTGCAGTCACAATTGTTATTCAATTGCTCTCAGCTGTACTAGACAGCCTATTTGCGCTGCCGCAACATACCCAAAAAATGATGTGTAAGACTGGAAAGTGGTTGCGAAGATGCAATTTTTGCATTGTTGATCTTGTTGCACGAGGAGATCAAGCAGTGCAACAAACACATGGTGTTGCTAATTTGACACTCATTTGCTGCGCATACATTGCTACACACGAAAACGAACAACATTGCACTGATGATAGCGTATATTGCATCTACATAACTGTACTAGGGCACATGGTACAAATAGTGTTAACGTACTTGACACAATGGCTTACATCTAATAGCATGAACATAGAACGCATTTGGTTCACGAAGCAACATCGATTTGACCACCCTCGTTGCGCTAATGGAAAATACTGGTCACGAATTAGATGCAGACATGGAAAGGCTGATCAAAAGAGAAATTGCAAACTCCTAACGAGGCTACCGAAAATTGCACGGTATGTGAGATTGATCTTTGTTGGGAGCATGGACATGCTGCAAACCCCCGTTTTTATATTTGGAAGGCCAAGACAGGACAGTCAGCTAGCAGCGCCAGTGGTGAAGAGCCTGAGCAAGACAGCTGTCCAATTGGTGGTACACATGGCGGCAAGGACCGGCAAGGACACCTGCATGCATGGCCAATTCACAGCAGCACTGGGCTATACATGGAGAAGCAACTAAGGAAGTTTTGTCAAATACATGCATTGAATGCATTAGTTGGCAAAAATGCAATACAGCCAGTGGAAATTCTGAACTTCTGCAAGGGTCATGCCAACACGGACACTGGACTAGGAGCTGCACTTAGAGGGGGAGGAATTTGATGTCCGTATGAAGGAAACTTTGCAGATTTTGTCATAAACGCATTCCTACATTACCACAGTACAACCACTGTCAAGACTAAGCTCGGTAGCTGACAAGATTCCTGTAGGATCAACCCCAGAACGCTTCTTGAGCGGCCTGCCTGTTGACCAGAACGCCTTTATGTTGAGCTGGCATCAAGGGACTGAGCCACACCAAGGCAGGGAGTATGGACATGCTGTTTGCGTCAGAAAGCACCCAAAAACACAGCAATGGTACCTACTTGACTCAGAGAGAAGTTGCCCAGTGCTGCTGACGAACCATGAATGGAGATCACTGAAAGGGTCCGTCCAAATCTTGGCTAAAGGGAGCGCCTACAGCCACAAACATTATATATGGGGCGACAGATGAGGGGTAAACACAAGTTATTGATATCTTGGAATACACAACCCCTGATAAAGTATGCATTACCATGCAATCTACGGTGGGATGGCGGAAAAGACAGGGCCAGGTAGCTAGGAAACAATGCATAGACTTAGTGGGTGCGCAAAATCAATGGGGCAAGGAAAAGCTGCCTGAGCATGAGTCAAGCAAGTCACGGCCACATGAGCCTGTCTCAATAAGGCCAAGTCTGCTTAGGTCTGCCTTAGACAAAGTAAGCATGCCTGAGCCTGCCAAAGACAAGCCAAAACTATGTGAGCCTGCAGAATGTAGGCCTTCCGAGGGCAGTCTCAGGCGGATTGCATGTGGCAAAAGGCTTTTCAGGATAGAGAGTAACAAGGGAATCAATGACATGCCTTCCAGACCTAGGAGGGAAGCTGAGACAACAGTGGTTGGTGTTAATGCAGCAGAGGAGACAGTAGCCACCGGCAACCTTGTTGAGCGCACTAAGGATGCACACATGCATAAACGACGGCGCACAAACCCCGCGCCTGACCATGTGCCAAGCACCAAAGTGTGGCACCTCAGACCTACGCAAAAAGAGGTAACAAAGCTGGCGCCTAGGAAGCGACCAGCCAAAAGGCAGGCTCACAAGAGAACCAGAAAGGCCGCTGAGCAAAAATGTGATGCAAACAAACAGGTGAACAAGAGGCCAACTGAGAGTGAGACTGTCTCATCTGAAAGTTGCAAGACAAAGCAGGCTGCAAGTATGGGTGCAAACATAAAGCAGAGACAGCAAATTAGCAGCAGAGATATTTTGTGTTTGGACAGAGCAGAGAGGCACACAAAGCCACAATGACCGGGCAAGCTGAGCAGTGCACACCCAAAAGGCACAAGGCACAAGGACAACCAGCAAAAGAGATGCCATCACTGAAGGGCCTCTGCTGGAACGTAAGAGGCCTGACAACTGTGCTACACGAGCTCACACACCTAGTACAAGAACATGCCCCAGACTTCGTCATCTTGACTGAGACCAAGCTGAGAAAACTTTCGAGATACAGAAAGAAGCTGACTGAGGCTCTAGAGGATTACGTTGTACACACAAGCTGCAAGAGGGACACACCTAATATGAGGGAAGGAGAGCGCACAGGCGCAGCTGGGGTAGCTGTTGCAATCCACAAGAAGCTGACTGCACATGGCTCACTAAAGGTGACCCCGCTGAATGCCTCAGCAGCCAGCGGCCACTGCCAAAGAATTTGCCTGCAACCAGCAGGCAGTGATGCTGTCGACATATGGGCTGTGTACATGCCTCATGACATGGCAGTGAGACGCCAGGTGTATCTGTAGCGGGTTCGGCATTCTAATAGCAATATCTTGAGCGTGAGTTCCAAAATAGGCCGTGTGTAGATCACACAGGAGATTCGTGTGCATGTAGTGGACTGCTGACAGCACTGAGTCCTAATCAGGACTCAGCCGTTAAGCTCAGCTTTCTATTCCCAAGGAATCCCAAGGCTCATGATAGCCAGTATAGGGGATTCACTCACTAGAGATACTTATATTGAATAACCTCCAGTCTGTTACATTCCTCCCCACTTAGTATCAACGTCCTCGTTGTTAATACTCTTGATAGCAGGTTTCTAGGAATTCGAATGCTTCAATAAGGGTATGCTGCCTTTTGCAACATTCATGTGCTGCCCTTATCTAGTTCTAACACGACTGTCCACTTTCTACTCTTGGTACCGTTTCAAGTATGTAAACAAGCGCTGTTTCTACGTCTGGCCAGACTTCTTATTTTTGCGCTGTTTACTACGCCATGAAACTTTCTCATGCGCAGTAGCCACTTCTGCAAGTGACCTCCAGTACTTAGCAACTGTCTCTTGACAATTTTGCATGTTCTTTTCGGGTTCCTAAGTGTTATGTTCTGGCCCATAGCCAGTCCATTTCACAAGGTACTCACGTGCATGTTCTTTCTTTTGGGTTCTCTTGTCTCTATGATCAAGAAATCTGTCAACTTGAAATTCTGTTTCACCTTCAATCAACATAGATGGAGGTGGATGAATTGTACCATCTGACAGGTACGGATGCAGTAGAGACACATGAAACACATCATGGAGTTTCAAATTCTCAGGCAGTTCCAGCTCATATGCCACTGGGCCTATCTGTCGTGTTACCTTGTATGGACCAATCCACTTGGGTAACAGTTTCTTTGCACCTGGGTTCTTTAACCTTATGTTCTTGGTGCTAAGCAACACTTCATCACCCACCTGGTAGGTGACTTCACGTCGCCTCTGGTTGGCATACTCAGCTTGCCTATCTTGTGCACTCTGCCAGGATGCTTTAGCAAGCTCCGCAGCTGCCTGCAGGTCTTCCGTGAAAGCCTTTGCAGCTGGGGCTTTGACATCTAAATCAGCACTAGCAGGTGTGAGCGGGTGTTGACCGGTATTCAAGAAGAATGGAGTATTGCGTACTGATTCTTGCCATGCATTATTGATGGCAAATTCAGCAGCATCTAAATGCTCATCCCAGTCATCATGCGTTGGACTGACATAATGCCGAAGCATTTCTTCCAACGCTCTGTTTGTTCTCTCTGTCTGACCATCTGTCGCTGGATGGTATGCAGTAGACTTTGCAAGTCTAGTGCCAAGCAATGCAGAGACCTCTTCCCAGAACTCGCTGGTAAATAAGGTATCTCTGTCACTGACAATCTCGCGTACTATGCCATGTGCTCTGACAATCACATGAAGATAGAGTCTAGCCTAAAGCAGAGAAGTTAGTTGGCACTGCAGCCAAGTGAGCCATCTTGCTTAGTCTGTCGACAAACACCACAATCTTGGTGTTGCCTTGCTTGGTAGGTGGTAGCTGGACAATCAAGTCCACACTGATGCTGTCCCACCTTCTACCAGGAATCTGCAATGGCTGCAACAAGCCAGCAGGTTTCTGATTCGAGTTGTTCTTGCTTTTCTGACACATTGAACAGTGTCTGATATGCTGACGCACATCTTCTCGCATGCTTTTCCACCAGTATAGTCTTTCCATGGCTTTCTGGGTCTTAGTAATACCCAGATGACCACTATACGGGCAGTTGTGCATTTCGTGCAAGCAAGTCTTGATAATCAGGTATGATCAAAGCTGCGTCGTACCACCACAAGCGTTATGCACGATGACAAGCTCCTAGGGCATGCTCAGGCTGTGGCCTGTACACCTGCTCTGAGCTGGATTTCTTATTCATCCAGGGGTGTCAGTAATCTGGCGAGGGGAGAAAGCGCATCACCACCGACTCCTGACAGGCAGCAACCTGCTCATACCTACGAGAAGAGAGTCAACCTGCACACACTGCTTCAATCCAGCTCACAGCATCCGAGGCGGCTGAGTTCCCAGACATCACGAGCAGAGATTGTGCCGACGAAGTTTTTGCGCCCATGCTCTGTCGCTCCTTCTTGAGACATCGGTGTACCTGCACAGTTCATGTCTCAGCAACAGCATCAGCTTCCCTATGACTTTTCGGGCGTTGAATCCACTGCCTCTCTTTACCAAGCATCACAGACTACACCGTCTTTTGCTCCCTGGCAACAGCCACAGTCTGGACCAATCCCGTATATCGCCGCGGCTGGCAGCCTAGCGTATGGTGATGCGGAGTCGGTAAACGGAGGATCACAAAGTAGGGTGGAAGACTGGGCATCACAGGCCGTCGCGGCTACCTTGCAACAGGTGCGACTTAGCACCGGCTTGTTGTCTGTTTGTGAAATTACCTGCTACCTGCCTTGGGTTGCAGTGCATTATCTAGTCAAGGAGGTATGTACTTGCACAATTTCACTGAAAGCTTGATGATTGGGATGAGTGGAACGATGTGTATACTGCAAGTCACACATCCCTGCTTAAGAGGTGCAGTTGTGATCTGCTAAAGGCCTGCCTGTTTAAGCTGCTGTGTCATTTATGGACTAGAGCTGCTGTCCACGTGAGATGTTCTCCGCATCAAGCTGAGGCTGCATGAATGTGCACAGGGCATGTCTGAGACGCACAGCGAGGTCTCAGGTCAACCCAACTCGGCTCAACTCGCAAACCAGCCTGCCTCCCCTGCTCATTCCACCAGCTCTCAACAAAACCTACAACTTCAACAGCAGCAGCTTCTGCAACAGCAGCAACAACAGCTGCAACAGCACCAGCTCTTGCAACAGCAACAGCATCAGCAAGTTCAGCCAGGCCTTCTGGGGCAAATTCCTGGCCTGGGAGCACAATTCAGTCAGCAACAACTGCAGGGAGCCTTCATGGGGCAGCAACCCTTTGCTAGTCAAGCTATGGGTGGCATGACAGGTCAGCTTCCTGCCTTTTCAGAGGCTATGGCTGCCAGCGCCACCCTAGCTCAGGGCAATGGCATGCCGCCAAAGCCAAATGCTCAGCAACTGAAGCAGAGTATGATCGGGCAGATTCCAGCAGGGCCTGGCTCTCAGGCTGGTGCAAAACAGCAGCTTGATGGGTCAGCCTCATCCATTCCTGCACTGCCAGGCTTTGGCATGGTTGGACAGATGCCCGAGCACGCCTTGAATCCCCGTTTGGTTGGTCAGTTGCCTCCCCAGTCCATGTACCAGCAGCCAGTGTCTTTTGGTTTCCAGCAACAGCTGTTGGGTCAGCAGCTAAACCTGCCCTTGGCATCGGCAGGGATGAGTCTGCCCCCACACAACCAGTTTGGGTTTGGTCAACAGTTCGGCATGTTTCCCAATGCTCTACAGCGGCCTGGACCCTTGGTTGCAGGCTCTCATGTGGCCTCAATCGATGGTTCTGTCTACAACCTTCCAGATTCTGCTTCTGTTATGTCTCGCACATCTGCTGCTCAGCCCACTGCTAACCCCCCTGTGGTCAGTCTGGCGTCCCTCAGCACGCAACAAAAGGTACATGTCAGCTCTTCTCTTGTCTACATGGGGCTGCAAGCGTAGCACATCTGTTGCATCACAGCCAAGCCCTGCTTTTGCACTGCGGCAATCTTACTGTTGTCAGCAAGGCGCTCCATGTGACAACCCCCTGTTCACTGACACTGATTTGCAGTTCTCCTCCAGGATGTGTGAGCCAATCGATCTTCTCACAGTTGGCCTGGGTGTTGTACTTGAGCATATGCTTTTTGCGTGCAGGTCAAGATGCTTTGTAGTTCTGGTGGGCACTTTACCAAGGTGCCAGGTGGGTGGGAATACCAGGGTGGAGAGACCCGCCTGGTCTCGGTCAGCAACTACTGTCACATGCAGGAGCTGCAAGATGCCCTGCATAGGGTCTCTCAGACCATGCGACTTGACCTGAGCAGCAGCTCTGGATCGGTACAATGCCCCTCAGCCTTCTTGTACATATTGTTTGCTGATCTCTTGCTATTTGGGGCAAGAAATGTGTGCCATCACAGACAGTCGACACACAGGCCACATGCACCTGGCTGCAGATTTTGGGTTCCCATGTCTGCAGAAGTAACACTGCCTTGCCATCTCATATGCTTGAGTGACACCTTGGTGCATGCCAAAGTGCCTGCTCAACGCCAAGTTGACCACTGTGCATATGGCACATCAGAGTCAGCTTCCTGCAAGGTCCATCAATTGCGCTGCAGATGTCCAACACCAAGTATCAGTTGCCTGGCAGCAGCAACTTGTATGTGGATCTGATAGACGACGAGGATGTGAAGCTAATGTTTGATGAGTGGGCGGACTACATAGCAGAAGAGGGCAAAGCAGCCCGTAATGCCAAGCTGCACATCTATATGGACTGGCAGTCCAAGAATCGTGCTGAAGCCGGCATGCCCAGTGGCAGTCATCATGCAGCTGCAGGCCTAGATTGTATCAGCGATACTGCCTCTGCTGACACCCCAGTGGCCCGGGCCCCGCCCCCTCCTTCTTTGGAAATGCGGGGCTCTAATGAGCCCTCATCTGCTGAGGAGTCACCATTGGGCCAGTCAGGTTGGAATGCATGTATGCACACCCTGTATCTGTGAGCATTGCAATTGTACACCTGCCAAAGCTTGACAGAGACAACACAGGCTTGTGGATCAGCAACTTGGCAGTCTTGCTAGTGTTGCCTGCCTGAGACATGGCCATGGATGCAAGCTCGACTTGAGAATGCTGAACACAATGTCTTAACAAATTTGCCCATTGCTTCAGGGTCAGCAGGCTCAGCACCAAATGAGCCCAGGGAGTCTGAGTTCAGCTTGCAGAGGATTGCCAGCACCATGGAAATCATTGATCCAAGAGATATCACTTTAGTGAAGTTTCTGGGCAGTGGCGGCTATGGTGAGGTTCATCTGGGCAAGTGGCACAGCAGCGAGGCTGCCATCAAGTGTCTCAACCCAAGTCTGTTCTTCCAGGTAATGTACATTCACTAGTCTTGACTTGTTCAGCAGGCAATCATGTTGTGTGTGCACTGTGAGTCTGGCATGTTTATGGAATCTGGCTGACCATACCAGACATCTGTGAGGGAATGCTGTGCAGAAGACATCTTTGCCTTTGTCATATGCCTTCAAGCTGCCTTGTAATTCAGCTTCTACAAGTTCGTTTCCTCTGACTCTCACAAAGCAGCTTTTCCATAGTCATAGCCTGTACCAAGGGTCAAACCTGTGGTGCCTTGCAACAGGGGGGCGATGCTGGGGGACAGGCAGCCATTTCTGAGCTGATCAAGGAGGCCACCCTGCTGAGCAGCATGCGGCACCCCAATGTGGTGTGGGTGTATGGCATTGTTCTGAAGCCCATGAGCAAGGACGACGATGAAGACGATGATGAGCTGAGTGATCGAGATCAAGGTGATGCCTTTTCACTGCAATGTCCCAATGGCACGTCTTGCCATTCCTGTCATGCTGAGGCATCTTCAAAGTCAGGCTGCAAAGCTCCCTCTGTGCTCGTGAGGCATGAAAGTTGATCATTTGGCAATTGCTACACATGATCAAGCGTGTCATATACCTTCTCCCGTACACTTATCAGTCTGTTGTTCTGAAGCAGTTCGCTTCATTTGCGGCTGATTTGCCATCAACTGTCACTGCACAGTATGTCTGCTGTTACGGCCATGTCAAGATGATATACAATACCATGTGTTAGCAATGCTCTTTCTGTTATGTGCCTTGGCTTTGTTTTGACACGGCAGTGTGTGTGTTGCTTGCACAGGTGATGCTGTGGAGCTGGCAGCAGCACTGGCTCGTCAGCCTCAGACAGGAGGGGCCGGTGTGGTAAGGCCTCCTGCCATTGTGGTGGAGTACATGGGGCAGGGCTCCCTCAAGGGTGCCCTGGCAAGAAAAGCAGACATTGTCCAGGGGGCTCTCATCAGAGTGCTCATTGCCATGGATGCTGCCAAGGTTGGATGCTGTGCCTGCTGCTGTTCATGCTAGTGCTGCATCTGCTGTTTTGTACTATACGTTCCTTTGCTCTTGACCACAGAGCATGCCAAAGACACCAGACAAGTATCAGCATGCATGTACTGACAGTTAGTCAAAATACATGACTGTATTTTGACTAACTAGTATGAGGCATCCTTCCATGTTGGACACTGCCTTATGTTCAAAAGGTGACGGAAATGTTGCATGACATTTAGGGGCATGTGATTGATGCATGACAGGCCCTGAGAGTTGACTCAGGATCTGTTTGGATGCAGCAGTCTTCTGCAAGTCATGCTGCTAGGTGCTACTCAGGCTGATGCCTAGTCGCAAATGTAGATGCAAAGGTGTACAGAAGTACACAGAGGAGTGAGACACACCAAGAAGTTGCAGGATATGGTAGATGGTCATGGTGTGACTTGCAGGGAATGGAGTACTTGCACACCAAGCGGATTGTGCACTTTGACCTGAAGAGTGCCAACCTGCTGCTGGGGTACAAAGACAGGCGTGCAATCTGCAAGGTTGCAGACTTTGGCCTGTCCAAGCAGAAGCGGGATACATATGTCAGCAATGTCTCTTCGCAGCGAGGGACTCTCCCCTGGATTGCACCTGAGATCATCAAGACCCCTCATGCAGTCACAGAGAAGGTGTCGCCGACTTGCCACCCCTATGCATTGTACTAGCTGCAGCTGTTGCTCATGACAGTGGACCTGCACACCACATTGACCTTTGAAACAAGTCATGCGTTTCTGTCCTGCTTTTCTGTCAAGCCTACAGGCCAAATCATGTTTGGCTCTTACTCTGGCATGCACTGCTGTGTTGTGCTCTCAGCATGTTCTCTGAATCTTCAGTCAATACATACTAGCAATGTGTTAGCAGTGCTGATGGGCAATCCTGCAGTGTTACTGGGGATGGGGGCCATCACATAGTCCTGATGCATACTCCCCGACACTACTGCTTTCATAGTCATGATGTGCATCACCAGGGCAAGGCTGAGCATGGCCTTGGACTGCCACAGGTAGACGTATACTCCTTTGGTGTGGTGTTGTGGGAGCTATGGACAGGACGGGAACCGTATGACGGCTTGAACTACCATGCTCTGCTGCATCAGATCACCACCAGTAAGGGTCTTGTGCGCCCCCCCATGCCCAACTCCCCGGAATGGGAGCATAGCCCCCTGCCTGAGCTGGTTCCAGGCTACAAGGGGCTTATAGAGGCCTGCTGGGAGGAGAACCCTTCGAAGCGGCCAACGTGAGTGTGTCTTGGTGCTGGGCAGAGCATTTGCTTGCTCTGCACTGATGTTGATGACGCTGAAGCGCCCTGGAGACTGCATACATAGCCACGCCCTTTGTGTTGCTGCTGGAGAGAGTAGTCATCGCAAGTCTTTTTCGTATAAGGCCAATTTGTTATGTGCAGTATGCGCATGCCTGTGCGCATCGCTGACGCACAAAGTTGGCTGCCAGTATGTCTGAACCACTGAGAATTGATTGGCTGCCCTTCTTGTGGTAAGTTGCATGGCTGTTGTCTAGCCTCAGGCCTGGGTGCTGAAAGTGAACTTTGTCTTGCAGATTTCGTGAGATTGTGAGCAAGCTGAAAAGCATGGCCCAGGCGCTGCGGCCACCCCCTAAGAGGCGTCCCAGCCAGATCTCCACCCAAACTTCTGCGATCTCCTCCCTGCCCAGCTCCCAATCCCGCAGCTCCCAACCCAATGGTCCTCAGCTGCCCAACATCAGTGAGTGTGCCGCTCTTGCAGAGAAAGCCACTCCCATCCCCTCTGCCAGCATCCCTCACGCTGAAGCCAGCGAAGACTCATCTGCCATCGGTGCAGCAGCTGCTGCAGCCATGGCTGAGAATGAGGACATGGGTCGAAATGCAAGCAAACCTGGGGCGCAGGAGGCAACTGAGCCAGCTGCAGCAACTTCTGCCGAGCAGGGAAGTGCCAAGATGGCTGCACAGACCAGCAGCAGCTGTGCTGATCAGGGCAATGCCAAGGCACAAGTAGAGAAGCCTCAGAGATCAATGCCTGAGGACTATGTATCACCTTTTGAGCAAGCCCAAGAGCCGGCGGCTGTCAGTGCTGCTCAAAAGGATTCGCCGTTTGCCAACGTGTCTTGAAAGCAGGATGTCATCGCTGCATGCGCGCCAGGTAGCACTGATGTCACATGTTGTGCATGATGGTCACCGGTCTGAAATTGCTGTCTGCCATAGATTGTTTTTTATGGTCAAGTACTGTGTAGGACTCCTGTACCATTACTAGTGGGAGCCTGAGCACTTATTCGCCAACTGCTCTTGCCCTATGCTACTCCGACTTGAGTGTGCCTACCTTTCAGTGGATAAATATTTGATAGTTTGGAACATTGCAGTTGTGGAGGGTTTCATCGACAGCTTACTTCATCTTCAGTCATGAAAATCTGTGTTCTGATACAAGTTTAGCTCTCTTTATGTGTATGCTGCTGTCAAAGTATGCTGCTGGCTTTTGACCAAGGGTGGACTTCCGGGTAAAAGCACGACACCACAGTCCCTGTGCATTCCAATGTCCCGCATTGGCACAAGCATGTGAGCATGTACTGTCTGAGGCCCGTTCAAGCCCTAAGGGCTGTCGGTTGCTAGCCTTGCTGCTTCAAAGCGACCTTTGATCAACAATCGCCCGATCAATAGTCCTGTCCAGCCCTGTGCATCGTTTCTGAACATCATCTGCGCGTTCCAGCGTGCGCTGTGAAATTGGGCGGTCGGGACAAAGCTTGCAGGTCAGCTTGAGGCGGTCCTCTGGCAGCCTGCTACAGCCTCGCCTCGCATTTCTTTCTGTGCTGGTGCTCCGAGCCTGTTTGAGCGCGCATTCTTAAGATGATGGCACTACACTTCCACGGATTTTTGCGGTCGCCAACATAGCTGGCAAGAAGATCATGGCGAACATCTCATCCGGAGAAAACCTGTCCAGCCCTGTCGGTACGTCAGGACGCTCAGAGGCCTCTGAGGATGA